>Ga0179591_1232698_pt1 | contig 11896 bp, 11 predicted proteins | sample CZOMad2_1_08_16f_FD_182891 | JGI IMG/M metagenome (GOLD analysis project Ga0179591, IMG submission 182891) | Vadose zone soil fungal communities from Angelo Coast Range Reserve, California, USA - CZOMad2_1_08_16fungal (PacBio error correction) | ecosystem: Environmental > Terrestrial > Soil >...
GCTAAACGGACACAAGGCATGCAAACAGGAACGGTAAGGGGGGAACGCAAAACAATCTAGAATGTCAATGCCCAATGGTTGGGCGAAATTCGGCGAAACAGGGACCACTTGTAAGTCATTAAGACACAAGGAAAGAAGCATGAGGTATGGCTACTCCGGGAAATTACAAAGGCGAAAGATCTGCTCTAGGTTGGGACGGCCTACTGTGTTGGGAATGGGGGATGATACCACGTTGGCACTGGAGCAGGATCTTTAGGGCTTCGGGAGAGGAAGCTCCTGAGAGTCGGGGGCGTGGTGGGGATGTCAAAAAAGGGTAGACACAAGCAAAGTGAGGTGGATATGGAAAGTTCACTGTAGGGGAAAGCGGACTCCTCCGGGGAGGATTCGAAAAGGTCGCTTAATAGGTCAATTCATTAGGGAGGTATTTGTGAAAAAGACGAAGAAGAAGGTAGGACTAATCATTCGACCCATGCACCAAAAACGAAAAGAAAAAAAGCAAGGCGGGGATCGGAGCGTACAACACGTTCTTGCAGAGCGGAGGGAGAACTTCGTTCGGGGGGGGGCTTCGAAGCGCCAGCAATATTCAACAAAGTTTGGAGGGGGGCATGAAGGGGAGCCCAGGCTGGAAAGCTCTGAGACAGAACGGGGACCTATGGGCGGCCGGTTGTACGACGGGGAGCGTAGAGACAGGCGGCGCCACGAGGAGATCGGGGTGTGGAAAGGCGTTTGCGCCGTAAAGCAAAAAGGGGACGGCAGCGTCGTTGGCGGTTCAAAGGTGGTGGCCTAAACTCTGAAGGGAGTGAATGCTATTCCGGCTTAAAACCGTTAGAGAAAGAAGTCGAAGAAAGTTATCGGGCGGCTTCGTCGAGAAGATCGATAGAAGTCAGTACATTGGCTCCGTCCGCCAGCGAACTTGTGTCGGGCGGAAAACTAAGCAACCCATCATACTGATCATCAAATAAAGTGGAAAGACCTCTCAAAACCTAGAACAAAAGAGGTGAGTTACCAATCCCGCTTCAACAAAGTCGGGAGCGAGACAAATGGCAAAGAGGGAGGGAAGGAAACTCAGAAAAATAAATGGAGGGACGACGTCTTGGCCTCCTCTTTTGGCGTCGACTCGGGGAAAAGTTCCTCAAGGAACACAAACTATCTCTATAATAACAGAAGGGGCCCACCGGCGATAGAATGAGTAGTTTCCCATTACGTCCCGGAAACCTTGCACACAAACCAACAGCAAAGAAGATCCCCAACGACGCAGTGGCAAAACATGGGGGGTGATGGAAACGCTCGCACACCCTTGTCAAGAAAAAGGAAGGTGATGTCGACCACGAAAAAGACGAAGAAAATTGACAGAGATGGGAATGGAAAGAGGTGCTGCGAGCAAAAAAGACATATCCTTACTATGGGGGATTGAGTTGGGTTGCGCTGGAATGGGGAACTGAGGGGGAGACTCCCTTCAATCTTTGGTAAAATGAAGATAGGTCCCCCTATCTTGTGGAGGGCGTCAATGAGAGAACAACCCCACCAGTTAATCAGTAGATTCGAATCACTCAACTGGGGGTGCACGAACTCCTTGAAACGAGCAGGGGGGAAATGCGAAGACTCAAAGTGTGCTCCTTCGCCCAGAGGATTGAAATGGCAGAGGTAATATCTATACACTTGATCGTAGTCGATCGCAGAGCTCCTGGTTGCAAACCTCACATGGCTTGTCCGTGAGTAAAATAGCTCTTGGCACGAAATCGGGGGTCACAGATGGGCAAATCAATGGGGGACGCGAAGTTTTTCGCGCAAGGCGAGAGTGTGGGGGCCGAAGAACAGAGGGGGTTTATGGCGGCGAAAAGACCGTAACCATGGAAAGGAAGTAGCAGGAAACTCATGCAAGGTACTAAAATTCGAAAACCTACGTACGCGACAGCTGGGGGGCAGTCAAGGGACCCCATGAACACCCTAGGAAATAAAACTTGCTGCCCATAGACTCTTTGAGAGTAAAAATGAGGAACGGGGGAGGGAATAGACCATTAAGTCTCTAACTCGGCACTGACCTGCCGAAATACGTCAATTTGCAAATCGCAATCAACCACATCCAATCGATGGGACTTCGAGCGCGAAACACATGTGGTGAGCGCCTTACAGATGACTCATGAAGACGCAAGCACCCCTCAAGTAGGGCGCCGTGGGGCCTCGGAACGTCATTTGTCGAGATGGGCAGGGTCAGGGCCAAACTATTTAGTACCACACCTTTTATCTGACCTGGGATGGCGAAAAAGTATTTCTCAATGTAGATCAGCACCACCAAAGTAAACGAAAACTGGGGTGTGTTTGATAACCGAAAAGTAGCAAGGGGCCATGACGCTCTGCCAGCAATGAAAAGGCGGAGGCCGGGCACACCTCGCCCAGATGCGACGAATCTTGGCTTCCAATGAGGATGAAAAAACAATAGCGTACCTCCAAACTACGTAAGGGGCCCAAAAGGCGGCAGAAGTCTCTGAAAGACTAAAACAAAGTTAACTTGACCGATAGCAGAGGAACATTAACTAAAAGACAAAGCGGGAAAGGGTAAGCGATAGTCATCAACGGAAGGATTCCTGAAAGCCAGGAACAGAAAAAAAAGCGTCGACTTGGCGCTCCGTTTTCAGAACAAATCCCATAGGGACAAATCGCCTAGCAACGATTCAAAACAAAAAAGGGAGGGAAAAAAAGGGAGGGGCTCGTTTTGCATCGTACTAAGGGATGGGGGGCAACTAAAAAAGGAGCGACCGGAATTCAGTAGGAGAGCTAGGGGGGGGGGGGCTTCCCAAATAGAAAGATAAAGGTCGATAACGCTAGAGGTATTCAAAACACAGCGCGATGGTAGACACGTAAGCGGCGTATCAGCTACAAATGCGCAGGGTGGAGGCCGTGCTCTTTTATTGGGCCGAAATCGACGGCCACTTGGCCCAACGGCTTCGGGTGCGGTAAGCCTTCGGGGGTAATCCGGGGAGACACGTTCTTGAGGGAAGCTTTGGGAGAAGGAGCAGTCATTCACTCCACAGCTGGACGAAGATATGGAAAGTGACTCGAGTTTAATGTGAAGTTTCGCTGCATGGTGGTGCTCAAAAGGGGGGGGGGGGGGGGGAGATTCTTCAGCGCTCGCCGTCAAAGCCTTCAAGAAGTGTGGGGGGAGGAGAAGAAAAAATATTGGGCCCAGCATTACCATAGAAAGACCAGGATCGGGGTCTACGATCGCCGGAGCCAAAGTTAATGAGTGGGATGTTTCAAAATTTCGGTGGAATTGGGAAGCATCAGGGGAAGGAGAAATAACTGTCTTTGGGGGGCGAACGATAAAGCAAGAGGGTGTCGGCGCGAACATGCTAACGGGCGTTAGGCGGCAGATTAACTCGAACTCTGGTAGACATGACAGCCGAGGGTTAAAACACGCAGTAATGCGCTGGTGGCCGCACGGGCGGCAGTGCAACTCGGGAAAGGGGTTCAATTGACAGTCGTGAGCGGAGTATGCCAGAATTTTTGAGGGGAGGCACAAACATTGACCCGTACGCACGGACGCAGGGCCGGGTTCGGAATTTCTTTGGCACCACGGCGAGTAAACGAAGAGCGGACGAAGGGAAAAACTCGCTATGAGCGGGCAAAGAGTCCGGGAAAAATGGGAGAAAAAAAAGGGCTTGATCAACGCTTGAGGGAGAAACGACGGATGGGTTCTGGTTGGTCATCAACGGGCTGCGATCGATCGGGGCGAGGGTCAGGGACTATGTCCGGAGAAATCGCGATCGTACATTGAGCTTCGAAACCACACACGACCGAATCAGACGTGGCGCATAAACGCTCTCTTCCACAGAGTGAGCGGTCCGGAGGCAGTAACCTTCGTGGAAGGTGCCTGGGTCGAGAAAGGAATGCGGGTTGTATTGCTGAGACAACTTCAAAATGCCCTTGGTAACACTAGACGGGGGACAAAGGAGCTGAACATTAAAGAAACACTGGGCCGAAACGAAGTCCGAGAAATTCAAACACTCACAAACATCAAAAGCAAATGAGTAGTCGCCCATTGTGTGCAGCAGAAACATCGAAAAGACCACAAAAAAGCTCAGTAAAGTTTTTGGGCGACGTCTCAAGAAGAACAAAGGTTACAAATCCCTTGTTGCAGGGCAATCACCAGGTGACTGCACAGATTGTGCAAGGCGACCCGCGAATCGAGTGGGGTATGATTGCTGTTGAAGTGGGTGGCGCAATATGGACGTCATGTTTCCCTGATTGGCATTAACTTTGACCTTGGCTGGGCTTGAAATACGCAGAAAGGGGGGGGTCGAAAAGCCTGTCACAACTAGCTAGACGACGAAGAACAGAGGAAAAAGATGTATCGGGGTCAAACGCTGCTTGTTCCCTTCAGAGGGAGAAAAGGAGGGCTCGACACTTGCTAAGCCGGAGGGGGGGGGTTGCAAAGAAGGGGGGGGGTTGAAGCCGTTTGAGGAGGCCAGGGGGACTTCGTCCTGCATTTGGCTGAGGTGGATACAAAAAAAAAGAACCAGTACGGGCGATAGCGTGACCCGTAAAACAATGTTATATCCGTTCTCGAAGGACAAGACTGGCAATTAACAGAGGACGGGCGGCGCGGTAGTACTATGGGGGAAGCAGAAAGTCAAGCGGAGCGGAACCTCACCAGAACCTCACAGTCAACCCTTTAAAGAAAGAACATATACCAAACGCCGGTGGGCCAAAAGTCAGAGAGCAGGCGCAACCGGAGTCTCGAAATTCCCTCGCCAACATGGGCCGTCCGGGCTCAGAGACGTAAGCATTTCATGTCCAAAGATCATTGTTTGTCCGCATATGCGGCAAACAGGTCCTGAAAAGCATCAGCTTCGATACATGAGCACAAGAAAAACGTGGAGTAGATAGGAAAAGTGGGGGTAGTGGGGCTGCGGGGCGGAGAACCAGGATACGCACCGACCACGGCGATATGGGAGTAGTCAGGAACTGGGGTAAGAAAATACTCAAAAGGGGAGATGACATCTGACGCGCAAGGGGCAGAAGCTTCATCCGGGCTGCGTGCAAGCCTCCTCTAAAGGAGAAAGGCCCAGATAATCGAGTGGGGGGGGGCACACAAGGGTGAAAGATCACCATTCTTAAATACAACAAAAGAAGTCGGAAGGGGCAGCGCGCGACAATCAGGGAACCCAACAGACATCACGGGGGATCAATCATTCAACAGTTCCACACACCTGGGGACGCCTCAAACTCGAGGGACGCACGCAGAATGCGCGGCGTCATTAGGCAGGCGCGCATCAAGTGCGAGTGGGGTGTCATTCAGTAGGACAAATTACCGGGGGACCTCCGGCGGAAACACCTGTGCGGCAGGCATTCAAGTTGCTGTTTGTCCGTATTAGGGGGGTTTTAGGCATACTGAATGTCCCTGCGCCACAATCAAAAAAAAACACCGGAGGATGGGGAAAAAGAGAGAAGAGGGGTGCTTCCGACCGACAGGTCCACACAAGGAGGACGGTAATGTTAGAAAGGAGAAAGGAGGAACTGCAGACGCTTGGTTTGCACCGAAGAAGACAGGCAAAACTTGGCATGCATGAGGTTCAAATGATGCGTCTTGAAGGACAGGTCCAGAATTCAAAGGCTCAAAAGGGGGGGCTGGGGAAAGCTCGCGTGTCTTCCGCGGGGGGGTTGAGCGATGCACCCCGTTGTCCGATCTTAGGGGCATGCCAGCTCGAAAGCTCGGAATCAGGGGCAAGTGGGAGTGAAAGCTGGCGAAAAGACCACCTCATTATCTGGGCATCGAGGTGCATGGGGAGACCGTAGTAGTCTCGCTCACGTATGGAGTAGCACAACTTGCGCGTAAAATCTTAAAGACGGGCAGGCGAGGGGAGTGGAGGAAAAAAGGAAATGAAAGACTCAGGACGATGAGATTTGGTTCTTAAACAAGGAACCCTGGAACGACCCGCGCGCCTGATACACGGAAGTCGTTAATCGGGAGGAGGCGAAAGGGGCGTGACTCTAAGCCGCGCAAAAGGACGCAATCAACTAGGGCGGACAAAGTTTCTGGTGCAGAGCCCGGCTCGGGGAGGCGAGGGAAAGGGGCGGAACCTATGTTGCTGAATCGCCTTCTTCGGGCAAGGCGAGCACAGGGGGACACTGGAGTGTTGGAGAAGTAATTGGCAACACGTCGCAAGGGCGGAGGGGTGAGGTGCTGGGGATGGAAAAAGGGTGCGTGGGGAAAGAAACAGCTTCCTAATGCATCTGGGGACTGCCTGTAGAAACCTCAAACCCAACACGCGAATCCTGTCGATGATGAATTGACGTCTAGTATAAGTCCATAGCAAGAAATGGGCGGCCGGTCACGCACTAAAATCAAAGCGGAGGGGGCTTAAAAAAACACACATAAAAATCTCACCATGTGACGACGCTAAAAAACCCCTAACAAAGGTTGAACAAACACTCCGGGGGCCGTCAGAAAAGAATGTGGAGCAAAAACGGGATCCGGACTCAGATGGTTAATGAAAAGAGATCGGAACACCAAATATCCAGACTTCTTTTCAAATAATATTGTTCAAGTCTGCGGTTGATTTTAACACCATGGTCAAAGAGGATCAAAAAAGCAGGTTTCCAAAAAAAAGGGAAGGGAATTAGGAGAAAAAATGAAGTCAGGTACTTGTCCCCCAACAACAAACGCATATAACAACCGATCGCGGTCGCAAATGCCTTCATTATCGGGGACGCATGACGTTAGGAATGAACAGGGAATGAGTGAATAGGCAGGGGAAAGACGAAAAAAAAAGAAAAAGTTGACAAATTGGTCTAAGAATGCTCACAAATACTATAGCGAACGGACTCACGGAGTTGATGTACGGTAGCTGATGGGATTTATTAAAAACCTACGGAAGTCATAGGATCAATCAGGATCGTGTGGGGGGCAATGGTGAAGTTGATACCGGCAGTGGGGGAGGGGTCGCCACACAACAAGGAGAAAAATAATTATAACGTCAGAAAAAAAGTCACTACTCCGGGACGAGCGATGCTGGACAAAAAGAAATGCCTCTACAAGGACTGGTAGGGCAAAGGTGGATAGGAGAAATTGGGAATCGCGATGGCGAAGACACCGGAGCTAAAAACTTTTTAAATCACGAAGGACGATTGGAGGCCGGGACCGAAATCGGCTCGTTTGTGAATCAAAAACGCCTAGTGTGAATCAATCTGCGCGCCTCCAAGTTGGCGCTCAAGAACAGAACAGAGAAAGAGAGGGTGTTTGCGAGTCAGCGGAAGGGGGGGAGAGTGGGGGGGACCAAAAAATACAATACCGCAGAACAAGGCCAGGCGTAAAAAGTCAGCAGGTGACAGAGAAAAGGCGCCCAGCCAGAGACTCTCTGGGGTCCTGCATTGCCTAAAAAATGACCCAGAGGGGAAAGGGGGACGAGGAGAAAGAATCATACTGCGTTGCGCATAAATTCGGAACTGGCACTAAACAGGGACGACAAAAAAAAAGGGAAACATAAAAGACGCGGTCCAATCAGGGTCGCACACCACATCAACCAGCCGTCTGAATCTGAAAGCACACGATAAGCATATGGGGTTAGCGCCTTCAGCTAGACAGAAATGCAGTGAAAAGAAAACAAAAAGCCCCCACGAAGGTAAATGAGCAATCGCCTACAGGGAAGAGGGGGAAGGGTGCCTTGACGGGAAACAAATCAAAAAGTGGTACTGGAATCAACACCATGTTGAGCTGAAGGCGCTTGTGGGGATATGCTGACTTAATGAAGTGCCTCAATTTTAGATAAAAAAAGAGGCCCCAATCAACATGGGGTGATAAGACGGGAGAAGGTTGGCCAATAGATTCTGGTAACAGGGGCGTCGTAGAAGGGACTGCACGAAGAGGGGCGACGTCGCACAATACTGGGAGACAAGCGGTTGTCGTCAAATGATAAGTAACAAAGCGCTGGGGGTACATCAGACTGAAAAACACAAGGACGGCCGAGATAGGAGGAAAAAATCAACCATATCACTGGGAGACAGGGACAAAGTGCCGCTTCAGGCCGAAGACAGTGCAACGAGGAGGTCAGACATCAAGCTAAGCAGTTTGGGAATAAGCGGGGGTAAGGGACGATATCTAGACAACTGAAAGAATGGAAAGTCGGACAGGAAAGAGAAAACAAAACAAGCGACCGCAAGAGGCTAATACGGAAAAAAAAAAAATAACATCGTACCGATCAAATCTGACTCTCAACAACAAGGGGAAAGGGGAGGAGATGCTTGGGGCTTGTGGTGGGGGGAGAATTTAAGATGGGTTTTGGGGGGCTAACGAAGAGCCGTCTGGAAAGTTCGCTCGGCGGGTACCGCGTCCTGAAAAGATCTCAGTGAGTGGTTCCGCCGGGGAAGATGTGATTTCCACCAGCAACGCACGGTAAAGTGCCGCCAGGAAGTCTTCGGCAAGGGACAAGGGGGGGGGCCGGCGCGTGACTCTTGTGATGCCAAGACGGGCAAAGCAGGGGCACCGAAACAAGTTGCGTTAAAAAGTTCGGAGGTGGCAAACAATGGGTAGACCAAAGTTCTTGGGCTCTTGGCGCTTAGGGACAAAGAAGTGCCCCGGCGTCCGCAAAAAGCCGGGGCGAAAAGGCGCGAGTTGATAAAAAAAAAAGGGGCGGCTACAAAACTTGTGGGTCTCCAGGGGCGATGCCACCACGATGGAAGAGCGAGAAGTGAAGAAATGGAGGAGATAGGGGGAATAGGGGGAAGTTGGAGGAAAGGAAGGACGATTGGGGGGAATCTAGGGAAGAACATGGGGTGAAGGAGAGAGGTGGGGGGGGAGAGGGTAAGATTAGAGGGCGGTTGGGGGGTGGGAGAAATAGGGAGAGAAAGAGAGAAGAGGAGAGGGGAGGGAAGGATGAAGCAGGTAGGAGGGTAGAGGGTAGAAAAGTGAGCTTGCCGCGATGGGGGGGCGTCTGGGGGAGGGTGAATTGGGAAAAAGAAATCGAAGGGGGTGAGGAAGCAGAGAGAGATGAGGTGGTGGTATTGAGAGCTAGGGTTGAGGGATGGGGGGCAACGGGGAGGTGGGGGAGGGGAAGTAGATGGAGAGGCAGGGAAAGAGAGGGGGGAGGAGAGAGTGTGGGTGGAGGATGAGAGGGGAGAGAGTTGAAGGGGAGAGAAAGGGAAGGGGACAGGGGGATGAGAGGAAGGTACGGGGAGGGTGATGAAGTGTGGAAGGAAGGAGTGAGGAAGGAAGAAGGGGTGATGGAGGTTAGAGGAGGGGGTGAGGGAGGGAGTAGGTGTGGGGCGAGGGGAGGGGAAGGAGAGGGAGTGACTAGCGAGAGTCCGCACGCAGACAGCTCCTTCGGTCAAAGGTGGTTGGGTTGGAGTCAGAAAATGTGAGTGTGGCCGGCAAGGTTAAAAATGCCCCATCCCATACTGAGCGAGCAGCGCGAGTGACCTGACTGTTTGGGGGGAGGGGGGGGGCGGTCAAGGGGGGATTTTAAAGCACGGCATAAGTCTACAGACTTCGTCGAGATAGGAGGCAAGAAGCTGTGGAGGTTTGTATGGCGACAAAGCATTGAAACTGGTGCGGCGGCGGCTTTTACAGGAAGGAGCTGAGAATCCGGGCTCCTCAGTGAAAAATCAGAGGTCAGCGCAAATGGAAATTTGTCGAAAAGTCCGCACTGCTTCATGCATCGGGTCACGTCATGGGGGGCATTGACTGACAAAAAGTCTTAGGAGAAATTGTTGTCGGCTTCACACCCATGAAGGAGCGCCAGGGGGCCGGGGGAATGGGTGATGAGGGTTTTGGTAGGAAAACTTGAAACTAAGGAAACGAGAAGCGGCAAAACGCGCCTTGGGCGGGGAAAAATAGCTGCGCCAAAGAATGCGCGAAAAAAAGAGGCGTGATAAACGAGTAGGTACAGGGTTCGTTGACAATGACAACGCTGGGGGCAGAGATCGATCGGGGTTAAAGGGACCAGGCTGTAACTAAAGTTTATCGGGAGGACAGTCGGAGGGATTTCGGGACAGAAAAACGGCCCAAGACCCATCCGGGAGCATAGGGACCATAGTATGGGGGGCAAAAGAAGACTGATGGGTGCCAAGGGAAATCCACGCTGGTGAGGTTGCCGGCTAAGTGAAAGCGTTTGATGGGGAGGGATTAGACCACTTTCTAAAGTGAAGAGGGGGGGGGGCAGACTGAACGAGACAAAGGTAACAAACTGAGGAAGAATGAGGAAAATTCAGAAGAATCCTGATTGAATTTCGCAGTGGAAATTAACTTAAAGAAAAAAACCAGTCACAGACCAAAATGAGTCCCTAACAATATGTAGTTTGGGAGCGAAGCAATTAAAACATCATCGGGGTTGGTTGGAGAACGGGATCGTGGTAAGGGGAACACTAAGTGGGAATCAAAAAGAACACTTTTCGAGCCTCGAAGGGATAAAAGCGGAAGAAAACGCAGAGAGACGAGGGGGAATTAAGTGGTGTTCTCTTGGGGGGGGGGGGGGGGGGGGGCAAAGTGGAAACTGTAGAAAGTTGAGAACAGGAATAGGGAATTGGAAGTAAATCTCGGGAAAACACGAGGGTAGGTGTAAGACCACGAAATGGGTGTGAGGGGAGCTGCGACAGCAAATTTCACCCTAGAAAGAAGACGAAAAAAAAGGCTGGGGACAATAAAAGTAGGAATATTTCGTGGGGGGTGGACGCCCCCAGTTGAAAGCTGACAAGAACCATTCGGAGGGGAGGGCCGGAGCGAATAGGCACAAAATCGGGGGAAGTAATTTTGGGCGTCGAGTATGGGTGGCAAAAAGGGGGGGGGTGACAGCGGGTTGTTGGGAGAGTAGGTCAAACTGGTGTTTAGGTTAGTTGGCGAACATCTTGATTTCGGGGGGGACAACACCCTGAGGGCGAAGAGTCGTGACCGGCGGGGAAATTGTGAGAGCAGGATAGCCAATGAGGACTCGATGGCCAGCCTGAAGGAGATCGGATGAGGACGAGAGGGGGGGTAGGGAAGAAATGCAGGGGTCATCTCGTCACAAGGTTCATTCATTTCATCGAACCGGCAACATCACAAAAAATTCACCTACGTAACCTGGTAGCCTTTATCGAAAAATTAAGGGAACCCAAATCCCAAAAAGATCAGTTTAGGCGTTCGGCCTTCGGGAAAATCATGAGCGATAATAAATAGCGTTCCTAATTCGGGTAAGCTCGCGAACTATTCAAATTACTTCTCGGGATCAGCTACAGAGGAAAATGCAAGGAAAAAAATTGGGTGCAAAAACAGGGAGTGCCCCGAAAAATAAAAAAAAAAACACTCCGAAAGAAAGCGACCGCTCCTATCAGGGGAGGAGAATCAAACGGATTGTGATGGGTCTTTTGAGGGTGCTCGGGGGAAGGAGGACAAGAAGGATCTCCAAGACTCCAAAATTCAATGGGCCTAGATTCGGAGCAAGGAGGTTCTATACACTGGGTAAATGAGCTCGGCTATGAAATTTTTCCAAAATAGTTAAACCCTTTCATGCCCAAGATAAGGGGCAACTCAAGGGTCGGGGGCAACTAATCAAAAGAGGAGAGAATGGTTGGGATGGTGTTCACCCGCCATTGGGTGGTCAAATGACAATTGTCCAAGAAAATGACTCTGAGGCATCGACTGAGGAAGGCATCTAGAAAAGGGCAGGGAAGGGAAAAGGTCCACTAAAAAGTCGAAAATTTCCAAGAGGGAGAGCCGTAACAATCCTCGCCCACGGCCTAAAATGCCCTGTCCAGCCGGAGCGTCGAGAACACGGATTTAGGTGTGGCCATTCGTTCCATTAAAAAATGGCAAAAGTGTTACAGAAGTGCCGGGGAAAAAAGATAACGCAAAAAAAGTGCGGCATGTGACATCGCTCCGAAATTAACTGAGGCTTGGGGGTTGCGGAATCCTGCGGTGCTCGCG
>Ga0179591_1294991_pt1 | contig 11896 bp, 7 predicted proteins | sample CZOMad2_1_08_16f_FD_182891 | JGI IMG/M metagenome (GOLD analysis project Ga0179591, IMG submission 182891) | Vadose zone soil fungal communities from Angelo Coast Range Reserve, California, USA - CZOMad2_1_08_16fungal (PacBio error correction) | ecosystem: Environmental > Terrestrial > Soil >...
GTGGGGGGAGCGGAGGTGGCAGGGGTGTCTTTCTCTTGGGGGGTGGAGGGTGTTTGTTTTTGTGTTGGGGGAGAAGTCTGAGTGTAACAAATCAATGTCAAGGAGGTAGACAATCTAAGACAGGGGCGTCAGGAAGGGGGCGGCGCCGAGGGGCAGTTTAGGGGGTTGAGAAAGGTAGGGAGAAAATTTCAAAAGAAAGAACTGCAAATGTTGGAAATCGGTACGTCTCAAGGGGGGGGTGCGGAAGGGGGAGAGTGAATTACAGGACAGAAGAGAATTTAACAGCGACGTACACGCCTGGGTATAAGCGTTAAGAAGGAGTGTGGTCAAATCAATGCAAAATGGGGTTCACTGGAGAGCGAGAAATTGAACTCACCCCGAGTATTATTTTATCAGGAGGGAGAAGATCCCAGACGAAACGGGAGGGGGTGCCTAGTAACTCATCAGGAATCTAGATGGCTTTGAAAAGGGGGGGGGGGCATACGGTCTCTAGGCATTTACTGGACTTGCATTCGAAACGAGCTCTATATAGGGGATTCATTCATCATCTGGCTCAGGGGGGGAATTAGACTAAGGGGTGAATTCCATGAGATTTAAGAGCCGACAATCTCGGCATGGGGGGTGAAAGATTCTCTATTTGCATCTAAGATCTAATGGACTACTTGTTTGAAGAGAGTCAAATCAATGGTTAAGCCTTGGAGGGGGGGGTCTATAAGGTTGTGGAAAAAAGGAAGGTAAAGAATAGAAGGACTTGGAACGTGCCATGCAATGAAAACTTTAAACCCTCAAACCCAAGTGAGGGAGACGAAAGTGCCCTGATTGACGTTAAAGGAAAAAAAATTCAAGACATGTAAGACATTTAATGCCCAAACGTCAATAGGTTAAAAAGCCCGGGACTGAACTAGAAACCCTCTGGTCAGAGGGTGGACGCTAAGGCTTATTCTGCGGATTGCTCAAGATCGGGGGCAAGAAAGAGAGAGAGGTTATCAGAGGGAGCCCGGATCAAAAAGTTCTAAGGTAGTTCGTTGAGGGGGGAAGTAGCAAGATCAAAGCATCGACAGGTCGAAGAGTCGGAAGAAATTGGGACTCTGCGAATGAGTCAGGCTTGTCACAGGAATACTCGGCAGTTCTGTTTTGGGGTCGAGATGTTTAAGACTGCTTTGGGAGCGAAAAGGCTGCTTCAGCAAACTGGGAAGGCTCATTGGGCCTGGTGGACCTCAGAACAAGAAAAACGCATTGAAGGGCATCACTTCGCGTAATCTCGTCCTGTGACCTCTCCCACCGTTGCCATGTTGGAGACCTTGGAGGTTGAGGAGAGGGGCCTATAGAAGGCAACAGCGATGTAGAATATTTTATCCTAGTTTGAGAAGGGGGGGAAGCAAGTAAGGAAAACAAATGGGTATCTCTGTCCAGGAAGGAGTCTTCCTTAAATAACTAGTTCGGAGGCAGCCTACACTGAAGCTCACAAGCTTGTTTGAGCCTCGGAAGGGGGGATAAAACGAAAATTTGAGTAAGCCGAGAAAAAGCCTGCTAATCCGTTGGGGAGGGAGGGCAACAAGCCAACGTCCCTACGGGAATGTCAAAGCAAAGGAAGAAACTAGGTGGATAATTGCGGGGGATGGGTTTGTTCTTAGAGTCGGGGTCGGAGCGTCTCGCGCCGTACATTAGCAAGGGCTAAAGGACGAGGAGGAAATGGGGGCAGAGAGGGCGGGCAATAAGGATGGCAATCCACGGGGTATCAACAAAGTGAACTCAACAACAACCAGAAGGAGAGGAAGGGGTGTCGATAAGGGAAAGGTGGGAGGACCTACTGTATTGAGAAAAACTAGAAAAAGAGTGTCTTCAGACCTCTCTAGCGAAGCTCAAATGTAATCTAGCGTCCTTCATTGAAAACGGTGACGCTCAGCTAAGAAGAAAAGGATGTTGTCAAGAGATCTCCGTGTGTAGAAAGAGGAAGTAGGGACGGGGGCAAATTCGTTTCCTAAGGTCGGGAATCAGTGCATGTGCATCGGCGTCTCAGGATGATGAAGGGAAATAAGACGGCCTGGACAAGGGAGGCAATGCCAAAAACGTTGATAGGGGGGGGGGTGTCATTCGGGTCGAACGGGGACTTTCAGGGGAAATAAGCAGCGGGGAGACTTAAGGACCTAGAACAATTGTACTGGACTGCAGATAAGACTCACGCAACGAGCATTTGACCAGAAGTTTTGAGAGAGGAATGGCGAATTTACTAACTGGCATTGGGGAACGGGGTGTAACTGGAGATGGGGAATAGGTGGACTCATCAGGGGATGTGAATATTCGAAAATACCCTGGGCGCCCGCTTCTTTTCTTGGAAGAAAAGACACCCAAGGGAATAGGACGGGGAGCGCTGTTTAATATGAACGCGGACTCGATAGGGTGGCGCCTAAGGAAAAATTCCAGGAGAACAGACTCTGTCCTAAAAACCAGAAATGTCCTGTGGGAAAAACAGGCTCATCAGAAAGGCGGCATAATCCACTTCGAATGTCTTGAAGAGACGGTCCAGAACGCCTAAATACGCAGGGGAAAGCAGCTGACTCATGGTTTGGATCCAGAGAGATAAACGCCGATATTGTTAAGCTGGTGTCGAGGAGGGAGCAAAATCCGTACTCAACGTTGCTTCTCTTAAGAGAGGGAAAAAGGCAAGTAGGTCCGGGATAAGAAAGGATTCTTAAATAGAGCTCGTAAGGGGACTAAGAAGATCCTAGAAAGGGGAAAAGCGGGTTTCGGAGACGAAGGAAAGGAAAGGGGAACTTTCAAAGCAATCGGAGGGGAAAGGCAACCTTATAGACAAGAAGAGACCGGTAAAAATTTGGGGGAAAGTGGGGGGAACAAACTTTCTTAATATAGGGGAGAAAGAAACTCCACAAGCGCCAAAGAAAAAGGGGCAGCTGGTGGTTTAAGGTGGGGAAAAAAGCGGCTCAATGAAAGCGAGAGTCTTTCGGGCAGCCGAATAGGCGATGCATAGTGTCCGGTTTGAACATGGTGGCAGGGAAGGCCATAAGGAACATAAAAAAAAAAGGGTGAGAAAAAGTCTCTTGAACACCAAAAAACCCCCCACATTCTTAGGGGAATCTCCAACACAGGGGACGAGGGGACTTACTTCGTGGACCCCGGAGATAATCGAAAGATCTTAAGTATAAGCCATAGGTTTCGGAGAAGGGGACAATTGGCTGAAAAGGATGATAAAAGGAGACCTGCAACGCAAAGATTATGGAAAAGATGTCAGACCAAGGTGCGGACCTTAGAAGGATTCAATCAACGGGGGAAGGCTAATTTCCCCAAGACGGGGCGAAGAACCCCCTAATGGGGCAGCGCCCTCCGGCTAACTACGGTCCTTTGCGTTGCCAGGGAGGTTAAAGTCTGCTGATAAAGAAAAACACCATGTGAAACCGCGACGGGTGTGATGAACCAAACTGAAGGGACCCGTATCGTCGCCAAATGTGAGAATCAGCAAAGGGGGGATCGACTGAGGAGGGCGGCTCAAAAGACTACCGAGGGGCCCGAAATGTAAGAGCCTCCCGCCTGGCCCGACGAACGGAACAATGTAGCGTAAGTCAGGAGGGTGACTCCTCGCCTGAAGGAGTTGCAGAGGGAGGAAGACAGTAGGTGGGGAAGCTCCGCAATGATACGCTGCTCTGCGTCCAATTTATGTTGAGGCGCCTGGCGACAAATGAGATCTTTGAGGATTCAGGGATGGCGTCAAATAAGCGACAACTACTTCAAAAGAAGCGAAGACGGGAGGCAGGTCCCCAGAGAAGAATTTAATTAAGATGTCAACCCTCTGGAACAACCCCGAGCTAAATGTAAGAAAGGCAGTGAGGCAGAGGGGAGAATAGGTTTAAACATTCGCTGGTTGGGGGTTTGGGAAAGGGAAATTTAAATCCACTGGGGACCACCTTGGGGACTTCAAACCTGCTTCCATTTAGAAAATACTCTAAGCATAGTTTAATTCATGAGGGGGGCGCAGGAACGAACCCAAGTTTTAGGGGGTATAGAACAGAGACATTGGTAAGCTCTTGAGAGATCTATATCGATCCACGAAACATCAGAACAGAAAGTCCGATGTGTTGTGTGGGGAAAAGGGGACAACGATCATATTCACAATTAACTAATGGTTACCGTGATCTCTCGAAACAACAACTTATTGAAAAGAAGGTTAAAAACCTTAAGTACGAGGGAGATGGGGTCTGTCGTGAAAATTCCTACCCCCCACAATGCCAACATCTTAAGGAATAGTGGATGGGGAGAGACTCTTTTCTAGGCGAGGTTCTAGGGAAACGCGCGTGGATAAAAAACGGGAGGGGGCTCCTTCATGGCTGGATGGGGAAATGTCTGAGAGGTGGCATCTTAAATGAAAATTCCAGAATGTAAAAATGCGCGTTGCGGTTTCCGGTCAGAGGGGGAGGATTTTACTCAGGGGGGGGGGGGGATCTGGACTTTTCAAACGAGGTTGCCGCAAGTGTGCATGAGAAGGGCTTCGCTAAGGGGTTCGTGCTCGGGGCCTTCTGGCCCAAAGAAGGGACGTGCGCGATCTCGTCTTCGAGGAAATAGATTCAAAACGAAGAGCTGCAAAGAAGGAAAAGGGGGGAACGTCAGAACCGTCGCGAACCAAGTTGGAACTTATCCGAGTACCTAGGGAGAGAGGTGTCAGCATGGGACAATAAAGCCATGGGGAGCTATCCGGACGCGGCGCTTGCGAATGAATGCAGCACGGAGTCAAAATTCCCTGCGAATCTTAATAAGAAGTTAACCACCCCCCGCTCTTAATGTTGCTTTCTAGGGAATGACAAGCTTTATTCTCGGAGTGGATGCAAGCGATGCGCCCGAGAATCGAACTTAGGGAAAGATAAGCCTCCATAGGAAGGGGAGGCCGCTAACATGTTTTCGATCCCGGACTGTCAGGTGTAGTTGAGGGGGAGCTATTTCGAAAAGGTTCGTGGGGAGGACGGGGCACTTCAGGTCTTTCAAAGGGGGGTAATTCGGGGGAGGAACGGGATATGTCCTTTGGGGCGGTGCGAGAGGTCCGTTAGGGGGGAATACACGGCCCTTTATAATCTAGGGGGATGCTCACAGTTGGTTACAGTGCGGGAAAGGTTACGGTACATTTCGGTGGGCCGACGTCAAAAGCAGTGATATCAGCAATTCAGCCAAAGTTCAACAGGAACAAAAGGGCATGTCGGGGGGGGCACGGAAGAAAAAACACCGCGTATGATTTTGCAAAGCTTACAGCAGCAGTCGCGCCAAGTTGGTGGCCGAGGCAGACCGACTACCAAGCGCCTTGGGCGGGACCCTGGGGCGGCGGAAGGCTTCAATACCTAACATGACGGGATCGACTATGCGAGCTCCATTAATGAAGCAGCAAGCATGAGATTTCTTGGCATTGAAACTAAAAACTAGTTGATCCATGCAAGTGAGTCCGCAAGATTTTTTCGGGCGAGGTGGACCCGAGAAATAGATGGCCGAACCGGGAGGGGAGAACTCAACCAACAGATTAAGAACAGTGACGTCAGAGAGTAGGGTTCAGTTCGCACATATGAATCATAGAGCGAGTTTGAACGGGACCATGCGTACGGAGACCCGCAGACGAGTTGAAACTTGATCGTGCCCTTATTTTAAGGGAGGAATTTGACGAGGCCGGCGGAAGAGCCTCGCGGAACAAAATGGGAATCAGAGGAGCTACTGCAGCGCGTCGGTCTCAAGCTCGGTCAGAGGAAGCGAACGCCAAGGTGAGCGCGGCGACTTTGGAAAAAGAGACCCATCCTTCAACGATCGAGTTCTCAAACAGCTATCAAAATCGAAGCTGATGAAAAAAACTAGGGGAAATCTGGATTGACGAGAGGTGCATCGTCCGCATCGGGGCTGACTCGGGGAGGTGTCCACGGAGAATGACTGGCACAAGGACCTGACCGGCTTGTCATGAAGAGTCTGTGTTAAGGGAAGAAAATCAGTGGGGGGATTAATCGATGCTCGGCTTGAAAAAAGCCCGAAAAGGGTAATAATGGGGCTTTCTGGGGCCGGGGCACGAAATGGCGACCACAGGTACTGCGGCATCCAGAGTCCGCGATTGAAGCAAGGGTGCCTATCCGGAGTCTAAAACCCCCATTGGCCACTGGGGTGGGACATAGCGAAATCCAATGGGGGTGAGTCTGCGAAAAGTTGAGAGAAATTACCATCTTCTGAAATAGAGTAAGGTTATGAAAATCGATTCTTAGGAAGAGAAAAAACCAATGGGGGGTGATCAGGGGCTCGCAGGGAAGCGCCACGGAGAGTAGTCGAGAACCGCGGGTGGAACCAAAATGAAAAAATCTACACTTTGTTTTCGGACCGGGACGGGAGGCCTTTCAGTCCATCCGAAAGCCTCCTGAGCCACAGCCTGCTGCAAATCAATAGTATGTAAAAAATCACGGTGGGGGAAAACCCCTGATGAAGGAGCCTAAACGACCTAAAGGAGGATTATGACAAGAAGCATTGTTTATTGTCTGAGGGATGTGGTCTTGAGCGTCAAGTGGGCATGAAAGAAAAAAAGCTCATATTGAGCAATGTCTGGGCAGCGCGGAGCCCCGAGGTGGCAGAGAAGAGGCAATAATTGGTCAACGCCACTGTGGGCCGTATAGGGGAACCATGAAATAAACACAAACGTAGGAGTATTAAAAGGATTATGGGGTCGATGGAATTGGGGACCCTCCTTATGGGAGAGGCGACTCGTAATCGTAAAGGCCTCGAGGAAGCCAGTCGAACGGGGGGGAACGCGGACGTCCAAGGGCCTCAAAGAATCAAAAACCGACCGAGAACCAGACCATGCAATGGAGAGGCCCTTCTCTGTTTCCGTGGGGGTGAAAGGAGTTAAAGTAGGTTTGAAAAGTATTGGCCTCCTTAACTCTGGGAGAAGGGCTGGAATCTTCTTTCAAGGCTGATGCTCGGAAAAGAAAGGGAACGGCCTTTACCGTCGGGAATACACTTGAGCTTTTTCAGTTCAAGAAAGGATCGTTTCAAGGCGGAATACGAAAAATCTGGGACATTACGCGGGCGAGACAAATTGGTTTCGGACTTCGTCATGCAAGACAAAGTAAGAAGAGAGAGGTCAGCCGATGGGTGAATTTCATCACGGAATGGAACCACAAAACGTGGGTTCCCTTTCCAGGTCCGAATTGGGCTGTGATGGCCTAAGGCCTATATTGAGCGACTAGTGCAGAACGACGTGGCTTACCTGCGGTTCTTGTCTAAAAACGAAGAAGAAAAGTCTAATTGCCGGCTCGATTGTCTAGAACCTAGAGCCGATCTCTAAGAAGTGTTCTCAAAGGAAGAATCTTTCAAACCTTCAAGAACAGACAAGTCAGACCAACCGTGGGGTTGCAACACAAGAAGGAGACGGGCAATTGAGAGACGCGATATAGGAAAGGGAGGACGACACGGCTAAGTAGCATCCCGCTTTCCCGAAAGCGAAAGACTCATCAGCTTCGTCATGGATAGGCGGCTCCGTCGATCCTATATAAGGGGGGTCTATCGGGAGAAAGAGGAGGAACCTCACTGGCCGATCTTACTCCGAAGGTGATACGAGGGAGGAAAGGGAGCTTTACGAATATCGGTGTTGTGAAATAAATCTTGGAGACCTTCAGTGATGGTCCTAGGAAAAAAAGAGGTTTCAAAAGGGCAAAGGACTGAAACCCGGTTTAGCTTGGGGGTGGAGTCACTTTCTTGCCATGGGCACGTGAAAAGCTCCGATAGAAGAGTCTGCCCTGCAACAGAACCGAGATCTGAGATAGGGTTTTTAGTGTGACGACGAAGGGGAGAAGAGGGGGGCTCACATCGGCTGAAAGAAGCCCGAGATGAGGCAGTTGGCTAACGTTCAATAAAAAGATCGATGTCAGATTAGCGCATAAGGTTGGGGCTTGCCTTTCGGAGAATTGGATCGATAGTGATATCCGAAGCACGTTTGAAGGGGGAGGAAGATGCCATGGCAGCGGGCAGCAACCATGGGGCTAAGAGGCGCGCTGGTGCCATAGGAGTTCCTAGGCAGAAAATCGCGGTTCTTTGACTGCCCTGCTGGACGGAGATAAAATCAGCTAGAAAGGGGGGTATCTTTCGCCTGATGCCGTTTCTGCTGGAAGAAAGGGGCTGAATAAGGCTTAGCGGGAAGAAAGCGTTCCTGCAACGTAATGGGCGGGAGCACCGCGCACCTGTCAGGTTTTGTCCCGGAGCTCTTAAATCAACTTGGAAGGGGGATTCTAACTTGCCTTCAGTGGGCCTCCCCCTCCTCCATACTCCAAGCCGGCGCGGGGATTCAGATGTCTAAACGCTTTGGGGAAGGTGAAAAGGGAAGAGTTTAGGAGCGATCACTAACAACCAGGCGAGAAAGCCTGGTAGTGATCTAACTACCATCCCGTCCGAAACGATGCAAAGGAGCCTGAACCATACCTTTTCGAATAATCGAAGAGGGACTGGGAACTGCATTTCAGAACGTGGCTGGGAAAGACCGGATTGGGGACCTCAGCGTCGCTCAAGAAAGCACCTGGGAAGGAAAAAAGGGGAAACCACCTTAATAGCGTCTTTACATGCGTTGAGAAAGATCGCCGAAGTGCGGTTCCTGTTTCAGTAACTTGAGGGAAGGAAGAAGGAGGGGTGTCAGCGCCGCACGGAGACAATGGCATTTTGATGAGTGCTAAAAGGGGGCGGACAACAGATCACGGGGGGGGTAATCGAGAAAGGGGCAAAGAAGTTGGAAAAGGGAGACTACGGGGCTATGAGCGCGCCTGTGTCCTGTGTGAGGGCTTTCCGTCAATAATAGCGCAAGTTAACGGGGTTGGACTCTTAAGCCCCGAACAAGTTGAGGGGGGGGAAGGGGGGGGAGCCTCATTAAAAAACACTACGAGACTTTCTTCAACTTAGCCGGGAACAGTCAACCGTGAACACAATGAGAAAGGACAAGGACCTATCTTTAACTTCAAGATGGGAGAAAGAGGTTCTACAGTGAAGCGCTACATATTGGAATGCTGTAATTGGGAAACTAGGGAAAAATTCTAGAAGAGGTTTCAGCCAAATCTCATAGACATTGAGAAACTGGATTCGACCTACGTCGCAGGGAAAAAGGTAGAGATCAGCATATCCGTATCCGACGAATTAGCAATGTTGGTAATTGGGTTTTGGGGGGGGGAGGGGCACTTGCACCATTGCCCGCCTGAATGAGGTGGGGGTAAAAAGGTAGAAAAGCACTCACACAACAACGAGGGTTAAGGAAGGCTTTAACCCAGAAAACAGGGTGCATCGGGGGTACAGTCCGACCCCCACAATTACCGACACGGGACTTGAGACTATCTTCCGCGGATCTATAACGGTGGGGGAGAGATAAAACCGCGCGGGAAGTTAACATGTCTATGAGCTCTCAGGGAAGTAGGGAGTACGTATGCAAAGGAAATTTCTGAATCACTAAAGGGGAAGGCATGAAAATATGCTTCGAGAGGAAGTAGAACAAGGGGGCGGTGGCCGTCCAGCTCGTGGTCCCTGGTGTATCAATTTTGTGGTGTTAAGCTGGAATGGAACAGCGAACAGCATAGGGTGAAACTGGCGGCTGAAAAATTTCGGGAAAAAGCGTATTCTCTTCGTATCAGGGCTTCATAGGTGTGTACAAAAAATGAAGGGGCAACTGGAGTATCTGAGGACTAAACTGTCGACACTCCTACGACTCAGGTCAACTAGGGGGGTCTTGGGGGCGACAGTCTCTCCCCGTTATTTGAATATCTTACCTGATCCGCACGGAGTTTTCAAGAGGGGTCACTTTTTGAATGTCTGGAATCATAAAAGCGGGTCTCTTAACAAGAATAAATGAACCCTGACTGGCGATGCAAGGATTACCTTCTGAGAGGAAGCTTAATCACTACGGTGAAACCCCGATAGTTCCGTTTTACAGATTGAATGACCTATTCGAGAGGAAGTTTCGGATAAAATCCCTTGGGGTTCGGAAAGGAGGGAGGGGTGTCATTCCTATACAGCCTTGGGGAGGGAGACATTTCTTTCTTCAAAACCGAGAAGGACGTCGCGAAAAGGGATTGTGAGATCACTAAGCGCGTGGAAGCGGTCAAAGGTGTTTCAAAGGGAGGACTAAAGGTGTCCCTTCAATTTCAAAAAGTAGCAGAAAAAGTAATCGGTTCTCATCTTTCCTTGAAAGGCATAATTCCTTAGTTTCTTTTGCTCAGTGGTCGGGTTAATTTCAGGGGAGCACGGGTTTATTTAGGGGGTGACTACTGTCATCACAAAATTTTTGACGACATTTTCGAAAGAAAGACAGAATTTTCGCGGTTCAAGGGGGGAAAGGACCAATGCCTGGGCCTTTCAAGCCAACGTTGGGGGGGTGGGAAAAGGAAGCAAGAAATTTCACTTTCTCTTCGGCGGCTACCGGTAAGACCAACACAGAGGGGTGGACTGCCTGGCTAAAAGAAGGGAGTCCCATCTCGCGGAAAAAGGTTGGGGGGGGTGGTCCTATGCCGAAGACTGGAAAGCGACGCATTGGAGCTTGACCCTGGGGGGGGGCGGCGCCGCTGACTGGAGTGTACCTGAATTGAAAACGTTCGACGGGAGGATCACCTAAATGCGGAAAGCAAGCAATTCCGGGATTAGAGCTTGGCATTTGGGATACTCAGGACAGGGTGAAAGCCGTCACTTTTGAAAAGGCCTCAAATCGGCATTTTGGTCGGGAGGGGAATATCGAGATTGCCGACGGGCGGTTACACTCAACCCGGAGAAAAGTTTACTCGAAAATCGTGCCCTATTGGGGAGTGCAGCCAAAGGAAGAAAGCTTAGCTTTGAAGTGACTGCGAATGGCCCGTTAGAACTCTCAAGGAAAATAGGTTAACCTGTATAGGATTTTATGATCTTCTCTTTGGGGACCATCATTGGGGGAAGAAAGCTGCGTCAAACAAATGGTCCAGGACATAAAGTCCTCTCAGTCGAGAGGGGGACGGGGTTCTCCCATCTCGTGGCCCGAAAGGATTCCCGTGCGGCAGAGGGCGGCTCGTGAACAAGACGACCATGCTTTCAAGGAGAGCGGGGATCCTCGAACCAGATCTGAAGCTTAGTTCGAAGGTTCGGAAAGCTTTATTTAAACATAAATTAGAAGGGATAGGCCTCTACAGCTTATCTATCGGGAGATTTGCCTCTGGTCAGGAGAATCGGGGTGGGGGCACAAAACGGGGGGTGAAAGAAGGTATGGTCTAGGTGGGTCGGGTTGAAGGGAAGATCGGAAGGCAGTTTATAAAAAACTAGTGAGGATCTTCGCTTGGAGTCATCAGCCCCAGCAAGAGACGATTAAATGGGCTCGTCGTTGGAACCACCAAAGCGGACCGCAGGTCATTGCGCGTCCATCTCTGTGCCGAGGAGGTGAAGCTCAACAAGGGGAAATTAAAAAGGCTCCCTTCCACGGGGTTGAGGAGCTCCATGACCGAGCTAAAAATTCACCCTCAAGTTGGGAAAAAATGAGGGAAGAAAGTGTCGGAGGACAAAGGGAGTCCGAAAGGTTAGCTGAGCTGCTCCACTGGAAAGGACCTGAAAGCCGAGTTCGCAGAAGAAACACTGAAAGCTCCATTGGGTTTTCGCAAGTCCGGGGAAAAGTAGGCCTTTCTAGGTGGAGAATTATGTGAAGGGGAGAGCCCTGCTGCATAACGCGGAGGGTCAACATTTGCAAATCGTCACTATTGTAAGCGTGAGACCCTGGAACATCTAAAGCGGGACTTAAAGGGGCGTGTAGTGGGTGAGGTGGTCCTTGATTCGTAAGTGGGTCAGGAACGGCATCACGTACTTGAGGCACTGGAAAGGGCTAGAAGGGAGTGCTAGAGGTGCAAGATAAGAATAAGGAGGTCCAGGGGGATTAAGCCGTTTCTAA
>Ga0179591_1314102_pt1 | contig 11896 bp, 16 predicted proteins | sample CZOMad2_1_08_16f_FD_182891 | JGI IMG/M metagenome (GOLD analysis project Ga0179591, IMG submission 182891) | Vadose zone soil fungal communities from Angelo Coast Range Reserve, California, USA - CZOMad2_1_08_16fungal (PacBio error correction) | ecosystem: Environmental > Terrestrial > Soil >...
GGAATATCTCCTAGTGAAATTAAGAAATTATACTGTCACTAGGACATCTCTCGAAAAAACAAAAACACCTGGAGGAAGGACCCAGGAAAGTATTTTTACTAAGGGTGAATTTCTCTTATTCGGGGGGGGCGGAAGAGGAGCTACTGTCCAGATTTCGGTTTCTCTTCCTAAGATTTGTTCAGGAGAGGGTCAAGAGAAGGAGGGTTTAATAATTTGGGTCTGCAAAAGGGGGAGCGGCTTCTAGGCTTGGTGACTTCAGAGTGGCCCGGTGCTGTTGAATGATGGACGGGAGCGATTCCGTTCTTTTACGCGACATGAGGGAGGGGGAAAGTACGTATTTTGCAATCTGGGGCAGAGGTAAACAGGGGTGAAAGGGGGAGAATGTAGATAACGAATGCGTTGTGTTTTGTCAGGTGGGGGGAAAACTGGTGCTCCTCTTGGGGTGTCCTGAGCGGCAGAGAAGGGGAATGTGAGCCTGTGTTGTTGGGTGTGGCGGGTTTTGCTTGATTTTCGGACTTTGGTTTGGTGGGTATGGAGTGGATGAGGAGGGCGGAGGGGAGATCAGGCGATTAGGGGGTCAGAATGGGGCTGTGAAAGAAAAGGGAGGGTGTTTGCATGTTCTAGAGCATATATGCCGAATATGAGTCCGGGGGGCGAATGGGGGGGGTATGCGATTTTCTGTTGTTCGAGGAGGAAATTTTCGCTAATAACTACTTCCCGTGGGTGGGAGTTTGGGAAGCTGAGGCCTTGTAGGGTGGTTTTTCTATTATGGTCGTTGGGGGTAGGAGTGAGGGGGGAAAGGTATTGTCATGACTTGTTGCAGGGGGGGACTTGAGGGGATTTTAACTAGTAAGGACACACTAACCCCGAACGGATTCGAGGAATAGGGGAGGCGGGGGGGCGGAGACAAAAAAAAAGGGATGACGGGGATTGTTTGCAAGTATTGTGCGGGGGGGGGGTTGTGTTGGCGTGGGCGTAGGGGGGGAGCTTCAATGGGGGGGTGGTGGCATTTGAGCTCAAAAGGGGGGTGTTGGGGGGAGTATATGCGGTAGTGGGGAACGGGGAATAGGACTCGAGTTTAATTAAAGAAAGCGGAAAGAGCCGGGATCGATTAGTGTGGAAAAAGTGTAGAACAAAGGGGGTGATTCTCGTTCAGTGCGATTCCCCCTAAAAGCAAAAGGATCGTATAAAGAGTCGAAAAGCGGAAGGGGGGGTTGTTTCATCGCTAGGCACATAAAGAAGCACTTAAAACCGGGGAGCGTACGTATCTGAAGAAAACTGCCAATGAACAGGGGAATGCTAGGACTAAGAGGAAATGCGGCGATCGCAAGACAGAAACGAGAGAGGTAGCCTTTTTTGTACTAAGGCGGGAAGGAAAGATTAGGTGTTTTTAAAGAGAGAAAGTCGAGGGCTCGTGGGAAAACAAGGGGAGCAGGTTTTCGTAGACGGTGGAGGCGGCAGCAAAAACTACAAGAAGAATCTGGGGGGGAAAAAGGTAGATGAGTGCACTTGCCAAGGCCAAGACGGGGGAGGGACACGTTTGACTGTAAAAGCAATCGCGCATGTGTACGATTTGCTAGATGTGGGGGGGGGGTAAGAAAGGCGAAGATAGTCCGGGTTGCCTGAGGCGGGATGCTTCAGGACGTGTGGGGGGAAGTGGGGGGGGGGAGGGGGACGGCGCGTGTTGGGGGGGATGGATGGATTCGGGACGGTAGGGAAGGGTGGGGGGGGTGCGAAGGCATCCACGGTGGGGCTCGTATTCGTCTTTCGAAAGAGGGGGTGGTGGCATACGGTGAGAGAAGGTCGGGGGAAGATGGGGGGGATGGACCTCTGAGGGAGAGGATGGTGCCTACTTTTTCTTCTGAGAGGACGGGACGTGAGTGGAATTACAAAGGTTTTCATTCAATAGCCTGGATTTTGTTCTGAAAATTCATAAAAAAGAGAGCACGAAGAAAAGGAGAGGAATCCCTACTACAACCGTTCACTCCCAAGATGGGATTTGAAAGGGGGGGAGGGGTATGAAAGATATCATTAAATAATTCGAAGAACACGAAGAAGGAAAGGATTGGTGCTTTTCCCATGAAGGGCTTTATTATATGGGCCTGAATTACCAGGAGGGATCATTACGAGCAAAAACACATGACTAAAGAAGGGGGTGTAGTGTTCAAAGAATGCGATCTACTGAGCTGGGATTTTCCCTTGGTCTTAAAGGGGAGGGGATCTCTCTCGAACAAGTGGAGGAAGTCACTGGGGAGGCCAAACTATTAGAAAAAAAAAAAGACGTCCCGCCCTTCTAGAGGCAACTGGGAAAAAAAGCACACGTCTCTTGCCCGATTAATTGGGTAAGAATGAAGTTCCCGAGTCTCATAAGAGAAAAAAACACCACGGGACCAACAACCCGAGAAGAGGGTCCCTTTGAGAAGGTTTAATTTAGACTCTGGAAGGATTGAGATGCAAGAGGGACCTCCCCCTCAAGCCTCACATAAGTGGGATGAGAGTAGATTAGAGTATGGCTCGACCAAAGTCTCCCTGATTCAGGCAAGGAGAGAAATCAAGGGGGGCAACTTAGTGCCACACCAAAATCACCAGCAGGGAAGGAAACAACTTGTTAAAAAGAAGACAGGCCGAAAGAACATCGCCAGACCGCCCAGACATCAAAAAGCCACGGCCATCACCAAAAACCTGCTCAACCCTGAAGACCTTCCAAAAAAACCACCCAAAAAAAAAGACCTCATCTTCAGGGGCAAACCAGAAGCAAGAAGGCCACCTTTCTCCCGTCGCAAACCAAACGGCAGAAGAAGAAAAAAATAAACCGCCAACAAAAACCGGGAACGCCACCCACCGACCTTCTCTAAGTACCCTAAACCAAAAGACTCCCAAGCCCCAGAATCACGCCGAAAAAAAAAAGGGGCCGGCAAACGAGTCGAAAAGGAAGCCAACCCAAAAGACCGAAAACAATCAAGAACAACATGCGAAAGAGGAGATTGAGACAGTCCAACCAACGTGAACGCGACGAATGGCGTGGGACGTCTCAGGACAGCCCGGGACAACATTATCTTGGTATTGGGACTCACCGCCAGATAAACAGCAAGAAGACTAACGAACCGAGGCAACTTGTTCACCGCGACCAGCAAGAGCCCTGGCTAACAACCAAAAGAAAGGCACGACAAAAGAGGCCGTTCAAGTCCCACGGACGATCCTCGATAGCGGGAGGAGGTCTCACGAGACCAAGGTTCCAAAACTTGGGGAGAATGGCCACTTCCTTTGGCAGGAAAGGGGAAGGTCAAGGTCTGGGTCGGAGAAAGCAGGGTGGGGGAGGGGAATTTTACCCGATGAAACCCCCTAAAGCGGGGTTCTAGAAAAATCGTAGAGAAGCCCTACAAAAAAGGGCCTCATTGGGTATTGGAATTACGGAAAAAAAAGATCACCAGCTCATACTCGGCAACCAAAAAAACTCGACGCAGAGAGACACGGGACAAAGATGTGGAAGCAAAACTCTTCGCCCGCCGGGGACATTCAGGGAACCGTTCCCGGGAGCACCTTGAAACGTGATCTACAAACACTATCCAAGAAAAGAATTGACGCCAAAAAAAAAACAAACAATTCGACCTTCCAGAACTCTCCAAACAAAACAACCATTCCCAAAGAACAAAAAAACGAATCACAAAAGGAAAAATCCACGATAGGGATCAGAAAACAGACCACTCGCCACTAAGTTAAGGAACACTCACTAATCAATCTAAATCGCAACTGGAGAAAAAGTCAGACCACCCCCCCACTCTGGCACAAAAGGAAAGAAAAAACCTATAACATGGAACTCACAATCAAAAATTCAGCTAAAAAAACACCCTATCAGAAAACACACACCCGTACACTATCAGAGGTATAAAGAAATAAGAACAACCATCCCCTCCTCAAGGAAACATCCCCCATAAACAACAGAGGAGAAAAAAAAGTCTTCTCATGCCTTACCGAAGTAACCCTAAAAAAAACTAGACGACCCCCGAGAAACGAAAGGGAAAATTAAACGTCCCCTTCGAAAGAAATGCTACCTGGGAAAGGAACGCATGTAAAAAGAAAAGCCAGAATCATCCGAACCACGCCACCTACCCGGGAAAAAAACACTAAGAAAGCAGAAAGAGACAGATCTGCGATCGGCCAACCATCACCCTCATAAACCATCCATCCAAAAAAAAAAAAAACAACCGGACACGTCAGACACTCGGCTCCATCGCCGAACCATAACAAGCAACGAAAACAACAAGAGACAAAACAAACCAAAGTCCACTAAGAACTCAGAAGATAATGAATCATAGGCCGTCTACATCTTAAAGGGAGTAATCGAACACATGCCACGGACAACAACCACGAAAAATTCGAATAGAGAAGGAGACCCTTCTAAAAGCTGAACACCCTCCAGTTCATGGGGAGAAGAGACCAGAAGGGGGGCACAACATAATGAGTCAATCACCATAATCATGCCTCGTCAAGGAAACGGGAGAAAAGAAAAAAAAATCAACTATTCAAGGAAATAAAGGAGAGGCAAAAAATCGTACAACCATCGAAGACGCCCGCCGGGACTCGCGAAAGAGCGAGGAGAAAAATCAGGAAAAAAAGGAGCTAAACATCTGGAGAGGGGGCTACCGGGAGAGGTCATCAACTAGTAGCGGAGGAAATACTCAAATCATCTCAAAGAAAAGATCTACCAACAAATGTCTTAGTAAGAGTATTTGAGACGAATGGGCATGACGTTAGAGTAGCGTTCGACTGTCAGAGTCGTCGATAGCGAATTTCTTCGGCCGGCGGCAGAAGAGGTTTCTGGGAAAGGTAGAAGAAGGATGTGTCAGGAGCTCACTGTGGGGAAGAGGGGTTTCGTCAACGGAAGGTCGAACTGGGCGGGGCCGGAAAAGGGTCGGGGGCAAGGGCGGGGGGTGTGATTACAGTCCTATATTCGGGGGAAGATTGTCAGGGGCGGCGGGTAGAACAAACGGTAGTGGTACTACGGCAGTTAAGGGAAGGCGAAGGGGAGGGGGAGTTGGGGGGGGGGGTAAGTTATAGCGAAAAAAATGAATACCGACTTGAGGAGCGACGGAGGTTTTTCTCTGATGGTGGTGGGGGTAGAGGTCGGGTTCTTAGTGGAAGGCACGGGAAAAGATGGGAAGTGTACGTTTTGATGGTTTGATTAGATTAGATGCGGTAAAGGGCCAGGAGGACAATAAGTAAACGTCTGTTCATAGGGGATTTTGGCGGGGGGGTAGGGAGATGGGGTTTTGGGGACAGGGAGAAGAAGGGGAGAACCGGTCCAAATATAGGCCTCATAGGAGGTCGGAGGAGTCGAATTTTGTGGGAGTTTGCGGTTTAAACTAGTGTCGTAGCCGGCGAAAAGACGGTCAGCGATTGGTTGGGAAAAGGGCGTGGAGGGGGGGGAGGGAAGGTTGGTAGAGTGTCTGTTGAGTGGGGGAGTGCTTTCTTGCAAGGTCGGTTGCGGGAAGGGTTGCATCTGTGAAGACGGTCTGGGGGAGAGCAATGAGGGGGAGGGAGGAGTCCGGGGATCAAATACTTATTCTAGAGGGAAGGAAAAGGGGGACGGGTCGGACGCTCCGTGAGGGGTCGGTCGCTTTATAATGGTGTGTTGGGAGGCGAGGAAGGGGAAAGATCGAATTTGGGGGGGGGGGGTCGGACAGTGAGGGAGACTTATATTTTTGGGGGAGACGGAAGGGGGGAAACGAGGGGTAAACGGTGAAAGTTTGGCGCATCAGTTTTGAATGAAAAATCACAGAGGGCAACGGGAAGAAAGGTATTGGAGGAGAAGGGTGTGGGGGGAAGGAGGTTGGAATCAGTTTTTAGGGGGAGGGTGGCAGGATTAAAAGAAGCACGAGGACAGGAGAAAAAAGGCTCGCAAATCTACGGGGGGGGCCAGCGCTAGCAAAAAAGAAAGGAACCTCTCAAAACAAGAGGGAGTCAGAAGGGAGAGTAGCTTCACAAGGAAACACAACCATGGAAATGCGAAAAGAGGAAAACCCTGGAGCAACACAAATATCAAGACGAGAGATCTCGTTTGGGAAGACAGTAATCATGGGGGGGGAATAAGGGTTTGGGGGGGGGTCCTGAAGGAATGAAGGGAGACGGGATAAATCCAACGGGGAGAGTTTCGGGAAGGTCTGGTATAAGTTGCTGAACACAAAAAAATCTCAGGTAACTGTGGGTAGGGACTTCTCATGTGCACGGGGGGCCAGCGTCCAAAGACGGGAGGAAATTTTTCCGCTATGAAAAAAATCTAATGAGGTCGCATGTGGACGAAGGATTTCTGCGGGTGTGGGGGTCTGTTTATACTACGCGCGGTTTTCCGGCTCGTGAGGGACTTGTCATGATGAAAAAGGGGGGCGAGGGAGAGATAAGGTTTCATTGGATTAAGAAAGCGAGGTGAGTGTGGGAGGGTATTTTCGGATGTGGAGATTCTGGGAAGGTGGCTACTTTGGGGGGGGAGAAGGAGATAAAACATCTGGGGGCCGGGAGGGCAGGATGGTTGTTGGACGAAATGAGGGGGGGGTGTGTGTTCTTCTGAGGGGGCAAAAAAAGAGGTCGCGGGCACGGGAGTGTGATCCATGTGATAAATATGGGAGGGGTGATTCGGCGAGGTAGTAGGGGGAGGGGACGTCGGGGAGGGAAAAAAAAATGGGGGGGAAGTCCTAAAAAAGGAAGGAGTTTTGGGGGGCGGACTAATAGCAGGGAAACTCGACATAGAGGAAGGCAAGTGGGGGGGAGTCCCAGAAGAGCATCCTAAAAGAGGTATGTGGGAGGTGGCATGGAGGGTGGGGTTTGGAAGAGGGGTAAGAATGAAAAGAAGAGGACCGAATCCCGATAAAGGGGGGGAAAGGCAAAGGTTTATGAGGAATTCCCCCGGTTATACGAGAACAAAAAAAGGAACGGGAAAAAAAAAGAAAGTGGAGGGGTTTGAAATTGCCAGAGCCTTCAGACCTCCCTCAAAAGGATGCACTCAGTGAGACTAGCAACACAACGAGGAGATCTAAAACTAGGCAAAAAAGAATACCAATTGTCCAAGGCAAAAGACGCCGGCGAGGAAACTAAAATCCAGAAATCTCTCCCTTCTTCGGGGGGGGGGGGGGGAAGAGGAAGAGATTCCCCCCTTTGGTCATCGCCCATCCCCGCCAGCCCGAAGGGCCAACCCTCCAGAATTGGACGCTCGTGTTCCCGTCAATCGGCATGACTTGCATGGGAGAATTCAATAAAATCAAGAAAAAAAGAGTGCCAATAAAAAAAATAAAGGGGAGGGGGGAGAACATGCTCTGTGGCTCCTCCACTCGAACGGTTAGTATCGACGGCAATCAAAGGGTGAGAGGATCCCAAGAATGGAACAAAGAAAGTGGGCGAATACAGGCCGAGCACCAAAAGGCAAAAAAAGAGCACCCAACTCGTCCATCACCAAAAACCGGCAAAAAAAGGAAAGGAAAGTCCGTACAACTCGCCGCGCATCAAAAAAAAAAAACGAAACCTCTTTGTCCAAACAACAGAAAAAATCAGGGACAAGCTGTAGAAAAGGGACAACAACAAAAGAAAGACTCATCCAATCCCTCCCCAGACACGCGAAGGGGCAACACGACAACACCCGAGAGCAGCTCAGAGCGAAAAGTCACCTAAAGAAAAAAGGGAAGAGAAATCATGAATCACGAACCGGACCGCTCTCGACATCGGAGAAAAGTACCAAAATCCGCAACAAACAAATCCGGCTAAATTCTCAAGGGAGAATAGAAGAAAACTTCACTCGAACGTCGTGTCAGACGTACGTCAAGGGCGTCAAAGGACCTCCCTTTCACCGAAGGAATATCTTGGTTTTGATCTCAAAAGTCACCAGATCACCGCACCAATATGGAAGAAAAACCTCTTCGAAATTTTGGTATTTCCCTCGACGGCCAGAATTGCCCAGCCGAATGGAACAAGAAAAACAGAAAGGAGAAAATATCCTACAGTTACAGTCTTCCAAAAGATAAGAGAGTCGTCTTGCGATTCGTAGAAAGGAGAGAAAAATCTTGAGAAATTTCCATGGGAGGGGCAGTCAGGGAGCGGGAACGCTAGTCAGGGCGTGAGCAGCGTTTGATGGGGAAGGAAGGGCCAGAGCGAGAACAGAGACCTCTTTTGAGCTCCTTCACAGGACTCTGAGAATACGAGGGCCATTGAATTCAAGAAAAAAACGCAAAAATAAGATAATCAAACCGGTGCAATACAAACCTAGAAAAAAAAACGACAGCTAAAAAATTCACGAAGTGCAATCTGTGAACGGAAAAAAAATCGGGCGAAAAAAGCCTGACGTACAGTCAAAGTGGTCCCCCCAACGTGGAAAAAAACACAAGACCAGGATCCAACAAAAACTAGACCTCACATCACATCCAACCACCCCCCACAGGAAACCAAGGCCAGAACAACACAAAAAAAAAAAAAAAAATAACCATCACCGCATCCCAGCGCAAGGGGAAAAACAGCACCCCCTGTCACCCCAGAGAGCGGGAATCGCCACCAGATCAAAATATCTTCCTCCGAGAATCCCTCAGTGACTCAAGGGAGACCCGGCCTAGGATCATATCCCCAACACACCAAGGAGACCCCGCAATACTTCAACAACGGGAACCATAAACCAGGGGGAGACTGCCAAATCATCTACAAAGAAACAGAAAAATCTCCCGAACGACCACCATAAACGTCGAAGGGCCCAACCCCACCTTCACCTCGGAGCCGTATCGCCAGAAAAAAAAAACCGAAAATCCGCTCCAAAGAAGAAAAACCAAAAACCAGAAGAAGATTACGCCTCGACCCGGTCTCTGCGCCATGTCCAAAACCAAAGAAATATCAACCAAATTCAAAAGAAGCATTAAAGCCCGAAGCCGCTAATAGACTCCTACAAAGACGGCCAGAAAAAAATCGGGGCCCAGTCAAAAAAGACAAACCCGAGGCAACATTACCGGATACCCCTCAGAAGAAAAGTCAAAGCCAGGACAACATCCAAAAAAGGGAACGACCAAAAAATCCTCGAGCCGCTCAGGATACATCAAGTCAAGGGCGCTGGACTCGGGGTCCTAGACCAAAGACTAAAAACACCAATGAACCTCCCTCCCCGCCAAGGAGGAGACAAGAACTGGAGGATAACGTCACCCTCCCCTTGAGTGGGAATCCAAAGGACGCAAAAAAGGAGGACCCTAGCGCTCCTCACCAAAAAGGCATTGAACGCAGGAAGTAGCAACCAAACGGCCACTGCGAAAACGCAACAGGCAAATAAAGAGCCGGGAAACAAAGCCCAGGAGAGAATAAGAGGAAACAAATTAACTCCGACACATCATTAAGGAAGCAGGCAACGACATAGGACTCCGCCGAATCGGGAGGTCGATAAGAAATGTCAAAAAACAAAAAGAACGCGAATCATAAACGGAACTTCCAAATCATCTCGAAAAAAAAAACGGGAGAGGGAAGTGACGGTGGATACGCGGGCATGAACGGGAAGCGTTGATAAACGACATCAGGAGAAAGAAGAGTGAGAATTTCTGCGGCGCAAAGACGGGGCTTCAAAAAAAAGAAAAGCTTTTAACGTTTCCGGGGTAGGAGAGTTAGGGGAAAGAGGAGTGGTCGAGGGTCGTCATGCCAGGGACTTGGGAAAGAGTACGTGGGTGATGATTAAGTCCGGGACGGAAGGCCTGATGATGGGAGGACCGTGTGGTTACATGGAGCGAGTGAACCGACCTCTGAAACGCGAAGGCCTGTAGGAAAGCAGAATTGTCATCTGTGTGTTTGGTGGAGAGAAGACTTGAACTGTCACCGGGGCTTGCTATGGGACGGCGCTACGGGAAGGATTTACGGAATCGGCTTGGGGGGTGGAGGTGTTGAGGCGGGGTCTTAGGTTCTTATTGGGTCGTGGGACCTCTGTGAAGGTTAAACGGGGGGGGGTGGGGTTGGGAGGAGGAAAAATTCGGGGGGGGGAGGGCGGGTTGGTAGAAAATGGCAGGAGGGCTGGGGGATTAGGGGAAATCATTTTGTATTGGACTGGGGGGAGAGTATGGTGGTTGTACGGGCTAATTAGTGTCAAAGAGGCCGAAGAAGGAGGTCATGTTCGTGGGGGGTGGGGTCGGTTGGAGTTGGGGGGGTTTTAGTTGGGAGGGGGAGGCTTCCAGGTTTCGCAGGAAAAGAAAAGGCGCCGCTTTTGTGGTTGGGTAAGTTGCTTCATTTGATGGGTGGGTGGGGGGTGTGAGGTCATAAAGAGGTCCGGGGAGTTTAATGTCGTGCTTGGGGAAGGGGGTAGGACTGATCTTGATGGGACGGTGGGTTTGTGCGGGAGGGGGGGGAGCGGGGTAAAGGGGCAAGAACGGTCGCGCCAAAACTACGGTGCGAAGGAATTGGGTGGATGGTGGCAGAACTCTAGTAGTTCTGACGCGGGTTATTGTTTTAACTCGTCGTTGTGTAAAATGTAAAAGGGGTTTTCTTCACTTTATTTATGATGAATTTTGGTTTTTGAAAATTGACGTGATCCGGCAGTGGTTTTATGAGAGTTGTGGTCACTTGGGAACTGTGAATTCGCGGTAGGCGATTTTTTCTAATCCCAGCGACCTCCTCATTCTTGTCTATATTGGTTGTTGGCAAGGCTTTTACTTGTTGGAGTTGGCAATTGGAGTGTTTTCTTTCACAAAAGAGAATGCTACCTGGGGAAGCGATAAGAATGAGGAAGGAACCAATCAGACGGGGGTGTACAACTATGGGTCAAGAATCAAAGGAAAACAAGGCGGGGCCTCAGAATGTGCGCCGAGACACCCGGAAGAATACATGGGATGGCGAGTACTAAACATAGGGGGGGGAGGGGAAGAAATAGAAGACGAGAGGAGGGATAATTCCTTTTTTGAAAGAATATCGTGGATGACGGGGCGTTTAGGGGGAGAGTTGATAAACTGCCATGGAAATCTGTGAGGCGGTGGGGTAGGAGTGAGAACCTCGTGCTCGCGGTTGACGAAGTGGTGCATTGGGAGTGAGCGCGTCACTCAAAATTAGGGGGCCCGGCTTTAAAGATGAAATACGGTGGACAAGTGAGGCCATTACGAGCGGGAAAATTTTGAAGGATGAGTCAAGTTAGATCTGGCGCTTTGTCGAGTGATTGTACATTGTGAGGGATGTGGGGTGGGTAGCTTGTGATCTATTACAAGCATCTCTGGGGGGACCCAGTTAAGTCTTGCTGTCGTTGACTGTAGGGTTGTTCAGTAAAAGATGTTGTGGGGGGTTAAGGGAGTCCTAGAAAACGTTTTGGTTGCAGAAGATTGTGTAGGTGTGATGCTTAGCTTTAAGGGGTCGAAATGTTGGGTTTCAAGAAAGGGTGTTATGATATTCGGTTTAAGGGTTTAGGGGAGATTAGGTATTTTTTTGGGGGGGGGTGTTCATCTGTCGGATGCATAACGGTGGGGGTCGGGAAGGGGCGGCTGTTTTGTTTGGGTGGGGGGTCCGTGCTGGGTGATTGCCGTTCGAGGCGATGTATTGTTACGGTGGGGGACATAAAAAGGGGGTGTCACAATCAAGATGGGGGAATGTTGGGGAGAAGAATCTGCAGGGTCCCCCGGATAGGGGAAAAGAGAGTGGAAGCCAGAACCTAAAAACGAGAAAGTATGTTGGGGAGGGGGGGGGGCAGTCTGGGTGGTTTTTAGTAGTGCAAGGGATAATGAGAATCCTAGAAAAAGAACGGGCAGAGAGGGGTGAGCGGGGACAGTAGTAATCGGGAAGATTATTACAAAGGGGGAAATAAGGCTGCAACCAAAACATGAAGACGGGAAAAGAAAGGGGGGGGATTTGTGTGCAAAAGACGTGAAGATTCCTTTGAAATTTGCCAGGGGAGAAATTGGGGGGGACAGAAGTG
>Ga0179591_1259107_pt1 | contig 11895 bp, 13 predicted proteins | sample CZOMad2_1_08_16f_FD_182891 | JGI IMG/M metagenome (GOLD analysis project Ga0179591, IMG submission 182891) | Vadose zone soil fungal communities from Angelo Coast Range Reserve, California, USA - CZOMad2_1_08_16fungal (PacBio error correction) | ecosystem: Environmental > Terrestrial > Soil >...
GCTTTGGGCGAAGACTCCCCCAGAAAGAACCGAAGTGCGGAGACAACGGTCAAGTCTCGCAAAAAAAAAAAAACAAAACACAAAAACACAAAACGGAGAGTGAGGAAAAAAAAAAAGGAACGACGCTGAAAAGGCAGATGTGTTTTTAGGATTGGTCATAGAAGGGCGAGAAAAAAAAAGTGTGGGGGGACGAGCGATGGTAATGTCTGGGGGGGAGTGGGAGAAAAAAGAAAACGCGCTCCACGTCCTCTACTGGGTCGGTTGGGGGGAAAAAAAAAAAAAAAAAAGACAATGTGCGAAAGGAAAAATATCGGGGAGGGGATTCGTAGGTGTCATTCTCGATCTTTACGTGTGCGTGCAAAAGAGAATGGACAAGTGGAAATAACCATCATTCAATCAACCCCAAAAACCACAGATACCAGGGGGAGTCTGGTCTCTATCTCTGGCGGGGTGCTTCGCGCCTGCGTCGCGGGTCCTGGATGAAAAAGATGAAACACAAAACAAAATAAAAAAGGAAAAAAAAAAAAAAAAACAAAAAAAAAGCAAAATCAGCGGAGGGGGGAGGGTCAGGAGGGAAGTCGGGGGGGGGTCTGTTTGCCTGTGTGGGAGTGGTGGGGGAGGGTTTTCGGGGTGTGGGGTAGATGTTCTCAAAAAACAAACAAAAAAAACAATGGTTCGAAAGGTGAGTGGGGGGGGGGGGGCGGGGTGTGGGGGGTATGGGGGGAAAAGGAGGTTGAGGGAGCGGTGAGGGGGGGGGGGGGGGGGGGGAGTGGGGGGGGGGGAGAAGGGGGGGGGGGGGGGGGGGGGGTGGGGAGGCGGGGGGGGGGGGGGGGGGGGGGGGGGGGGGGCGCGGGGCAGGGGTCGGGTAAAGTGACATGTCAATCAGGAGGGGAAGGAAGTCTAACAGGTGAGTCGGAAAAGACATCATAAAAAGGAATCAAACTAACAATATAGACAAGACCAGAAAGAGTGGTGGGGAGTCCTATTGGTGACACCGTCAGAAAAAAAAAAAAAAAAAAAAAAAAAAAAAAAAAAAAAAAAAAAAAAAAAAAAAAAAAAAAAAAAAAAAAAAAAAGGAAGGGAGGAGTCCAAGCCTAAGTCTAACCTGTCAAGGAAAAACGGGTAAACCTCACGAGGATAAGACCGGTCAAATAGAAAAGGATCAGGGCATCGAGTTAGGGAACCCTAAGCGACCTCATACTAGGGGAAATGGCCTTCGTGGAGGGGGGCAAAACTACGGCTTCAAACAGGAGCGGGGCCAGGGGCAAACCTTGCAAAACTGGAAAGTGGGAAAAGGGGTCCTGCTCTCAATAGCGCACCCAAAACGCGGGGACAAATGAAAAATACTCCTTTAGTCGTGAAGGGGGAACAGTGGCAACGTTTCTGCACCCCATACTTTATTCAGGGCAACGAGCAGGGTAAACGAGAAAAAAAGTACCAAAGATCAGCTGGGAGGCCGACTGTATCAGATTGAGCGGAGATCAGACGTCTCGGCTCGGCCTTGGGACCGAAGAAAAAAGCTAGAGAGAAGCCGCTTACTATTTCTAAATAAAAAAACGAAAAAGGAAGAAGTCGTGGGGGGCCAGGGGGGGAAGGGACTTGGTTATGTATGCAAAAGAGGAAGTAGCAGGGGAGGGTTTTTACACCCCATTTAGAAAAGGGAAGTAAGCGGCGTTTCTGCATTCTTCATGCAGACCCAGAGGAAAAAAAAAGAGTACAACGGAAATCTCTCACGCAAAAAGGCAAAAATGAGAGGCAAGATGATGGCAAGGGGGTATCACAGTATGAGGGACCAGAACAGGACTCGAAACACCCATTCATTGAAGAGAGGAATACGATCAATCGCTCACCTCTGTACAAGGTCAAAAGAGGGACAAAAAAAGCATAGATCTACTTATCACATCGCAAAAGTAGCTAAATCGCCTCCTGATTCAAAAAATAGGAAAAGACAAACAATGGATCAACGGGGCATCGGGGGGGGGGGGACTTCACGGGGTAAAGAGGGCCGAAATTCGGTTGCAAGAGGGGATCGGTCCGAGGGTATGACATAAGTGGACGAAAATGGCCGAATAACATCAGTGACGCACGGAAGAGACAGCCTTGTGTTATCGTATACCCAATATGGGGGCGAAAGACGTTCCTGAACCGCTTGGCCTCAGAAATATCTCAAAGAGCCCGAGCAAAAACCCCCACTTCGCTTCGGAAAGCAGGCGCCGGGGACCAAAAGCATTCTGATAAATGAACAGGACGAACACAGCGATGGACGGCCTGTTGTTAGGGCTAGCGAGCCCGGTATCAGTATACTGTGGGGAAGAAAAATGTCACGTTGCGGATTTGTTGGGGGGGGGGGGGGGGGGGTTGGGGGGGGGGGGGGACCGTATCTACCCCCTGAGTTGGATCTTGCAGGCAAGGGCGGCAAGCGCGTTTTTGAAAGAAGCAGGGGAAAAGAACTAGTTCCTGCAGAGAGAAGGGGTTCTTCATGCTCAGTCACACAGTCTACGCGAGAGGGAAAACAGGTATGAGGGAATCAAGGGAAAGAGAGACTTTGCTTGGTCGAGCGCAGCAATTCCTGGGGGGGGGGGCTTGACGTTAAGGACTCGGTCGCCCTGGATCGGCAGGGTGTAGTTGGAGGAGGCGATCCACCCAAGTCTGGAAAAAAGTTGTGGGTATCTCTCACGACTGGGGAGGGATATGCTAGGGCAAGACACATTAGTCATGCCTAAGCCACCGAACAGAGTTAGAAGTACACACACCAACTTCAAAATAACAAACGTATAACACAAAAACGGTCGCGCAAAAAACCCACAAAAAAAAAAAAAAAAACAAAAAAAGAAAAAAAAAACCAAACCACAACACAAAAAGACAAAAAACAGGTTCAGGGGGGCACTAAGAATGGGTTAGGAAGGTGCGCCTCGGGCCTCGGTGGACATCATGAGAGGGGGAGTAAGCCGAGCGAGTTGCTCAGGGTTTGAGACAGTCGGCTACGGCTACCCAGTTTACCACCAATGCACAAACCTGGACGGGGGGAGGGGAAGGGGACGTGGCGGCATGGGACCGGTCCCTATAATGCGGGGAAGGGGAAGGAAAAACAACAATAGAACAGGGGCTGAAAAGAGCAGCCAGAAGGGGAAAGGGGGTAAGGGGCATACAAAAAAAGGGGTTGGGGAGGGGGGGGGACGTGGGGGGGGGGGAAGGGGGTCTCACAAGAGCAAAAAGGAAGCAAGGGGGGGGGGGGCGATACGGGGGGGGGTGGGGGGGGGGGGGGGGGGAATTTTCTCAGTCAAATCAAAATAGCTTCAGAAGGGGGGGGGGGGGAACAACATCAATCAAGCACAAACAAAGACAACCTCGGGGAAAATGGGGGGGGGCAAATGGCAGGGGTGTAGTAACCTGTTCTGTCGAGACAGGGGAGGGCAAAAATTCGACGGTGGGTCATAAGTACTGGGGGGACAAAGTGCCGAATGGTAAAGGGAGCGGTGAACAGAAACACAATCACACCACAAAATCAAAACGTCTACAATAGTACTCAGACCAAAGGTTCCTGAAGCATGCATACCTTTCCTGACAGCTTAATAGCGGGAAATCGACTCTTAAAGGAGACCGTTTCTGGAAGGTTAGTATCAGGAAGACGTCCTCTGTGGGGGGGGGGGGAGAAAAGCGTATTTCAACAGTCCTCGTCGTCGCGTAGGATCTGGTGAAGTCTGGGGGCCCTGGGGTGGGTCGTGGAAGCAGTGATCGCCTGGGGGGTGGAGCTAGGGCAAGGCTATCCTATGAAGGCGGATGTCAGAGGGGGGAACAAACCCAATCCCAGACAGTTTCGCACACTCGAAGAAATGAGAGACAAAGCAGAGAACAAGGGGGGAGCCCTTACACCCAGACTGGACGCCATATCAAAGGAGGGAGAAGGTGGCAAAAAAACGCAGTCAGGTCGCATCAGGGAAAGGAGCATAGCGATGTTCATTCCTAGGGGGCTCAAATGCGGAAACGACTTCAGTAAGGCCGTTTGCCAAATTGGGAAGTAAGAAGAAAACAAAAAAAGAGGGGAACGGTGGAGAGTTCGGGGGGACAGGGGGGACGGGAGCTCAACACTTTTTCTTTACCATTGGGGGAAAACAAACCGCGAGAGGGCTGGACTTGGTGTGAGGTAGTAGGTGACAGTCAGATCAAAAAGAGGCGAGGGGAGGGGGGGGGGGAACTTACGACCTCCCAGTCTATTGAATCGTTAAGCCCAAAACAGAGGGGGACAGTCAAAGACTAATCAAGTCAGGAAACTGAACAGCAAATCGCAATAATGACCAGAGTAATGGGCGGGGGGGGGGGGGGGAGGGGGGGGGCGAGTGACGAAAAAAAGAAAACTTCCTTTCTGCTGCGGAAGCAAAAAACCGCTGCGCGACCCCAGACGTCGGACCCTCCCGTTCTAGTGAGTCAGTCCAGCATGGTAGATGCATCCAGGCTTAAAAGAAAAAGAACTGAAAAAGAAAAAAGTAAAAATCCGAGTGTTATTAAAGGGGAACTCAGAAACTCGCCCTCACTGAATGTCCTTTGGTCCAAAAACAAACAAAACTGAACCAGTCTGTAAATTTCCACTAATGAAGATCCGGAGTCAGTCCTTTCCGGAAGGGGGAACCCTTTTTAAAAGGCTTCTCCCACCTGACCCACGAAAGACTCCCCCTTTGCGAAGAGCTAATGGGAAGCAAACAAATCCGGGGAGTTTCCAAAATCAAACACGAGCGCGCGTTTGAGGGACGCCTCCAACGGAACCGAGTGTGGGCCCTGTGCCAACAAGGGCAGGATCCCACCTCGAGTTTTCTGAGACCAAACCGCATAAAGGAAAGGCCTCGAGTGCACTCACCAGCCTGGACCAACTAACCCCCAGCCCTCACCTCGAACATATTCAAAAGGGTCAAGGTTTTTACAAAAGGCAAGGCCCCGTGGCCCCACGATCCCGACCCAAAAAAGGCCAACGGCCCCCCCCTCCCCAAACCCCTGACGCTTGAAGGGACCGTCACACTGTCCCCCGCAAAAAGTTCCCTCAAAAACACTAAAGGGGGATACCGTTTCCCCTAGACCGTTGAACCTGGGGGAAAAAGGAAAGTACCTACTCACCCAAACAAAGAACCCGGGGACAACCTGTTGGCTGCGTTCTTCCTCCCTAAAAAAAGGCGAGGGAAGACTCGGGGATACTTACTATAAGGGGGAAACCGTCCTTAAAAAGACACGGGAAAAGGGAGAGGCAAAAAAACCTTTGTCATTTCGAACCCAACAGAATTTTGGCGCACGCCCCCCCTTTTTGGAACCTGGGGCAAAGGCCACAACAAAAAAAAAACCCAGGCAGAAAGGGGGAACAACACGTGGCCCCCCCTTAAAACGAGCGGCACGAACTTGGCGGCTTCAACAGTGATCATTAGTAGCAAACAATTGGCGCCCCACCCCCCCTCCTACGGCGCTAAAAATTGACAACGGCGACACGGGGACACTGAAAGGGTCCGAAGAAGTAAAAAAATTAAAAAAAACTCATGACACAAGGCCGGTTAAAGGGTGGGCTCCCCAGTGATCCCTTCCAACAACCCGAGAACATAACTAAAATCTGTCAAAAGTTTGGGGCTCAACTAGTATAAACTAAAACTGGTCCCAATTCCTTAGAGGATCTTTTACACACCTCCGGTCTGGTCTTCGGTCTTCGGAATCTCTGCCCTTGGAAATCAAAACCAATAGGGTACACCAAACCCTGCCCTCCCCCGGAGTAATCCTTCGTTGAAAAACAATACAAGGTCCCAGCGGCCCCCTAAAGACCTACACAATTCTTGGGTCCCCCCTGTTGGTCCAACAACATAGTGGGTAAATCAATTCGCCTCACTTACTATACCCACCACCGCGGGGTGTCTGTCGACGGGTTGGGTTTCGGGAAAAACATTACCCGGGCTGTTATATTGTGGGTAAGCGAACTAACCCGGTCCTTCCCAGCACAGTCCCCAGCGAAGTCTTTCGGGGAAACATTCCCGGGTTCCTGTCCCCAAAAAGTCCATCAATACAGCCAACCCTTGCCCGGCGGAGTACAAGTGCCGGAACCCTCCCTGAAGCTCAAACTAGTTCTTCATGGTGGGTCGTCGCCACACCACCCCCAAACCAGGCGCCCTGCGGTAACCTAGTCAGGTCGAGGAAGCAAGAGCCGTCGCCCCGGGGGGGTGGTAGCAGGGGGAGGAACGTTAAAACGACAGCATCAAGTACCCACCCCGGGACCTCCCTCAGGCTTTTCCAATGTCTTGAAAAACAAGGGCCACGAAGGCGCAAAGCACACCAGACCATTTCGCCCGTCCTGGTGAAACTAGACACCGGGGCACTGACTCAAGTCAAAACACCCGGGTTTGGCGCTCCGGAACCCATCTCCTGAACCTTCAATCACTCCCTAGGGGAGAGCCCTTCCCCTGGCAGGGCAGAGAAGAAAACTTAAAGCAATACACGTGAGATTTCTGTGTATGGGGGGTGTGTTTCCACGGGGCCAGAAGAAGAACTTTCCAAGAAACGGGGAAAAGCCGGAGTGAGACGGCAACAAGAAGGGGCCCCGTCCCATTTGAACTTGAACCTGCCCTAAAAATTGAACGGGGTGCACCCCGCACAGGGACACAGGTGCGTAAAGGAAAGAGCGCCATTCAGAGGGGAGACCCCCGGGGCGCAGGGGACGAAAACCCATTGTGAGTATACGGGCCGACTCCGGCCTGGTACTTTTCGGGCGAAAAAACCGGTAAAAGGCCATCATGGGGGTGTGCGGGGCCCCCCCACTGTCCCACTCCGATTTGTCCAAGTTAAGCCGTGGCGTGGTGCCCTTCTGAACGACTAATTCCTGTGGGGCCCCGGAAGCACTTCAGACCAAAAACAGAAAGGGCTTTGGTCCTTCAAATCGGGAAGTCCCAAAACGGGAAAAGGGTAAAGGATGGGGGGGGGAGAAGTAACGGTCACGGGTGGGGGAAAAAAACAACACAGGTTTCCCCCCCGACAAAACAAAACGAAAAAAGTAGGGTTAAACAAGGTCCCCCGTCCGACACTGGGGTTCCGAAAAATATTCAAGACAGGTGGGCAAAAAAGAACAAATCCGGTTGGCACAAAAACGTACCCCCAGGGAGAATCGCTGAGGGTCCCCCAAAAAAAACCATCAACCACCGTCCGGGGGTCGGTTACGTTGAAACCTGGAAAAATAACTCCTCCACTCCGGAAGCCCCACAGGTCTGAACCGACCCGACCCATCGCCAAGAAGTCGAATGCACTCAAACAACACAAAAAACGGTTTGGAAAAGGGGAGAAGTGCCTAAATGGCACGCCGGGGGTTTAAAAAAAATGTGGGGGGAAGTCCGAATTGGTCCCAAACATATAGCGGATGGGTTTAGTTACCCCTAAGATCCGAGGTTTCAAAGAAAAAAAAAAAAAAAAAAAAAAACAAAAGACAAAAAAAAAAAAAAAAAAAAAACACAGGCCTGTGGCAAAAAAAACCATGGGGGTTAGGACCAAGTATAATTAGGCCGGACGGTTGGTGTCGGGCTGTTGGGAAAATTCCGGGGGGGGTCTTTTTCCACCTGAACCTGTCCATGGCAACCATGCCGCATTTTTCAACGGGGAACGCATATTTTCAGGCGGGGGGGGAATACCACAGGGGAGGGTTTTGGGGGAGCCTTGTAAACAAAACATACAGGTGTGGGGCCCTGACTGGAAGGGGGTCCCCAAAAACAACAACGAAAACCACCTTATTCCGGCCAAACCCCCTAAAAAACCACGCGGTGAGCGTCAAACCGCCGAACGAAACCCACAGTGCCCAACACAATCAACATGTTGCCCCCACCGTTGCTATTCACGAAGTAAACAAAGTGCGTCGTAAGGGGGAAAAACGTCCCCCCCTAAAAAACCCTGTTTCCCACCCTCTGCCCAAGTTGAAAAACCGCAAAAAGCAAAACAAAGGAAGAACCACGCGTGTCCTGTTGCCTTCTTTGCACCGGGGCGTGGGTTTTACTCGTGTAAATGCGTGACCTTTTTTAAAAGGGGAGTGAATCGCCTGTGGGCCCTGAACACCACGCGGAAGAATAATTCTCCCCGCCCCTTGGGGGAAGGCCCCCCGGTTTTTTTCCAAAATTTTATCGGATGGTCCCATGGGTTCCCCCAGTGGACATCAGAGCCCCCACTACATCGGGTAATTCCGGTTGATCCCGCCCGTGGTAAACTTTTAAATCACCTCCTCTATCGCTCCGCCTTTTCTTGTGAAAAGTTTTCCTGTGGTTCATTTGGTACACATTATAAGCTTTGGCAAATTCACCATTCAATTTTGGTATGCTTTAGTTTTTACAGACCTAGTGTTTCCTCTGGACAAGAAACCAATAAAACAGAAAGTGCCTGTTTCTTTACAGACTCTTAAGTCTTCCATTTGTGTTTTTTTCTTTTGGTTTTTTTTTTAAGTCCCCCGCCCACGGGTCCCTGGCCTCCCCCACCGATGGGGTCGCGCCCCATCGCCCATACTTTCACTCTCCCCCTCCTTTTCTCCCAGGTCTGGAGGACTTCCCACCAGACCACTTGGGGTCTCTTTGGAGCCATAGGCTGTCCGGAGTACAAGCGACTGAATAAAATGAACGCTGTTCAAGAAAACGGTCACGGTATACCCCCATTTGGGCAGGCTTCCATCGTGAACTGGAGAATTCGATTCAGATCGGAGCATACTGGTTTGGGGTTTCGGGGATGCCAAAATAAAGGGGGGGAAGCCTGGGTTCAGTGGGGGGGGACCCTTCAAGGGGTCAGATTCGAAATCCACACACCTCCCCTTGAATGAAGTTAAAATCGTGAAAAAAAACCAAACCCTGAAGGGCCCCGTGTGGAAAGAAGGGGGAACGAGCATTTAGCCCCGGCATTCCGCTCCACCCCGTTAACCGACCCGAAAAAACTCGGGGGGGAAAGCCCCGGCGCAAGGGGTGGAAACCGAAACAAAAAAAACTTTCTACACTTTGATGAGAAAAAACGGACGAGCTCCCTGGTAAAAAGATATCCCAAAGGGACGAACGTGGGGTCCGGAATTGTTGCCCCGATAACTGAGGAAAACCTGAAAAACCACTGAAAGATCAACGGGAGTCGGTCCAAAAACCGGGGTTAAGCTTCCAGGTTTGACTCAACAGGTTTTGGGAACTTCGCCCGAGGGGGCCGTCAGAAGGACGAAAAGAAACGGCCAGGGCGAACGTAAAAAAAAAAATATTATCTCCCCATAATATGTTGTATTTGGAACAGGTCTTGCCTACACATCCCAGTTGAAAGCACTCAACGGAAAAGGCATTTTTGGGAACCACGTGGTTCTATGTTTTTTTTACTTGCGTGGGGAAGTGTCCCGTGTGCGCGACCTGGTTGCCGGGCCCCCCTCTTGTTACTGTCGTGTGGAATCCTTCACCGGGAAAAAAACAACTAAAGAAAAACTCGAACAAGAAAAAAAAAAATTAGAGTTGTGCGCAGGTTGGGGCATACCTACTCACTTGGGGCTCGTAACACAGGGGGGCTTGGTGTTCTTCAATCCCTAAGACATGTTCGTGATCGCGAAGCTTGGTAAACTGGTGTTCCTCCCCTGTGACCTTCCCGGGACGCTGGTTCGTCTGGTTGGAACTGAAAATGGGCCCAAGGTGGGGTCACCAAAACCAACAAAGCCCGAGCCAAAACCCCAGCCCCATGTTAAACATGGGTAGCCTACACGTAAGGACCTCTGTCCCTGCCATTGTCAGTTTAAACAACGCCTCCGCGCCTTTAAAGGCCAAGTAACGGCGCCGGGGTCCCCCCCAAAAAAAAAATCGCCCTTATAGCAACGCGAAAAGCACTACGAAAACCCCAACCGGACCCAACCTGACAAGAGGAAAACTATGGAATAGCAAAAGTCCAAAAACTTCAACCCGTGGAGCCGCGGGGCCAACCGACCCAAAGGGGTTGTTAGGGGGCGGGGTCTAGGGCCCTAGGGCAATTACATTCGGCTCCTTCGTGAGGGGCGGAAAGACCCTAGATGGGGGTCACAAAGGTCCTATGAGGCCTACTGCTTGGGATGCATTTCGAAACAAAGGGGTCTGGGGAAAACGGCCCTAGTTGTACTCCACTGTGTGGGGGAGGACTCAACAACCCCCTTATTTTGTCTGGAAAACCCTCATTCAAGTTTGTTGTTGTGCCGTTTTTTTAAGAAAAAAAAATCGAGTTTGGGGACGTGAGCGCCAACGCTGTTGGTTGACACCGCAATAAACTCCGCTCCCGACTAACGGCCGTGGGTTCCAGCCGGCCCCCTTCCGAAGAGAACTCTTCGCATCGTAAAGTGTTCTTTCCTAAAAGACATAGTTTCTTTGCCCTTACGAGGGCTCAGGAGGGGCGGAGTGTCTCACAAGGACCCCCAAAGGCCTCGAGTGGAAACGGCGGCAAACTTGGTGCAAGTGGCCATTGGTGTCACGAACTGTTCCGGAATCCGTACAAGGGGGTGCCCCCACGTTGGGACCTCCTCCTCGGATCTATCTCCACCCAACCCCAACTTGTTCTTGACTTACCTCAGACATGACACTAAAGGTAAAAACAAACCACTTCAACGGCCAAACCCCAGGTCCTCTCCTTTTGCAGGAAACAAAACCCAAAACCAAACTACGGCTCAGGACAGAAGCGATCTTCACCTTCCTGCACTGCTACATGGTGTCGGTACAAAACCAACGATTGCGGTTGGGGAGGAAACAGCATCAACGAGGTTTTCAGTAACAACCAAGACGAAATCCACCCTCGGATTGGGGGACACCGGAAAACACAAGCAATCGGATGCCTCGGAGTTGGGGGGCTAAAGCAAAAGTCCGTACAAAGGCACTCCCCAAACGGTCAACGATCAACCCGACACTTTCAAGCCAAACCAAGCCCGGGGTGCTGCCACCAGTAGGCCGGAAACGCCCATACTTCACTACGAAAAACTGAAAACAGTCAGAAGGGTGCGAAACACAAACACACAATCACATGAAACAGTTAGGCCAACCGCGGACCCTTGTAAAATGTGGCGCCCCCCGGAAAAAAAACCCATACCCCAGTTAAAGGGGGGAAAATTATCCTCCTCGAAATATCACAGTTAAACCGGGTGTGGGGGCCGACGCACCGCTTCAACGCGGGCTTTCGGCGATTTCCCGGAGGGAGCAAAGTTTTGAAAAGGGGGGAGAACAACAAAAGGGAAAATGCAGTAAAAGACGTGCACACCACTTGGGGGCGGAAGTTTGCTGTGACCGGTAAACAAATGGCGGCCCCCCGAAGACCTTCCCTATACCGGGTGTGTGGCCCTTAATTGGTGACCCCAGATATATGGACACCTTTACGATCTTCCAGAGGGGGAGACGGTGAACCCAACTTGGTGGGGTGGGCGCCCGACACAAAAAAAAAAAAAAAAAAAAAGGGACGCTATGCCCTACCAGAAATGACACTTCTCCAAATACTAGGGGTTCCCGATACGGCTAACCCCCCAGCCCCCCAAAAGGGTGTCCACGGGACCCTGGAGAAAGAATGCCAGGGAAACAAAAAAAAACAACTCGGGGGGGGCACACATGGACGACCAATTTCCAGTGAAAAAAAAAAAAGGTGAGCCGTTAAACAATGTTAACGCGCTTGGGGAGGTCACAGAAGGTGTGAAGACGTTCTTCTCCCCTATAAAACACACTGGGACGATCGAACAGGACCCTAGACTCGGGGTCTTGAGAGGGGGGAGGATCGGTATGCAACGATAACAAGGGGGTACGAGGAGAGCCGAAAAGCACCTGGACACACAAAGGCAAAACAAGATGCGTTGCCCATCTCAAAGGAAGTCCATCGGACCTTCGGGGGAGCAACTTATGAACCCGACGAGAGGCGGACCATACGGTGAAACAGGTGCTGTTATTGGCA
>Ga0179591_1321920_pt1 | contig 11895 bp, 12 predicted proteins | sample CZOMad2_1_08_16f_FD_182891 | JGI IMG/M metagenome (GOLD analysis project Ga0179591, IMG submission 182891) | Vadose zone soil fungal communities from Angelo Coast Range Reserve, California, USA - CZOMad2_1_08_16fungal (PacBio error correction) | ecosystem: Environmental > Terrestrial > Soil >...
ATGGTCCCCACCCTAGGTAAAATAAGACCGGAGAAGTTACTGGGTTCTATCAGGAGAAAAGGGAGTGGGCGAAGATCACCTAATCAAAATGGGAGCGCGGCTTTCGTCAATCTTCAGATGGTAGGAGAAAAACTTTGTCGTCGCTCTTTCTGGAGCATCGGGGTTTGATGTAGGGGCAACTGGAGGGGAAAAAGGGCTAGAAAGGAAAAATCACATGTAATACTAAAGAGACAAGGGCAGCTTCAAAGGAGGGCATTACATCACCATCAGACGTGAAGAAAAGAAACGGGAGCTTCAAAGATTTTACTGAAAGAAGGGCTCAAAAAGGGGTCTTGAGCGGCTCTGGAGTGCGGGGGAGGTCTACCTCAATCCTGAAGACAAGGAAAGAAGCACGCTTAGCTAGCCGGTACGAGTGACTTTTTCAATCGGACAACTCCCCCATGAGGAGGGACCGGGGCGTACATAGTGACACAAAAAAAAAAGGCCCCGAAAGCTGAAAGTCGAAGCCCAACCCCGGAACACTGAATCGGAAAAAAGCGGAAACTGTTCAGATGAAGGAAGAAAAACAATTCTAGTGCGGTCCTAAAACAAACTTATGGCATGGGGGGTATCGGGCTTAAAAAAAGTGACGAGAAAAAAACGCAAAGTGAATACTATTCCGAATGGTCGAAAGGGAATTGCTAAGCAGGTACAAGTGGAGTTACTTTGGAGACGCCATCTGAGAGATGATTGAAGGACCGGGTAGGAGCAACGAAGGGGAAGGCCCCTCGAACCGCCTTATTTATTAAGAGAGGAGAGAAGAAAAAACTCGGAGCGAATGGAAGACGAAGTGCCTGGAGAGGGTGAGAAAGGAAATCCAGCTTCTACAGAGGTTTGCAAGGACAAGGAGAGGAAAAGGAGGATCCATGAAAGAGTTTTCGGGTTCTAGAAGGCAGGGATTATACGACTGTTTGTTGGAATGAGAAGAAGCCATCACTTCGGATGTAAAATCGAAGGGGCGAAGAAGCCCAAAGTCCGTATCAAGGGAGGAAAGGGGAATTGCCTTCTTTTTCAGAAAAGTGGTGACCATTCCGTCCCAAACTCCGAAGGGCAAGGCGACAATAGAAAAGAATGTGCCCGGAAGGGGGAATTGGGCGAAATTACCGGAATTTTCTTTCTGTAGAGGGAGGGGCCAATAAAACGGGGGAAGGATGTATGAAATCCATTCACTTCAATTCAGCAAAAATGGGGGGGATAACTCATGTTAACAGAAAGTCTTGTTTGGACGAGCGGACAAGGCAACCTATTATAGGTTTCGGGACCAACAGTGAGTTAAGCAGGCAAGGAGTAACTCAAAAAAGGTACTTGGAGAAGACAGTGCTGGAACGCTTAAGGCAAGAAGAAGGGAGATTGGAGGGGACTTGAAAGAATCGCTCTAGGGGGCTGGTTAACACTTGCAATGTAACGTACTGGATTAACTAAGAGTCGATGAGGGCCTCCCAGATTTAACCGTTGAGCGGCGGGGCCGACTGGGAAGGGACTCAGGTCGCTAAAACTTTGCGGGGGAAAGATAACCTCTCTGGGAAGGGCCCACGTCCCGAAGCTAAACATACAAGGAAGTCAATCGATTAGCAAAAGAGTAAAAAAAGCCCTAAAGACCGTGGGATAAACTCTGGGGGAAGGGAGACTAAAAGCTTTCAGGGAGCACGCGTTTGACTTGGGTTGCAAGGGGAACGGGGGAAGAGGTGCGGGGGGACGTATGTCTTCCTGCAACAGAGGCCCGCATACACGAAGTGCGATTCCCGGTATCTCATGGAAGGGTTCTAAATGCTCTAGACATCAAAGCACAAAAAAGCATGGAAAAGACAGGGGACCAAGCTGTGGGGATCCTTTTTCAGTAGGGGCAGCTTTATTTCATGGAAGTAGGGACCGTATCTTCGTGTGACTCGCAGGAGGTGAAAGGCCGAAGAATGGTAGAGTAGCAGAGTCTCGTCGGCCGTCTCCAGGAAAAGAGAGCCTTTTTCCGAGGGGAGCAGTATGGAAGGGCCAAATTTCGCAGCATTTCTCTCCCGGAATTTTAACCCGCAGCAGCGCCCAATATGTCTTGAAAAGAGGACAGGTTCTAGAAAGTTAGAGGAAGACATGCAAAGGGGGAATGTCTTTGGCATGGGGGGAATTAGGACAGCAAAGGTTTGGAAAGCCGAACGGGCCCAAGCTGGGGGATGCAGGACAAACGAGGGGGAGTAGGAAAAAGAGAAAAGAGATGAAGCAAAATATTGTCCGTTGGAAATGAATTTCTTAAAACAGGGCACTGTAGAATAACCCGCAAAGAAGAGACTCACAAAGGAGGGGGGTGTCTCCGCATCTAGAAAGTGCGAGGAAAAAGGGGAGGCAATGGGGGACTCTGTTCAGGGATTGAAAAGTTCCAAGGTGTGCATACCCGGGCGCGGGAACGAGGATGACTGCATCCACTAGGAAAAAAAAAAGGTAAGGCTTCTATTGGGTCAAAAAACAGCCGTACACAGGAAGAGAGGAAGAGAGAGTACACTGACTTACTCGACACAAAGGTCACAATAAGGAACGAAGAGGGACAAACTAAGGACAAAAGGACAAGGGCCTTCCACCAGAAGGGTCTCCAAAATTTGAAAAGTACTTGTTATGGTAAATTCGCAAAATCTCGCGCTCGTCACGAACTAAAAAGGATCCGGGCTAGGGAAAGGGGGGACTTCTAGTAAGTACTTTCAGAAGTTTTTGGACATCCGCACATCCGAAACCGAAAGACGCCAAGGGGTTCGAAAAAGAGGGGACTTAAAGCCCTCCGAAAAAATTTAGCGAGAACACAGGGAGGACCCCGGAATGTAGTCCCTCTAGAGGGGGGAGCATGAGCGGGAAAATGAGTCAGGATAGGGTCAGTGGCTGGGTGGAGAAGGGAAGAGGAACTTATCCTCCTGGAAGGGGGAGGAAGATACCAGCGATATGGTGGTTAAGAGATAAGTTCCACAGTTGAAAGAGAATTCTCGGGTTCAAAAAAAGAACGGGGGACCACCGCCAGCAAATTCAGTCAGGAAAACTATGGTGAGGCAGATGTCCAGACGGAAGAGGGAAGCAGCATAGTGCTGAAACACAGACGCGGAAAAAAGGGAGATCCTAAGCTTCATTATGGAAGAAAAAGGCGCTCCAGCGTACTTAAAAGGACACGATAGGGGGCTCACAAAGACCGTCGGTGGGTTTGCGCGTTTACACCGGAGACATCATGCCCCTCATTGGGAAAAAAGTGAAGAGAACCCACAGCGCAATAGGGGGCCACTGGAACACGAAACAAAAACTTCGGGACAGTCAGGGGTCGGGAGAAGAGAACATGGGCGCGGGGAAGGACTGAGGGATCCCGATATTGGCCCGCCAGCCAGCACAAGAAAAGGAAAAATAAGGTAGAATTGGGCTAGCCCATGAGCCTTCAGCGCCAATTGTCGGGTTCGATGGAAACAGGAAGGGAGGGCGACGGTTGTGGTTAAGGAACGCGCAAAAAAAAAGCCCCCGGGAGGGATTGGCTATAACGACCAGGTCGGGTCGTCAGACGGCGGGGTGTCGATTTATTGAGGTAATGACGGCCAAACTGCCGGGATCCAGAGGGGGACGGAAAGGAAGAGGCAGAACCCGTTTAAAGTGTTGCAAAAAAAACATCGGGGAATGCAGGATGGGTCAAAACTCGAACCTAAGGAAGTCTGAAATTTAACGTATCAGGTTCTTTTCGCATTCGTCCAGCGTCGATGCTAAGTCTTGAGAGGGAATGAAGAGTATTTCCAGTTGAATTGGGGGGACGGGACAATCCGAGGGGCAGGGGGAAAAAGGCTAACTGTGCAGTGGGAAAGCAAGGGACACTATTAGGCAGGAAGAGTCAGAAAGAGGGTGGACGTGGGTAGCGTAACGGGAAAGAAACAATCCCCAGGATTGGGCTACCAATAAGGTGAAGTGGAGGGCCGACGACCTTAGGTGGAGAAGTTAATAGGAAATTTGAGTGCAGATTACAAGGGGGTGTAGGGTTAAGGGAGCTAGGTAGAGGGGGGGGTTCCTCTTGGCTTGAGGTGCGGACGGGGGGGGGGGGGGGGGGGGGGGGGGGGGGGTGGGGGGGGGGGTGGCGGGGTACGAAAATGGAGAGGGGGGGAAACTGTCATAGACTGACGCAGAAAAACATTCTTCGGTTTCTTATCGCCGTGGGGTTAGACTCCTCGTTCACCTATATAAGGAGCAGCTAACCCGGTGTGTAGAGCCAGTACCACCTTCCAGGAGGTGATGGGAAAAGGACACGTTAGGAGGGGGGGGTGAACTAGGAAGACTGGGACTTCCCGGCTTTTTAAAAGATAGGCTTGCCATTTTGCAAGATGGCCGAAACGAAGATCTCGATCCGATCAGGAGAAGAGTTATCCGAAAAAAAAAAATCAGCGACCGATTGAACGCTGCCGACGAAAAAGAGGGAGGGGAGAGCCCGCTGGGACCAGACGGGGATATATTTTATGGGGGTAAAAGTCGCAATGGGCTTCCAGTCGGAAGAAAGAACCGTAGAAGATGTATATGTTGTGGGGGACGGGGAGGGGGGACGGACTTAGTATCGAAAAAAAACACAACGAGTAGAAGATAACTGAGAAGAACCATCAAAAAAGTAAATAAGACTTGATTTACGTTACGATCGGCCTAAAGGGTGTAACGACGGACAGAACTATAAACGCAAAGGATCTATCCGCGGGCGTCGAAGGTTTTATCTGCTCTTGCTGAGCGGAGATGATACGATTGAAGGGGTGGGGACGGAGGAGTCGATCGATGATAATCCGTGAACAAAACGGATGGAAGCGACCAGGGCATTAAGTTCATTCAAAAGAGAGGAGTGGCGGCCTAAACTTTAGAAAAAAGAAAGGGATCAAAAAGGTTCAATTGTATCGGGGAGGCACAAAGGGGAGGCGATCGTCTAAAAGTTAGTATCTGTTGGTATGAGGAGGAAAAAGAAGTCAGAAGACCCATCGCGAGAGGAGGAGAGGGAGACCTTACCAGGGGTACATCGGGAGAACAAGAACCCCATTCGATCCGGACCAGGCAAGAAAAGACGGGCCAAAGGAACAAACTACTTTCGGAACTGCAGTGAAATTTCTAAGACCTAGAAGAAGGGAAGTATCGCACGAGAAGGCCCAATCAATGTGGGGAAGAAAAACACTCAACGTATTGTTCGCGCAAATCCGGGGGGAAGGTTGTAAATCAGGTTAGTAAGGATGGGCGGAGCAGTGGGCAAGAAGAGGAAACTTAAAGTAATGAAATAACAAAAAAAAAGGGCTTGACTTTTGAGAAAGGAAAACGGAGTATTAGATCCCAGCAATGAAAAAATGGGGAAAGAAAAATACTGTTATCGAGCCCTCCCAAGAGGGGGGGGAACGAAATTGAGAGGGAAACTGTGGGATCGAGAACGTGGTCCAAGCGATTGGTGAAAAATGAATTAAAAAAAGGGGATTGCCCATTTTTTGAAATAACTGTTCATGAAGGCGGAGGGCAATCGCAAAATGTGAATATCATACTGTCGAAGGGGTATCGAATTTGGGGGGAAAGTAAACGCCTTAGAACTTGAGAAAGAAAGGAGAAAAAAATCCTTCCGAGACAAGACACGTCCTCCGGAGAGTCAATGAAATGACGTAAAGTGACGGTTTGCGAGTGGGACAAAAGGAAAATCAGACCCGTCCGTTTCAGAAAAAGAGGAAGAAGTGCTTTGAAGAAAGCCTGCTGAATCGAACTGAGGACCGTGCGGGGACGGGTTCTTCTGCAAAAAGAGCTGTTTCGTAAAGTGAAAGTAATAGTACGCATCCAATGCTCACTTATCCTAGATCATACGTTGGGGAGCAAGGAAAAGAAAGGGAGGGGTGGCGGAAACCGCAACAGTCGTAAACAGTGGTACGGATAGGAAGCCAAAAGGAGGGGGCATTATCTAAAGGGGACACGAAGAACTCAAATACGGGGGGAGGGGAGGGAGCATGCATAGATTACTTATTTAGTCAGATGCGCTTGGGAACGCAGGGTAGGGGAAAAAAAAAAAACAAACGGGCAGCTATTTGTCGAATCTCCCTTTTACGGAGGCAGTCGGTATAGAGGGACATGATCCTCCCATATTGTCGCTTAAGGGGGGGGGGGAGAAAAGGATGGGGAAGATGCGCGTGGAAAAGGTCCCTCATCTGTAGCAGCAAGGAGAAAAAAGGTTGATGTTTCAATAGAAGAAAAACTCCATCTAGAAACTACCCGAATAGGGGGGATAAACGTCGCGAGCAAGCGTGAGTCGAAGAAATCATGAACGCACAAGAGATTGCGCAGCGCAGAACCGAAAATTACTTGGGGGATACCGAAAAAGAGTGCACTTTCTCTCACTTCTTGGTTGATGGCAAAACCGAGGTCCGGAGCGATGGGCGACGGCCAATCGCAGATAGGGTCGTTTCAGGGGATGGGAGAAGGAACAACCCTCCAGGTAAGCACACGAAATAGGACCCAGCGGGGAGGGGGGAGGACGATGAGGAAGAAAACATCCCTCATGCCGAAGAGTAAAGGCAAGCGCGTTGAGAAGCTCGGGGGTGACATGCAGATTTGACGTGGGGAGTTTCGGAATCGTTCGGTGGGGGGGGAACAATGCTTTCATGTTTCGGGTACGACGAATGGGGATTCGAGGGGAGGAGCTTCCTGGGAACCGCCAGTAGGGGGGGGAGTAAACCTGAGGGATTACTCTTCAAGCCTTTTCTCGAAAATGTTATGAGAGGCCAACGGGACACTATACCCCTTCAAGAAAAAAGGGGGGTTAACATCAGAAAGTGCTATAAACAGGGAAAAGTCTGGTTCTAAAAAAATTCATTGTGGGTGGGGGATCGAGAAAGTGTAGGGAGTTGTTCATGAGTATCTTAAGGGGCGGGAAGTAGAAAGGGCAGACAGGGACTGTAAGTCAAACAACAAAAAACGGGGATTAGAGGGAGCCCAAGCTTTGAATGGGGAAGGGGGACGTTCGGAGTCGCGAAAGGTGCCGGGGGATCAGTAAAAAAAAGAGCTACAGGGATGGGGGTTCGCCGGATCAACTGTCTATACCATAGCTAAGAGTGAGACAGAGTGGGCGCTGCCTGGAGGAAGGGCAATGTGAATCATTGGTACGAAAAAAAGCCGACGAAATTCAAAACGGACGAACAGCAGGGAGTGGAGTTAGATGGAAGTCGCAAAAAAGTACACGCCGAAGTGCGAAAGTAGCTAATACACGCGTCGGACGACACATGAAAGGAACTCAAAAGAATTTACCTAATTACCAGTACCAACATTAGGGGACGAAAAAATAGCGTAGAAAGCGCTTTTGAAGGACGGCTTGATTATTCTTGTCACTGAGGAGGGGCGCTAGTCTTCAGGAAGAAAGGGGAATCCGCATAGTGAGGAGAGGAAGGACTCCTCCTGTGGGGACGACGCAAGAAAGGACGAAAGGAGCCGCGCCGGTGTGTAATAGACCTCAAAGGAAAAGGGAAGCGGGCTATAACCAAGAATTTGATCGGAAGTCACGAGGGGAAGGGGATCCCACAGTATGTAGGGCAAGCAATGTGAGGGGACAACGCTTCTGCTTCATTATGAAGGTATTTGATTGAAGGATAAGGGGGAGAACGCCGGGACGGGCCATGTCGGGGAAGTTGGGGAAAGGGGAAGGAGCAACTTGGCTCTGTAATAGACTATTACCGATCGGACCGAATCTCAAGTCAAGAAAAAGAGGGAGTCCTTCCGTCGAAGGGTAAGACATAAAGAGGAAGCCATTGTAGAGAAAGAAAACAGGGGGCGGGGGGGGCGGGTTGTAATCTTGGGGGTGACAGGGGGCGGGCGTCGGGGTAAAGAGACAGGCTTATGACCGTTAAAGGAGGACATGTACAGCTCACGAAGTGGGGTGAGTTGCAAAAAGGATGATCGGAGGGGGCAAAGCAAGGTGTTTTATAAACGTCATCTCATAGTTTAACCCAACTGGGACAGAGGGGGATGCCACTAAACCAGGATTGACGTCAAAAGGAACTTATAGGATCAGGGGGGGAGGCATTTAGTAGGACGGTGGCAATCATAGCAGTCAAGGACAGAAAGAGGCCCGAAGGATCAGGTTCAGTGAGACGAACCCATTCGAAGGGCGGCCAACCATAGCATTGGTTCTCATGCAACGGGGGGAAAGGGCGTTTCTTACGGAAGTGTTCGTCACTCAGAAAATCCCCAGTCCAACTGAAGAGGACTTTTTAAGACAAGGGAAGAATGGATGGGGAGAGAAAAAAACGGCGTGGGGGGGGAGCCTGTGAAGGACAGGATGGAGGGCGTCGCGTGAAAACGTCATATAAGCCTAAGCATCTTATCTCTTTCGGTGAAGAAGAAGGGTCAGAGAAGATGGATGCAAACCAGGGGAGGGCAAGTAGAGAGGAGCAACCCCCGAACCTTAAGGTACATCCAGGAGAGATTGCTTTAGGTCCATCGAACCAGTCAGGGGGGGTTTTTGGGGGGGGGTGTGGGGGGGTTGTTGGGTGGTTGTGAGGCGGCTTGGATCGGGGGGAAAAGAGTAGTAGGGGGGAGTAATGGGGGGGCCAGTTGAATGTAGGGGAAGGAGAGACCGTCGTTGCTAGAAGAAATTCCTTCCGGACTGGGAAGAAAAGTGCCGGAGCTGAGACGCAGGACGCGGAGAACGCCCATGTGGACGTTGTGAACTCGTGAAAGAATAAAAGTAGGCGACAAAAAAAAGAAAAGGGGAAAAGTGTCGGACCCTACAATTTATTTGACAGACGTGTAGATGAGGAAATGAGGATATGTAAGATACGGGGGGGGTTTAGGAAGTGGGAAGGGGGAAAATTTCTGAGCCATGGTCGCGGGGTGAATAGCCTCGGAGGAGGAGGGGCTTTAAATTCAGAGAAAGGGGGGAGTTTTTAAACCACCCCCCTATTGGAAAAAGTCGATGGAAAGGGGAGAAGCTAATCAATCTCTGAGGAAAAATGGGGGAGTAGGCTTGATGATACCTCCAGCGTATTCACCGATAAAGGAAGATATAAAATGGGGAAGAGAAGGAGCCTGGTCAACGTTGCGGGGGAAGAAGTGAAGTCAGAAACTGTGAGCCGAGGATTGTGAGGAAAAAAGGGTTCACAAAAGTGGAAAAGAGACAGTCTTGCAGTGGGGAAGGGGGAGGGCACCCTATATGCTTCTCGAAGAGACTCGTAAAACCCGATGATAGAAAAAGGGACCGGTGAATGAAAAACCCCCAAAAAAAAACACACCAAAAAAAACCCGCCACAAAACCCCAACCCAACCAAAAAAAACCCCAGTCTACAAGTGGTAAAGGAAAGTAAAGGACGCAGCGAAATAGCTCCGGGAGACCGCAGAAGGGGGTGAGGATCAAATTAACCCCATATAATATCGGTTCTGGCGGGTTGCGGGTTTCGACTATTGAATCTCAAAAGAGAGTAGGGGGATAGCGATTACGTCGAAACACAACCAGTTACCCGTATTCGACGAGGACTTTCAAAAGGGGCGGCCGAACAAATTCTGGAGAAGAGCAAGGAACGAATTGGCCAACGGGGGAGGAGGAAGATCCCTCTCATGTCTTCGACTTTTTGGAAGGAAAATTTCGAGAAGGGGTGTCGATCAAGGGGCCTTCGTCAGAAAAAGCCATCGGCAAACGGCATCCTGATAAGGGTGCAAAAGCCAGGGCATTGAAGTTCACAAGCGAGGCTTGAACAATCCTACGGATCTCCCAAGTTACTCAAAAAGGGAGACGCGATCAAGGGTTTGGGAAAGAATCGCGCGGGAGAGGTGGAAGAGAGGAGGTCTACCTCACGGAACGAAAGAAAAAACCTAGCGCGCCTCGAGGCGAGAAAGAAATATCGACTGCAAAGAGTAACTCCAAAAAAGGAAGCCAGGGACACTCAAAAACAGTCCTACTTCCAGCCGCGAAAAGGCGATTCAGGAATTTCGTAACAACTCCGGAAGAAGGAAACAATGATCGAAAAATTGCAGAGATCAAATCATTTGAAACCTAGGACGACACTAAAGGTGTAGGTCTCCACAGAAGGGGTTGATATCGATTAATGAGTTCTATCAAGCAGGTGCGTGAAGCGGGAATGAAAGAGAGCCAAGTAAAACCGGAAGTCTCAAAAACTAACCTGGGAACGGGACGGTGGGAGACCCAAGTCAGGGGAGAAGGGGAAGAATCCCCTACATTCCATGGAATAAATAAAGAACGCGAGAAACCTCAGGGGGAGGATAGGATTATTGGAAAGAATACGCAAAACTACTGGGAGGGATATGGAAAAAGTAATTTCCCGGGGCAGAAAATTTTGAGCCATGAAATCGAACTCAGGAGAAAAAGTGGGGGAAAGAAGGGTCTTAAATGAAAACGCTTAGAAAAACGTCGAATGAGAATCATCCGTCAATGGATAACCGCTGAAGATGGGAAGACGGGAAGAAAATCTAAGAGCCTACATCGGTCCGGCGAATAAACCGACACCTCTATAGGGAGAAGAAAAGTACGACAGGGGACTGTGTGTAAGAAAAAAAAACCACTTAGAAAGAAGTCAATGCACGGGGGTATATCCGAATTGGGACGGTAAATAATGGGGTGGCAAGCAATGCGACCGGATAAAAGTTGTGTCGCTGCTGCCGGGCCAAAGAATATCTTGATGAAATACAGTCCAGAGAACAAGGGATCCGAGATCCGCTTTGGGGAACGGGAAAGGGGTTGGACGCCGACCACGGGGGCAACGAGTTTGCACTGGGTAGGAGCAAAAACATTTTTTTCAAAGGAAAAAATAGGCCTAACCAAGGGGAATTAAAAAAACTCAACTTGGGATCTTGAGGAGGTCAATATCGGGTTTGTTTCCGCCTTAATGAGAATAAACTGCAACGCGCGGTGGATGTCCTCAAATATATCTGGCCGTATAGCGCGCAGGGGAATGGGACTTATTACTCTCTGCTTACTCTTCAGGGAAAAGAAATAAAAACCAGATTTTTAGGTCCGACGACGTGGAGCGGAGGGGGGGGGGCCATCGCGGTGAAAGATGTAGCGCAATAAAAGGGGGGGAATGTTTGAAGCTATCTCATCACAGAGCAGAGTTCTGTCTCTGATGCCCGTCCCGTCTGGAAATGGTCAGAAAGGAATCCCAAAAAAAATAACAAAAGGAAAAAAGAAATCAACCAAATGGCATTATGAGTTCCCGAAAAGGGGAGGTGGATAACTACATCGGGTGGGCTCTAAATTATTGGGGGATGTACCGCTTGGCGTTAATTGGGGTCACTGGAACAAAACAGGCGCGGTACAGGGGGAGTTCGGAAGGTAGTCAATACACAAAAAAAATGCTTAAGGACCTCTCAGAAGAAGCAGATGAAAAATGGATAAGGAGGGTTAAGAGGGAGGGGAAGAGAGGGGTAAAGAAAAAGCTTGAAAAGCAAGGCCGACTATTCATGTGCCACACCAAACACACACAAATAGCTGGTAAAGCTGGTGGAAAAAACCTTCGGCTTTACTTTGGGGGGACATGGGGGGGAATTATGCTCTAGAAGAGTTGGGAAAAAAAGACTTGTTCATGTTTCGGGCAGCAGGGATGGTAATCTCAAGAGCTTCGGGGGGGGAATTGAGCGAAGAAACAGCGGAAGGAGAGGGCAGGAGTTTGCTAACGGGGATCATGAATATCTTAGGGGCTGGACTAGCAAGAGTATTAGAAAAAAGGTAAAAAGGCGAAGACCACGCAAGGTCAACAATGAGAAGGTTACGCCATGGGAGAATCAGGGATCGGATAAACGCTGACTAAACACCGAACATTTTAGGGATAGAGCTTGGAAAAAAAATTATGGTTTCATGAGTGAACAAAGGTGTAGGGGGAAGCCTAACTGCTCTCCAAGGGAAAGCTTTGCGGA
>Ga0179591_1244127_pt1 | contig 11894 bp, 16 predicted proteins | sample CZOMad2_1_08_16f_FD_182891 | JGI IMG/M metagenome (GOLD analysis project Ga0179591, IMG submission 182891) | Vadose zone soil fungal communities from Angelo Coast Range Reserve, California, USA - CZOMad2_1_08_16fungal (PacBio error correction) | ecosystem: Environmental > Terrestrial > Soil >...
AAAAAGCATCGCGCAGTGGGAGAAATTTGGGTCTCAAGAGAAAAAGGGAACCCGGACGTACTCGAAAGAAGCAAGGATAACGCCACGCGAGCTAAGTATCCGGATGTTGCGGAGATAAGAAACTACTCGTTTCTGCTATCGTGTACCAAAAACGAATTACAGGGGAGGGAGAGGGGGAGTTCATGACCAAAGATGCGCGCGACTGCGGCAATACGTCGTAAGAAAACCGGCCGTATGGCGATTGAACCCCCTGTCAAATATGCCGCCACAGAAACGGAAACAGAGGGGGACGGAAGAAACATCGTAATTGGCCAGCCAGCTCGCCAAAAAATGCAAATAGGGGTAGATCAGGGCGATGGGTACGTTGAAAGAATGAGAAATGAAAGATAAGAACCAAAAGGAGGGGGAAACAGAGCGTGTCTCAAAGCGAATCATGCAGAATGACGTGCAACAATGGCACGGCGTATCGGACCAAATCCGAGAGGTTTGTGGTGGGCGGCTTCGTGGAAACGCCGGAAGCAGGTCGGGTCAAAACGGAAACAAGTGACCGATTGTGATTATTCAGAACAGAACAATTAGTCTATGGTCAAGGGCTGTAGGAAATGGGAGGGGGGGGGAAAAAGGGCCGGTGCCTAACAGCCATAAAAACCCAAGAAGCGGAATTCAGCAATCCGCAATACACCGGTCCCTGTATTTGGAAAACACACTTCTAGGGGGGGAGCTCGAAATCGCGAATTTGCGGACGAATCCGAACTGAAAAACTATTGAAAGCTCATTACAAGTGTAAGGGGGGTTTCGTTCACTTACTAGAAGATGAGGTCGTAACTAACAGGATGGAATGAACTTACACAGTCGTTGGCGAAGGGTGGGGGAAATTCTTTAAAAAATCTACTCGGGCAACACGGTCTGGGAGAAGAAGGGAGGTAAAAGGGGGAATGAAAAGAATGTAAATGGGGAAAGCTTCCTTTTGAGGAGTCAGTAATATGGATTTGGAAAAAGAACGGAATCGCCACCTGGATAAAATTGAAAATCAAGAGGTGTAAATGACAATGGTTTAGGTAGAGTCCCTTACGGAACCACCATAGAAGATGAGTAATGAAATGAGGACCGAAATGGGAATGTAGGGGGCCTGAAAAGTGAAAATAGAGCGGGAATTATGAAGCAACCAAAAAGTAAGAAAGGGTGGAGAGACGGGGAAATAAAGCCGCACATCAACAAAGGGAGGTCGAGATGGTAGAGCGGAAATAGGGGAGCCTGTCTCTTAGAGGCGGAAAAGACAACCACCACGAAGGTTCGGGAAGGTGATGGTTTAAAGACAGTTACAAAAACTTATTTAGAACGGGAAAGTAGGGTGCACATCGGGTCAACTGGTTGCTTAAAATGGGTGGTTCAGAAAAGAGATGAGAAGGATGGAACAAAAAGTCAGACAATAGGTTAAAAATGCTAACGCGCTCAAAAAACATAGAAGGAGAAAGGCAAGGATTATTGAAAACAAAATGTGTACGTGAGGAGGGCCTTGTTAAGTAAAAGCAAAAGGATCTTCAGGGCACGTGAACTAAAACCGACGAATGGGGATTCGAGAAGAAAGAAAGTGACCAGAAAAAACGAAAGAATTTCTGAGAAAGAAAGGTTAAGGAGAGGGGCGCTTCCGAGTCGTTCTGCGCTCGGAAAAGGTCCTCAATGGATAAGGTACGAGAAGTCTATCAGGCGGAATTTGAAATCATGTGGACCCGAAAGACTGTCACGACCTGGGGAAAAAAGACGATGGAAACACCTTGGGCAAAAAAAAAAAACGGCCCTGTCAGCGAAAACCTTTGGGCATTCTTCTGGGTTAGTCCGGGGGATCATCAAGAGGTGGCTAGAAAGGCGAGCAGGCTGAAGCTGTGCGAAGAATTCCTTAGTAGGAAGTATGTGGGGAAAAGAAGTGGAGAGAGGAGGGACAAACCTCAAAAAATGGCAACGAAACAGCGGGCGGGTGAAGGAAATTCACGGCCCCCGACGGAGATTACAGAAATTAAAAGTGGCGAAACATGTCAGTATCAAAATTCAAGAAAAGGAACCTGAAAGCGGTGATTCGACCATGTGGAAGGACGCCCGCTCTATAGGAGGATAGGCTTTGCCGCGTAGTTGCTCAAGGAGGGCGAGAGGCCGAGATCATTGAGAGTGAAGCGTTTCGCGAAAGGTGCTCATGATGAAATCCCTAGAGGGAAAAGAGACCCAACAAGTCCTCTGAGGGCAGAAAGGGGGGGGTAGGGCATTTACGCACGTCTTCGGTACAACGCCAAAAGCAAAGAAAATCAATGAAAGAACCGTCTCGAAGGGAAGTACAAACTCCTCCTAGGAAAGGGGGCGAAAAAAAATCTGGCGCCTTGCGATTGACACCGGGTGCAGGTCAAAAAGGGGCATCCATTGAGGCTCAGGAATTAGACGCATAAACCTAGGGGCAAAGGATCAAGGGAAGCGGGAAAGACAGCTAGCGGTGACCAGTCGAAAGCATAGACATACAAAGTTTCTACAGCACCGACGTTCGGGATCATCTCATTGAACTTAGAGCTCAATTGGCCGCCAAAAGCAGAGAGGGGAAAAGGGGGACAATCCGATAAGGCGGCCCAAGGAAGAAAACCCGACATAGGGAGCGACAAAAAAAGAGTGAAGGGACCGATGCAAAGGTCTACCGCCAATACCCTCGGTGGAGTTGTGTCTGTCACGGGAAGGGGAACCGAATTCAGAGATTATAGGACATGGTAGACTGAGAGGTTTTCTAAGAATAAAGAGGAAGGTAGCCAATGTTGGCGTACCTTGATGCGTCGATTTAATGGCAAATCGGATGGAAAGCGAAACCTTAATGGGACTATTAAAAAAAGTTGAAGAATCTGAAGGTGGCTTCTCCTTAAGGACCATTTACCACCGTGAACCTAGTGGGGTTTGTGAAGAGATGCCACACTATGGTGTCCAGCATGATAGGCTTAAAACCTGAACATTGCGTAATAGAGACCAAGGCTTAGAGGGAAGAAGGGGTCTCCGCTAGGATCAATTATTGGTAACATTCACGGAAAAGGGGGAGTGAAGCGCACCGAGGATCGGAGCTTCCTGGGGAAAATTGGGACCGCAAACAGAGGACCATTCTGAAAAATAAAAGCCGGTTGAACTCGAGTTTGAGAAAACCCGTGGAGGCGGTACTCAGACAATCACCAGATCCAAACTGGAGGGAAAGTCGAGGGGGGTAAACACAAAGATCAAGGAGAAAAGGCGGACCGGCGATGTTTTGAACAGGAAGTGAGTCGGGCAGTGAAAGGAGGGAAAACTGTTTAATATTCACAAGCAAACACTGATAAGACGCCGCGCAAAAATCTGTTCGGTGTCGCTATCTCGAAGATGAAAAAAAAAGTAATGTGGGGGGACTAGTGCTGTCATTCAGGGTGGGGGCATCAGGCAAACCCAAAGTTGGAGCGCTCATCAAACACAACAACAATGAAAAGACCCGTGGCGTTTCTGGAAAGGACTAGGAGAAAACCAAGGTGGGGGTAAAAGTCTTCCGCTGAAGGAACCGATGAGCCAAAACAAGGACGTAAAAGTGAGACGCAGATTTCTGGAACAAACAATAAAAAAATGGACCGGTTCCCTGGGGGTGTTGGCTGAAAAAAGGGGTTCCAAAATAAACATCACGACGAGATCGGGTCCCTGATGTAAGCAACGTAAGGAAAAATTCGAAGCAAAAAAGACCCATCGAGGATGCAATTGCCAGGTTTCGCATAATATATCGTGGGAGAACCACAAAATACTGATTATAAAAAGTGCAAACAAGGGGGGGGTACAAAGAAGACAGATGGGGAGGGAACAAATGATAAACAACGCATCAATACTTAGGAGGGGATCGCGGACATAGAAGAAGAGAAAACAAAAACAACAAAGGGGGAGGAAAAAGAAGATATAGGGGAAAAAAGAAGAAAGAGCAACTAAGTTATGATTAGGCGGGCAGCGACAAAAGTGAAGCGAATCTTCTTCTTGGGAGGGGGGCTTAAAGGCTCCTCCGCGTTGTGTTTGGGGCGACAGCAAAAGAGGTTATGTGAAAAAAATGTAAATGGGTCCAGGGAACACGCGGAGAGAGGAGGGTAGTTGACACGTAGAGCGCGTAAAACAGGAAAGGGGAGGAAAAACCGAAAATCGATCGGGAATGGGTCGAGAACTCCGCGGCATGCTTAGGGGGGTGGGGGGGGGGGCTTCAGGTGGGAACGTTGGTCAACCACAAACTTGGCAAACGCGTAAGTATGGGATTGGGGTGATCGTCCAGATCACAAGTGGCTAATGAAACGGAACTGCTCGAAGGCTAACTCGGGGAAGAAGAGCCATGAAAGAAAGACATATAATAAAAGGACACAAAAAAAACCAGGGTCGACAGGGACGCAGCAAAAAAATCAGCAAAGAGCAACAAAAAACGGCAAGAGCGAAAAATCACCAGAAAAAACCAAGAAACGGGGAGAGGGAGGGGGAACGTTGTTATGATTGTCTCCAACTGGTGGGGGGGGGCGGGAAGGAGTCAAAGCAAAAAGGAGGGGGGGGGCAAAACATACTATAGAACACAACAAAAGAAGAGTGTGCCTATTTCGGGGGGACTTTTGGGCGAAGGGAAAGGGATTTTGAGCTGGGGTTTGCTGGTGGGGAAAACTCTCATCTTGGCAGCTTCTCTCGACGGGAAACAGCAGACAAAAGCACAAAGCGGTGGGGAGGAAGGGGCTAAAGTAAGATAGTTTTGTTAAAGGGGTAAATGGAAAAAGAGGGTGGGCAAAAGCAAATACCGAAAGGGGACGGCCAACAGAAGAAGCACGGGGAGGTTTAACTAAAAATGATGACACTGATCCAAAACTCAAGGTCCATCCTTTGTTGGAAACCGAAGAACACCCCGAATCATTTTCCACCCTCCTCTCCCCCCTCCGGCCCGCACCCCTCAACCCGCCGCCGCGAACCGCGCCTCAACTCCCCCGCCGAAGCCACCCGGCCGAGGGGGGTGGGCCCAACACCACCAAATGAATGACGTCCCCAACATAAATCTCGCAGGTTGACAACGACCAACACCAAAAACCTCAGCCGGTCACCCTGCTTATCCCCGTGGAAAAACAAAGTGGTCCGGCCAACACGGCAAGCACGACCGTTTCACCAAACGAGCAGGGCGCACTGTTACGTAAATGTTCTACGTTCAAATACATGAGCTTAGAAAATATGGCTGCCGGTGGGCTAGTGCGGAACAAATGAGTGGCCTGGGTTTATGTTTCTGGGCTACGATGGTGGGTCCGTTTCTTAAAAGTCGGGCTTGGCTTGGGTGATAATTGGTGGAGGCGAACAGGGACGCGTTAAGTGACTCCTGCTCTTTGGTGTCGGGAGGGCCGTGGGATTTCTGGTGAGGTGGGGGGGGGTTGCAATCGAATGGAAGATCTGGAGAAAAAAAAGTTGCTTGGAGGGATATTATAAAAGGACTCCCTTTCTCTCAAACTCTATTCAGGTCGGAGGAAGTATTTTTAAGGAAGTTTATGATCTCGCGGAAATGGAAACCGGGAAAGCCGAGAGAAAAGGTCGTTTATAGGAATCAATCTCCAAACATTTCTAAGGGAAGAAAACAGTGATCCCTAGAAGAAAAACGGGCAGAGGCCCGCGGGATCCGTATCAGGAAGAGGAAAAAGCCTGGATCAAACCCAAAGCATTACCCAGCGAAGAAAAAGTCTCAGCGAAACATCGTGGAAGACACTAGTAACCAAACAAGTTCAGGTGAAGGAAGGGGGGGAGAGGGAAAAAAGGAAACAGAGTCGAAGTGGGAAAAAAGAGCAGCGAAATAATTGCATATGTAAAAGAGCGTGTCAAGAATCGCTCGGATAACATGGAAAAAGGGCACCAAAAGGAGAGGAAAGGCATAAAACAGAGAGAATAGGACGAGAGCTCCGGAAAAGGGGGAAGAAAAGAGGGGCCAGTCGGGTCCCTTAGCCATCAACAAATTACAAAGTGTTATGGGCTGAGAAGAAGAGGGGTGTTGGGCAGGGAAGGAAAAAAGGGGGGACAGGTAAAAGAATAGGGAGGGGTGCTAAGGACAGGTTGCCTCCTCAGAGGCGGCTTATCAAGGGTTAAAACGATCTTTTTTCGGAAATTGCGACGTGAAGGTAAAGTCTGCGAGGCGAGGGAGGGGGGAGGAGAAAACAGGGAAGAATGTATGTAGAGATAATAGAGTTCAAGACTTTGAGGCAACTACAGCGAAGGGGGGGGGAGCGTGAGAAGGCTCGTTTTTAGGTTTCTGCCTTGCGTTTAGTAGGAACCATGAAGAACGGGGGGATAATAAGGTCTCCCCAAGTGGGTGTCCTCATCTCAGCAGGGAAAGACAAGCTATCAGAAAGAAACCACATCGAAGAAGGGTATGGGGGGAATTCCTTAGAGAAGCCGTCCCCGGGAAGTTCGAGTGAGGTGTTTCATTTGGGTAACGAGAGGGGGGTGAAAGAAGACGGAAAATAAGAAGCCCAGCCCTACTAAAAAGGGGGATGGTAAAACCTCTCGGTGATAGGGGGGAAACGGGGAAGAGGGGGGAAAAATCAAGTATCTAAAAGATTTAAGAGGGAAGAAATGAAAAAGGGGATAGAGAGAGGCTACCCGCAGAGTTAGAAGAGAGGGTCTGAAAAAGAAAATCACTAAAGAAAACACTAAAAAGGATTGAACTCAAGAGGAGGTAAGAGGGAAGTTGTACATAAGGCAAGGGGTCATGGAAAAAAGAAAAAGACGTTGACCTGGGAGGGAACAAACCGTAAGGAAAGGCAGAAGCCCGTCCGTCTTTGAATGAAAGCCTACACTCACGAAGGTAGCGAGAAATAAAGGTTGGTTTTTACAAAGTAGACAAAGGGGAAAGAAGGGGATGACTAAATGGGAAGGAATTCTCACATTCAAAAAGCAAGGCCCTCAAAAGGAGCCACCTACTGGCAGGGATCAGCTAACCAACGAGAAAAAAAAAGGGGCCGAGCTAGGAAGGGGGAGGAAAAATTTTGCACGATGGGGAAAGGGGAGACCGAGGAAGAAAGACGTTAAATCCTAAGTACAAGGGGAGAAAAAGATAGGGAAACCTAGAAGGGGGGAGGAAAGACCTCGTAGAGAGGCAAGGAAAAGGGAAGAAAGATATGAAGAAAAGGGACAACTTGGGCCGGAGGGAAAAATGGGGGGGGGAGGAGGGGGGGGGTAGATGAGGAACGTCAGAAAAGGAACAACATTCCTCTTTATAACGTGACAAATGTTAACAAAGAGCGGGAAGAGGAGAGAAACGGTGCATGATGGAGAAAAAGAAGAAAAAACGTGTTTGGAAGGGGGGGTGAAGGTTAAATGGAAGGGAGACAATTGATCGGAAAAAAAAGTGAATCAAGTGGGACAAGGGGGGGAGAATAGGTTTTAACAAAACAATAAGACTGGGATGACGAGGGAAGCAACGAAACAAGGACGATGTGGACAAAGGAAGTCCCAAGGAACTCCCTATGACGGAAAGGGAAAAAGACCTAAAATAGGGGGTGGGGTGGTAAACGAAGATAAATGCTACCTAGAGTACACTCTAAAACCAGAGCTGACTGAGAAGGGGTGAGAGCCCTGCTCGGCAAGACGCAGGGAAAAGGGGAGGGGGAACAGGGGGGGTTTGGTTTGGTCAAAAAAAAAGAAAGAAGGGGGCGGGGGTACAATGAAAGAAATCATTCAAAAAGGAGGGGAAGAAGGGAAGGAAAAGGCGAAAAAGAGGGGAGAGGGGGGCCAAAATAGGACTAAAGCCACAGTAAATTGGACAAAGGAGCTGTTCTACCATTGGGGGGATAAAGTGGTCAGAGGGAGATGCGCGGAAAAGACGAGGAAAGGAGTGCAGGAACACAACCTGCCGGAGACAGGTGTGAATACTAAGGGGAAAGGAAAAAAGAGGGGCAAGGTACCGGGGTTGGAGGAGAAGTTTGGGCCCTCAGCGGTCTACTTGCCACGGAGAAGAGCCATCAAAAAGCTAAAAGAGGGAAGGGGCCAAGTGCATAAGGGGGGAAGAAAAGGGGGCGAAAAGGGAAGACATGGAGCGCCCCCCACACACAAAAGGGGGTATCCTGATCTTGACTGAGAGGGTCATTTCTTATTTAATGGAAACGAATTCGCGCGGGTAGGAAAGAAAAGTACAGATTTTCAAAAGAAAAAGAACGGGGGGCTGGGGGGAGGGGAGGAAGGAAGGGTGGTAGGGAAAGGGGTGCCTCTTAAAAGGAAAAGTCACCTAACCGAAGCTACAGGAAGAAAACAGAGCCTTATCTTCTTAAACAAGCAATCAAAAAAGCGGTCCACTGGTTTCTCTGGGGGGAAAAAACTTTAGGAAAAAGGGGAGAAAAAAAACAAAACCTATGAGGAGGGACTACCTACTAACGGGGAGGGGACCAAGGGTTGACCACGGTCATTTCTCAGGAGGGAGTTGAATGATTATACCAAAGCAGTAATTAAAGGGGGGTCGGAGAGGAAGGGTCAGAAAGAAACACGAAGCTACCTGATCTACAGAAACTCTTGGAGAGGTGGGGACTATCAGGGCAGGTCTTTCCAAAAAAGAGGTGTGACTCGCGACCGGAGGGAGGGGAGAATTTTGGTCAAAGAGCAATACGGCCCAGAGGAACAGGGAAAGGAAGTATTGGTCAGGAAGAAGGCAATAGGTCACAGGCGATGAAAAGAAAGGACTCACAGAAAAGGGGAGAGGGGTGGGTGAGAGCTCGAAAGGAAAAGACTCGTGTCGGGGAAAAAGCAAAGATAGGATAAAAAGAGAGGAAAGGAGGAAAGAAATTGAAGGGAAAAGACGGGGAGAAGGATTGCGCGGAGGTCAACAACGTGAAGGGGAAAAAGAGGGTCGAGATCAAAAAAACCCCGTATGGGATTAAATAGAATAGGACAGAATCTGCGGACAGTTCTGAAAGTGGGGATCGCAAGAGCAATCCCCCCTAAGAAAAAGGGAGAAGAGGCAGGTTACCGGCACTTGGGAGAGCATTGGTGGAAATATTATGGGAGGGAAAAGACTCGTTAGGTCAAGTAGGAAAAAGGGTCCTTTGATTTGCTATCAGGGGGGGTTGGACGACGCGAAAGATTAGCGAGGAAGGTCAAACGCAAATACTGTCGTGAGGTATACTCACGGAAGGAGTGAAAAGTCTAAAATTTTCAAAAAAAGAATAAGAAAGCGAGAAAAAATAGGTCAAGGGGGGGGGAAAGCCCCTTCGCGACTCAAAGAAAGGGGGTTCATTGAGGATTCGCATTCATGGGTGATCAGGGAGAAGTACAAGGGGGGGGGTCATGGGGAAGAAAGAAAAGAGTCAGAAAAGGGGGAAGAGGGAGGGAAGAAAAGAGAGAAATTCTCCCATGAGCAAAAGTTCCAAGGAAAAGGGAAGACCGAGGCAGAAAGAGGTGTTTTTTGGGGAAGGAGCCTCCTCAAAACGAGAACCCCAAAAAAAAAGGGAGGGGGAGGATATTAACAAGAAATGCTATGTAAAATCAGAGGAGAAGGAAGGTAAGGAGTTAAGGAGAACTCAAAAAAATCAAAAAAGCGGGGGGGAATGCCCAAGTCAAGAAAGGGGTCGGTGACCACTCCTTCTAATGGGAGAAGACAAGCGCGGAGGTGGACTGGGAGGGAAAGAGAAGGAAAACGATGAAAGCGGAGACCAACTGGGGATTTTTGAAGACTGGAAGATAATATTCTCGGTCCACCTAAAAAGTTGAGCGGACCAGACTTACCAGTGGGGAGTGGCGATTCATAGACATCTACGAGGAGCAAAGCCTGAGGCGCCATCAGGGAAAAAAGGGGGGGGGGTCCGGAACGGAAACGGGGGGGGGCTTCATTGCCTGGGGGATTAAGCATCATCAGTAATCTGGGAGATAAGAAGAGGAGGGCGGGAACGTTATCGGACAAAAAAAAGGAAATAAGTCTGGGGGGGGGGAAGGGAAAATTGGTGTATGGGGAGTCCAGAGCAGGACCCACCAACAATATCCAGTTTAGAGGGAGTAAATGATGGACCAAAAAAAAAAGAAATAATTGTAAGGGGGGGGGAAAAGAGGGGGTAAAAAAAACGTATTCTATAAAAAAAACAACACGGTACTAACTTGGCCTCTGGAAGAATCCATTGAAAATAAAAAGGGAGAAGGAGTCGGGGTGGGAATTCAGGGAAGAAAGGGGGAACCTTGGAGAGTTATAGGAAAGAAAGAACAAATATGGAGGTGGGGATGTAACAGGGTGGACAATCTCTGAGGAGGTAAGGGGCCTTACTGTGGGGAAAAATAGGAAAGGGGTTTCTTAGGAAAGGTCGTGCAAAAAAAAGCAGATGTAAAAAACAAGCGAAAGAAAAAGATTTGAACAGAAAAGGTAGGGGAGGCGGTTGACGAAATATCAGAAACAAGGGGGAGCCATTTAAACTTATTAAAAGTTAAAAAACCTTGGGGGAAAGGGGACGGGAGAACCAGCGTTTAGGGAGCAAAGGCAGATCGAGGGAGAGGACAGAAAAGTGGGAAAGTGACGAAAGGGAAACGTACGACTAAATAAAAACGAAGGTGGGATAAGTGAAAGAAAACGGTGAATCCTCTAGGGAAGCTGGTCGAAATGGGAATGAGACGAGGAGAGGAAAGCAAAATGATATGGGGGAGGAGAGGGGGAGGGAATGATCGGGAGGGAGGGGTACCTTTGCGGGTCGAAAAAGTTCTAAAAATCGTACGCCACCGTTCTAAACAAAACTGGCAGCGAAGGCAACGGGTCTGGGGGGAGGGAGGGGGGGGGGGAAATGCATTAAGAGGGGATGTGGAGGAAGGGGAGAAGCATGAGTTGTCCAGGGGGGAGGAATGGCTAGGAGGTCAGAGATATGTGGGGGCAAAAGGATGGCTATAGTTGTCGGCACCAACTACCACAGGGCATTGAAGTAACAAAACCTTCGTCTTGAGGAGGCGGCAGGGCCAAAGGGGAGGGGAGAGTGACCAATGGGAAAATTTGGAGGCGAAAAAGGGAAATTTCGGCGTCTTCATAAAAAAAGGGACCTATGGGGGAAATCGAAAATAGTGCGGGATCCCGAGGGGGAGGGGGGGGCTGATTTAGAGGGAGAGGGGAAAGAAGGTGATCAGAAAAGAGTCATGAATAGATACGGAATACCTCATTTTCATAAGAGGTTTCGAGAGGATAAAGGGAAAACCAGAAAAGACTTGAAAGAAAAGAGAAAAACCATTACAGGAGAGGGCGGGGGAGGGGGGGGAGGGAGGGGGGGAGACGTACGGTCATTGAGGAAAGGACCACCCTCAACTCAGCCGTCGGAAGGGCTCTAAGAAAGCCAAAGAAATATGAGAGGGGTTGGGAATCCTGATAGTCGGGAGAGAAATGAGGGTACGAAAGGGGGGGGGAGGCCAAACAGGGGGGGGGGCGGGGCCGGTCTTTGAAAAAGGACTCCTGTTCGGATAGATCCAAAAATGGGAATGAAAGCAAAAAATGAAAAGCGAAAGCGGGGAAAGACATCTGAAAGCTTTTTTATTAATTCCCATGAGAAAATAACATACAATAAAAAAGGGTTGATCCAAGAAAAAATCGATAGAAGAGAAACAAAAGGAAAAGGGGGAGACAAGTCTATTTCCTAAAAAAAGATAGTCTTGGAAGTTAGTGACGCTCAATGAGAGGGATGAAAAAAAAAAGGGGAAACAAAAATACAGGGAATAGGGAGAAAATCAGGGAAAGGGAATAAAAAAAACGGAGGCAATGACTAACTAAAAGTAAAAGCTTTAAGTGTTCAGGTTCTAAGGGGGAAAGCAATGGAAAGAGAAGAGAGTAAAGGTCTACTTAAGAAGAGAGGAAAAGAAAGGGAAAGGAGGGGTCCCAGGCGCAAATTGGGTTTCTGTAACGTGAGGTTCAGATGAAA
>Ga0179591_1257751_pt1 | contig 11893 bp, 21 predicted proteins | sample CZOMad2_1_08_16f_FD_182891 | JGI IMG/M metagenome (GOLD analysis project Ga0179591, IMG submission 182891) | Vadose zone soil fungal communities from Angelo Coast Range Reserve, California, USA - CZOMad2_1_08_16fungal (PacBio error correction) | ecosystem: Environmental > Terrestrial > Soil >...
GAAAATGAGGGGGTATGGTCAGAGGGAAAGAGAAAAGAAGAGCCAAAGTTCGACTTGGGAAAAGGGGGGAGGAAATTTGAAAAAAAAGATGCCTAGAGGAATGCTTGCGACTCTTTAAGGAAAAATCAAGTGGGGAGGAGGGTGAGAAAAGAAGGGAAATCGGAAAGTGTTCGGGAGAGGAGAAAGGGGAATGAGCGACTCGAAATGGAAACAGAGGAAAACTCGGGCGGGATCTCACAAAACAAGTCAGGAAACGGCCAAGAAGAGCACGAGGGGAAGGGGTTCTAGCGGCAGTGTCGAAAGCAAAACCGATGTAAATTGCAATAGAGTAGATCGAAACGATAAAAAAGAAACAGTGGGAGTCAAACAGTCAGTGATTGTTGGAAGGGAGGCTGGAGAAGAGTGTGTGATCTTTGTTCAGCACGACGCTCGGAAGTATTGAACGGCTAAGTATAGGAAGAGATGGATTCTCATACAGGGAGAAAGTCGAAGGGGGGGGGTAAAGATTAAGTAAAAAAAGGGGGTGAGAAGGGAGACTAAGGGGGGCACTTGTTTTGTGAAACCTCGACGTTTTAAAAGCGATGCGATGAAGAAAATTCAAGTACCAGAGAGTAAATATGGTTCTTTCCAGTAGAGAAGAAGGGTGGAAGGAGAGACTAGCGGGTCAAATATTAGAAAGCTACGAAACGCCTGAAGGAAAAAAAGGTCAGGAGAGGCGAATTGGGGAAAAAGAAAGAGATTCAGATCGTCACATTTTTTGGGTGGACAAACTTTCGAATGGCGAAAAGGAAAAGGTTCGCACTCGATCGGTAACTCGTAACATGGACTACTCCTAGGAGAGAAACCATTCAACCAGACTGGTTCTATCGTAGGGGGGGGTGGTCGCCCACACCTCAAACTACAGAGATGAGAAACTGGAGGGGGGCTTCACCGGGCGGATGGGTAGGTGCGGAGTTAGTTGGCGGAAAAATGTGAGGAGGAGCAGCTGAGCAAATACAACAGGGAGAAAAGCAAGGCGAAAAAAGGTGTAGGGTAAAGACATGACGTGTATATTCAGGTCGCGAGGAAAAATCTCTTCCGTCGGATCAGGGTGTGGGCGATTGGATCGCAAATAGGTACGGCCGAATAGGGAGGGAAAGTGGAGATACGAACCACTCTAAGCCCGCTCAAATCCAAAGGATCGTGGGAAATGGGAGCGTTATAAACGTGGGGGTAGGAAAGTCAAAATAATGTTACTGTAACGGTGTACTGCCGCGGGCCGAAAGGGTGAGTGGGGGGGCATTCGGGCGAAAAGGTTTGAAGAGAGTTGGAGGGCAGAGCGGGATGAAAAGTGGGAAGGGATCACAAAGTGGGACCCTCGGAAAGACAAAAATGATAAGGGAGAGGGGAGTCAGGAAAAAACAAAACCGGAGCCGGGGGGGCTAAAATGGAAAAGGCTGGGATAAAGGGGCGGTAGAACAAAGAAAGTGCAGAGAACTACTCGGGAAAAAATCAGAAAAAGGACAAAAGTCAAACCACGCGAAGACGTCGTAAGACACAAAGGCAGAAAGAGAAAAGAGTAACGGCGTAAAAACCAAAAAGAGTTAAACGATCAAACCTACGATAACGGATGGGTCGTCATGAAGGGGAAACGCCCTGGCGCGTTCCAAGGATACAACATTGGAATGAGACTCGAAGGGTACTCGAATCTGCCAGCCTGGGGCGGAAAGGGGATGGTGGATATCCTTAATTTGGGAAAAAATTTAAGAAGACAACTGGAGCCGTAAGGTGGAGATGCATTCTTGGGGGCAAGTAAACATTGGGACCCGCATATCGTTGGAAGGGGAAAAAAAAAAATGGACAGCGATTTTCACCGGGAAAAGACCAATGTGCAAATTTGAAACAGAGGGGGACACTAACTGTCGCGTCTCAAGAGGATGGCTTTGGCAAAACGAAGAGAAAGCCAATCTGGGAAAGAGTCGCTATTCGAAGAAATTGCAGAGGATTGCGACCTTTGGGTGTGAATACTTCAAGTGGCGGAAAGCACAGTGGCACTCCACTCAGAACGGACAGGACGCGCCTTAAAAGTTCGTAAAAAGACTAAGGTGTGATAGGGACGTTGGGGAAACCAAAAAAGATGAGGAAGGCTGACAAAGGGTGCTGGGAACCGCCCCGGAGAACAAGATCAGGGTCCCACTTAGTCGAAGAAAAAGAGAGAGAGAACAACAACAGAGGGAAAAGGAGATATTCATTTGGAGGACGGGTCAATTTTTTATACGCGAAGAAAGGACAAGGGGGAAGCTACGGAGGGGGGGGGGGAACGTCCACTTTAGAACGAGATGACCGGGCATAGATGCAACAGTCAGGGAAGAGTGGAAAAGGCGCTTGCGCAGGAAGACAGAAAAGGAAAAAAAAAGGCGGAAGACACGTAAAGAAGGAGGGGAGAGGGAATAAGAAGTGCCATGAAGAAAAGGGGGGAGAGGGAAAGGGGGGGGCCCGGATATTCGGGGAGGCGCGCGACCCGAGAGTGAACAATCGGAGGGCCAGGAGGAAAAAGGGAAAAAAAGGATAATCGTCGGTGAGTGTTACCAGAAGAAGAGGAAGTGAAAGGGAGACGGCGGAACCGGCGGAACCAAGACAGAAGGAGGAAGGGTTCAAAGTCGGTCAGGAGGTTGGGGAATCTAAAGGGAATAAAAAATTCTGATAAAGCCCATAAGAGGAAAGTGGTCAAAAAAGGGCACAAGAGTATCTACGAAAGTGAAAGACCGATCGAAGTGGGAAAAAGGGAGAAAAGCCTGCAGGTCGATGAACCAAAGGTGTCTCGTTGCAGAGGAAGACACAAAAGGGTGCCATGACCTCTCAGGAAATCGGCCGAAGGGGGGGGAGGCCGAGTGGGGACAAGGGTCGTCAAGAGGAGAGCGCTCTTAGGGGAGGTAAAGATTCACGACATTTATGTCTCGGTAACGGGAAGGTAAAAGAGAAAAGAAGGAGGAGGGCTTGTGGGGGGACGGGCTACGAACAGAAAGGAATAAAGCAGGGAAACGAGGGACTAAAATTCGTTAAAAAGGTAAAAACGTTCAATCCGATACTCAAAATTACTGCAACAGGAGAACTAACAATAAAAGCCTATAAAAAGACAAACTAGAACAGAAGGAAAAGGAAAAAGGATTAAGTATACCCGTGAAAGATATCATTATGACGAATCATTGAAACTATTGGCCCAAGGAAGGGTGGGAAACGTCGAGGACTTAATCGTCTGCGATCTCAAAACAAAAAAAGAGATTGAAAAAGCTGCACAGCTTGGGGGAGCTACATTAAAAAGGTGAAAAAGATCAGAAAGCTTCAAGACTATCGAAAGGGGGAAAGGATGGAAAAAGTGGAAGAAAAGAGTGCGATTTTTACAAAGGTTATAAGAAGCCGCACAGGAAGAGGACAGGAGGTTTGATTTGGGGAAACTCTAGCGGAGAGATCAGAAAAAGGGGGAAAAAGAAAAGAAGTCCCCACATTCTTTAACACAAAGATTTGGTTGAAAGTGCATTCGGGTTCCGTAGGAGCGAACAAAAACTGAACTTAACCAGGTCGGCTGGCTGGTGAGGGGCATTTGAGACGGACAGTTTATCGATTACGAAGCGTGGACATAGAGGGGGCGGGGGGAGAACCGTTTCAAGAGATCAAATGGACAAAGGCTGTGGGAGAATGAATACGAGGGGAGGGGAAGAAATTAACCAGGCTACCCTGACCAGGGAAGCAAAGGGGGGGTCGTCCTGCACAGCCAATTCGACAAAAAGCTAGAAAGAAAAGTCAATTATTAGTATGAGGGAAACAAGCTAGAGCGTTGACTGAAAGAGGGGGATTGCAGGGGGAATGAGTCAGAAAAAAATAGACGTTGTAGAAGAAAACCATCGATAGAAAAATTAAAACAGGAAGAAAGGAAAATTTGAACCGAATGAAAGCGGAATAAGCTTGGGGTAAAAAGGGGAATACTTGCTACTACTAGACGCGAAAAGTCGGATATGAGGAGGTTAAACAAAGCTAGAAACGACCGAAAGACAGTACGGGGCCGACCAAAGGGGCGGATCGGCGGCAAAGAATCGAATAGCGAGAAGGGAGGGTAGAAAAAAGTCGAACGCCCGCTAGAGAAGAGCAGCATCTGTAGGGGGGCAGTTGTGGTTGAGATAAAAAAGCGGGGACGGAAGCGTGACTCGATCGAAGGGACCACGGGGAGCAATAAAAAAAACAACATAGCAGAGCTTGGTACAGCAGGAGGATCACAAAAAAAAAAACAAGGGAGGGGAAAACCCAAAAGAGCAGAAGGCAATGCAATGGAAAGAAAGGTCGAACGGCGCGACATATGGGGCGATTACTGCTGAAAAACGCAAATTTTGATATCCAGGGAAAGGGGGAGGGAAAAAAGAACAGGTATCAATGAGGTTCGGCAATCTAAACATTCCGACGGGAGAAGGGGGTCAGGAGGAATGGGGCATCTAGGTAGGCTTGACGCGCGGTTGTAGCGGAATCCTTGGGCGCTGTCAGACAGAAGGAAGAGGAAAAGTGTTGTTAGGGTCGAGAGGATCAGTCAACTAGCAAGGAGGAAAGTCACCGGCTTCGGGATCTCACAAGTACGGTCAAAGAAGAGCGTCTACGTGGAGTTTCTGAGGTAAGAAGAAAAGGGAGAAGAGAAGGGAAATCATCTAAAGTCGATGAACTCGAATAGAAAAATAGTGCTTACAGGGTGGGGGGGGGACAAAAGAGTTGGATATCTTTTGGAGGAAAGGCCAGCCGATAAAGACGGGGAATCGGTTCACGCGAAGTGGACCAGAAAGATTGGGGGCTAAAAAAATTTCGAAAGCGAGCTGAGTCAGGGGCGGTAGATGACTAAGTGGAAGGGAGGTTTGTTCCTAAAAAAAAAAGGGGGCGGAGGGGGTGATTAGAACTCTAGAGTCCACAAAACGCTGGAAAGCGGGGAGGCAAAAGCATATACGCCTGAAGGCTCGAATGCGCGTGTAAGGAAATGATTTCTTTGCAGACGAAAACCGAGGCGTGAAAAGTCGGGAAGGGTCGCAGTTGTGCAAGCCGGGGGTATTCGAGGACAGAGGTTAAAAAAAGTGACTTGACGGAGAAAGGTGCAAAACGAGGGAAACGCTTTAGGTATCAAGTACAGGGGGGGAAGACTACTTCCATGCAGACAGATAAGCCGCAGACGGGGGGGGGGGGGGGTGGGGGGGGGGGGGGGGGGTGGGGGAGAAAAGGGTATGGAGAAAATCCCGAGAAGAAGTGAACGAAGGCGTGGGGAGCTTAAGGAATAAGCGAAAAGAGTTGTATCCATTTGTCAGGACAAATTGGGATCGGGGAGAAGCCCAAGTCGACAGAAGGCCAGGGGACGAGGGAAAAGGAGAAGGAAAAAGTTCCAGGGGAGAGACAGGCACACAAAAAAAAAAACAAAAAAAAAAAAAAAAAACAAACACACCACCCACAAAAAAAAAAAAAACCAAAACCAAACCAAAAAAAAACACAACACTCTTTAGTCAAAAAGGCGAAGAGGGAGGGGGCAACAGTGCCGAGTTCAAAGAAAAGCCGGGATCTGGGAACCTGTGACGTAGAAGACCCAATTGGGAAAGATAGTGAGGGTTCCTACGAGAGCACGCCGATAAGAAAGGAGACGAAAGGGAAGAAATTAGGGGGGAAAGGAAAGGCCTCTAAGACGGTTAGGGGAAGAATAATGGTTTTAATTAAGGGGGGACAAGCTGCGGCGGGCGAAGGGGTGCGAAAGGGGGTAGGGATTTTGGGTTCCTGGACGAAAAGGGGGAAAAATAAAAATGAAAATAGGGAAGAGCGGGATGACCGTTGTGAAAGAGCCCGCCTTGGAAGGAAGGGAGGCAACTCAAACCGAGGGAGGATAGGAGGCAGGAAGGAATGTAAAGGAGCAGAAAGCAGCGCGCGTGGATAGTTTACCAGATGAGGAGGAGACACCATGTCCACAGGAAAGAACGATAGCGCAATACTAGGAAAAGAAGGGACTCACGCTGCAGATAAAAAAAGGTTACCAGGAAGCATTGAGAAACACAGCACTCGGCCTAAATCCGTGAAGAGGACGGCATAGGAGTCAAAAGAAATCAAAGAAGGAAAGTTTCGGGCGTGGGCCTGTCGACTGGCGCCGGTCAAATAGCGGGAAAAAAAAAGAAGGAAGTGCAATACTCTGGCGGCAATCGCATCTTGCGATAGAAGGAAATTTTTGAAGACGCAGGAATCGAAGATCAAGGCACAACAGATAGTCCAGACGCGGCTGGGCGATCGTCGCAAAAGGGAAAAAGGAATAAGAGGGAATTGGACAAAAGGAACGAGTTTGGGACGTTTAATAAGAAAATGGGCAATTCTAACGGTCAAAAGGGGCCGTACTTTCGTGGAACGAAAAGAAAAGAGGAAACAGACAATCATGGCCCTACCGTCTATCAAAGCGACGCACGAGATTGAAAGAAACATATGGAAATGTTGTCGGGCCCAGTGGGGGTGTGAATACTTTCTAAGTTACGGACAATAAGAAAAGGTGGGAAAGGCATCGGGGACCGCACGAGAAAAATTCTTGGAGGTAGTCCAGAATAAAATTGGGGTCGTAGGACGTGGGGTCCGCAACCCCAAGACTGAAGAAGATTGGGAAGGAAAGGAGGGAAATGGAGCTGAACTTTATATGAAAGGGAAATAATGATCTCTCAAAAACGGAGGATAGGGAGAGAAGGTAGAGAAAAATATGAAAAAGACGAGGGGGTTTGATACGACGGGGCGCTACCGCACCGGAAGACGAAAAACATGTGTTTATAAAAAATAGTAAAAAGTTGTCCGATTCTTGACAAGGAAGGGGGGGCGAGACAGCAAGAGGGACCCTTCCAAACAGTCAGAACTATTCAAACATAAAGTGTTACATGGGGGGGAGTAGATTCTGAAGTTTAAGAAACGAAGACAGGAGAGGGCTCGAAAGGTTGGGGGGGCAAAGGAGTATGAGGAACGCCGCAAAGATCTAAACTAGGGGGGGGAAAATCTGAAGGGACATGGGGCAAATTAAATAAATAGGCTGGTCCATCAATCTAGAGCAAAAGGGGGGAGAAGAAGAAAAGGAACATCGTGAATGAATTCGTGTGGCTAAGGAAATCATATATCACAGAGATGCAGACTAGAAGTTACAAAGAGTATCTAATCTGCACGTCAGAGGACCGAGCACAGAAAGGGGGGAAGAAAAGACGAAGAAATAACCAGATAACTTACATTGAAGCTGGGGGGGCTGAATCGGAAGACTAAAGTCATTCTGGGGGAGTAATACGGGTGAGAGCAGGGGGCTGACTTAGCAGAACACTTTATGGAAAATGGTCAAGCTGCCTGTCGATAAATGTCGTGAGACGAACATGGAGGGAACGTGGAAAAATCCATAGGTAAAAAGACACGCCACCGGGAACAGTGGTCGGTTTAACAAGTCAATTATAATCAGCTGAGGGGGACGAAAGGCGGAACAGGCTGAAAGAGGGGTAAAAAAGGAAAAAACAAACGATGCTAAAAAGAATTCTGCAGTCAAAAAAGGTGCCCCGGAAGCAAGCACAGAACCCTGAGACCCGAGGTACCTAAAGAGCAAAAGAATGGACCAAGTAAGCCTTACGGCGTGAAAACAAGTAGATAACACTAGTGGGGACCAGAGAGTCGAATTTCAGAAAGCTCTTCGAGGAGCTCTAGTAATAAGCTCGAGCAAGCGAACGAAGGGGAGGAACAAGCACCAAAATTTGTGAAAGACGAGGCTACTCTGAGGGGGGAGTGAGAAGTGGAATTTTTTTCCTATCTACTGACTGGAGGCATATGGGGGGGGAAAAAAAAAAAAGACAAAAAACAGAGGGTAAAGCGGGCAAAACAGGAATGGGGGGGGGGAAAGCGCGTATCTGCGAATCACCAAGGGGGGGAAACAAAGGGTGAAAGTCGGATACGCCCACAAAAGGCTATTCGGGTCAGTCAAAAAAGTAGGTTTTCGGGGGGGGTTCGGAGGACGGGGAGGTGGGCCCAAAACTCGAGGACGAGTGGGGTGAGGGGAACAGGTGGACATCGGTAGCGGGTGAAGCTAGGATGAAAGGGACGTTCCCGAGTTTGGGGGGGTAGAGGGTCATAGTCAAGTCCAAGAAAAATGGGCAAGGGGGCCAGATAGAGGAGGGAAGACAAAATCAGCGGGCAGGGCGAAACGGGGAACTGTCAAGAAGGGGGGTCGAGTTCTAACTCGACAGCACTTAGCGAAACGCGAAGAGGGGGGCAAGGAGGTAGGAGATTCTGGAAGAAAGAGGCTAGGACTGAAAGAGGAGGACAAGAAGGCGAGATAGAGAAAAATACGAGGCGATTTGGGAGAAAAGAGACCCTATACACAGAGGAAGCTACGAAAAAACCACTCATACAAGAGAACAGGATGGAATAGAAGATAATTAGGGAAGGGGGGGGGGTTGAGGAACGACGAGCATACGGGGCGGGTCCTCTGGGAGGGGGATTGGAAAAAGAAGTAAAGATGAAATAATCAATACTGGTTTGACGAATGTGAGAGATAGCGTCGGCAGATCGAATATCTTCGCTTTAAAGGAAGTAAAGGAGGGCACCGGAAAGCTAAGAGAAAAAAAAATTAACGAGGAATAGAGGGCCGTGGATGTTGGGAGATTCAGAGCAGGGTGGAAAAACTCGCGGAAGCGGCTAAGCAAATACTACCCTGCCTCGCCGCTCAATTTGGAAGGGCTAACGCGGGATACGCCGGAAGCAGCCTATCAGAGCAAAAGATGGAATAAAGGAATCAGACCTGTCAAAAAGTCTAAGAGGGCCGATTGTTAGGGGGAGTAAAAAATGAAGAAGAACCAAAGTTGGGGGGATATGACACAAAAACGGAGTATAAGGAAGAGAGCTTCGCAAAATGAGGGTGAAACAGAATCGACAACAGAAGAGGGGAAACCTGCCGGACTAAAAAGGGGTTCTGCCAAGAAAGAAAAAGGGGTAGTAGACCAGAAACTGGAATCGGGGTCGTGAAAAACTTGACACTGCGGGGAAGGGGGGTCCGGAGCCTCCACTGATGGGTAAATGGAGAGGCGAAGGAGGATGTAGATATATTGCAGCGAGGCAAAAGGGCGAAGATCGCACAAAACAAGAAAGGTGGAATAGGTCAAACAGAGGCGAGCGAATTTCCGGGCTGGGTATAGGTTAACTAGGCGGATTAGATAGAGTTTGCGCGGAGATTCTGTGCAGAGCCAATCGGCAAAGGGATGGGGTTGTGGTCGCCGGGAGGAATACTTTTCGTAAACAAGCAAAGAAAGCACTGGGGCGAGAGGAAGCTGCCATTGGCCTGTCAATTCAAAGACCGGTACGGGGAGAAAGGGTGGACTCTGGAGGTAAATATTGAAAAGATGAAGAGAATCGTAAGGGAATGGGTGAGGGATGAAAGAAGACCATTGTAGGGGGATCTTCAAGTTACATGGAACGAAGGGAGGAAAGGAACGCGCATAATGAGGAGGTCTGCCCGCAGAAATCCTCCGGAAGGGAATTCTCGAACCGGGCGGGGGTCGAAAATGGATTGGAAGATTGCGAGAGACGCCGAAAAAACCCTTCGTACAAAGGGTCGCAATGGGAGAATTGGTCGGACATAAGAGAGCATCAAGCAGAAGAGTTCTAATATGGGGGAAGACAAGGGGGGACAAGGTACTCAGCTAACGCAGGAAACGGTGCGGGAAAGGACCAGTCCGAGGGAAAAGGCAGACCGGCAGAAGGAAGGGGGTGGTTTGATTCCACTCCACAAACCCGAGGGCAAAGGGGAACACAAGTAAAGGGGATGGGGTGGAGGAAAAAGAGAAGAACATAGGGGGGCTTATTGGTATCTTTGACCCATTAGTTAGCGCAGAAGTAGGAGATTCCACATCAATCAAACGTGGTCGCGCGGCGCGGCGATCAAACTTCTCTGGGAAAGAGGGAAGGCTCTGGAATGCATCATGGGGCGCAACATTTAAAAAAAAAAAAAAAAAAAAAAAAAAAAAAAAAAAAAAAAAAAAAAAAAAAAAAAAAAAAAAAAAAAAAAAAAAAAAAAAAAAAAAAAAAAAAAAAAAAAAAAAAGGAGGGAAAGAAGAAATAAAAAAAAAAAGAAAAAAACAAAAAGAAATAAAAGGAAAAAAAAAAAAAAAAAAAAAAAAAAAAAAAAAAAAAAAAAAGGGGGGGGGGGGGGGGGGGGGGGTGGGGCGAGGGTGCATCGTGACAAAAAGCCCCCGGGGGGAAAAACACCCAAGGTCAGGTGCGCGGGTCATCGCAATGCAGAACGACGGGAAAAAAGATGGAGGGGATCCCAAGGAAGAAGATGACGAAGTCAAAAGAGATTGGGTCAAATATTGCCACATCGTATCATTAGTGGGGGGAATTAAGTAGGAAGAACTGCTGAGATTTGTAAAATCGGCTTAGACGAAGGGGGGAATCGTTGGGAAGGGGGTTTTACGGTCTAAAGGGGACAGGAATATTGTTGGCAAGGAAAGGGGTATACCTTGTGCCCAAAAGACCGATGGAAAGATACTGTCACTTTTCGTAATGGGGAGAAAAAAAAGACCGGGAAGAGACGATAAGAGGTGAGCGGGAGAGGGGCCATGGAGACAGCAAGGGCAGGCGCAAGCTCATTCTAGGAGGTACGCCTGCAATTCCATTTCGCGCCCGACCAGGAGGTCTCCACAACGAAATACGTCAAAAAGAGTTCCTTGACTTCTGGACCTACGACGGTCAGGCCACGTACAACGGGGAAGATGGAGAAACGGCAAGGGAAAAGACTTGGGGCCTTAAAAGGGATCAGAAACACAGATTCCGTGTCAGCGATTTGGGTTGTCCTTACTCCGCCACTCTCCCTCTTCAGGAGCATCTCGGGATCTTGCTGTGGAAGAAGGGAAGGTTTTTCCTCAGAGAAATAGAAGATTCAACGAGAGTCAATAGGAGGAGGAAGCGTCAGACAAATGTCGCAACAAAGAGAGGGGAAATTGAAAAAACGAATGAGGATAGCATGTCAAACCCAAGGGCACAACTGGGACAAGGATCGGATCGGGGCGCCGGGTGAAAAAGAATAGTTTGGCAACCGATCAGAAAATAACCGAGGAAAGTGGGAAGTGCACAGCAGTGCGACAAGGGGGTGGTGAAACTTTGGGGGGGTGATGGGGAAAAGACTCAAGAGAAAGGGAACCCTCAAAAAAAAAAAAAGAAGAGGACGACCGCTCCTGCGTCAGTGGATCGGATAAGGGGCGAGGGGGGCGTTTGAAAATCAGAGAGGAATACGAGCCGAGAGGCTTTTGGTAAATCGGGCACTAGATCAGACTGAAAAGGGAGACTAAGGTCAAAAAAACCAACAACAAAAAAACGGAGGGGAAAAGACATTTCAGTCTAGTTTTGAGAAAGACGGGCGAGCAGAACAGAGATCAGAAGAGGTTTGGGGACGGAAATAGAAATTTATCCGAGAGGAAAAAAACAACGAGGGAGGCGATGCGAGGGCCGGCGAGGGGACCAAGAGTGGAAAATTCTACATTCTTCAAACCAAAAGGGCGAAAAAAGGACCTGGGCCGCTCTGGCTTCTATGACGGATGAAAGACGAAGGCAAATGAAAAGGGGGGGGACTAGGAGAGGGTGCCAAGGAAGAGAGCGGTCGCGGCACGCGAAGAACCTAGGGGAAGTGGGACGGGCTGTCGGAACTGACAAAGCTGGTCATCAAAGGATATTCGAGAAAAAATTGGGGACTCGAGGAAGCGAGAGGAATCGTTGAATAACCGATCGATTCGGGCAAAGGGAAAAAAAGAAAGGAACCAAGAATTGTAAGAAAGGACTTCCCAAAAGAGTATCTTGAAAAGATTATGAGGAGAGATGGGAGGCGAAGGGGAGAAAACAGAAAAGCAAAACGTGC
>Ga0179591_1328720_pt1 | contig 11893 bp, 19 predicted proteins | sample CZOMad2_1_08_16f_FD_182891 | JGI IMG/M metagenome (GOLD analysis project Ga0179591, IMG submission 182891) | Vadose zone soil fungal communities from Angelo Coast Range Reserve, California, USA - CZOMad2_1_08_16fungal (PacBio error correction) | ecosystem: Environmental > Terrestrial > Soil >...
CAGGGATCGTTCCGCTCAAAGGGGCGAAACCGAAGGGACGGCTACTAGAAGGGGGTCTTCTTAATCAGGATAAGGTGCCCATAGAAAGGAAAAACTAACATTGGGCTCGGTCAAGGGGCATCGTACGTGGGGAGCCCTCAGGGGAAAAGAGTTCGATCTTAAAAAAGGGGGTGGACACACCGGGGGGAGGGGGGGTCTGTGAATGCGCGAGGAAACAAAACAAACATCCTGTCAGTTTAAGAACAAAGGAAATCATCACCGGAAAATTGCCGCAAAAGAGGAAGGAAAGATCTCTGGGAAGCAAAAAAACAGGGCCAAGCCAAGGAGAGAAAAGGGAAAAAAAAGGGCCGTATCTGTTTGGGGGGGGTTTCTAAGAAAAAAAAAACCGATGGGTGTTCAAAGGTAAGAAGATTGACAAGGGACCCGGTAACCGTGCGTCGAAAAACCGCATAACCACGCCAAAAAAAAAAAAGGGTCCTGGCAAGGGCCCCACGAAAAGAAGACTCCCACGGCCGAAACAAAAATCTGAACTTGACCGGGCCGCAGGGAAAGGAAGGCGAAGGACCCTGCTTAACTCACGAAGGCAAGTCGAGGGCAAAAAACAGAAAGAATAAAGGATCTCCCTTTGACGAAAAAAAGGGGCTCGGGGATCCCGGCTGACCGGTGAGGGAGAACGCTTAGGGGAAGCCCAAGGAAAAATCTCGTTGTAGGGGGCCCTCGCTTGGGGCACAATCGACATGTCAAAAAGGGGACTCGATAAAAAAAAGGGGAAGGGGAGAGCCGGGGGGAGAAAAGCCCCCCCCTAGATCATCAGGGACCATCTGAAAATCTGAAAAAGAAACCAGGCTTAAAAAACCCTGTTGCGTAAAAGAGTTTGAAGAAGGTGTCGGCTTAACTTCGGTGGGGGGGAAAAAGGGGGTGTTGACGGATCACGGAAGGTATGGCCCGTACGAAAAAGGAATCTGTGAAATCTGCGTCGGGAAGAAAGGGCCGTCCTCCATCAAAGGAAGGGCCGATCCAAACCCTTCTCTTCCAAAGGAAAGGGCAGCAGAAGTTCTACAAAGAAATCCTTGCCCTGCTGAAAAAGGGGTGGGGAAGAAACCCTTGGGGGAGGGGGCCACTGGGGGTCACAGGATCGTCCTGGGAGGGGGGGGAAAAAAAGGGGGGAGGCCTAATTCTAAAAGAAGGGACATGGAAAAGAGTTCTGTGCTAAACGAGAGCAGAGGGGTTCAGTAAGGCGGCTGCGAGGAGAAAGGGGTTTTCTTCCTAGGATGAAAAGCAAAGCGTGGACTGAGGGGATCGCTAGAGGAATCGAAAGTTGCGTGGGTTGGCAGGGGGGGGGAGAAGGGCCGGGGCCAGATCGTTAAAGACGTTTGCTGTGACGGGGGGGGACAAGAACCGATCAAAAAATCTGGATCCAGGGCTGGGAAGTCTGCCAGACTGGGGGCCATGGGGCAAACAACTGGTCAAAAAATCGGGGGACCAGGAACCGTTCCGAAAAAAACCAGCGGGCAGCGAATTGAACGAGACTGAGGGGGAAAACCCTGGTTAAGATGTCGGGGGCAAGATAGCCATTCGTGGGTCTCGACGGGGGGGGGGGGGCAAAAAAGTTAAAACAAAACGACTTTCGACTGGGGGGTCATTTGGAGCATCCCTGGGAGAGCCCAAAGGAGAAAAGGGGAAAAAAAAAAGCTAAGTTCCATCCACAAAAAAGCCGACGTAGTCCACTCTCTGGAAAGAAGGAGGAACCGACAAATATATTACGATTACACACCGAAGGCTCACACCTGGGAAGGAACCCAGTCGGGAAACATGAACCCAGTGCGTTGGGATTTTCTGGGAAAAAAAGGAACATTATCATGGGAAAAGACCGCGAACGATCGACCTGGGAAAGGGCCAGGTTGAAAATTAGAAGCAGGACGAACCACCTGAAGAAACATTTCCAGAGGATGGAAAAGGGGTTGAGGGCAAAACCGAAAAAGGAACAAAACGGCGGGGGGTTTTGGGGAAGACAAAGCTTTCTGGAACAGGTTCCATAGGCGCCAAATCAAAGGCCATGGGGGAAAGGAGAAGGAATAACTACCACCGTCGTACTCTCCAAGCGATCGGGGAATTCTGTGTGCTGACCAATTAAGTTGGGGAAAGTCACACATTGTGGTCCCTCGGACCCACATTGAAAAAGGCTTCGGCTGGAAGGGGGGACCCGACCGTCAAGGAGTTCCTGTCCCCAAAAGAGAAAGATCAGAAGACAAAAAGAACCTTCTGCCAGTTGATAAAAGGAAAGAAATACAACCTGGACAGTGCACCCGCATCCAAAGAAAACATTCCCTGAAAAGGGTCCTCCACTCGGCAAAGGGCCTCGCACGAACCTAACGCCCAGCTGGAAAAAAAACGGACACCAGAGCCGTCCATCGAAGGATCACCTACTGAGGGGGAACCGCAGCTGCCGCAAAAATTTTCAAAGGAGAAAGGCAGCTGTCTGAAAGGAAAAAAATCTAACCCCGTGGGAAAAAGGGGTGAAAGAAAACCGGGTTGGACAAAGGATAACCCCGTTGTGCCTCCCTGAACCCCTCTTGAAACAGCCAAGATTCGCCAGAAAGGGAAAAAACCTGCCAACCTCAGATAAGACGAAAAAGACCTCCAGACCAAAAACTCACAGAGGAAAACGCGGACCCTAAAAACGCGTTCCTGGAAAAAAAAAAATGGAAGTAAAAGGAAACACAAGACAACCAATGGGGAGTCGCTACTGAAGTTCTGAGGCGAAAAACTTGGCAAAGAGAAAACAAAAAACCATGGAAGAGAAGGGGAAACTACTCCTTGAAAAAAAAAAAGACAAAAAACAGAGGGGGGACGGACACAAAGGCCGACAGGAACAGGGGGGGGAAAAAAAACAGGGGGGAAGTGCAGCTTTAGCTGAGAGGGGGGAATTCCATCTCTTGGGAAAAGTCAGCGAAAAAGAAAAAAAACCTACCACTGGTTCTGAAAAATCGGATCAAAAAAAAAAGGGGGAGGAGGAGAGAGAGAATTGGGGGGGTGTCTGCCTGTCGGGGGGAAAGGCGAGAAAAGATACGCTCAAGAGGTGTGTAAAGGGCAACTGGCCTGTCGGAAGGGGCTTTGTCGTGAAAAGAAAAAAAATGGTGGTGTACTACGGGGGCGGTTTCAGGCAGCGAGGACACAGTCCATGGGGGGAAGCGGGGAACCCAGTTTGGGAAAGTTATGTAAGCGACGTAAAGGGGGGGGGGCCCCGTGGGGAAACGTACTCCATGATGGTGCAGGGAAGGGGTGAAGGACACTTCCAAGGGGGGGGGTTGGAGGGGTAACGTGTACTTTTGGGGGGGGGGGGAAGCCCGGGCGGAGAAAAATCGGGGGTGCCTTTGCAGGAGAAGAGTAAGCGAAAATTTGTGGAAAGATCGGGACTTCCGGGATGTCGGCGGGGGGGGTCGGGACAGCAACGATTCCCGTTAAGGGGTGGGAAGAAAAACCTCCTTGGAAGAAACAGTTCGGTCAGGGAAGTTAGGAGTCGGGGGGGGCAAAAAAAAAAACGTCTAGCGGAGTTCGGAAAAGCTTCGGGGAGCTGGCAAAAAAATAGGGGGAGGTGGGGGCGATGGTTTCGCGCCGTGGTCTGTACAGTTAGAGGCAGGGAAAAGGAAGAACATTTATGTGAAATTGGCCACCCGCAAGACTCCAGAGGGGGGGGGTCTGGCTGGGGGGGCTCTTTTCGGGAAAAAGGACCCAGCAGCCCCCAATGAACGTCGTTCAAAGCAAAAGAAAACGAGGGGGTCATCGGAGTTCCGCAAGACCCGGGAAAAAAACGAATGGAAGTCTATTCTGTGAAAAAAAGCGGTTCGACGGGGGGAAGCCATGGGGCCTTTGCAGGGAAAACCGTGCCCTACAGATGTGTCTGGGAAAAAACAACGCTAAATCGGCGGAAAACATGTCGGGGGGCGTCCGCCGACCAAGAACTGTTCCTGGGAGGAACTTGGCTCCGGTGGTGGGAACGTCTGCCGGAGGGAAAAGCCGGGGGGAAGACGGGAAACTGGCCCCTGAGGTTCTTCCTGTTTTGAAAGGGGCATCCCTTGAAAAGAACCTTCTCCCATGGGGGGCAAGGAAAAAGGACAGACGGTGAAATTGGAAAATTATATGGGGTCGTTAAAAGGGGGGGGGGACCCGATATTTGTGATGGAACGGGGGGGGAAAGCGCTGCGTTCAGCGCCACCAAAAGTCACTGGACAAAACGGGGTGGAAAAACAAAAAATCTATTGGGACACCGGGAAGGGACCCGGGAAAGCCATCTTCCCAAGGACGTGAGCCTCCCCGAAAGGGGGTCTATTTACGGGGGGGCAAACGGGGAAAAGCTCGGCCACCTGGGGGGCACACTGGGGAGTAGGCGTCCGAATAAAGAAACGCGATCCGGGTTGTGGGGGATGGTCGTGTTTGTGCGGGTGCCAACGGGGGAAGCACGGTTAATACAGGGATAACGATCCTACCGGAAAACAAGAACCCACAGGGGCCAAGGGGGAAGATGTATATGAACGTTAAAAGGGGATCAAACAGAGTAGTGTATCTGGGGGACCGCTATTAAGGTCCATCGCGGGGGAGAAGACGACCTAAAGGGCGGTTATAAGCACCGGGAAGAAAAAAAATGTTCCCAGGTCAAAGAAATTGAGGAAGATCAAAGGGGTGTCCACCTCCAAGAAAATAAAGAGAAACGTGGAGGGTACGCCAAAAAAAAAGGGGTGCACATATCTGGCAAGGGGAGCCAGCTGGGCCTCTTTTTAAGGAGAAAATACGCCCTTTAAGGCGATGTAAGGCAGGACGCTGATCAGACAGAGGGGAACCCCTCTCCCTCGTTACGAACAGAAAAAAAGGACCTCCGTGACCGTCAAGAGGGGGGACCACGGTAAGTACAGACTTAAACAAAAAAAAGGAGGCTATTGATAGCAAAAAGAAAAGGAAACAGAAAAAAAGGGTTCGGGGGAGGGGGGGGGAATTTATACCGTAAAGGGGAGGGTCAGCACAAAAACAAAAAAAGCGACTTCACCCTGTATCGCATGAAGAGAGGTTACATGTAAGAGGTTTTGCAATTGGTAAAGGCCCCGGTTGGGGGCGAATCAAACAGCAAAAGACGTCAAGGTTCAGCCGAAAGTCTTCTTGTCACCGAGAGAAAGTCCCAGGAGGCTTACATCCTCGACTGGGTTGAGTACTCCGGGGGAAGTTCAACCGGGAGCCGCTTCAGGGAAAAAAATTTCCCGTTTGAAAAAAAGGAAAGAACTGGAAAAGCCGTGGGGGGGTAAAAGGACTACTTGGACGAGGGATGGCCAAACGCTTTTCCAAGGGGGAGGGGCCCTGGGCGTGCGGTGGGAGTTACTAAAAAAAGATGTCAGAGGAAAACACATCGTGCAAAAGGTCTGAAAGAAAAACGCCCCAAAAAGGAAGGCTTTGTACTTACTAGGGGGGATTGGGCCCGGGGGAATTTCCCTTGGGAGAATCGACCCCGGGGGGTGCCAAATTGACTCCGCGGAGGGAGGTTATCATCTTGGGGGGGGTGCAGAAAAACCTTCCGGGGGGGGGGGGGCACCAGTAGCGCATCAAAAAGGATCAGGCCGCCCAAAAGGAAAAGTGTGCAAGGGTACTACTGGGAAGGATAAAGGCGTCCCACTCGGGAAAAGGGGGGCGGGCGGAGATGGAGGGGGGAGAACTTGTATCTATGGCCACAGCACGGGCCGGAGCCGCGCAAAAGGCGGCCCAAAGGCGGTCGCGGACAAAGGGAGAAGCCTTGAAATTGCGAATAAAAAAGGACGAAAACGAGACAACCAACAAACAACCGGGGGGGGAAGAAGATATCTCAATCAGAGCGTCCGCATCCGGCGGCGAAAAAAAATCAAAATCTTCTTCTACTCGTTAAAAAACGGGGGGGCGCGGTACTCGGGAGAAAAAAATAGATCCTGACGCAGAAAAATCCCAAGGGTCCTCGGGTGACTGCCGAAGGGGTCCTACTACTGCAAAAAAAAAAAGAAAGGGTGGGGGGGGAACCACACGAACAAGGGATGGGGAATACCCATGTGGGTCGGAAAATTAGAAAAGAAACCGAGAAGATCCCGGCCGCCCAAGGAATGTGTCAAGTAAGACCGTCTCCGAAGTGAGGTAGGCCTCCAGCCAAAAAAAAGGATCGTCCCTTCAAAAGGGTGGACAAAGTTTTCTAAAGAAGTCTAAAAAGAAGAGAGTTTGCACCTGAATGGCCCTGTAGAAGGCGATTCTGGGTCCGGGAGGTCACACCTCACGAAACAAACGCAAACGCCAACAAAAAGGATGGTTATGCCATTGAGGCAAGTAGCTCCTGCCAAAAAACAAACCCCACTTCAGAAAGGAACGTGGACCCCTGCACAGCGCCGAAACAACCGTTCGAAACCAGGGGAAAAAACCGTTACTTCACGAAGCGTTCATTTCCGAGAGGGGCGCAGAAGCATGGCACGGGGGGGGGACACGACGAAAGGAAGGGACGATCTTCTTAAACAGGGGAAAAAAAGGACCGCCTCGGGTGTTTGGGCGAGTTTACAAATCCTCTTGGGAAAAGCAAAGAACATGTCAAAGGGGGGGGGACGATACCCGGGCCGGGGGGGCCTCTAAAGGTGGGCACAAAAGGAGACAAAAAACGAATTTAAGACAAGAAAAAATCCATTATTCCCAAAGGCGACAAAAAACTCACTGCCTGTCCCTTCGCCCCCGGGATAAATCAACAATCTCCGTAGAACTATTTTGGGGAGGGGAAGGCGGTCTTAAACATTTCACGGGGGGCAATATTCTTACGGAAAAAGGAGGTCGGTAAAATCCAGGTAAAAAAAACAGTATAGGGGGAGGGATCTCTCTCCAGGCAAAAGAAAAGAAAAATAGAAGAAAAAAACGATTCTTCCGTGAAAAAAAGGGCGCTTCCCAAAAGAAGCAGCCGGAAATACCTCTGCTGACGGTGGCACAAGGGCGTCTGGTTACGAAAAGCTTCAGTCATTTAAAAGCAATCCACGGTCCTGATCCGTGTGCAAGAGGGGGAGGGGGCCAAAAGGGGGGAGCAAGGGCCCTATGCGAGGAGGGGGACCAATTGTCACGCCGGGGGCCAGGGTGGCGTAAGAAGGTTCGCGGACGTAAAGTCTGCCGAAGGGACAAGAAAATAGCGTAAGCCCCCTCGTTTACAAAGGATGGGAAAATCAACGCTAACCGGAGGAATGTGTAACATCTTTTTTGGGAGGGGTGGTTCCTTGGTTGGAGAAAGGGGGGGGATCGTAACTTACGCCGGAAAAAAAAAAGGGTGCTGTTATTGAAGGCAAGCAAACACGCTTACATCACCAGAAAGCCTCTTGGGGGATTGCGGGAAAAAGGATTTTTCGGAAAACATAGGACCCAGTCCCAACCGATCTCAATCGGGAAACAACGGACAAGACCTTCCAGAGCCAATCAGAAACAGTGGCGCTAAAGGAGTCGGGGGGACTGCCCTTGATATGGAGGGAAAATCGCTCCCCGGGCAGGGGTCCCCCAAAGATAAGGTTTTCCCAGAAAACCCTACGGGGCAAAAGGAAAATTCCTTTCCCGCAAGGGCCGATGAACTAACGCTTAGACAGAAGGAAAAAAATGGGGCCTCCACAGAAGTAATCTGCCCAGCTCAAGGGGAAAAAAGAACTGCCATCCCTCTTCCCAGGTCAAGTCCTGCCCGTCAAAAAAAAAAGGGGACACCATGGGGGGAGACTGTTGGCGCCCCTTTTCAAGGATTGCAAACTAAGGAAAACAAAACGTATCAAGGAAGGGTCCGGGCCGGCTTTCGACAAAAACGTCAGAACGGGAAAAAAGAACACAGACCCGGTTCCGGAAGGGGTCGCGAAACGCCCGGGTGGGCAGGGGAGAGCGTGTGGCCAAAAGGAAAAGCCCTTAAGGGGCGGCACGGTCCAAGAAGCAACCGCCAGGGAAAGACCCCCCCCAAGACGGAAAAGAACCGAGACGAAACACATCATCACAAGGGGCCCTTCGGGAGGGGGACTTTCCGGAGGGTCATCTAACGAGACACCAACGTTGGACTTTCTGAAAGGGTCCCCCCCCCACGAACCAAAGAAAAAAACTTTCTGGGGGGGCCGCAAACGAGACGATCAGAAAACAAAAAAAGGGCTGAAGGATACCCGCAGGGGCAAGTGTCGCCCCGCAGACCCGTGCCAAGGAGGAATTTCCAACCCCCGCACAAAAAAAAAAAAAACCATCAAAAAAAAACAAAACCAAACGCCCATCTTTGCCTGCGAGCGGGGGGGGACAACCCTAACCTAGAATCGACAAGTAAAGGGAGACGAAAAAGAAAACGAACTTTTCAAAAACCTCCGGCAGCGGGGTTGAAAAAATACAACGCATCGGACCAACTGGTCCGCAAAAAAACGGGTTGCGGAAAAAAACCAGCGTCTTCCCGCATGGGTTTCCGAAGTCAGACAAAGGAAAAAGGGTTAAAAACACGGGCTTCGCCGAAAAACTTCCCAAACACAGCCGGAAAAAACTTAAAGAACGCAAGGAGAAATGGTCTACCAGTGAAAATCCTTAAAGCAGCACAGGGGCAACTCAAAGGGGTAAAACCTCTGGGGAAAAGAACATAAAGTTTCCGAAGGGACTTCTCCCACTATAAGAGAAAAAGTTACGTTTCTGCTACTTCTGTGGGGCTATGAAACCCAACTTCCGCAAGAGAAAGTAATCCCTGAAAACTGCCCCTTAAACGAAAACTACTGGGAAGAAAAAAAAACATCTTGTCAAGAAAAAAAGGCCGACCAGGGGAAGAAAGGGACCCTCCCCAGGGAATCTTCTGCAAGACAACAAGCAAACTCGGGCTGCTCAAAGGGGGGAAAGGCGTAAAAAATCTAAAGACAACAACAACAAAGAAAGAGATAGATTTTCCCAGGTCGCTGGGGGAGCAAAAGGAGCGCTGGACCCTAGTTGTAAAAACCCGGGGAAGGTCCTGTGAAAAGGTGTCTTTGACCACGTGGGGGTACGACGTTTGAAGGAGGGTTTCAGGCAGAAAAAAAATTTTGGTTCGTGAAGAGGACAAAGGGTGCGCAGGAGTCCCCCCTTTTTGTCCCGTGGGAAAAAAAAGGGGTTGGACGACGCCATATGTGGACAAAAAAAAGGTTTGATGACGTCCAGGGGGTTTGCCGGCGCGGGAAAAAAGGGGCTCCTTCGGAGGCGTCTAAAGTGCACCTTGGTGGCCATGAGTTCCAGAGGAAACCCTCCTGGTGGACGTGTCACGGGGGGAGGGGTCGCCTCGGAAAAACACCTTAGGGGTGAGAAAGGTGTTAGAAGGGGTGTCAGAAGGCGTTTGGCCATTTTGACTGGAAAATTCCTGTCAAGGAGGTGATCTGAAAAGGACTTCTAGTTCGGTGGGTAGAAAACGGCGCCCAGGCCAGCGGGGGGAAGGGTGAAGTGTTCGGGAAGGGCTGTCCTTGTTCAGCAAAAACCAAGGGGGAAACCCGAAGGGGGGATTTCTTAAACAGCCGGGTTATCAAGAGCAGGGGTGGGGTTGGATGGCTGTATCGGGGATGCGTTAACCGGCCCAAGAACAATGCCGGTCTGCAAAAAAAAACGCATCGTCCACTTGGTGGGGGAAAAAAATCTTCGCTGCCGAAGGCTTGGTGGGCCAGGCAGCAACAAGGAAAAAAAAGCTTCGACTCCGTCGGGGGAAAGCTGGCCAGGGGAAAAACGAAAACACCATGGCACCACGGAAGATTGGCGCACGTCCACAAAGGGGGCCCGTCGGCAAAAAGGCGGTGCGGGGTCCTGTCCTGGAAGGGGGTCTCCGGGAAAGTGTGGGGCAATTCCAAATGCCCTTCGTCCTGGGGGAAAGGAAGCAAGAAAAAAGACGGAAAGGGGGTCAAGTATCTTTTCGGGAAAACTGTGGGCGCTGAGGGAAAAGGGACAGGTTAAAGAACCCGTCGAAAAAAAAAAAAAGGGGGGAGTTCTACTTCAAACGGTGTGGAAAGAGATCGTCATGGAAGGGGAGGAGGGGTCGCATTTTGGAGAAAAGAATAGTGTGGGGGGGGGGGAATGTGAAGGTCGGTTTTACTGTCGAAAAAGGTCAGGCGAAGACGCTGCCAGGCAGGACACCGGGGGATTTGAAGAAAAAAAAAAAGGAGGTTGACACCTCATACCCGGGCGAGGAAAAGATCCGAAGGGGGGGGCCGAGTATCGCCCCCTGTGGGGGGGGCGTATGACTGTGGCACGCAGGATTCTCTCGGGTCCTGGGTTAAGAAAGATCGGTAAGGGGAATAAGCTGCCAGCAAAGGCCGGGTATCCGGTGGTCACTTGTCTTTTGGGGGGGACACATCCCCCGGCCGGGGAAGAGCCGGAAAAAAGGCCACGGCCCCAAAGAGAACCACCGAGGTGAAGATGGCGTATGACAAGTGTTCAAATCGCTAGGAAACGTAGGCATCCTTCTGCCCTGCCCGAAAAACCCAGCCGGCTTCTGCAGGCCGGAAGGGTGCCATTGGGGGGAAAAACTGTCCCTCTCAGAAAAAAGGGGGGAAAACTTGCTTCAGAAAGGCCACCTCCCAGAAATTTACACGGAAATAACGTTTAGAAGAATTTGGGCACTCATCAGCCAGGGAAAAAAACCTTCTCTCCGGCGTGGGAGTCCTTGTGGGAAACAAAGGGGTATTCTATTTATGCGTCCGGGGAGATCATATATGACACCAATACCACACTCCAAGGGTACGACATCCCAACGGGACAAAATGCTTTGAAAAACAAAAAAATTGGAAAAAGAAACATCCTTAGAAGGCGATTCTATCAACGGTATCCGGACCACATCATAAGGGGACTTGGACTGATGAGAAGGGTGCTTTCGCCAAGAGAAGCGGCCCGGTTATCGGGGGGGGGAGAGTGACATGTCCGAAAAAAAAAAAGCCAGGGCCTCCGGAATTCAAAACAGTCACTAAGCGTCAGGGAAAGAAGCCTTATCGGGAAAAAAAAGAGAAGGAGTTCAAAACAGTCGATCAAGGGGAACCCACCGGAACCATAAAATGCCAAAGTGATTAAAGGTCTCGCCGCAAAAAAGGGGCGACGGCAGGTCAGGGAAATCGGGTCGGGGAAACGTTTGTTTCGGGGAAAAAAATCTCCCCACCTGGAAAAAAAAAAAAAAATAGACCCGGGGAAAGGAGGTTGTCGTTGCCGGGGGGGAAGCGCACGTGGAAGGAAAACGTCCAAGACTCTACCGGGAAAAAATACCGTCTAATAAAAAACAGCTACGGCCCTGAGGAAGAAAAGACTTGTCTTGCCCGGAAGAGAAGAGAGATCAGGCAACTTGTGAAAAAAGCGCGGTCCGGCGGCCAACAAAAGGGGATCATCTTTTGTGGGAAGGACCCCGGATTGGTTGCAAAATATCCAGCACTGCTCGTGCCGCCGCCGGGACCACAAAACCAGGGTTTGTGCAAGAAAGAATGGCAACCAAGGGGGGCCGTCCCGGGGAAAAAAAAGGGAAGGTCGAGTGGGTGGGGGGCGCGTCGGATCGAGGGAAAAAAAGGGGAGTCCGCGCCCAAGGGAAAAAGGGAGCAAGAGGTAGTGGCCGAGCGGGTAGGGGGACTCTCAAGAAAGAAGATATATCAAGGAAAAAAACAAACTTCGAGGAGGAAAAAAGAGGAAAGGGAAAAGCCTTGGAGAGAAAGGAACGGGGGCCTTGAACCGCGACAGCAAAAATAGGGACCGGAAAGATTGCGCCGGATCAGAGAAAACCATATCTCCAGGACGCGAAAAAAAGAAAGTCGTCCCAGGGGGGGGAACCTCCGTACGGGGCAAGCCGTAGCCTCCCAGGGAGTTGTCGATAAAACCGGGTGGAAAAAAGGGGGCCGAAGCCGTGCTGGGGGGAGGGGACCCGCTCAGGTGCGTG
>Ga0179591_1204332_pt1 | contig 11890 bp, 16 predicted proteins | sample CZOMad2_1_08_16f_FD_182891 | JGI IMG/M metagenome (GOLD analysis project Ga0179591, IMG submission 182891) | Vadose zone soil fungal communities from Angelo Coast Range Reserve, California, USA - CZOMad2_1_08_16fungal (PacBio error correction) | ecosystem: Environmental > Terrestrial > Soil >...
AGTTTTTGCGGCTGTTCGCGTTGGGTACGGAGAGGCAATCTAACCCTGAATAAAATCAACGGAATGACTAAAAAAGATTGTGGAGGAGGAAGGCAAAACACAGTGCATATTACTTCTGATAGGAGGGATTAGTATAGACAGGGGCAAGAAGGGGGATGGTTAGAGAAGCCTGCAAAGGGTGCTGGGGACCGTAATATTGCCTTTGTTTTCAGGAAAAAATAAAAAAGAGAACCAACTTTCATTGGTTCAGATTCAGGATGGGTCCCTTTGGGTTGCGAGATGCTTTGGGGGGGAAAAACGGAGGCTGTTCTCAAAAAAGATGAAAGAGTTGGTGAAGGCCGCTGATCTTGGAACTGACGGACACGTCCCTGAAAAGGAAGGAAGGCTAGCCTTCCTTAGTTGGCGGAGGAGGACGCAGCAGCATTGGGGAGGTCAATCACGTCGGGGTTGGAGAGAGAAAAAATGGTAGGGGGGAGCGGGGAAGTAACAAAGGTTAGGAAAAAAAAACAAAACAACAACAAACACAAAACTGAACAAACTTCTTTCGCGCAGAAAAAAAAGGAGTGCGGTCGCGTGCGCAAAAGAAGTGAGACCCTAGAGGAGCAAGTGAGAGGAGGCATCCAAGTGTTGATAAATGACGATCACGGAAAAAAGCCTACACGAGTCCATCCTTAGGGCTGTGGCGCGCCCGTGGAAAAGAAAAAAAGTCCAAAAACTGTCTATAAGAGGGACAATAAAAAGGACGGTCGGAAGGTTGGGGGGACAAGGTAAACACCCCTCCTCTCCGGGAAGAGCGAACAAGGAGAGTACCTCTAAGGTCAAACCAGAACCAGTTATGCCAAGAGGCGCGGGGGGGAGTGACGGAGGGGGGGGGGGGTGTAACATTCTACCAGTTTAACGCGAAAAGATGAAAAGGAAGGAATTACAAGTTTTAAAGGGAAGAGGGAAAGCAGTACAGAAGGTTGGGAAGTTCCTGTTGTCACGACTGATAAGGAAAAGAAAAGGTAGGGGAACTTCTGCGGGTTTATAGGGGAGTCAAAGTTGCCGCGCCCGGATCAGACTTCATTTGGGGGGTACAAGCCAAAGGTAGACAAAGATTCCTTACTAGCTTTAAAACCAAAAATTCTCCGAAGAAAAGGGCAATATTAGCTACAATATGAACGCGGTTGAGAGAACGGGGAAAAGCGTCACGGGGGAAGGGGGAAACCTCTTAAATAAAGGGAATATGTCCTGGGGCTCTGATAAGCGGATGCGAAAACAATCAAAGTCATTTGTGGGGGGGAAAAGAGAAACTAGCATTAGAGGAGGGTCTTGCCGCTGCCTATGTGGGGGACTCGCAGGGGTCCCCAGAGGCCTGGTGGTGGTCGGGCGACATTCGGCAGCGGCCGGTTCAAGAGGGGGGCAAAGATAGTCCAACAATGTAAAATTTTAAAAGGCGGGCCAAATGAGAAATGAACAAAAAACGAAGGATTCAATTGTACCAATGTAAAGGGCTGCGCTGGATTTCCGAAAAGCCTCTAATCGTCACTGGGGGGAGGGGACTAGAAAAAGAAAAAACGAGTCATCGGTGAGGTGAAAAATGTCGGGGATTCTAGAGGGATTGGGGCCAAAACAGCAGGGCAAAGCAGCCATTAAAACCGTTGCATGAGGAACGCAGGTGAAATCATCTGTTTTGAAAAGGAAAGGCAGAGGGATCCGAAGAAGGAAAAAGAGCGAAGGGGGACAAAAGGGGGGTGTGAAAAGGGTTGGAGAGAATCTAACTACAGAATCAGGGGAAAGAAAAAGCCTCAATCCAGTAAAAAGGGAATAGGTTTTTAAAAGGAGGTGCAGAGAAAAAAAACCTTCTGGAATGGGAGAGTAGAAACGGGTGGGGAAACGGGGCTTTCTATACCTACGAAAAAGAAGCGGGTGACCAAGACCGAAACAGGGGGGTCTGTAAAAAGTATACCCCACATTGGACGAGCCAATTGTCCGAGATGGTGGGGGTTGGGTGAAAGCATTGGCATGGTATAATTAGGACAAAGGAACCACAAAATGAGAAAAGAAATAAGAAAAAGGCCGGCACTATCAAGGGGCAGGAAGATAGCTCCGGGGGCTGATACGCGTGACAACCACACTAAGGGAGGGGGATTTGTCACAAACGGCGTGCTGAAGGTGTTTGGTGAAGGGGGATCTCTTTGTTGTCCCATCGTTCAGAAAAAAGTAGGAGGAGACCGTTTAGTTAGGAAGTGGAAAAAGTCCTGAAAAGGGGGAAAAAGGTGGCCGTGGCTGGTTGGGAAAAAAGTGACTTGAGAAAGTGTTGGTTCGACGGCTGATATCGAATATTCGCGGGAAAGGGGGGGAGAGTGGGGAATCCATCTGCAAAACCGGACTCTTGGGGAGAGGTAAAAAGAGTCGGTACGTGTAGGTAGATCAAATGAAAATGGAGAAAAAGAAGGAGTTAGAAGGCTTTATAGCCACAGATTCGATCTCGGGGGGAAAAAGAGTAAATTCACTGCATAAAAAATCAATTACGTTCAAAGGAAACTATTCATGGAAGATAGGCCTCGCCTGAGATGGAAACCGGTGAAGGGAGAAAGGGCAATGGGGAAAAAAAAGGGATTGAAAGGGGCAAGCAGCTTGGTTTTTTCTGAAAAATTCAAAGTCCTCATCTGTTAAAAACGGGGGTGAGGGGAAGGCGCATTATTGGAAAAAGGGGGGAGGACCATTGCTTTTCTCCGTGTGGCGTGGGGGCTCTCACACCGAGAGGGAGAAGGAGGGAGGGGAAAAGGACTAAACGATTCTGATAGTAATTTGACGGCAGTGAACACGTGAAAAAAAGTGAAGGCTGATAATCTGAAAAGACAGCGGGGTCGCGGGTGAAAAAAAAAGGAGGGGTTGAAAGGGCGTGTGGCGTGGGAAGATTGTAAAGGGGGGGAAAGGGCGGGGAAAAAGAGTGAAAAAAACGAGGAAGCGGAAATAACGTCATCTCCACTTAACCTTGTGACAAAGAGAGGCTTTGTTAAAACCTATCAATCGACTGTGAAGCTGTGAAATAGCCATTCTAGAGAGAAGTGAAGGGAAGACCGAGAGGATGCAGTGGAGATCATCGGCGTGGCGTCCGAAGGAAGAGGTCTGCCATCCGAGGGGAAACTCAGCCCTATCTCTTGGGGAAAAGGGCAATGGAAGGTTGGAATTCTTTGTCATTCCTTACACAGAAAGGGGCTGGAGCAAAAAAAAAAAAAGTGGGCAAACAGAATGAACGGCGTCACTAATGAAAAAAAGAGCAAAAAGAGGGGGTACTGTCGGCGTATCGGGGAACGGAAAGAAAGGGAAATCGTCCCAGGCAAAGGTGAAATAAGAAGGTATGGGGGGTGCATGGAAACCAATCGGCACTAGATGGCGACCGAGGAGGTGTTAGTCATGTATGGGGGAGGGGTGGGAGTAAATCGGCGTGGGGGAAAATGTGAGGGGGCAAGCAAACGGTTCGACGGACAAAAGAATCGAGCCTCTTATCCGACGGAGGAACAGGGAATAATCTGGGGGAAATCCTTGTTTTGCCAGTGCGCAAACGTTCGAGGGGGAGGGAACCGGACATAAGGGGAGGAAGAGACCAGGCACGGGGAGAAAGTCTAAAAATTCACCTTCTCACATGGAGGCAAGAGGAAGGCATCGATGGAAAGGGTCGATACGGAGACAAAACACAAGGAAGGGATTGATTCAAGCTATACCTGGCTATTTGGACTGCCGAAGGGGGGAAATAAGATAGAAGGGGGGAGGGAAAAGAGCGGAAGAACGTTACGTTGAGCGGGTTGCTTATCACGAGGTAAAGAGGTGGGCATGATGCTAAACGGAATTGCGGGGAGAGGAGTATAGCGATGATCGATCAGAAACAAAAACAACGAGAGGGATGAAAAAGATAACAAAAGAGAACCCGTAAATTTCCCTTTAGCCTCATGCCACGATCAATCGGATAAAAGAAACGGCTAAAAGAAAAGGCAGAGAGAGGTCCCCTACACGAAAGAGGGGGGAAAAAGAAGGCGCGCAAATGGCCGGGTCTCAGAGGGAACGCAAAGACCATTCGAATTTTGAGGGGGGCTCAAGGAAATCTCCAGAAAAAGAAAGGACGGACCTTATGGAAGTCTGTGAGAGGGAATTGCTGTGAATGAAAAAAAGGGGCCGGGGAAATAGACAATATGAAGTAAGGGAAAAAAGGACGCAGGCAAAACAAACAAGATCCAATCCCGCTTAATCTGGGAAAAGAAGGACAACGCTAAGATCTCGATTATTGTAACCCGAAGCGGGGGGGGGGCGTTCAAGAACAGTCTTTAAACAAAGCCGGCGAAAATCAAACAGACACACGATAAAGGCACACAACCTCATTCTTAAAAAAAAAGAGGGGGGAAATTTGGTGTCCATGCCACCTACGAGATCAAAAGTGACAGGGTCCTGAAACGGAAAGAGGAGGTTTACTCAGCCAAGGAGAAAATGCCGCCAGAACAACTTCAGGAGAAGGGGGCGGATATAAGAGGGAGCAGAAGTTTGGTCAAAAGAAAAAAAGAAGAGGCAAACCTAAGACATTCCGGAGAATGGGGACAAAAGAATTGAAAACAGAGAGGGGGGCGGGTGAGGCACAAGAGATCGTTCCGATACCCTCGGATGGAGTTCCAAGAGGCCATGCGGCCTAAAAAAACGAAAAAGAAGAAAGGAAGCCTCCTAAAAGGGGAAACACAGGAAACACGCATAATCATCCTCGAGGGAAAAGGGACTTTCACAGAAGTGAGGTGGTCGAGGAAAAAAAAAAAGGCAAATAGGGAAAAGGAAGTGAGATTGCGAAGAGAATAGAGTTGGGGGGGGGGAATAAGATTTTTCCACCGATCATAAATCAACGAAAAAAGCCCTTTCCAAACAAGGAGGCAGAATCAAAAAAAAGGCGACGGAATCAAAGAGGGGGATGCAAGCAACCCGGTATCGTTTTGGGGAAAAGGGTGAGCAACAGTCAAGGAAAGCAAACCTTGGGCTAAAGAGCATAATGGACGCTCCAAACAAAGCAAACAAAGAGACCCGCAAAAATGAGGAAAAGAAAAAATGGGCACAAGAGAGCACCAGGAATCATAGCAAAGTGGTAAAGCTGGCGATGTGCCGAAAACAAAGCGAAGAAAAAAAAAAGACCCTGGATCTTGGCCAACGAAGGACAGAATCCAGTCCAAAGGGCCGAGCGCAGTAGATGACCATGAATAGGAAAAGGCAACGTACGCAAAAAAAAGGGAGTGCTGGTGAAAAGGGGGTGGTCTTTTCCCCGGAAGAGTGGAGAGAGAACGAACAGGGGAGACAGGGTACGAGGAATGGTCTTGAACTTAAGTTGGGTGTACCGGGAAAAAAACCGCCTTGATGCCGGAATGAAATACGAGTTCGGAAACCAGTTTTATTAAAAACGAGAACGCAGGAGAATCAAACGAGCAAGGACAGCACAACAAAAGTACACGGAATGAAGGGGCAAATTATGCCACATACAGAACAATTTGATGACGGAGAAAAGACTTAATAATACCAAGAAAGGACCCCACACATAGACTTCTAAACGAAGGAACAAGAAACACTATATCAAAGGCCACAATTAAAAGGTGGGAAACAAATAGGACTACTTAGGGGGTTAACAAAAGGGGAGAAAAAGGGAGGATGAAAATGAAATCAATTTGGGGGGGGAGGTTGCCGGGGAAAGGGGGCGGAAGGGCCGTCTAAATTCTTTTGTGGACGGGAGGGTAAGATCCCGGGACCAATGATTTCGAATCAAAAACGCTCTTGCACTTGAGCATCAAACAAAGGGTATTGGGGAAGAAATATCCGGCGTCCAACTGGGTGCTTCTTTCTCGTGAGGGGGGAAAGGGTCTTTGAGGAAAGGGAAAGAAACCGGTCCCAACCGTTGAAAGGACAGGAAAAATAAAAAACCCAGTGGCGTGTTGTTTCAAAAAAAGGGGACATGAAACATAGACCAGAGGAGGACGGAGGAAAAGGCGGTTGCTACCTATAATGAGTGGTGGCCTCGCGCGCCAAGGAAAAACAGGGGGAAGGCAAATTCGCGAAAATGCAGATTCTCACAGTCGTGAGGAGAGAAAAAATCTGAGGGAAAGCGGCAAAAAGATTTCACCTGCGACATCAAAAGAAAAGTGTAATGCTGTTTTCGCTGGGAACCTAGGGGGGGGTCAAAGGCAACATCTCAGAATACCGACATTGTGCCATTAAAACTAGAAAAGAGGGGTGGGGACAGGCAGGGGACACCGGCGAAGAGGAAAGAAAGGAATGGAGAAGGCGGCGGATAATAAAGGCAGAGAAATTGGTGGGGGGGAAAAAAGGTGAATAGGGAAAGGTTTCATTCATGGTCTCTTCAGGGGGGGGGACCTCCATTACCATTTGGACAATTGGGTTGGCCAATTCGAATTCAGGAGGGGAAATAATGTAGCCCTAAAAGAAAGGCAGGGTGGTGGAACCCGAATAGAAAAAAAAAAAAAAGGAAAGGAAACCCGAGGAATTCAATTTCGCACCTTTGCCAACGAATGGGCGTTGATAAATACTAGAGTAATAGAGAAACCCAAAGGAATTAGTGTATAAAGGGATACGTATCTTTTACGTCTGGCAAGAAAAAACCGAGCGGAAAAGGGGGTGTATCGAAATATTAAAAAAAAGGGGGGAACGAGGTGTGGGGGGGAAAAAAAAGGAAATTATGTAGGATCTGCTGTCTAGGTCACACAAAGTCGTCAAAGCTCAAGGAAAAGGACAAAAAAAAACAATAACACTCAAAAATAAAGGAGATGGGGCAGCAAGTCGTGAAAAAAAAAACCTTTCCAACGGAGAATGGGGGGGAAAAGCAATCGGAAAGGGAACGGGTCCTGTATATGCTTCAGCGACGCGCCATTGAAAAGGGGGGATTTAAAAACAAGGGGGACAAACACACCGTCACGAAAACTCAAGAGAGATAAGGGACGTACCCGGCGAGGCGCGGAAATTTCTAATAGGCGGAGGGAGTGGTAGGCTCAGTGAAAGAAAAAGTTCCATGACGTATGAGGGCCCTTTATAGCCAGGTTGTGAAGGGGGAAAGGGAGCACTTTCTATAAATCAACCAGCCAGAGGCAGAAGGAAGGCGGGAGGAAAAGGTTCCAGGTGATCGCAAATAGAATCACGAAATCGTTGGAAAGGGGGATCCAGGACAGGAGCGAGATATCACTAAGACGGGTAGAAGGGGGAACACTTCGATCAGAAGACTACGAAGGGGTTCACGCGACTAATTGGAAAGGAAAAACCAAATCCGAAAAAAAAGGAAAGCCTGACCGAAGAACCGCAAAGGTGGACAAGCAGAGAAAAGAAGGATGAAGGACAATCATGAAAATTGCACAGGAAGTCGGACGGACGACACTAAGCCAAAAACGACAAGGACGATTCAATTTCAAGCTTGGGGGATTTCCGAACTTTTCCGTCAGCCACATAGCGCCGGTCGTCAAAAAGGGAAAGAAATTTGATGGAGGGAAACAGCTCCCGAAAAAACAAGGAACATCGCCACAAAACATCCAATATTGTTACCTCTACCCAATTAAAGGGGGTGTAGTTGAAGAAAACAACAAGAATGGTCCAAAACTCAAAATGTTTCAGTCTGGATAGAAGTCCCTCAGATGAATAAAGAGGAAAGAAGCGTAGATCTCATTAGGCACAAGTGATGAACGACCAACTCCATAAACAATATCTTCAACGATGAAAAAGTGAGTTTGAGAGCTGAAGCTCGCCATTACCAAAAACCGCGCAAACCGGCCGCCCCAATCTCTAAAGGAAAAAACAAAGGAGGAGGAGAAAGGGGAGGGGGTTTGCGGGGCAAAAAGGGGATGGGGGAAATCGTTTTGTGGTACTCGCAGGCACTCTAAAACTAAGGACCAGAAAGGGAGTGAAGATTAATGTGGTTTGCGTTCTGCCTCATAACTTGCATGCATCTTCGATCGGTACAGACTGCTGCGATGAAGGGGGGCAAGCGGGAGTGTTCTTAGGAAAAAGGAAGGATTTGGTACCGTCTACTTGCAGGGGGTTTCTGAAAACGACCGAGATCCCCCAGGGAAGTGGGGGAGAAGGGAAGCAGCAATTGTCGGTTTTTTGGGTGGCGATGCTGCTGGGGGTGGGGACTGGATTATCTTCATCGAATCAATAGCGGGCCAGAGTTTGCGAACGGGAGTAGGGAATAAATGACCGTTCTCTGAAATCAAATGCAGTGAAATTGAATCAGGAATGTTGGGTGGGTGGCGTGGAGACACTCAATCCCTGGCACTTTGGCAAGGGGAGAATCACGTCTTTTTTGAGAGAGTCACCCTTGGTGAAAAAGGGTGACTGGGTCTGTAGGATCCGTGGGGCTTGTGGGAAAAAGGGGCAAAATAAGGAACAGCGAGAACCGCATCGTCGTAGCGGAATGGGCGATCAGGAAGGGAAAGCTACCATTCGACAGGACAATAATCGCTCAAGTGTACGCGGAGTGCAAAGGAAAAAGGGGGGAAGTCTATGATTGTCGATCATGGAAACAGGAACAGACCGAGGAAAGGCGAACTGATTTGGGTTTCAGTTTTTACTCGCCCGGGGGGAACGCAGGACCGTCTTCCACCTGCAAGGAAAGGGGGAAACAGTCCTTGGAGGGGAAAAAATTTGTAGGTCTGGGATAGGTGTGGGGGGGGGGTAGGGGAGAAGACAACGAAGATCAATGAAATAATCAGGAAAAAAGTAATCTGACCTCGCAGGGGGGGAAAAAAAAGGGAGTCAAGAAGGCGCGGCGGGACGCGGGGGTGTTACTTCTAAGGAAAAGGGAAAAGCTCATAAAAGGAAAGAAGTACAGCAAACCGTGGGCCCTGGAAATTAGACAACTCATTACACATTTGGAATTTCAAGGCGTCTGTCACGACTGATTAAAACGAAGTTGAGGTAACTGAAATGATGGGGAAGTACTCTGGACTCTACCGGCTTCCTGATTTGGTGAAGCAATTAGACAAGAATGCCGAGAAATAATGAGACAACCATTCGCAAACTTTGAATAAACCGGGTGGGCGCAGAAGACATTCTACAATATAGCTCGGTGTGGTGCCAGAGAAAAAAAAAGTCTGGTAGGAAGCTGAGATAGAAAGAATATGTCCTTGGGGCTAGATACGAAGAGGGATTTCAAAAGAAAAAGAAATTGATAGGGTGTGGCAAGTGCGAAAGAAGGCAGGGAGGAGGCCCTCTTTCCTTAGGGGGTTGCTGGGTACCCAAAGGGACTGGGATTTTCTGGCGACATTCCGCCTACGAAGGGATTGGGGGAAGAGATGCCACAAGGTAAAAAATTGTAGGCGGTCAAAAAACCACGAGAAAGAACCATTGACAAGGAGGATGTAAAGGGGGGGGGAGGAGGGCACTGTATTAAGACGCCATACCTCCGAGGGAAAGGGAGAGGTTGCTCTAAGTTCCAACTTGCGAAGCACAAACAAATGAGCGGTGGAAGGGGAAAAATTTCTGGATTAGAGCTGTAGGGGCCAAAACAACAGGAAAAGAGGGAAGGGGAAACAGGTGCCATTGCTGAAGCAAGAAAGGGTGAAAAGAATACGGGGGGGGGGAAGGTGCAAGGCAATTATCGCCTCCGACGTGTTTGAAGAAGAGGGCAGAGCACTACTTTTGCAGAACTGGGGGGGGCTGCAAGCGCGGAACGAAAATGATCGGTTAGAACCGCCCGACTCCGTTAAAAAAAGATTGTACTAGTGTGGGAAGGGGGGCTGTTAGAAAAAAACATTCGAACTGGAGGGATTGTCCGTTCATAACGGTGGGGGGGAAAGCCCGTTATATGAACCAAGGAAGGAAAAGACCCTAACTGTTGCCCCACAAAAAAAAAGTAGGGACGTACGGATATATCCGACAATGTTGAGCGCAACAGGAAAGAGGGGGGGTTTTGCTGCGGAGCATGGGACATAACAATTTACCAAGGTTGGAAAAAAAGTTCGACGGAAGTAAGAACTGGAAAAGGACAAATGATAAGGGAGGGGGAGCTAGGGGCTCCTGGGAGTCGAGCGTGCAACCCAAGCTTATTACAATTCGTTTGTCAACAAACTTGCAGGACTAAAGGGGGGGGGGGCAAACTTGCTCTCGTGGGTGTCCGTTTCTAGGGAGGGAGTAGAAAAATGGTTTTAATTGGAAAGTCGTGCAGAGTACCTTAAAAGGGTTGACGTTAGAAACTGGGACGTGGGGTACGGCCGTGCGTGCGTGGGGGTTTCTGGAGAGACTAAGCAGAAGAGTCGAAAGGCGTTTCTCGGGTTTGAAGAAAAGGGCCGCGGAAAAAAAATATGTGAAATTCCTGAAAAACGTCGTGATTTGGAACGGTACCATAGGGCAGAACAATTAAAGTGATTGCGGGATAGCACAGATTCGATCTCAGGGGAAAGACATGTAACGCATAATCCCCTCTGGGTGCGGAAAGGGGGAAGGTCCGAAAAGGAAAGACCTAAGGGCAAACGCATCCGCCGGGCTGATTACCGGTCTGGCAGGTAATTGTGAGGGGGGGAAAAAACGAAACAAGGGATTGGGTTGTCTTGCTAAGCGGGGGGGGGGGATCAGCATAAAGAAAAGCGGGGGTGATTGCCTGGGGAAAAAACGGTATTTGGGGTACAATTGTTTCTTGCGAGCAGGAAAAAAAAGTTTGCGGGGTTGAGGAGATAAACAATAGCGGGCGAGGGGAAAACAGGGATACTGATTCGGAGAAGGTGAAGTGTCATCGTGGGGGGGGGAAAATCAAAAGAATTACGAAGAAAGAGAGGCATCAAAAAGCGGGATCCGTCCGGACAGAAGGTTGTTTGAAAAAGTAACACCCCCCCGAGTGGGGATAAAAATATGGAAGGAGCAAGAAGGGAAACGTACCATACCAACGATTACATCGCAACGGCATCTCACTTCCAACTGGGAGGAGGACTTCTTGGGGGGGAAAAAGAAAGAAAGGGAAGTTAATTGGGAAATACAGCCCATAATAGGGGGGCGGAGGAGGGGTCAGGGACTTTTTCAAGAGGAAATTTCTCATCGGAGTGGAGGTCCGCATGAATAGGATTACACGCAAAAGGGCTCGTGAAAGAGAGGTGTGCGAACCGCCAATGAGTTGATCTGGGTCATTCTTACTAACTGAAAGGTTAGCGTTGCAGTAAAAAAGGGACTTTTTACAAAAAAAGAAAAAAGATAACATAGTAAATGAAAAAAGAGCAGCGGGAGGCTGAGTTCGGTACGGAAAGAAACAGAACTTGGGAGGGCGGGGAAAAGGCAATGGGTAAATGACTTGAAAGGGGGAGGTGGCATGGAAACCCACAAAAGAATTACGAATATTTGCTTCAGGGTGCGGGAAGCTTGTATGGGTGGTGGGGAGCGAGGGGGAAGAATGTGATGCAAGCAAACGAGAGACGGGAAATCGCATCTGACCGAGATGCTTAAAAAACGCTTACGGGATACTCGGGTGATCGCTTGGTTGGAAAAAAAGGGGAAGACGTATCAGTTCTCCGGGGAGAAGGAGAACACGGCAAGGGAGAAAGTCAAAAATTCCCTTCTCAAAGGACATAGAAAAAAACGGAACGATGGGGGGAAAGAGGATAAAAGGAAGAGAGACGGAAAAGCAAAACTAAAAATTGTCTGGCGGGCCACTGAACCCTGGCTATTTGAGCTGACCGGGCTTGTCAATACTCTCTTACGTGGATGAGGGGGGGGGTGGGGGGAGGGAGCTGTGAGAATGAGGGAATTGGGGGGGGGGGGGGGGGTTTGGGGGGGGGGAGGGGGGGGGGGGGTAAAGTGGGAGACACGGAAAAATTACTGTGATTCAGGGGGAAAAGGATCCGATGAGACTGTTGGAGGAGCTAAACGAAAGGGGAGAACCGCGGAGTAATACGTG
>Ga0179591_1283016_pt1 | contig 11890 bp, 13 predicted proteins | sample CZOMad2_1_08_16f_FD_182891 | JGI IMG/M metagenome (GOLD analysis project Ga0179591, IMG submission 182891) | Vadose zone soil fungal communities from Angelo Coast Range Reserve, California, USA - CZOMad2_1_08_16fungal (PacBio error correction) | ecosystem: Environmental > Terrestrial > Soil >...
ACGAAAGTCAAGGGCCTCTGTAAGACTGGAATTAGCCTATATCTTTCGAGAAGAGAAGTCGGGTTGGGGAGAAGCACTATCACAAAGTCAAACACTCCGGAGACGACTCATACTGGAGAATGGGGGTCGGCCAAAGAGGACTCTTTAAATATGGGCCGAAGGACGTTATTCCAATAACTTTTGGCTTACCACCCGTTAGGGCACACTGTAACATCGCCAACGTCGAGAGAAAAATTTGCGAGGGAGTAACGAGATCCTCAAATGGTAGACTCTGCCCTCCGGGGTCGGAGTGGGGAGAAGAACGTAACCGATCAGATGCGTGACCACGAATGGCCCTGGGCCCCGCCAAGCTGGGGGAAAGAAAATTTGTACTTAAAAAGACTCCCGCCAGAGGATCTCCTACTCTCTTGGAGGTCTTAAGAAAAAAGTCGTGTGTGGACCTAAAGGGGGAGCTACTCACGAAAAAAAAAGCTACTCACACCAAGAGGGAGTATAGGGAAAGGGATATGTAAAACAACGAGGTAACCACACGCTCGAAGTCTGGGAGGGAGGAAGAGCTGCCGAGCTCGAAAGAAGAAGAAAGGCGGGGCTTGGTATTGAAAAAAAAGGGTCGAAATAATCCAATTCGTCTTAGGTTCGGAGGCTTTTTCCGAAATCATTTCAGCGGGTCAGGGGGGTTCTATTCGGACTACCTGGAAAGCTTTACTCAAATGATAGGAAACTTTCAAGAACCCTTAAACTTAGGAGAGAAAAGAACGGTTTAGAGCTACTAGGGAATCATACCTCTCTTTCCGCCAACCGAGGCTGGCGGTCGAAAGTGGGAAAGGGACGGTCACGCATCAGGGGTCCATTCAAAACTAGAGGTTCTTCCGTGATGCACTATTTCGAGAGGGGGGTGGAAAAAAAAGGAGTCTGTTGGAAGGGCCCAGAAGATCCGACACTGATCGAAAAAGGAAAAATCTATGGACACTTCTTCGCATCGCAAGCCGGACCGAAATTAACAAAGGAAAGCGTCAAAAGGGATACTCTTCGAGGGAGCTTGGAACGAGAATCCCGCCCAAGGGAGGGGGGGGGCTTGGAAACCCCGAAGCGCACGGTGCGTCGCGCTGAGATCAAAGGAAAAAAAAGTTCTAAGCACACGGTCCACGAGCCTGAAGACTCCCTCAAGATACCAGGAGAGAGAGCTAAAACTAGGCACGGTAGAGTAAATGCCGATACAGATTTTTGCCATCCAACGAAAAAAACAATCGCGGGCGCGACTCGGGCAAACCATTTTGGAATCGGACGCACTCCGGAACTATTCCTGGTGCTTGAGAAGAAGGGGGGCTTCAAGTTAAAAAAAAAAAAAAAGGCTGGAAGTCGCAAGGCTCAGGGGAAAAGGAGCCAGCGAGGTACAGTCAATCTTGTCCTCGAAAAAGGTAAAGAGGAGGTTAGGCGCGGGATAAGAAAAACGTCTGGGAAGGGGAAAGTCGGGGTCCTGCCCGTCTTCCGCCACCGGCAGAGAAGCACAAAAGTGCGTGAAAAGGGTTACAAAGAGAGACGGTTTCGACTAGTCTCCTGCGAGTTGCTAAAGTAGTTGGACGTTCGTCCAGGCCAGAAGCCAATCGAAACATTGGGATCGAGGAAGGGGCGCCGTCCTGAAATTCCATCTCGGCAAATAGCGAGCTCAGCGGAAAAGAAGGGGAGAGGATAACTAACTGAGGTCAGGGAAAGTGAAGGTTAACGGGAAGTAACTCTTAGGTGGTGGGTTGATAGAGGGGATTACGGAGGTATCTTGTGGGGGGACACTAGTTCTATTCAATCAGACTTAAGGGGACTCGGGTCGCTCGGGTCCTATGAAAAAAAAAAAGGGACGAGGAAAGGAGGAAAACCACTCCGAGAAGAGGCTCAGAACACAAAGTCCAGGAGGGGCAGTCGGAGATGCTATACGTCGTGAACGGAAAGGAGCGACGAGAGGGAAAGTTCGAGAACTTGGGTGAAAGAAGGAAAGCCTTCTCCTATAGTCGCAGAAACCCGCCGGGAAGATCCCCCGCTTCGTAACCAGAGTCAGGGAAACATCACAAGAGACATTGGCGTCACACCCCGTGTAAAAGAACAGGAAAGTTGTAAACGAGGACATTATCCGAAAGAAAAACCCGAGAAGGAAGAGTCACCAATCCGGGCGGGGCTGGGGTAAAATTCAGACCTTATGCCATCTTCCTGAAAAAAAACGTCCTACAGAAAAAAAACGACTCCCAATCAGGGGAGGCTTCTTAAAAAACCCCCCAGAGAAAATCTCGAAACTGCCGCCGCGGGAACTCCTAAGCGAGGGAGAGAAAACTTCGGTGGGTGGATGACGGGGACTGAAAAAAGTGGGGACTCTTGGTACGCAAAAACTTAGTACAAAGGGCTTTCTGGTGGAGGTGAAAATTATGGCTTTAGAAGAAGGGGTAGTTGCTGGACTCGGATGGGTGGCGACCTTCTCGGAATTAAGGGGGCCCTCCAGAGTCTGGAGCGCACGAAATAAGCGCGCTCGTGAGATTTTCTGTCCGACGGGAATCGGGCGGGGGTGTTACATCAAAATTGCTTCGAGGAAGAACGCCTGGATTCTGTTAAAGAAGTAAATTCTTGCGAGTGATCGAGAACGGAGAATCTTAACCCGCCCCCACCAAAAGTCTTGAAAGGGGCAAGAACACCTTGTCACGTCACGAGAAAGACGGTGAGAAGTCAGCTCTGACAAACGTCTTGGAACTCCTATCTGAAGAGCCGCAGTCCATCGCGGACCTCTGTGTAGCCAATAGAGGGAAGAGGCAATCAAAGTCTGCTGAGGAGGCTCGAGCATCTCCGACGAGCCTGGGGTGGTAGGATGGTTATATAACGAGACGGGGAAAACCTAGGTGCTGGCCTAGACAGGAATCGAGTTTGGATAAGAGCGACCTGTGGTACTTGAACTCTCCCGAAGAGAAAAGGCGGCTGTGTTTGGGGTACGGTGGGGCTTGGGAGATCTGGGAAGGGTATCTGGCGTAGGGACCGGTAGTCTGAGGGTAAAAGGTCCACGCCCCCAATAGGGTCGAGAAGTAGCCACATTTTGCGAATCTCTCTGCTTGGACGAGCCTCGAGAAAAACGACTTTAAAAGCCAAAAAGTAATTGGCTTCAGGCTTCTCCGTGGGTCTAGTCCTTAACTACCTCTGCGGAAGGACAGTTGACGATGTCGCCATGAAGCACCTCGCCACTAGGGTCGGATAGAACGGAGGAAAAAAGAACAGAGCTAACCAGGAGAAGCAATTTCATTAGCCAACTTTATTCCTAAGCGTTGAGAGGGAGCAGACGATCGTAAAGAAGGAAAGGGAGATTCTGTAGGCATCTAGAAAACACAGGATTAGGGAAAAGAGATAGTTGGAAAGCGTATCATCAAAGGACCTGGGGGGGCTGTACGATTCAATGAGACCCGCTCATCCTTCCCATCAAGAGGGCCTCAGAACTGGGGTAAGAGGGGAATCTGACGGCGTGCTCGAAGGCCGCGGGGAAAAGAAGAAAGGCGCTGGCCGAGTCTGGAAGAAAAAAGGGGAAAAGGCTGTTAAGAAACCCACACTGAATAACAAGGAATTCACTCGGAGAATGAGCTTGGCGTATAGTAAGACCAAGCAGATCAATTGGAAAAAAGAAAAAAATCAAAGGGTGGCGAAAATAAAAACTTCTAGTGGCCTGGCGGAGAAATTCTACCTTCGCTAACTTGAAGGCCGACGAAGAAAACTCACAAAAAAAAAAGACTCATGGAAAACTTAAAGGCCGACTACCACACCTGTAGGGTGAGAGTCTTAAAAAAGCGACACCGAGAAAAAACTCTTTACCATCACCGAAAGGTCAAAGGTTTCTCCGGGTCACCAAGGTGACTCTTTAACGAGAGCTTTGGACAAGCAAAAGTCAAAAGAAAAAGCGAATCATAAAAGGATCAAGAGAAAAGCTGCGGGGACTTGTTCAAAAAAAAGAAGTCGAAGACGGGGATGTGGAACGGGGCACGGTCGGAGGGGACCCATGAGACGCCGTATGCCTAATTCATCAGGCAAGGAAAATATTTATCGCAATACTTGGGCGCGGAAGAAGCGCTTCTCATTAGCACCAGTCGGACAAACGAACGCGAGAGAAGCGCGGCGCCAGAGAAAAGGGAAAGTAGACAAGAGGGAAGGGTAAACAAAAGCGAAGAAACACTCATCACAGAAATAAAGGCTCTACCGATCTTCATGGATGTCAAGAGCCTGAACATCTTGCAGATCAGAAAGAACGGCGCCTTAAGAAGGGAACGGCGCGTCATCAGGGGGGCGAAAAAGTACGGAGGACCTCGCGAACCGCGCCATCATCTGTATCAAAAAGATTCCATCAAAGATTGTCAAAGCAGCCCCCCCGAGAAAAGGCAGACCTACGAAGGAAAGACGGGGGGGCCTTAGAGGAGGGGCACGGGGCGCCGGGGGGGTTGCAGGGAGGGGAGTCAGGCACAAATACCGCGGATGGTTGTTCTTGTTGGGGGTCTCCGGGGGGGGGGGGTTTCGGTTGAAGCGTAGGCAAAGGATCGAAGTAGAGACGGGAGCAGTCAGAAAAGAAGGGCTAAGGCCCACCCATCTTCTATTCGTGGGGTCGATCCTTCAGGGGAGATATGTAAGGGACAATCTCCCACTTTGGGGACCTCTACCTCTTGGATGAAAAGGGTTAGAAGAGGGGGGGGACGCGGCTGTAGAGCTATCGGAGGGTTCGGCAAAAAAAGACGCACGTGGAAGAAAAGGACTTTAATCGCTACTACTGAAGCTCGGGAGGATAGGAAGAAAAAACGGTTGGGAAAGGAACCCGCTAAATGGCTGTCCCGTGACTCGGGCCTGGCGACAGAGGTTCGCGTAGAAAAGGGGAGGACGGCGACTGCGAGACGAGAAAAAAAAAGGGCTCTGGCTAGGACCGCTGGAAGTCGAGTCTCATCTACAAGAACACCAGAGGTAAACCCGAAAGGTCCGGAAGTAGCAAAAACGAAGACAGAGAGAATGCCCAAAAATCTTACCAAAATTGAAGAAGCCTCAGGTATCAGAAAAGGGTCGACCCGGGGCAGGAGTAAAACCTGTCTCTGCGCTTCTCTCTGGGTTGGAACATATTGGGAAGGGCCTTCTTCTAGGAATTAGAACAGGACGAACGCCTCATCTCGAAATCTACTAGACTAAAGATCTTGATTTCCTCGCAGGCCTTCTCCTATACCAGGTGTGAATTCTGGATTCGCGAAAGCATGTGGCTAGAACGGCTCTCCGGCGCCAGGGAGTAACTCGCCGGTGGAGGGAGCTAGCCGCCCGAACTCCAAATAGATTACAAGGTCTCGCCACGCCTCCCAGCCGAGGGCAGACTGTAGATTAACAGCTGCCCTAAGGGAAGGGATTGTACCGAACCCCGAGCCTCTAAGCAGGCCGGGGGCTAAACTCAGGACCAGATCTGAACATCCGTATCGCGACCAGAGGGGACCTCGTGCCAAAGCGACGAGGAAAAGCGCCCGCGAAGGCGGGGGGGTCTTTTTGCGCCTATTACCGGTGTCGTGAAAACATAGAACGGCGCCTGGACAAATTCTCCGAAACAGCGGTCGGAGGGGGCGTACCGGGGAAGAAAGGGTCGAAAGTTCCTGAGCCGGGGGGGGGAAGCTGTCGACCTAGGAGGGCAAAGAGGGGAGCTAACAGCTGACATAACAACCGAGGAGCAGGTTGACACTCCGGCCGACGAAAAAAGGGAGGGCTGTCAACTGGACCTCCAATCTACGCCGGGAAGGAAAAATTACTGGGTACCGCAGGAAGATGGTTCATTAGGTCGGGGTCTTGGCGGTATCTTGCGAAGTTCACTCATATTCAGGGATGGCTGGACTTTACCTGCAGAAGAGCAGGAAGGGGGGAACCTCTTTTAAGGGACAAAGGGACAGAAAGATTGGCGCGCTAGCAAACTAAAAAGAAGCGCGCAGCTTGGGGATTGAAAAACGGGGACAGAGGGGGGACAGACATTGGGGCCAGGGGGTAACGCTAACGACTTCGGGATGTCGGAGAAGGAACCCGTGGAAGGAGGGCAAAAGAGTCGACCCTGAAAGAAGTACGATCGAGAAAACTGGAAGGGTGTCTCGGGCGGGGTCCTAACAGACTCCCTCTCACCAAAAATCGGGCTTGGGAGAGGATAGGGAAACCCTAGAAAAAAAAAGGCAAATTCTGACTACAAAGCGTTCCGGGTACGCCTGAAGAAGGTAACGGAATACCTTCGGAAACAACAAGGTCCCAACTGTCCGCGCAAGGTAGGGGAAAAAGGGGACTCCTCGCGAGGGAGAAGTGATAGCCAGACGGGAAGGGGGGTTGAGAAAGGCGGCGGAACTTCTCATCTCTCTAAAAACCAACAGAAAATAATTTAGGAACCCGAAGGAAAAAATCGTCAGCCCGGGGGTAAAGAGGGGGGACACTCGGGGAGAGATAAACTCGCCGGGGGTTTGAATAGGAGAGAAGTCTTCATCGAAGACAGGGAGGGGAGGCGGCAGATTGTTTGTGATAGGAATAGTCAAGTTAAAACGGGGATTATAAAGCAATAAAAGAATGGGGGGGGAGCTGAAAGCCTGGGGGGGAAGCGGAGCTGCGGCGCGCATTAAACGGTTCGGGGGAAAAAGCTAAGTGGCGGGAGAAAAGGGAACGATGGAAGAAAGGTCCCTGGAGCGAAAGACGAACCGAAGTGTGGGCCTCGGACAAGGGGAAAAAGCCGCGTTCATCTATGTAGGGTCAAAAAGAACACGATATAGCGGGGCAGCTCGTGACAGAAAAGGGCTTAAAAAATGCGGCGTTTTCGGCAAGAGGGGAGATATCAGCTTCGAGTTTGGACTCCGCAAAAGAAGATGCCAGCCTGCTACTTCTTCAAAGACAATAGAGTCTGTCAAGGGCAAGAAAGGGAGAAATCTGGGGATTACAAACTTTAGAATCTATATTCTGGAATCGAGCGACAGGCCTAGGAGCTGCGCAAAAGAATCTCACTGTTGGGGAAGAATTACCTGTTCGGATGAAGGATGACGACTCCTGTACGAGGCGATAGCCTCAAACAAATCGACGCGAATAAAGCGTGGACCGATTTTGAAAGCGACTTCAGGGAAAGCGAGGGTCATTATGAGAAAAAAAACAAAACGAAGGAACTTTTGACTCCTAGGCGGAACGACTAGAGATCGGGATCGTGAGCATTTATAGGGGGTAAGCGGGAATCGGGCACACTAGAGGGGTTTCTGCAGAGCAGGTTTGGATCTTCGGGGAAGGGAGGACTGGTAGTCAGACTCTCGGGACTCCATGGATGAGAGGGGCCATCTGGCCTCTAGGTTTTATGGGAGAAGGGGAGAAAGCATAACCCAGCGGTTTTGAGAACGCAAATGCCTCCCCACTGGGGAGGGCGAAAAAAAGAATATGACTGGGCGTGTGCAAACTCTAACGGGGGAAAAGAAATCAAGCCCGAGAGGGAAGGCTCAGTATCGGGGGACCTGACCGCTAGCTTAAGAGATCAAAGAATAGGAGGGTTAATCGGGTTAGAAAGCAAAACTTCCAAGGCGGAAAAAAAGCGATCGTATCTACGACGGAGCCGTTGAATGGGGGGGGGGGGGGGTGGGAAAAACAAGAAAGAGGACAGAAAACTATGAGGGGGGAGGGGGGCGGCGTTTAGGAAAAAGAATGTCACAGTCGGGAAATAGATCTTTGGGATTGAAAAGATACGTCTATTGAAACTCGTCGAGACAGAGGCCTTCTTGGACCCACAATACGGAATTGGAAGTATAAGAGGCCCCAAAGGAAATGCTAGAGAACATAAAACCGGATCGTAAGAATCGCCCACTTGGAGAAAATCGAATAACGCGAGAAAAAAGTGGCGTCCATGGGGGGAATCAAGGAAGGATAAGCCTTCGAATTCGGAGTGAGGAAGTAACCGACGATAGAAACCCTCAGGCGGGAAGAAGAGTAAATCTCAATAGAATGACTAAAAGAGACGGAAAAGGGCTTCCTCAGTCTAACCTCGGCTCCAGGAAAATACCATCACCAGGAAGAGCCTGGGCGGAAAAGACATGGGTGGATCTGGACGAACTTCATCTCAGCTGCCTCAGTACTAAAACAGGCGACAACGGAAGAAATCCTTTGAGGGTCATAGTTCTCGGGCTCACCTAGGGGTAAACTTTTGAAAAATACGGCTATCTCTTCGGTGATGACTGAGGAAACTGTGGGCCTGGGAAAATCTTAGGGGGGGGGGGGGGAATGGGTTGAGGGGGAGCCTTGGAGCGGGCTGAGTGAAATAAAGAGTAAGTGAAAATAGAAAAAGATAACGAGGGTTTCTACTGAGGAAGGCGGGACTCCCCACCCCACTAGAGTTCTCTCTTCCTAAGAAGCTCTCTCATTGATCTTGCAGGATGTAAGGGGGGGATTTGGGGACGGACGGTCTACCGGCGGTCGCTAAAAAGTTCTCTGCTAGGAACACGAGACTTTTCGTGGCATCTAGAAGCCGATTCAAAGCAATTTCCTAGCAGGATGAGAAAAAAGAAGGGGACGCACGCGAAGGCCCCAGGGGAAGCACGGGAGGATTTGATTCAGCGACCGAACACCGTACCCGAAAGACTCGATTATACAGGAGGATCAGGAGCGTAGAAGAAAAGCTGTGGCTGACTGAAGAAATGCTTGACCCGCCTTCTGAGAAAAAGTCGAAGGTAGGAAGGCAAAGCCTATTGGGATTTAACGGGGTCGGTTGGGAAGGAAGAGACTGTAGCCAAAATGGGGGTTGTCGTCAGGGGAAAAAAGCTGGGCGTCCCCGTGTTTACTTGAGCCTTATAGGTGCAAGAGTCGAAAGAACCGTAGTCGGAGCGGAGGAAGGGCTTCCGCCACGACCAAGAAGAAGTGCGGGGAGGAGGGGGGATGCGGCGCCCCTTGGTAGGGAGGAATGATCTATGCCTTCTCCTCTGGACTACGGGGAGTAGTATCTTGGGGAGAGGTGAGGGGTAAGAGGAGGACGAACAGACTTCGTAAGAAAGAGGGGCGGCAGCTCCTGGGAGAAAAATCGTCTATGGGCAGGGGATCAGGCGACTAACCGAGATCCGAAGGAAAAATAGAACGCCCAATTGCAGGAAAGGGACAGCACATGGGGTAGAAAGAGGTCTGGGGGAAAGGAGACGAGCTGGCATCAATTTCAGGGGATGATCTACTGGCTCGTCAATAAAAACGGGGGTTATTAAAAGATAAGTGAAGAGGGAGATCTAGGAAGAAAGGAATGAAAGAATGAATAAAAACGGCGACGACATCGCCAAATCGTCAGAAAAGAAAGGGCGCAGGGGCTTACTGTGGGAAGTCTACTTAAGCGCTGGCGGGGCGTCGGAAAGTGTCTCGAAAAAGATCGGGGGAGCGAGTGGGGGAAAACAAAATCTCAAGAAAAACGCCGGGCGTAAGTACTATGAAAAAACCACGGCTAAAGAATCGCTGGAGCAGTCCGAGCAGGGCAAAGAGGAACTGGAGCCAATTGTACTACTAACATCGAAAAAAGGGGAGTCGGAAAGATCTACTGGACGCAACCGCCAGGGCTACCAGAAATAAGAGAGCACCCCGGCGCAATGCCATCACCACTTCACACTACTCAGGGAAGCGGAAAACGATAAACAAACGATGGGGTCTCGGGAACTTCCTCCAAAAGGGGGGGTATAAGAGCCGCAACCAGCAATCTGATCAGCTGTAACAGCTCATTCTAATAGAGGGATGATGAAAAAAACTAATGGCGAATGAGAGGAAAGGTTCTAGAAGAATGATCATTTTAATTTAAAAGGAATTCGACTTCCGTAAGAGGACGGCGAGCGCTGAAACGAGCCTCTCTTCGAAGGGTCAGTGAGAGGGATATTTCCGCTCACGACAGTCGGAAAAATAAGAAGCGAAGGGAAAACGGAAAAGAGGTCTGGGGAATCTAATAAGAGGAAGAAAGATGGTCAGGAGCAATTCTCAGGACCGGTGCAGGGAGGGAAAATGCGGAAAACAGTTCGGAGACAGGACTCGGGGAGATCATCACTAGCCGACCTGTTCTAGGGGAGGAAACATGAACCAGACTGTGGTCGCATAGGATTCTGGAATGACAGAGCGGGGGGGAGTTCATAGGGGTCACCCTGAAGATCGGGTATCCAGATCCTACGAAAGAAGAGGGAAAGAAAACCAAAAGAAAGAAATATGGGGGGGAAACCTCCAAAGGGTCTAGCAATACCTACGAGCGAGACCACGGGAACCTTCACTTTAGTTGGTGACAGTGATCTGTTAACCGAGGGGGAGTCTTTGGGGTATGTCAACGTTTTCTTCAGCGACATCTTGGCACGAAGATTAAGGAAGTCAGAAGCGTCTGTCAATGAGAGGTCGCGGGACTCAGGGCTAGGTTCTGTGAGAGAAGGGCTCCGTGCTGAGGGCCTCCAACGGGGGAAGCTCTCTACTTGAATTTTATAAGAAGAATCGCTGCGTGGGGAGGTCGGGGTGACGAGAAGATGACGTGAAACGCGGAGAGCGAAGAACGTGCACGAATTCTTAGAATTGAGGAAAGGAGGGGCGCTGAGGAGAAAAACTCCTTCGTTTCCACATTAGTCTGCTTCTAGTGAAGGAAGTCTTTCGCTGTCAACGGGATAAGGTCTTCAGCTAGGACCCAAGAGAGGGAACTTCAGGACCATCGAACGAGACTCGAATCGTTCGCGGGAAAAACCGAGACCCCGAGGGGCAAGATGACAAACCCGGATCAACATCGTCGGGCAAAGAAACAAAGAGCATTGCGCGAAGAGGGTTTAAGAAGGGAAGGGAGAACCGCGGAGGGAAGCTGTCTCTGGAATTCTTCTTATAAAGGTCACTGCTCTGAAGAGGCGTTCGGGAAGAAATCGAGTCCTTCAGGACCCTCTAGGGAAGAGAAAAACTCATTGTAGACGCATCTGGAGGAATCCTTCCTCAAGCTGCCCGTGCAATAGGAGGTCGCTAACGTGTCTGTGGAGTACTCCGATCAAGACACTTTTAGAAGGAGCCGAGCCTAACGAAGAGTGAAGAAGGTAGGCCCATCTTGAACTCGAATGAGGTTCCAGATGCACTACTTTTGGAGCTCGAAAAAGGGGCCGGCAGAGAGACGACTCAAAAAAAGGGGGGCAACTCATCCTATACTTTGTTTAGGGAAATTGAAGCGGCAAGAGTATCACTATCTCTACCAGCGAGCTCTTAATTTTTCTCCTGTGCTTCCCCAACTGGTCTTTTCTTCACTCTGGCCTAAAGCTCGTGCGTACCTTCGTATGCGAGATCACCGTTCGGAGGGGCTTCCCTGTATTGTGCATAGGGTCTCATTGCGGGAAAAAAAAGGGGATTCTATATCAGGCCGACTCGGAGGTTAGCCAGAAACGTCCAAATGAAGAGGAGAGAAAATCCTCCCGCGGTACTCCTTAAGGGAGTTCTGCTATCCTTAGCTGCTGGGGGGAGATCCTAGGACTCTGACAGGTCTTCCAGCTGGGAATGGATGGACCCTGGTCCAGGAGCCGAAAAGAGGGAGCAGAAGCAAAAAGGCCTGAGGAAAAAGAAAAGCTAGCCCAGAGAGAGTCATCTGAGGAACTCATAAAATCTGGTTAAGTGAAAAGCCAAAGGAGCCTCCTAAATGGAAGCCGGTACTGATAGTAGAAGACGGTCGGGATGAGAACAGGGAACACGGATCTTTAGCGCCTTATTGGGGAGCTAACTTTAAGGTGAGCGCCGCTCTCTCCTAGAAATGGTGTAAGCTCCGTAAGGCAAACGTCTGCGGAGAGAGAAAGGAACGAGAAGGGGGGGGAATTAGAGAAAGAGACAAATATCCTCCTAAAGAGCTGAGAGAAGATGATGGGAATACTGACAAAACTCGATGACCTATCTGTCGGCC
>Ga0179591_1327451_pt1 | contig 11890 bp, 17 predicted proteins | sample CZOMad2_1_08_16f_FD_182891 | JGI IMG/M metagenome (GOLD analysis project Ga0179591, IMG submission 182891) | Vadose zone soil fungal communities from Angelo Coast Range Reserve, California, USA - CZOMad2_1_08_16fungal (PacBio error correction) | ecosystem: Environmental > Terrestrial > Soil >...
TCCAGGGTCTCAGAAAGCGCACCCGCAGAGGAAAAAAAAAGAATAAAAAAAAAGTCGGGAAAAAGGGACCCCCCACCCTGTTCCTTCAAAGGTTAAAAAAGAGGGTGGGTGGGACCAAAATCGCGGTGGGGATCAACCGGTTAGCACATTTTTCAAAAAAGGGGGGGGTGAGTCCGGGAAACCCCTTTTAGGACCTTCATAGAAAACAATGAGGGTCTCCGGAAGCCGGGTTCGAGGGCCGACACTTGAGCAAAAGGGAAGACAGAGGGCCCAGTCAACAAAATTATCGATATCCAATAATCTAATCCCACTAGGGACACAGTGAAAATACGAAAAAGCAAGTATACTCGTCCTCTAAACCGGGGAGGGCAAGAAAACTTGTGTTTTTCACAAGGAGGCAATCCTTTATTGAGTAAGAAAAAAAAAGGAAGACACCGGGAAGGGGTAGTGTCTGATGGAAATTGGTTGGGGAGACCCAAAAGGAAAACGGAGAGAAAAACAACTTGGGGGCTGTGTAGGACATGGTGAGAAACTTCGCGCTGGGCACGGGAAGCCGGCCAATGTTGGTGACGCCGAAAGTGGTCATCAAAAAAGGGTAAAGAAACTATGTGCGAGCTTTGACCTGCCACAGGGCGGGGGGGAGGGGGGGTGACTTGTAAAACTCCGCGGAAGCGGAAGAAGGATGAAATCCGCGAAAAAAGAAACAAAAGGTCCTCAGGGGGAAAAAATAAGTCCAAGGAAGGCGAAAAAAGCCATAACAGCGCAGGGCAGGAGAACTGGAAAAGTAGAAGAACAAAAAAAAAAATGATCCTCCCAAATAACAAGGACAAAGAAAAAAGCCGTTGAAAAAGACAAATTCGGGAAAACATAAACCTGTCTGGGCAAGGTGCCCTCTGTAGTGGATCTACAATTGAAAACGATGGAAAGCGGTCGTTCGGGGGGGGGGCTATCCGAAAACGACTCCAAAGGACCGCCGCTATCCTAAGGGAGAAAGGCCTGCGAAAAGACTCCGGAGAAAAAAAGGATGGGAAAAGACTTAGCCAGCGCCTAGGCGGATAGGCAGAGAATTGGAAAGTGGGGGCGGGTGTTCAAATCCAATAGTAAACGAGAGGGGTTAACGCAACGGCTCTTCAGGGGGCCCGTGGGAACAAAAGGTCCTCGGGAAAAATCGCGTTTTGGTCGACAAAATGCACTCAGGGGAAACATGTACCACATTACGAAACGGGGCCTCAATCGGCCTCGCGTTGCACTGAGTCGGAGGAAGACTCCCCTTAAATGTCGATCGCCGGAAGTACCACGGGGACATATCAGATTATTTTTATAAGAAAACATTCAGACTAAAACGGGGGTTGGTGGTCAGCCTACGGAGAACTGCTCAGGGACCAAGAGGTAATGGATCATTTGCAATGCGTCAGCCAAGGAAAAAAAAGGGACTTCCTTCCCTTGTGTAAAGAAGAGCGCACGAAGGGGGAAAAAACGGTCTTGGTGGGCAGGAACGCAAAAACACCCCCTTCATCCTCTACCAGGTACTACCTCCCAATCTCTCTCGCGTCTCTAAAGAAAGGCCACCCCCACCCCCCAGTTCTCGGTCTGCACGGCGCTCAGGGATACCTTGGTCTGAACGATGTATGGTTTCGGTTTGTTGTGGCCTTTTGGAATCCAAAAAAGCTTCCCTGCGTACATCTGGTATGACGGAAAAAAAAACGGAAGTTTTTAGGGTACCGCAGTCCATTGAAGAAGGAGGGGGAAGACGGACACCACGTATGAATGCTGGGTGAAACGGACTAGGGGGAAAGTAGATCGGAACCCTCAAGGTACCAAAAACGCATAGCGACTCATATGTTGGCGGGACTTTAAGGGAGTATTATTCGAAACTGCAAAAAGTGGAAAAAATCTGTAAATTGCAGGATGCCGCGGGGAAGGACCGTAATTGGGGGTCCCATGTAGGGGGGTCATGTCAAGGAAACGGTCCCCAAGGACGACCTATAGAAAAAGAACCTAAGAATACTTGGGGGCCAGTAAACGGTAATTGGTCTTTGGACCGACATGAATTCTATAAAAATGTTACTAAGTTCTCTTGGGTACTAACGCAAAGAAAAGGTTCACGCCGGGGGTCTGCCCGATATCCGTGGTAGGGACGTCCGGAGGTTGTTCAACAAAAAACCAAAAAAAAGACGATGAGGCCACAGTCTCAGCAAACCTAGCTCCATCTGCAAGGATAAAGGCAGAGTGAAGATGGACAAAAGACAGATGTTCTAAGGGGGGGGGGGAACGGATTTCGGCCAGGAGGGGGCTAATCCTTGTCACCGAGAACTGGTTTTTGCTTCTTACTGGCAAAGGTGAATGGAAAATCCCTGGGTGTGGGGGGGGGGGGGGGGGGGGGGGGGGGGGGGGGGGGGGTTTAAAGGGCACACGCAATCGAAGGGTTGAGAAATCCCCGGGAGAAAAAAGGGACCCTCTGATCAAAAACCGGTATGTAAGAATCCGCGGATAATGAAAAATGAAGCAAAGTAGGCAGGAAGAATGGGGGGGGACAACGCCTGAGGAAACATGTTGAACGCCCTGCAAGAGGGGGTGAAAAAAAGGCTCGTCCCACCACCTTGGGTGATATCGAAGAAAGGAGAGGAATTTCCGGGGTTCCGAAAAAGCAAAAACAAGGGGGTTAGAAACCAGACAGGGGGTGTGACCTGGACTCTATGGGTTCCTCGACCAACGGGGGAGTAGATGGGTTGAAGGCACAAGGAGGGGGGCAGCAAGGGGGCGCGTGCAAGGTCGTGGGATTTTAAAAGCCAAGTGACCATCTGCGGGGAGGGGGGGGAGGAGGGGGGGGTGGGGAGTTAGAAAGGGGGGGGGGGTGGGGGGGGTAGAAGAAAGTGGGGAGAAGGAGAGAGGGAGGTGGGGGAGGTGAGGGGGGGGAGGGGGAGCGGGGGTGGTGATGGAGGGAGCGGTGAGGGGGGGATGGTGTGTGGAGTGAGGGAGGGGGAGAGGGGGGGAGTGGGGGGAGGTGGGGAGGGAGTAAGACAGTGGGGAAAAGAGGAGAGCAGGTGGAGTGCGGGGGAGAGGGGGGGAGGAGAATGATAGGGATGGGGAGGGGGGGGTGGTGGGAGGGGCTAGGGTGGTGGGGGGATCGGGGGAGGTGGGGACGGGTAGGGGGGGGGGTGCGTGGGAAGTAGGGGGGGGAGGGGGTCGATTAGGTAATGTGGGGGGGGTGTGGGAGGAGGGGGGGGAGAGGTATGGGTAGGGGGGGGGGGAGTGGGGGGGGGGGGAGGGGAGGGGGAGGATTGTAGGGAGAAAGGGGTGGGGGGTGGGGGGAAGAGGGGAAGGGGGGGGGGTAGGGAGCGGGGGGGGGGGGATTAGTAAGGGGGGTGAGGGGGGGGAGGATTAGGGGGAAGGGGGGGGGTTTGGGAAGGGTGGCGGTGATGGGGGGGGGGTGAGGGTTGGGTTGGTGAAGGGGGGGAAAAAGGTGGGGTGGATGGTGCGTGGGGGGGGGGTGGAGGGAGGGGGGGAGTGGAAGGTGGGAGGGGATGAGGGGTGGTGGAGGAGGGGTGGGGGGGGGGGGGTGGGTTGTGGGTATCGGGAGATGGGTGGAGTGCGAGACGGGGGGGGGGGTGGGGGTAATAGGGGGGTGGGTTTGCGGAGGGAGGGGGGAAGAGGGTGTGGTGGGGGGGGGGGAGGGGAAAGGAGGGGGGGGGGGTGGGGGGGGGAGTGGGGGTAGGGGGGGGGTGGTAGGGTGGGAGGTAGGGGAGGGAGGGGGGGGGGTGTGATGGGTGAGGAGGAGGAGTGAGATGTGTGGAGTGGAGGTTAAGGCGGGGGGGAGGAGGGTGGAGTGGGCGTGGTTTAGGGGTGTTGGGGAAGGGGGGGTGGGATGGGGAAAGTGGTTTGGAATGGATGGGGGTTGGGGGGGGGTGGCAGGGGTGGGGGGTGGTGTTGAGGGGGAGGGATGGGGTTGGGGGGGGGAGGGGGGAGGGCGGGGGGGGAGAGGTAGGTGGAGAGAGATGATAGGAGAGAGTGAGGGAGGCGGGTGGGGGGTGGGCTGGGAGGGGTGGGGGAGGGTGGTGGGGGGGTGGTGGGGGGGGGTTAGAGGTGGGAGGGGGATATGCTCTTTTCTCTCTCTCCTTTTGTGTGGGGGGGACCGGCGGAAAAAAAATGCAGGGGGGGACAGAAACTGGGAACTCTGCATCGGAAAGGCCAGGGTTCACCGGCCAACGCAAGGGGGTAGAAAGCGGGGGTTGTGTGTGCCAAGCCACGAAAAGTGATCAAACGAACGAGTTTGCCCAACAAAAGGGAGGGGGAAAGAAAATCGAAAAAAAGTTTGCGGGCTGTATACTTACGCCATGGGCAACTTCGGTCATGCTGAAAGGAGGGGGCAACGACCTTTTGGTTCAAGAGGGGCTTCAAGGGGGGAAAGTGCGGTGGCGATCATCACTCGTGTCAGTGGTCAAAGAAGGAAGGTTGGGGTGGGACGCGGGGGCGACCCGTCGTTCAGGAAAAAAACCCGAAAAGGAAAGGTTTGTGACAAAAAGCCGTAACTGGGCTGGCAGGCCGTGTTTCGAATAAAAAAGAAAGTGAGAAAAAATTTCCGGGCCGAATGCGCGGGCCCTAAGGGAACGGAGGGCGCAGGGGAGAAAGGAGTAACAAAGAGGTTATTAAACGGAGAGAGGGGGGGGAAGTTAAAGGGGACACAGAAATTGAAAAAAGGAGGAGCCAACAATCACCCACCTTCCGTAACTTAAGGAAGAAGAGACGGCGAAACAAAAACGAAAAGAAAAAGTTACAGAAAGGTACAAACGAGCACGTGGCCGGCCTTCCTCCGGGACACAAATGGGGAGAGACAGGCAAAATCAAAAGGGAAGAGCAAATTGACCAATGGAGGGGGACTTATTCCACAGAAATAAATGTTGAAAAGTATCGCAACAGAAAAGGAAAGGGGGAGGTGGCACTCTCATCATAGGAATGTGCCACCAGGTAGTCAGTAATTAAAGCCCGAGATAGAGAGAGAAAACGTTGGGAAAACGCTGTTGGCCAAAGGTCGGGGGAGCGTAAGGACAAGTTTGGCCAAAGCACCAAAACGTTCCGCCGGGCGATGCGTGCCATGCCGGGAAAAAACCTCACACAGCGAGAAAGAAGGTCCAAAGTGAGAAAGGGACTTCACAGGGCGGGCGTAGAGAAACAACACATGTAAAATAGACTGAACTGGGGGAGGTGTCCAAAGTGCCTTAGAACAAAAAAATAAAAGATCCTCCTCCCCGGGACGGTAAGGTAAGAGATAAAAAAAAAATGTAAAAAAAAAAAAAAAAAATAAGGGGGGAAGGGCGTCGGGGGAAACCTTTGTGAGCAAAAAACCAAGACTCCTCACCCTTTTTGGTTTTGGGGGAGACACCCTGCGGGGTATGGCAAGGAACTAGTCAGGGGGGCAACCCAACCGGAACGAGAGAGTCACTGGTTTGTTGGGTTTCGGGATGAGAAAGAGGAGTGAAACCCTCGATAAATCCCATCAAGTGTGGTGCCTTTGGAGAGGATTGGCAAGGAAGCATAATGCAAATCGATTGGGGGGAGCGTTGGGGGGGGTGGCCAGACTGCCCACGTTTAGGGGGGACAAAAAAAAAAAGGAGATCCGGAGCGTACATCACCAAAAAGGGTAATAAAGCACCCAAACAAAATGGTCGCGGGAGGGTCATGGGGTAGACGACCTAAAAAAAAACAAACCGTCTTTAATCAGGGCAGAGCGAAAGAAAGAAAAAAGGCAGGAAGGAAGGCCCAAATATCGCGGTCAGAAGGGCCGTTCCAAAAATGGAACGCTCCGGGGTTGAAAGATATCACGCTTTGGAACGGGGAACGCTCAGTTCACGAGACGAAAGATCTAATCCGACAGGAAAAAATATGAGACTCGAATCTCTGAACCTCAGCGAAGTCGGGGGAGTTCGAGTGGACATTACGAAAAGGACGATAGGGAGAGAAAAAAAAGGGGGGTTCAGCGGGGGGGTCAAATACAGAAAGAGTTTAAAAAAAAAAAAACGAGTGAAAAAATTTACAACTCCGAAATGGAGGGGAATGGGAGAATAGGAGCTTGCGGGGGGGAAAAAAAATACGCAAAAAAGACCCTTACTACCAATGGACCCGTTAGTGGAAGGGGAATGGCCGAATCAACGAAAAGCAGCAAAAAAAAAGACTCTTCAAACTTTTCTACTTAGGAATAGAAGAGGAGAATCACAAACTGCACACCGAAAATCTGCGGAATCGTTTGGCAAAAAACCAAACTGTGTAGAGAAATCACCGTGATTGTGTCTACCCAGGAACAACTCCGAATCAGACGGAAGATGGAAACCCATCGAATAGGCAGGGCAAAAATGGGGGGACCGGGCCATGTGCACAGAGAGAAAAAACCTAAAACTTTCAGCCGTCCAATGGTCGATAAGTGGGGGATGTGAAAAGGGGACGGGGTGGTGGGGTTGTTTGGGCCAAAAAAGAACCAAATTAAAACCAAACAAAACACTGGCCCGGGGAGGCCTTATTAAAAACGTCGATCGTCAACACCAACCCACAAGGAGGAGGATATAGGCGAGGTCGTGAACGGTGTCGGGTGTGGCGGGTGTGGTGCCTGTTGGGGGGGAAAACCGGACAAACAGAGAAAATCCGAGATCACTCTTTCGTATGACGCCCGGGGTTTGCCCTGGTCAAACTTGTCCATTGGACGACAGGGGTCGATATCCAAAAGAGAGTAGACGGAATTCTGAAAAAAGCGGTTTCAAGGGGAAAAAAGCACGAACCTTTCTATGGCAGGAGGAAAAGGAAGGGGGAAGAAAAAAAAAAAACCTGAATTTTCTGGACTTGATCCGAGGAAGGGGGGAAGCCGGCGCATGATAGAAAAAAAGAAGAGAAAGGCCATTGAGGGAGTAATGTGTACAAATGGCAGTCACGGGGCCTTCAGAGAAACCAACTGAAAAAAAACCAGCTCGAGGAAAGGGAGGGAAAAATGGAAAGTGATATCGTTGGACCCAATTGCCAACGCCGCGCGCTGGAAGAACAGAACGAAACCGAGGGAAAAAGACAGTGAAGACAAGAAAAAGGAAGATCGGCGGCGGGGGGACAAGTCCGAGTTTTCGAGAAGTGCGGAACTCAAAGCCACGAGCGGTCGTCCAAAAAGCGAGTGTATCCTTGAAACACGAACTGTGCCGGGGACGAAGGTGGGAGCGGGTTCTAGGGAGGGAGTCTAGACGGTATGAAGTGCTTAGTCTCTGCAGTGCCTATGAAAACGCTCCGTTGGCTCTCAAAAAAAGAAAAGATGGAAGGAAAGGACCTCGAGACCGTGTCGCTGACAGAATGAAAATCCTAGTTACTTCTGAAATACTCAAAAAAAAGTCCTGGGAAGGACCTTCCACCCTTAAAAAATGTGGCAGAGCCTGGAAACTCACTTAATCGTAACAGCGTCAACACCGGGTTCATAAATTTAAACGGCGAGATGGAAGGACAGAAAAAGAGGGAAACACAATGAAAAAGAATCAAATATCGCTTGTCAATTGGGGGGGGAAAGGGGAAGACGAGGGGGCCTCAAAACAACAAGAACGGAGATCTTGTGGGGCACACAAATTGAGAGAGGGGGCGACCGGGTGTCCCGGGAAGAGACTGAAGGGGCTTGTGGAATAATCATTCAACCGCAGACGCTGGGGGACTATCAGTTTTTTGGACACGGAAAAAAAAAAAAAAAAAACTTGGGGGTGCCTTGGAAAGGGGGGAAAACTAAAAAAAGACAAAGAAAGCTTTCCGCGTTTAAGGGTGACCCGACAAAGGTCATCGAAGTGAAAGAAACAATTTGGGGGGGGAGGTCACAGAAAGGATAAATAAAGCTCAAAGACTACTATGTACAAAAAAACAAATTGAAAGCCCATTTCAGAAGGGGGGCCAAGCTTTGGGCGACGGAAAAGCCTGGGGCAAAAAGTCTCTATTGGAGATCAGGGTGAGAACAACGACCTACAAGATTAAGACTCAATGTGATGCTGTGGGAAGGGGGAACAACAATAGCAAGGCAAACAGGGTGGAGGGGGACGAGGTGTGCGACAAGCGTCGACCGGAAAACAACGCCCACCCCCCGGCACAACCCGTCCAGGGACCCGCGGGCGGTCTACGCAAAGGACGGCCGCCCAAGTCCTGAAAACACGATGGGGACAAAGTAACTTTTTCTGGCAACTTTGCTTTGGTGAAAAAAAAAAGAATGAAGTTCAAGGGTGGAAAAAGAAACTAGGAAATACTTACCTGTGGAAGGTTACGCCGAAAAGGGGAAAAAAAAAAAAAAAAACAAATAAAAAAAGATGGGGGGTAAAAAGGGAGGAGTAGGCCCTGCAAGAATGAATACGATTCAAAAAACTTTAGAACCCCAGAAAAGGAAAAAAAAGTGCCTGAAGAAAAAAAGACTGGGGCTGGGACACCATCCATCTTTCCAGTGGGAAATTGGTAACCAACTCATCAAGTTTCTGGAGGCCGCCGGCCAAAAAGTAGGAGAATGCGCCTGGTCCCATCACAAACCCGCCCCGCTGCAGGACCATTGGAAGAGGAAAAACAAAAGAACAAAGGGGAGAAATTTAACGTTGAGACCAAGGGATCAAAACGCACAAAGGCGGTGTCCCCCTCAAGGTCGTGGTCAAACAGGGAGCTCATACTTAGTAAAAAGTTAGTTCAAAAGCTTGGAAAGAGTCGGTGAAGTTTCAATCGAATTACCCTTGAACAGAAAATAAAAACACAAAAAAGGGACGCCTGACAGGAAAATTCGGGAGAGAAGTTAACCGCAAAGTGGACGATGTGCGTATGTGAAGCAAAAACCTGCACAGATATCCTTGAGGAACGAACGGGAAAACGAGGGAAGATGGGACACTTTCTGAGACAAAAAGACCAACCGAAAGTACCGCGATAAAAAAAAAAAGAAAAAACCGGGCAAAATGGTGTGGCAGAAACAATATCAATAAAAAAAAAAAGAACAAAAGGTGATTAAAACAATAGAATTGTACACCGGGTTCAAACCCCATGAAGCAACAGTAAAAAAAAGGGGGGGGTTGACCAAGAACGGACAATAGGAAAGGACCGCTATTTTGGGAAGCGAAAGAAGAAGGGGGGGGGGGAGAGGAAGTGTTCCTCGGAGTACTCGAAGAAGGGATCGGGACGTAGAGGTTGTAGCATCCTTAACAAAGCTGTGAAGCAAAGAGTAATCCGCGAATGGAGATCCGGTGATCGCGAAAGAGAGGTCTATGTAATGAAAATACTTCAATGGGGAAAGGACCAAGGGTCGTGGTGACATAGACAAAAGAGAAGCTATGAGAATACGTCATTAGCCCCAGGGTGGCCAGAATGTCCGAAGAACGTTTCCAAACAGGAGAACCCCGGAAGGTTGGGAAGGGAGGACTTGAAGGACGGGAAATCGGAAAAGACGATTACGACGGCTCGTAGAAAAGAAACTTCGAAAAAATCAGAAAGGGCCCAAAAAAGAACTAGGAGGGCCGGGCTCAATCGACCGCGGTTAGGGAAACGTTCGTAGGACAGACGGACTCGTTCATAGGGGAAATGGGAGCGTTTAAAAAAAAGACAGAATACAAAAGGAAACAGTTGTTACAAAACTTGATCGACCCAGGAGGGGGGGGACCTTGGAGGAAAGGGACGAGGGCGCGGTGTCCAAAATGCCACGAACAAAATGGACACATTATTAAAGGAAAATTCATTGGGCGGCCCGAGTCCTCGGCAACGGGAGAGGCACTATAAATGGAGAGAGGGAAGGAAATTCGACATGAGAAACAGAAACTTGATGATTAGCGTTCCAAAAAAGACCCCACCCGTCTTGTGGAAAAATCTAAGGGAAAGTTTGGAAGAAGAAAACCCCGATTTAAAGATACGCACATACTTGAAGTGATGAAAACATAAGGAAAAAAGGGAAAGGGTCAACGGAGTCACCTAAACAAGAAAAAAAGTGTTGGGTGTGGGGGGGGGGGGGGGTAGAAAGGGGGAAAAGAAAGGCCCGTCTGAAGAGAAGATGGCGGGGGCTAAAGTCGTTGGGGGGGGGGTAAAGAGGACTGTGCGGGGTCCACACTTGAACGACCCCCCGGGGGGGGGGGGCACAGGAAGGTCCAATCTAGACCGACGGGAAGGGGGAGGTAGACCCAGCACAACATCCGGAACAAATTATGAAAATATAGATATACGTTGGGGGAAGAAGTGAAAAAAAGATTGGGAGACTTTTGGGGTGGGGAGTGGCGTGCCTGAGAAACGAAAAGGGGGGGGACAAGATCAGCCCATCCCAAAATTAAAAAAAAAGTAAAAAACAGTGGTGGAAAAATTGGTAGCTCATTCCAAGGAAGATAGAAGGAATAACCGGAAAAAAAAAAAGTAGGGGGGGGGATACTGCGAGAACTAGTCTCCATCGAGGGAATGAACAAGAAAAATGTGTGAGAAAAAGAAATGCCGGGACCCTAAACACCGGGTATTTATCCTCTTTATTGCGAAGGGGGAAGGAGAGCTAAAAGGGTGCCGATTGCCAGTCCTTCCATGAATCACGGTGGAAAAAACAAGGGGGGCCCGGGTGCAAATTTTCTGGAAAAAAAGATCTCCACACGTATCAAGACAGGAAGAGGGCGGTGGCTTAATCGTTACGGGTATGGGGCTTTGAACGCACATCCCCAATTCCTAGACTATCGGCCCAGGACCTACAAAAAAATCAAAAGGGGGGGAAAGGGGGGAGACCTCTCCGTCATCAGTTAAAATGGAGGGATTGAAATCGGGGGGGTTGGAGGACGGGGGCCCTTCAAAAATGACCGCTTCAAATGTCATGGAAGATCGAAAAGGGTTATAAGAAAACGAAAAAAAGAAGGAGGGGGGGGATAAGTTTGGGGGGGGGGTAACTAATTGTCGACAGGTGAAGCAGTGGGGAGTGCACAGGCACCTTTGTTTAGTTACTCAGTCTATTAAATAAGGGGTTGGGGAGCAGGAACAAGTCGACGGTTCCAGGAACCCACAGGGGCGTACCGAGGGGGGGGGGAATGTAAAGGATTACCACCACATTTACTTACCAACTTGGAAAGGTCCAAAGGGGTGGAAGTGGAGTTCAAAACTAGTCCTCACATTGGGGATCTAAATTCTTCCAATAAATGAGCAGAAGAATCGGAACACAAACAGATTGTTCTTGAGACTAAATTTGCAGTCCAGAAAAGCACCAATTGGAAGCGAGAAAAAAAAAAAAAATTTGGGAGTTTTGGGGGGGGGGGAAAACATTAAAAAGAGGGAATTTCCGCATAGTAAAAGGAGGGTGGTGAAACCAACACCAAGAGGGTGAAGAACGAGGCGAGAAGGGTGGCAGGGGTGCTGGGGTCTAAAAAGCACAAGCAAGGTTAAGAGGAAAAAAGAAGGTTGGGGGGTGACCGAAAAGGTCCTCTTGGCCGGTTTTGATAAAACGTTGACGCGCCATCGTGGGGGGGCAGTTTTTAAGTCCAGCAAGGGGAAAAGAAAAAGGGGGCCAAAAAGAAAAAAAGAAGTTTGGGGGCGGTGGCAGAAAAAATCACACCGCAAGAAGCTCACCCAATATTTGCAAAACCTTGGGGAAAATCAACCTGATGGGCGCTTTTGCTACGAAAACTGGTGAAACAAACTTTCGCTAATGCGGGAAAAGGGGGGACAACGGAAAGTAAGAGGGTAATGCTAGGTGATTTTCGGGGATGAGCAAGCAAAAGAGTCGGGGTAAAGCCAGGAGAGCTGTGAGGGGAAAACAAATGGGGGGGGGAAAAAAAAAAAAAACGAAAAACAATTGAAAGGTAAAACGGGCCGTAACTTTTCGAAACTGGTGCAACAGAGTCGGAGGCCGGCCCGAAAAAGGGTGCGCGGGGGGGGGGCCCAGCGAGGATAAAAACCCGCCGAAGCG
>Ga0179591_1379283_pt1 | contig 11890 bp, 12 predicted proteins | sample CZOMad2_1_08_16f_FD_182891 | JGI IMG/M metagenome (GOLD analysis project Ga0179591, IMG submission 182891) | Vadose zone soil fungal communities from Angelo Coast Range Reserve, California, USA - CZOMad2_1_08_16fungal (PacBio error correction) | ecosystem: Environmental > Terrestrial > Soil >...
CGGAAAGTTACCAGTTCCTTGGGTGCAACCTCTCCCCGAGAACTGGGGTGGGGGGGAGTCCGACCTCATGGAAAATTTCAGGGCAGAACCGCGGCCAGGCAAAAAAAACGGTTGCTGTGCCAAAAGGGGCTTTTAAATTTTTTTGGTCAACCTGTCACAGACAGAATCCGTCGGATGTTGGACGAAGAAAATCCAGGGGGTGAGGAAACAGCCCTCGAGGTTTCCCATTGGGGGTTGTCGCTTGGAACCTTGGAAAACAAATAAAAAACCCTTCCAGCGTACGCCTATCTACAACCACTATAAAGCAAAGCCTCAACACAACGAAGGCCAGAAAACTCTCAGGGAAATAAAAATTGGTGGGGGAAAAATTGATGTTGTAGGGGGACAGCCAGCAGTGACTAGCTCCGAGTCCAAACACAGCAGTAAAAAACCGCAAAGGATTCAAAGAACATCTGGACCGCAGTTTTGTGGTGGGGGGAAAAGATGGTAGAGTGGTCAGAGATGGGAACTTTGACATGGTCGACTGGACCTGGAGAATAAGGGTGGATAAAAAAAAAAAAAAAAAAAAACAAAAAAAAAAAGAAACATGAAAACCATGGGTAAGTTAGAACAAAGGCGGTGGAAGAACGAAGCTGGTAAAACAACCGCTACACAAACCATCTCGATCAGGTTAAAATCGCGAGTTGAAGGGGTCTAAGAGGGGGAGGGCAAAGGCACGGGCATGGGGCAAACCGGGGGAACAATAATTCCCACGCAAGATTTACTTTTGGGGTGGGGATTTGAAGGCAGAAGAGAAAAAAGTTTGGGGGGGGGTCCGGCCCGAGGCCAGGATGGGAAAGAAAATCATCCTGGGAAAAGGAAAAAAGGTGGAGAAAGGCGTCGGGCGCAGAACGCTCCTCTGACGATCAAAAGCTGTGGGTCTTTCCCAAAGGGGGAAGTGCAGAAAACAGAAGAATCTCAAGGGGGGAAGCTAAAATTGAAAGGGAACAGTGAAAAAGATGAGAGTAGATTTTCTCCAAAGGTCTTGGGCAGAAAGGACGGAAGGGGCAAAAGTCTGCACTAGTCGTGACAGTGTCGAAAAAACGACGCTGAACTAAGTAACTTACTTACTAGAAAGTGAAGAATCTCGATCAGCAAGTTCAAAAGCGTGGGAAAGTGAAAGCATAATCTGGAAGCGGTCGCGGGGGGCGGATTGATGGAGGAAATTCTTCGTAGGGAGGAGTGGAAAGGCCTCAATAGACTTTAGGCAACTGATTGCCACAGTATTTTAGGATGATCTCTGTGGAAAAGAAAATTCAGAGAAACGCGATGATTCATAGTTGGGGTGAGTTGCTGCCAATTAAATAACTCCCCGTCACGCCGCCACGCTTAGGTCGGGTGGCTAAAAAAAAATTGTTTGAAGGCGCCCCTGCCAACTTTCTTAAGGTTGGGCCTGTTGTCTTTGTGGCCCCCAACACAAAAAAAAAAACCCCAAAAACAGAAAAAAAATGCTCAGCTTTAAATCCCTTTCGGCGTCGCTTCCGGTTTGGGTTTGATTCATGGGGGAAGTCCTTGTGGGGGGGGACAGAGCGACGCCCCCCCCCAAGGCTAAGAACGGAGCCATTTTGGTTTGGGGAAAGCTCACCGTGGGTAACACGACGCCAGAGAAAAGCGCCTAATGAGTAAAAAGGGGGACCATTAGGATAAAAAAGGAAAAAAAGGGCAAGTCCATGAGGGAGCGTCCCACCTGGGGACTCAAAAAAAAACGGATTCACTGGGGGGGGGGGGGGATAAGTGGGGGGGATGTCCTCAGCACCCGAGGAAGAACGGAAAACTGGTACCAAAGGGACCCTGAAATCTCCGTATTGCAAGAAATGGCAGGCTAAGATGGGAGGAAAAACGCGGAAGCTTTGGGTACATGCACGTCCTCAAGAAAAAAGGAAACGACGAGCAAGACCACCGATAACACGTGGGAAAAGGGCCTGTGTTTTTCCCGGGGGAAGGGGCATCCGTCAAAGGACCAAGATAAAGCACGCGCCCCAAGGGGTTTGAGAAAACTCCGGGGGGAAAAAGTTGACGATAAAAAAAAGCGCAAAGCACTGAAGGAATTGTTCGAGCGCCCCTACGCTTCCGCCTAAGAGGAGGAACATGAGGGGAGCAAATACACTTTTGGGGGTCAGAGCAGCTGGGAGGGGAACCCGCGAAGATTCCCAGGGATCGGCCAGTTTGGGGAGAAAAAGAGATGGGGAGTTGATGAGCAAAACACAAAAGCTTTCAAAGAAGCCTGCGGAAGCCGGAAGACCGGGAAAAAAAGAAGAAAATTCCACAAAAAGATTAACTTAAAAGAACGGTGTTCGAGCCAAGGGTCCCTTAAAATAAGGATTGGGAAGGTCCCATGGGAAGAAAGGACATCTCAAGAGGCAAGCTGTAAGGAAAAATCGGTCCTGGCGGGGATCAAAAAAGGCGCTAAACGAAAAAACTGAACTGCAACAAGTTCACTGTAGGAGGCGAAGAAAAAGGGGAAAAAAACAAAAGGACGTGCGGCGGTAAAGCGGTCCTTAAATTGACCTTGGAGCGTGGTACTCAAAGTCAAAAGGTGAACTGTGACGGGGAGACGAACTCACTGCCGGTTGCCAGGGGACCCTTTTGAAATAGAAAGAATGAAAGCGACCGAAGCGGTCCACCCCCCACCCCAGTCAAGCGCGGGGGAAGAAAATCTCGTGGCCGACTCAACAAACAAACAGAATCTTTTAAACATCATCCAAGGGCCTGAAAACGGGTCCTGGCTCCAGCAAAGCGCACGCTATCACTCTAAGTGAAAAAAAAGGCAGCCTAAGGTTCGGGCAGGGATCACAGTGATCTCACGATGACGGGACACTTTCAAATTCAGGGGAGAAGGGAAAAAATATCCCGAGAAGTACTTTTCAGGGGGACTAGGACGCAGGATTGTTGGGTGTATCCTTTCGAAAGCAGATGAGTTCAAGCGACCCAATTTCTCGTTAGAAGCAACCACATGGTGCGGAAACGGTTAAGTAAAGGAACCGCGGAAGGCGAACTAGGGTAAAGTTTTAAAAAGGGAATAGGCGATCGGTCTCATAAAAGGGAGGAAAACGGATGGGGGCCCTCACCAACATCTACCTGGAAACTCCCCCAATCTCCCCACCTACAGTTTTACACGCGAGCCTGTTGAAAAAAAGTGGTACGGAAAACTGAAAGAGGAGCGAAGCGTTCGGGAGGGGCAGCAACAAGACAATCCAAAGTGAGGGAGTAGGGGAAGAGTAAAGGAAAGAGAGTTTGGGGGGACAGGGACGGTGCTCTGGATTAGTCCTGTCCGAGGGTGGGGGGGCTTATATTTTACAGAACCCCGGGAAGAAAGGTCCCAAAACCCGTCTGAAAGTCTTTGGGGAGGGGTCAACTCCGTGGATCGAAAAGTCGGGGCACTTTCTGTCACAATGGCTATGGGTCCGTAAAAAGAAACAAAAGGTCCTAAAAAGAAGGATTCATGTGGTGAAAAAGACGATGGGAAGGTTTATCCAAAAAAAAGGGGGGGGATTTAGAATACACCGACTATACCAAAGGTGACCCATAAGATCGATAAGGAGAACAAGAGAACCATCTATCGCACGGAAACAGAAAAAGGCCGGGCATCGCGTCCGGTGCGGGGTACAGAAGGGTTGGTATGGGGGGGAAACGGAAGGAACAGAAAAAACACCTGGAGCAGTGAAGGCCTGACGCGTGAGAAAAAGGGCATCCGGCAAAAAAGGCGGGCGAAGGGGTCCTAACTATCTGCCTTGTTTTGAAAAAACTTTGGTGCGTCAACAAAGTCCAAGAATAAGAAGATCAACGCGGGGGGATCGAGGAAAAACCTAGCAGGGTGCTATCTGAAAAATGGGGAGCAAATCTGGAAAGAGAGCAACTCTCTTCTATTCTGTGACAATCACCGAATGAACATCCGTAGCAGAAAGAACAGGGAGAATTGAAAGGTGCAAAACAACCCCCCCCCTCCCCAGAGCAAAAAGGTAGGATCAAGGGGGGGTGTTTCACAGAAACCAAGATTTTGACTCCCCCGGCAAGAAGGGTGCAAACGGTAACTGGGGGCAAATAAAAACGGGGGGTAAAGAATGAGACTAGGGGGTACTTGAGGGGTAGTCCACGATCAAAAAAATGGGCCCTACAAAAGGATCAACCGAATAAATTAAACTACCTGTAGAACAGGACCGGAAAAGAGGGGCTGTCGAAAAGAGGGAGTCAATGGGTTAAAAAAAAAGAAGGAATGTGCGCAAGGAGTTTCGCGTCAACAGACCAGCCAACAGGGTCTGGCAGGGCGGAAGGGGCACGGACCTAAAGGGATCAGTTTCCTGGGCGAACAAGGAATCAAACAGTAGAGGGGGGTTCCGTAGGGGACCAGGGGCCAGTCGTTCGACGGATTCAAGTAATCGGGGGCAGGGAATTGGCCAATTGGGAGGAAATACGTTAATGCAGAATCAACTAGTACTAAAGACAAAAAATGAGCTGAGAAGATCCCCGAGACGTTGTGTGGGCCACGGGGATGAAAGACGAGTGAGCAGTAGAAAACAAATGGGACTTGGGCCTAGACGGATCTCTACCCGAGGGGAAAAGTGAGCAAAGGACAAGACCGTTATAAGTAAAAAGACTTGGAGAAAAGAAACTTAACACAAAATTTCCCTAACTCCCTACAAAAACTCTCAAATCAACAAACGCGTACGGGGTCGGTGTGGGAAAAGAGAGTGGTGGAAGGCTTATCGTGAAGAGACCGCTAGCGGGGGGGGGAACGGGGGGACCCTAACATAAAAAATGGACAGCAGTAGGAGGGCCGAGAAAAAAAAACATAAACTGGGTATGTTTCCCGTCTGGGGAAAAAAGGGTGATTGCAGGGGTAGAGGTTTCTAGATTCGAACTTCAGTTCCGGTCTGGCGACCGAACTGCCCAAAGGTGGAAACGGGCGACGAAACACATCAAAGGGGAGTTTGTTGCCACAAAGCATGAAATGGCCGCAAAAAATAAAAAGGAACCAATCACACCGGCAGGTGGAAAACTGAGAGAAAACGCTTGGGGGGGGTACTACGGACGTGGGGGTGGCTCTGGGGCCGACCAGGCGGGATACGAACCAACCACCAAGTGGGAGAATAAGGGGCCAAGTCCAAAACATGCTCGACGGACTGGCGGGCAGCCCTTCGAAAAATTCTTTTGTATGTTTGGGTCCCAAAAGTGTTTTGTTTTGAGAAAAAAAAAGCGGAGTAAGGATTCATCGAGACGGGGCGCACTCGATCCCTTCGCCGGCAGGTGTGCGGAGGTGACACGGAGACAGAAACTGGGCGGAGTGGACCCACACACAGGGGGATTGAAACGGACTTCAAGTGTCACATAACAGCAGGTTGGTTATGGTTGCCAGAAAAAAAAAGCACCAGTGATTCCGTATGGGAGGTAAAAAAATTGGTGGGAAGGACGAGCCGAAACTTGGGGGGCACGGGAGGTGTTTCGCGGAAAGAAGCTCGCCCCCCGGGGACATTGGTGACTGGTGGGGTTGGTATGGGGGGCCGCACAGAAGAAATCGGAGGGGGGGCTACGAAAAGTCCACAACTCCCCAGGCAAACGGGCGTCGGTTGCGCGCGCCGAAGGGACCAAAATGGTTGAGAGAATCGGAAATCGGGATTCGGAGTGTGTTTGTTGGGGGGGCAGGGGCAAATTCGCGGGAAGTGAAAATAACAGGAAACACTTTCCTTGGGAAAGGAGAGGGGCTGGGATGGAAACTGGACCGAGCTCAGGAATAAAGATCAAGATGACTTCCAACAAACAAAACCGAAGAGGGAGATATCAGACCATTAGAGGACTCAAGTCTCATCACAAAACTCGTCCTTCAACCAGGACAAATACTAACAGGGGGGGTTTCTGGGGGGGAGGGTTTTTGAGGGGGGTGCTCAGGTAAAGGTGGTCGGCCCCATCGAAATGTGACCAGGGAAAATTGCGCGTTCACCAACTTCGCGAAAGGAAAAACCCAACCCTTATCAGCATTCCAGGAAGTTTGTATGGAAAAAAAAAAAAAAAAGGGGGGAATTCAGAGGGCAATCTCTGACCAAAAGTCCACAGGAGACGGAAAAGGGGGGGGAAATAGACTCTCAAAAAGAAAGCATATGGAGCTTAAGGGAAGGGGGCGGATCGCCGGGTTTACAGGTGTACAATCTCAAACTGAAACCTGATGTCCAACGTTCTCGGGGAAGAAAAAAAGTTAAGGATAAGTTGTCTGACGTTGGAGGTATACAGGACGGAAAGGGGGGACCAATTTCGCCAAAACAAATCATTGATCCGCCAGGGTACCTAAACCGTAAACTTGTAAAAGACAAGGGGGAAAAATACGTAAACTAATTGGGGATCGATTCCAGACCTCTCTTGACAAACCGGGTATGGGGGGGGGAAAAGATATGTGTGGCACTGGCCAAGGAACAGTGGCACGGTGGGGGGGGAAGAAAAAGGTCTACGGTGCCGGGGGCAAAAAATTCAAATCAAAGAGAATCTACATCGTTCTCCCGGCATGCAGGCGTCTTGAGTTAAATGTGAACGGGTCCCCAGAAAACTCGGGGTTTTACCAAGACAGGAACACGGCGCTTGGGCTCAATAGCCGCGCACGAGGTGGGAGTCCGCCAAAAAAAAGGGGGTGTCCACGGTCTGTCGCCCAAAGGCGGGGCGTGCGAAAATCGGCGTCTAGCACCTTGCCCGGCGGATACCCGCAAAATAGACCATAAAAAAATTCTCTTTGGGTAAAAGGTCCATGGTGAATTGGGGGGATTTGCGATTACCATCGCCTTCTGTTAAAAAAAAAAAATACTCTCAAAAACGTGGTTGCACAAACGCCAAAGGGCATACTCCTGGAAGAGTTTGCACATCCGCATGGGGTTTTTATATGGGTGGGGCCTGTAGCATGATGGACTTGTTGAGCAGGGGACGTAAAGTTGAGACGAACGTTAAAAATCGGGGTGATCCATTGAGCGGGGAAAAAGAACGGGTTAACTCCTTTTTGAAGAATGTCTGAATCAAAAGGAAGGAACACAACGGGACATCACTATTTTGCACTGGAAAGGAATGTTGACCGGGGGGAGGGGAGATAACGCTTCACACAAAACCGGGGAGCAATGCCAAAAAAAGAAAAAAAAAAACAACAGAATTCCAAAAGTGTTTGAATGTACCACCGAAGACGAAAAAATTTGGGGGCACAAAAAAACCTGGCCCGAGAGTGGGACTCATCGGGGGTTCGAGCGGGTGCGGGCGCTGGGGCAGGGCGGGGGGCACTGTCCAGCACGCCTGCGATCGAGTTTGAATTCGGAGGGTGGGGGGGCAAAGAAAGATCGCCGGAAGGGCTGGTCAAAAAAAGAAAACATTGGACTCCTGGTAAAAGGGTCACTCCCAGGGCAGGGTCACTTTCGTAAAGGAAATGTCGGTCAATCGGGGGGGGGGGGAAAACCAGGGGGCGGCGGGGGAAAAAAATGGGAAATCGTTGAAGAGGCCGGTATTCAAGATATCGCCCCTATCCTTTTTACCACAAAAACAACCCCAACAAAAAAAAATCCCAAAAAAAGGGTGCATTAATAGCCAACGCGCAATCTGAGACCAGGGAATTCGAAGACCAGTAGCTTGTTTAAAGGGGGGTTGCGGAAAAAAAGGAAGCCGTCGTGCGTAGGCGCCCAGGGTTTCAGGGGTCAGTGAGGCCGTGAATTTGCAATTAGAAGCAGGCTAGCGGCACAGGATTGGGGCGGCTCAAGATAAAGCCTTATAGGGAAGAGGCGTGGCCAGCCCCCATGGAGGGACTTTCGAGCACAAAAAAAAAAAAGGGTAAAAAGTGGCACGGTCACACTCTTAAACAAAACGGTTCGAGGGGGAAAAGGGGACCTTTGTAAGAGACTATTTTGGCCGGATACTTTGGGTTTGGTCTAGAAAAAGAAGACGCCTTCTGGTCCAAACGGAGGCCAGTTGTTGTTGTTGTCAAAAATCTCGTCCCAGTGCCCATAACTGGACGCCATACAGAAAATCTAAAAAGCGCCGGGGTTGCGTGCCAGGCAGGCGGTTCCGGGGATTGAGGGGCAGGAGTTCGGAAACGGGGCAGGGGGGAAAGAAACGGGGGGGGGCCTTTCAAAAGGGCGCGGAGAGGCCCCCTTTTTACCGCCCTCGGACTCGGATGTGAGGACACGGGCACGGCATCTCAAACCGAATTGGGAAAAAAGGGGGACACGGTAGGCGTGCCGATACCAAGCGGCATCCCAAAACAAAAGGGGAACGATCATGGGTGGGGGAAACGGCGGAGGAAGAATTCACGGCCCTATACCGCAACGAGGGCCAAACGGGGAAGCCATGGAAACTCAAGCGTTCTGGATATCCTATGCCCAAGCCAACTGGTGAAATTTTTGCAACCAACCAGAAAACTAGGGGTTTAAAAACCAAGGTAGTCTGGGGGTTCCGAGGAGGCATGGGTGGACACACCTATGGGGGGAAAAAGGGACGGCGATGAAGGTCGATAACAGTGTCAGACGGGAAAAGGGTTTGGGCGCCGAAAAAAACACAGGAAAGAAAACGCGCATTCACAGGAGCGAAAAGGGGTTAATAAAACGGGAAAAATTCACTCAGTCGAGCGCGAAAGCCTGAAACGAAAAATGGGTGGGATGCCAATGGGAAAACCTTCAACAAAACCCAGGAAAGCGGGCGCAGGAAGGAATCTTCACCAACAAAAGAAGAAAGTAAAGGGAAAAATCATGGGCCGACGGGGGGGGGGGGCAAAGGAAAAATTAGTGGGGCAACGGAAATTTCGGGCCCTGCCAGTGGGAAACGGAAACGTGGCCGGCACAAAAAAAAAACAACTGGGTTGGGGCGCGGAACGAAATTAATTTCCTGGGGGCCTGGGGGTAAGAAGACTTACTCAAAGGACAAGTAAAAATCGGCGCCAACAGACAATCAGGGCGTCATAAGTCGAAGCGATCATGAGAACAACAGAAAAACGGGAAATGGATTAAATATATATAATCAGGGGTCTTAGGGGGGGGATAAAAACGATCCTACGTCAGAAGGAAATTGATCAAGTAAAAAACAATCACAACCGTAAGGAGTAACTCTAATAACGGGAGGGGGCAACCACTACAAAATTGAAAAAGAGGGAAGGACGATCCTGGAGAGGGGACTTTTTGAAAATTTGGGAAAGAAAAAAAGAGTTGGGCAGAAAGGGAGAAGAAGCGGAAACGACTTCCAAGCGAACGCACCTTTATCGTTGGGGGGAAAAGGTTTGCGCCATTGCAAAGAAAAAAAATTGGCGGGAAGGAACGCGGGGGGAAGTTGAAAATTACTCATCAGGATGACGCAAGGGCTCTTGAAAAAAAAAAAAGACGACGGGGGTGGTTTGAGCGCCAGAAAGGAAAGAAAGAACTTGTCTGCTGACCTCGGCGCAGGGGTGAAAAACGGGCGTGAACCAGTAACAGTGGGGGGACTCGCGGGAATAAAAAAAAGTTAGGAATACGTTAAAAACGGGGTGCAGGAAGGCCAAAAACAAGTTCCAACCAGGAAAAGAGGGCCGGGGACAAAACGGGAGGAGTGATTAAGAGGTTCTCTAAAACGAGCGGAAAACGTCAGGACCACTATTTGTGGGGGGTGTTTCAAACAGGACTCGGGGGGGGGGAGAAAAGGGGAATCGTCAAAAAGGAGAGGTATGGGGGGGGGTATTGGCGGCGATGGGGCAGACACCCCACATAGTATTGAAAAAAAAAGATATGGGAAAATCGCCGGGGAAAGGCAAAAACCGACTGGGCGATTGGGGGGATCCAGAAGGCAATGAAACCGCGTTTAGTCATCCTGGGAAAAGGTAGGGGTCAAAAAAAAATTAATCAAAAGGGATCAGAAAAATCCTCGAAGGGTAAATCCCTACAGGAACCGGACGAAAACTATCTGAATGGGGGAAAAGAGAAACCTGGAGGGCAAGGGGAGAAACAAGGGGTATAAAATGAGAAGGGCAGGGTACAACGTTCACCAATGTGGAACGTGAAGCCAAAACAAAAAAGGGAAGGATCCGGTGTAAAGAGCTGCTCAAACCAAAGGTTAAAAAAAAGAGGCGCCGAACGGACTGTGATAGAAGGGCTCCCTTTTTTGGGGAAGTCATGGGGGGAGGGGTGCTGTTGAGCCAAAAAGAAAGCCAGGCCGGAGTCGTGGCATGAACGCGGGGGTGAGACGGCAATAGGGGTAAGAGAAGCGGCAGCGGGTGAAATCACGAGACCAACTGCCAGCGGCAAAAGGCAGGGGGAACAGACGACTCACGTAATGGTAAAAAAAAAAGCAAGCCTAACATCCAAAGAACGTGAGACCTGACCATCAAAAGGGAAACGGAGCGCAAGGAACTGGCGAATGGGGGGTCAAAAAACGTTCCAGAAGAAAAAGCCCACGAACCAGGGCACGAACAAGATTATAAAGTCGATACAAATTTGGGGGCTGAAAACCTACTAGAAAAAAGGCAAGGGTGTTGCCGAACGGCCTTCGGGGGCAGACACGCGGGGGAAAGCAGGACGACAAAACGCCAAAAGGCCGATAGCCGAGAGGAGAGGGCAAAAAAGCACTAAACAGCAAAAAAAGTGGTCGCGACCCGAGGCAAACAGCGCCCGGGCACGGGGAAACAAACTGCCGGCAATCAAGTAGAGTGAAAGGTCATGAGTGAACCATGGTAACATGGTCCACGGCGGCGGAACATCCCTAGAGTAAAAAGACAAAAGTCCAAATGCGAGAAAACCAAAGGCGAGAGACGGGTAAGACGGTGTGAGCCGCTAATCACCAGAAGAGAACGGGACAAGGGAAGGTGGGGGGGAAATTTGAAAGAAGGAAAAAGGAATGGTAGAGCAACTGCCGAAAGGAGCACTGAGCACCGACCACGAGGAAAAAAAAAGCGGAAGCCAAAAAATGGTGGACAAGCAAAATACCGGGGAAGATCTTGGTGAGGGACATGAAAAAAAGAAAAACGGGATCTTTTAAAGGGGGGAAAAATGGTCATCGGAACAAAAAGACCAATTGACGGTGTGAGGCGCCTGTGTGTCGGGGGGGGAGTGCTGTGAATAGGGAATGATTTGAGATATCAGCTGGTCGCTTTTCTACTAGGCCAAAAGCTAAACTTGAAAAATCGAGCTAGGGGGGGAACACCACTCACAAGGGGGGTAATTTTCAGCTGAGGGGGAGGGTCTATGCGCCCGGCAGGGAAGCAACTAATAGTCTGTAAAAGTTAATGGGGCAATCCTTTGGTGATCTTGACAGGGGGGGTGCTCGGGAAGCCACCAGTGAACTACTACAGGAAAAACACACACTTTTTGGCCTTGCAGTCACCGACTATAAGGTGTATCCCGGTCAAGAGAGGTATTGCCGACTCATAGGGAACGGGTGGGGGACATGACGACAGGTTCAAGACGGTCGACAAGGGGGGAACTTTAAATGAGGGGGAATCAAAGAGGTGTCTGATTGAAAGACCTTAAAAGGACGATTACGGGTATGCACAAGGCCGAACAATATTTGGGGGCTTTGCCCGGGCACTACAAGAGTCCTTGTATAGCTTTTCACAATTTTGAACAAAAGGCGTCCGAAAGTGTGTCACTGGGCAGAGTTGGGCCATAGAGGCGCCCGAAAGGCCCGTGAGGTGGAAGTTTTGGGCTGACGGGCGCACCGAATCAGGAAGTACGGAAAAAAAAAGGTAAACTCCAAATGGGTGCAGGTAGAATCGGTGGGGGGGGACGGAAGCGACGGGGGACTGTGGTAATGGGGAGGGGGGGGAAATCTTGATTGGGGGGGGGGTTGGGGGGTCGAGGAAGTTAGACGGAGGAAAAAAGAGGGGGGAAGACCAATTCCTGGTGGGATGGGATTTGGGACATTAATTATCATGAATAGG
>Ga0179591_1298599_pt1 | contig 11889 bp, 9 predicted proteins | sample CZOMad2_1_08_16f_FD_182891 | JGI IMG/M metagenome (GOLD analysis project Ga0179591, IMG submission 182891) | Vadose zone soil fungal communities from Angelo Coast Range Reserve, California, USA - CZOMad2_1_08_16fungal (PacBio error correction) | ecosystem: Environmental > Terrestrial > Soil >...
GTTCCTCGGAACTCTAAAAAAGGGCGAGTGGAAAAGTCTGTCACCTGAGAGGCTTTCGTTGGTAGCCCTGGGGATAGAAAAAGGAGGGGGGAATCAAGAGAGTTCCTTAGAAGCAACCTCCGGATGAAAAAGACCTTTGTCATCGACCAAATCAGGGGGGGGTACTTACACCCAAAGGAAAAAGTCAAGGAGAGGGGGGAGTCGGAACCCCTGCGGCAAACGCAAAGAAGGGAGAAAGGAAAACAGACAGGTGGCGGGACGAAAGGTCAATTTTGGGGAAGGAAGAGTATTCGAAAAAGGGGTCTCAAGATCAGGGGTTGAGAAAAAGTCCAGTCCCTAGGAGAAACGGCGTCGTTTTCCCTTTCTGGTCAAGGTAATCAATAAAAAAGAGGGGGGGGCTCGAATGGGGAAAGTTTCTTCCCGGTGGGACGACGAAAGAACCTACTGACCTTGACCTCCCATCAAAAGAATTAGAGGCCAAAAAGTCGCCTTTTGATTCTCAAACGAGGGGGGGCGCCAAGGGGTTTCCTTGACACCTGGAACCAAAGGGCGACTTTGGACCGAGTACAATTGCAACGTAATCGTCAAAAAAGAGCGGGAAAGAAAGGGTGTCTAAGGAAAAGGGCGGCGGCTTCGGGAAAAAAAAACTGTGGGAGTTGCGTAGGGTGAAGTCAAAAGCAAGAGCGCTTTCCGTGGGGAAGAACGGGCGGTGGAACAGAGAACGGGCGGCCATCCAAACACTCGACGGCGTGCGGGGACGGGGGGAAGGGGCGAAGTGGGTCCCCTAACTGGCTGCAAATTGACTGCAAAGAGGGGGGGGGTGTGAGACAACTGATGGTGTGAAAAAGGAAATAGACGAAGGCCATGAACCTTGGGGGAGGGAGCGGAACCGGTCTGGGAGTTGGGGGGCCAAAAGAAAGAGAGTCCTCTAGTGCGTACGGACGGCTATGGACGCCCGGGGCCAAAACTCGTTGGTAGGACGTGTTAATGCGGAAGACGGGACCAGTACAGGGGAAGCGGGTGGGGTCCAGGGCATCATAAATTTGGGGGAAATCCTGGAGACTTTTGTAACGGTTTTCCTCCAAGAACAAAGTTTAGGTTGAGGGAACGCTGGGAAAAATCTTCGTTTTCACTTGAGTGGGGGGGCGAAGGAGACAATAAAAAAGGGTTGCCATCAAGACAAAGGAAATTCCTCCGCGGGACGGAAATGCAGCAAACTTGAGGGGGACAACCAAACCATAAGCTGGTCTAGGGGAGGGGGAAAAACGCACTCTCAACCTGGGAATTTCGCAAAAAACAGATCTCAGGTTCGGGGTAAAAATTGAATGAGAGGAAAGGGGGGCGAAGAAAGCCTCAAAGCACAGGAAGAGACTGTCAAACGCGGGCGGGAAAAAGGAGAAAAACGGCGGGCTCACAAGGCAAACCTTGAAATTTTCCAAAAAAATGAGGAAAAATCATCCTTCCCCGCAGGAGGGAGTTGAAGGTTTAACGAAAAGCGACAATGGGGAAGCACACGCATAGCAAAACAAAGAAGATCCCGAGTCTCTAAAGCGCCTCAGACCATGCAGGGCGATTCACCCTTTGCCTAGATAGGAACGGGGGAAATGGCAAGGGTGCAAGACATGGGGATCTCTAGCCAGAAGGGGGGGGATGCGCACAAGGAAGGGGTACAAACCAGGGAAAGCGTGAATCAGGGTCACCAACACGAGTTACGGTTAGGGAAGTAAAAAGTGTCGTCGACACTTGAAAAAATTTAATCCGGCACCAGTAAGAGGTTGGTCTTGAACGAATGCGTTATGGGTTTTTCTACGCGGGTCCGTAGGCACAGACACGATTCATGCTAGCTGTGCAGACAACGACAATAAAAAGTGCTTCACGGGGGAAAACACACTAGCCCCCTGATGAAAAACGAAATTGGCCGCAATCAAGATAATTATTTACCAAAAAAAAAAGACATGGGCCGAAGTAAACTTATGGGGGTCATTGTCGTTCAGATTGGTAAGACCTCAAAAAAAAAGGAGGGTGTCCGCCAGGTACCCGTGAAGAAAAGGAGTCAACAATTAGGTACACATATGTTGCGATGTGTGTTAAATGGAGTTGTTGTGGGCCCCGCAAAAGAGGGACAATTTGGGCGGGGGTCGGAGATCTCTCTCAAAACAAAAAAAAAACATTATTAGGTAATATCGAGAGACAACATGAACATGGCCCAAGGGATGAGTTAACCCAAACTCAAGGGAAAAGCAATCAGCGGAACGACACATATTGGAAGCCAGTGTGAAAGGTAGGTACAGGGGGGCCAGGACCCGCCCTTGGGGGGTTGTTATAACTACCAGAACAATCATAAGGGAAACAGGAAACAAAGAGTCTGCACGGGGGGGCCGAAAATGGGACCTCTTACCCGAATATTGCCGGCAACAGGTGGGGGGGGGGGTCTGTCGGGGTGAAAAAAGAGAAAAGTCGTATTTAGACGCAGCGAAGAAGAGAGCGGCTCTAAAGGGGACCGAGAAAGACCCCGAATCCACCACAGTCGACCGGCCAGTGTCATTCCCGCAAAAATAAGCGTTCGAAGACATCGCAAAGGTTACACGAGTAAACAAACGGAAGAAGAGGGGGTAATAACAACGTAATAGAATTTACCACCACGATGTTGGCGAACGATCCGGAAGGGGGGGAGCTGCAATACTTATTTCAACCTGCAAAAAGGAAAAAAAAGGGTCGGGCAACAGAGTGTAAGGAATGGAACCAGCAGGTCTTTCGCGCGAAACACTCTCGGATGATGTCAAAGGGGGGGGGGCACCAAAAATTTTTGGTCAAGAGGACGTTCCGAAAAACCGAAAGAAAAAGCAAGCGTGAAAGGCGGAAGGGTCGACAGTACGGTCAGGGTTCCAAGGGCCGTAACCATTGTGTGAAAGCAGTTGCGTCGGAAGCGAACGCAGCTTGTCCCGGTTGATTCATCTTCCAACAAATTAGGCTCTCACCTTTCGGGGGTCACTAACGAAGAAGAGATCGGCCCTCTCAGAAAAGGAAAGGGCAAGCGGGGACGCACCAAGGGTGAAAGTTGAGTTTTTACTGAATCCTGAAGGGGAAGAACCGCGGGGGGACGGTCCAGTGCAATGACTGTAATGAGGAAATCAAAAAAACGGAGGCAGAACCGTCAGATAAACGAAGAATGGTGGCAGACGGTTTGGTGCCAAAATCCCCAACTGTAGGCAGACCGAAAGCTCAGGACCCATGGGCAGGTTCAACTTGGGAAATTGCAGCAACCACGCCACAAAAAGGTGGGCCTCTCCCTGAACATGGAGGGACAAAGGCTGGCCCACAATACCAATCCACTCCGGGCATTTTTCCAGGGAGCAGAAAAGTCGAGACCACGGAATTACGAAAAATATCTTTATTACTTAATAAAAGGGGGAACGCAAGAACGCAAGCAAAAAGGGGGGACCGTGGACAAACTTCAAAACGGTGGTAACTGGGACAAGACAGGGGGGCTAACAAACCAATGAATTAAGAGAGGGAAGTGGAACAACAACCACCCGTTACAAAACAGACACCGACCGGCCGCTCCGGGACTGGCCCTCCCAGTGGGCATTGGACGTTATCTGACCAACAACACGAAAACATCTTGGAAAATTCTTTTACCAAGAAAAAAGGCACTTCAAAGGGGGGGGTTGTAACAAAAGAGAGGACCGGGTGAAGAAAACAAGCTCAAAGGACCAAAGAAAGCAAGGACGAAGAAATTCCCCAAGGGGGGATCACATAACGGAAAGCGCCGGTAGGGAGGGAGCGAAACCCTGAGGGAGAAAGAACTTAATAACAAATTTGACTTAGAGGAAAGTCCCTCTAACCGGTGGGGTGAAGGATGAAAACAGAAAAGGAGCTGATCCGACAACAGGGGGAGGAATGAACATTAGGGCAGCGAATAAAGAAACCGACGCGATAACACACGCTCAAAGGGAAGCGCTAAAATTCAGGGAAAATTAAGGGACAAAAGTCAGGAAAAGTCCAAAACACATTTGAAGGGGTCGGTTTTTCCCAGGGGCGCCTGATTGGCGGGTAGGAGGTTCCAAAATCACGCTCGGACATAGGGTTGCACCTTAAACCAAGGGAAACTCTGGAGGAATGCAAAACGTTTCGTTCAGGGGGGGAGGTTGGGACTTTGGCGACCCGGGCCGCTTACGCCGTGCGGACCCGAACAGACGCCCAACCAACGCACCTACTCAAAATGCCCCTAAAAAAAATCTAGAATTCTATGACCTAACAGAGAGTAAAAAGTCCACAAAAAACAACGGAAGATGAGGGTAATCTCTCCTAGGGGGAGGGGACAACGGGCACCCGGCATAGATTTCGTTCGGGAATCTGGGTGGGGGGGAACGTTGGCGTGGTCTATGGGTTAAGGACTGGGGATTAAGGAAAAACGCGTCAGCCCCTCCGACAAACCAGGGGAGGACCGAAATGACCGCCTCAGGAAAGCACCGGTTTCAGACGTTAGCACTTGCCTTTGGACTGGAACCACAAAGGACCGGGACCGCGCGGGGCTGTGGACAAACCTTTCTTCAATACAACAAAAACCAGATCAGGAACCGGAAAAACTGGAAAGGCTTGGCACGCCTTGTCCTTCTAGGGGCAATGGAGATACAATGTAGGCAGATGATGGAAGGATGGCCGTCTTCAAGAGGAGGTACAGGGAAAAAAGTTTCTTCAAGATGACCTAGATGAAAGTTCCTCCAGTTCCCAACAAGTTGTCTACTCAGAAGGAACTGGCTTGTACCGGAAAAAAATACAATCCTTACGCATTCGACCCGGGGTTGGGGGTGAATGAGGGGGGATAAACGAATGGGGTTTCGCTTAAAGTTCGATTCCTTCGGCTTTTCCCAGTCGTATTATTAAAGGGCCTGGGGAACGAGGCGGCCTTGAAATTAGGGGGGAAGACGAGCGGGCGGTCCGTATGACGGCGAAGCGGAGGGGGGGGGGAAAAAAACCAAAACAAAATTTTGGCGGGGGGAGGACGTTCTAGTGACAACAAATTCAAGATCTTTTGGTCAAAGAGGACTGGAGGGCCCAAAAAAAAAAAAACACACGAGTTGGGGCCCCGCATCCTTCAGGGGCTGGGGACAAAAGGAGTGGAAGAGCAGGGGGTGCAGGTTTGGGTGTCACCTTGGGGAAGTCTAGAAAGGGGGTTAAAGAAGGTCTTGTGAAGGGGACAAATGTCTCGATTTTGGGGTGAGCCCAAAACTGATTGTTTTGGGTCCAAGTAATATAATAAAGATCACCAGTAACTGGGCGGGGCCGGTTCCCCCCGGGGGAAAACTTTCAGCCATCCAAAGAAGTAGGAAAGACGGGCAAACGAGGGGCCGGGGTGAAAAAAAAAAGGAGGGAAACCGTCGAGGGGGGGAGCGGTACTTACACGCCGGGTTGTTAAACGGCGCGGGAAAATCTGGGGGGAAAGGGCAATCCCAGGAACAATGTTGCAATGGCATGTCGGGTGGACAAGGGAAGAAAAGCAGCCTTTGACAGGTGGGAGGAAACACAGGGCTGAAACCTTGTAATATGGGTGGAAATAACTGTACCTGAAGGGGATCAATCCGTTCCTAGAGACGACAAAGGAAAGGCCAAAACGGTTAACATGCCAGGGCTGGGCAGGGGGCAAATCCAGTTAATAAGGGGCGATTGAACTTTGACGCTCTGCCCTTAAGGGAGGGAACGCCGAGATCCGCCGGGGGGAAAAGTCAAGACCAGGGGAAAGGGTAACGAGAGCCAGTCGTACAGCAAAAAACACCCGTGAATCGACAAAAAGGTTCCGCGCAACAATCGTGAAAAACCGTGCTAACAAAGGAGGGACGCCGGAAACTTCGTTTACATTGGCTAACAGAGCTTGTTACTGGTGTCACGAGGGATTGGCATTGGCTTTACGAAAAATCGTACAAAGGGGACAGGTCCGAAAATCAAGACCGAAAAGCCGAGTCAGACTCAGACAAAAAAAGAAAAAAACAAAACAACTACCCACAGTATAAAATTCCCAGTGGTTCAAAACCTCACGGGATCTACACTGGAAAGTGTTCAACGGCATACTTTTGGGAGGGGGGACAAAAAACTCGGCAAGACTTGAGCGGTCTGGGGGGCGCAAAACAGCGGGGGGCCCGGGAAAAAAAGCGGGATACGTCGTTAAAAAAAAAAAAAAAACGGGAAACGTTCGGTACACCGTGTGGGAGGCACGAGTGTCAATCGCACTGAGAACGGTTAAAATCCGGCAGTACGGGATTTTTTCGGGGGGATAGAGGGAGGTCTGGGGTCTCGTCTCGGGCGGGGGCGCATCGGCGGGCTTCTGAGCCGCGAGTCAGACTCAATAGGCTTGGCACGAAGGTGAACCACAAAGACCCGCTCACAATAACGAGCAGGGGAAATGACAAAGAAGGCAAATTGCACAAGAAGGGAAAGTGCCGGGGAAGGGACAAGGGTAAAATGGTCCGTTTGACGATTTCTCCCCCGACCAACAAAGGGCGGGTAACCAGGGGCCATACGCCAAGTTAAGCAAGGAAACAATATGTCAACAAGGGATGGTAAAACAATAGGGGTTCGGCAGGGGATGGAGGGAAAAACTTGGATTCAAACCGGGAAACAAGGGAAAACATTTCCCTAACGGACCATGAGGCAGGTCAACAACAACACAGTGATTTAGGGAAAGAGAAGAGAGCACTGGGACCAATTGACCCCGGACAGGAGGGGGCAACTCAAGGTAACCAGTCTCCGCAGAAAAACTACCAGATAATCCAGAATATCCACATGGGGGGAAGACAAACAAGGGTACATGTGTCCCCTGAACCACCTTGTGTTGTAAACAAAGTGGGGGGTAAAAAAGACAAAGAACCAAGAAGAAACTTGGCTCGGGCACCAGGAAGAGGGGAAAATGGGCACCTCTTACTGATTGGGGGGGGAACCGGCAAGGCGGGTTTATAGGGGAGAGGGGAGTTGGGTCAAGTCCTAAAACTTATGGATTGGGAAGAACAGAAGTCCGACTGAAAATGAAGCGCCAAAAAGGACGGATAATAAAAGACCTCATCGGCAAGACCTACAAACTCGACGCGCTTAGATTCCCAACATCGCCAATTGTCGAAACAACTCCACAAGTACCGAACGACGTGTTCCCGGACCCTAATAATCGTGAACGTCCACCCGCAATGGGGGGTGCGCCCTAAGCGAAATGGAATCGGGACACGAAGTGGTCAAAAACGTGTCCATGTCCATCCAAGGGAGGGGGAATAAGTCAGAGGGTTGAAGTCTAGACGAACCTACAGCGACAAAATAGGAAGGATGTAGACGAATGGACCCAAGAGGGGGGTTCGAGTAGGAACGCAAGCACAAGCCCGCGGGGAAGAGCGATGGTACAAAATCCCAGCCGGGGGTGGAAAGTGGCCCAAACGCTGAACTGGGGGACGACGGTTTTAGGCCTTCGCTAACCGAAACGGGAAAAAGGCTTGCCTGCTGAAAAGGAATTGCTTCAAAAATCATCTAAGCAGGTCCCTGGACCGCAAGGAGATCGAACTTTCAGGAGGAAGGGGAGGATCACCGGGCCCCAAATGGGGGAAAAAAAAGGGGTGTTTACCTAAGTGGGGGCGGGGGGCCCAAAGCGATACGGTAGGCTGAACTAGGCAAAGGACTTATCCCTGAGAAGAACCCAGCAAGTAGAGGAAGGAGTTCACATAAAGGGGGTGGCTGCCCACGACAGTCAGTTGTCCCATGAACCGAAAAAAATAAAGCGACGCTTAGTGTTCCGGGGAGCGGCCCACCAGCTTTACGGCAGTGAAATTAAGGCCCCCCAGAATACAGACAACCCGCCAGGGGGAGTTCACCAATTAAAAGGGCGCTTCCGATTTGAAAAAGAGGCGGGAAGGTAAAAAGGAAACCGGTCCTAAAAAAAAGTACGCAATGGGGACTTTCACGTAGGGAATTATTGTTACAACTTACAAGGGGGGGTCTAAAAACAAACCGACAAGAAAAAAATAAGAGAAACAGGCAACCCAGGGAAAAACAAATCGCAACACCCCGTGCTCCCCACAAGCCGCTAGGCACGTTCCCTGTATAGGTCCATATCAACAAGAAAGATATAAAGCTTGTGAAAAAAGAAGTAACTCACTGAAAGGGGGGGGGGCAAAAAAAGAGGGGAAAAATAAAAAGAAGAAAGGGCCTGAAAAACAAAAAGGCCAAGAAGGACAGGGAACAGAAAAAAAGGAAAAAAGAATTGGTGGCATCCGTTAGGAAGCAGAGACGAAAAAGGGAGCATAAAACCACGTGCAAAACTCGGAATCCCCCTGGAAGTGTTCATCTAACAGAAGAAAGATCCACTTTTTAGTGGGGAAGTGCCGAAAGACCAGGGGAGCGAAAAACAGGGGACTCCAGAATGAGTGAATGGGGAAGGCCTATCGACGGGGGAATAGAAAGATCCGAAGAAAAAATAGTCAAAGGGGAGAAAGGGAAAAGGGGCCGTACAAAAAGGTTCAGTCAGGCCTTGACGCTCAGGGTGGGCAAAGGGGGGCTACTTGGGGGGAAAGCTCCAACCGCAGAGCCCTTTTGGGTAAACGTCCACGGAACCGCGAGAAAAGGTGAAGGGGGCGACGGCGGGGTTCTGGCGGTCCTGAGGTTCGAAACCAAGGCCACCAAATAGCCCCACCACTACCTCAAAGGCCGCAAAACACCAAAGAAACTCAGCCGGTCACGTATTCACTGAGAAGCATCAGAGCAAAAACAACGGAGAGTAAAATAGGGAGAAAAAAAATGGCCTGTTGACGGACTACCGTACAGTCCTCACAAAGAGAGGGTTCCGGTGCTTCCAAAGAGGGTAGGGCAGGGGGGGGTTGGGGCGAGTGGCACTTCCAACCTGGAAGAGAAAAAAACCTGGATCCGAGGCCCGTTCGGGGTAATGGCAGGAAAGCCCCCAGGCCGGGGCATAACAGCACCTTGGCAATAGGAGGACGGGCCGTGACTGCCAAACCAGGGCCGACGAGGGGAGCGGGGGGGGGATGTTTAAAAAGGGAGGAACGAAAGGCAAAACAGGCTCGGTAAAACCCGACAAGAAAAGGTGGAAAACGGGGGCACGAGTCGAGGGGGGGAAGCTAGGTTTTGGAGGGGGGGAAAAATTCTTCGAAAAAAGAAAATAGGGCTTAGATTCCCGGAGAGGAAGAGAAAGAAAAAAACGGTTAAATTCAAAAAAAAAAAAAGAGATGACCGACGATGGGAAGTGGATGACCCCTTGTGGTCTCTGAACCAACAGAGCCTTCAACTGGGAAAAATCCACTAACAAAAAGGAAAGAGGCCGGGGACCCGAAACTTCGAACTTTGGAAGGACAGGGTCGAGAGAATTGTGAAAAGCTTCCGCTGGGCATAAAGAATTCCGCGGAAACTTGGGAAGGAAAAGCCAAATTCAAAAGTCCTTGAGCCACTTCGGGGGGCATCGGAAAAGGATGGGGTGACGGTAGGAAAAAGGGAGAAAGAGTAAGGGGTCAAAAAACCCACAACCACACAAAACGAAAAGATCAGACAAATTTGAAAGTGAGTGGGGAGGGGAGGAGGTCCAACAATTAAGCTTAAAAAAACGGGGGGCAAACGGAAAACATTCCACGGGAACCGCTCAAATTTCGGCAAAAAGCCGGAGAGGAAGCGGGTCTGGTCGCAAATGGGGGGGAGGAAAGTGGGTTGGTTTTCAAACCCTTTCTTAGCATAAAAGGAAGGACGGAAATTGGGTTTGTTGTGACCCCCTTTGTTTAAAAAGTAATACGAAGCCAAAGTAAAAAGCTAGGTGACGCGGCAACGGGACGGAAATTCCTACAAGGAAAGGAGGATGATCTCATTCCTTTGGGGTCAGAAACACCTGGGAACTCCCTCGGGGATAAGATTGGGTTGACAGAAGCAATGAAGCGTTGAGCTAAGGAAAGGGGGCAGTCCAAAACACGGAAAAAGTCCAAGGAAAGTGGCGCTGAAGGAAGTGAGGGAATGCCCAAAGGGAGTGGTGGGAAAACTCTCAACCCGTATTGTCAGACGTGGGGGGGTTCAACGGGCGGCGGAGAAGTGTTAGCCTTGCGGGGGAGGAAGAACTAACGCCCTAACGTTCTGGAGAAAAAAGTGAAATTAAGGGTGTGCAAATTCTAACAAAAAGTCACCGGGGGCGGTCCTGGGTCAGAAGACACACCAAAAATTGGGATAAGTTTCCCAAAGAAAGAGGGATAAAAGGCTGGATTCCATACGCGATAAATGAAAAGGGTGGTGTCTAAATTTCCCGTCCACAGAACATGGAAATAAAGACCAACGTTTAGAGCGGTAGAGCACGAAAAAAAAAAAGTCGATAACATTCGAAAGGAACTCGGCTCAGAAAAAAAACACAAAATTTGAAAAGGACATGATTCAAAAAGGCCATGCATTGGGGAGTTTAACTAATGATCTACAACTTTGGGTCGGAAGCAGCACCATCGAGAAATAAAAACGGCGAGTCGTCCAAATGAAAACCAAAAACCTCACACGAAAAGGAGTCAAAGGGGTAAAACCGTCGGGATCGGGGACAGGGGGGAAGTACAGAAAAATGACAGGGCAAGTCTACAGGCCAAATCAGGGAAAGGATGCGCTACTCTTTGGGGACGTAAAAGAGTGAATCGTTTATTCAAAAACCTAAAGTTACAGTTGACGGTTGAGAAGGAGTCCAGATTGCAGGGAGGAAAAATGAAGAGGTGGAGAATCCGGGAAGAGAGTTTGGGGGGGGGGCGTAGAGGAGGAGTCTGGCCAAGCATCTCGTGAAAGGTCTGAAAAGCGCAAGTTAGCACGAAAGCCAGTCATACGAAAATTCATACGGTGAAAAACATCGCTAGGACCCAGAAAAAAGGAGCCTGAAAAGCACAGAGGCAATACTACACAGAAGAGGGGACTATGTAATCGTCGGTTCATTAGTTAGAACGACCGGCAACAATTTAGGGGGGGGGGCAATTGCCCAGGTACCCGTGGGGTACCAAAGAGGGCAAAAATGGGGGGGCTTTTCCATCTGTGCTGCTGAAGACGGTAAGGGGGTTTTGAAAGTCACGGGCAAAGAACCATGTCACAAAGGGAAAAAAAAAGAGGAAGGTCTCACAAAACAAAAAGTGTGTGAAAGGAAAAAAAGGAAGAGAATCGCGCATTCCACTTGACCAGATGAGGGAACAAATCAAGGGACACAAGGAAATCCTAACAAGATGGAAGGAACTGGATTCCCAGGGCGCACTTGTAAAAAATGGAACAACGCCCGAACGGGGTGGTTTCGTGGAGAAAAGAACCAGGGAAAGCTCTTTACTGAAAAAAAGACAGTCGAACCTTGCTTCAGGACAACAGGATTAAAACCGGCCTTCGGGGGGGCGGCGCAGAAGGGACGGTAAAAGTAGAGAAATGTCGGGTAGAGATCGCGCTGAAGGGAGGGAAAAAAGGCAAAAAAAAAACCAAACCAGAAGAAAGAAAGAACGGAAGAAAAACCCATCTCCCTAAAGACGAAGGCACTTAAAGAAAAACTAAAGTGTCAGTAAACACTACGGAAAGCCCCTATCTAACTTACTCGGGGGGAAGGACCCTCCACTCTTTTACGCCAAAAGGGGCATGTTCAAGTCACGCTTACTCAAAAATTCCAGTAAGAGAAAGAAAGATGCAAATGCACGATACCAGGAATAAGAGGGATTTAAATAGTTTTCTGGATCTCGAGGGAAAGTCAGTCGAGGACAGGAGGAAGAAAAAACTTGGGGACCGCTTTCGGCAAAAAAAGGGGAAAAAGGAGTAAAAGCAAGTCTTTTAACTAAAGGTGAAAGGACGACGGGGTGAGAAGGTTTGGTCGAGTCGAGACCAAATCACTTTTTCACGGGGGAGCAGGCACCCCCTTTGCCCCCAGTC
>Ga0179591_1531994_pt1 | contig 11889 bp, 12 predicted proteins | sample CZOMad2_1_08_16f_FD_182891 | JGI IMG/M metagenome (GOLD analysis project Ga0179591, IMG submission 182891) | Vadose zone soil fungal communities from Angelo Coast Range Reserve, California, USA - CZOMad2_1_08_16fungal (PacBio error correction) | ecosystem: Environmental > Terrestrial > Soil >...
CCGCCTGAAGCCCGGTCGCTGGCGGTGAAGATCGGCGGGCTTAACGTCAGCGAGGTCACCGCTCGTCAGCGGCGACGGTCGGTGGTTCGCCGGCCTGCCATGAAGCTCAGCGGCAAGCATCGCTATATCGCCGCGCGTATCCTCAAGGAGATCAACGACCGTTGGGCTTCCTCAAACAACGTGGGCCATGACTACCTCAACCTCAACCGCTCCTCCGGCACGCTGAGCGGCGCGAAAGCCAGCGCATCACGCCTCGCAATCGGCTACCCCCCCGGCCTGACCGCGTGCTCTACGTGCTCGACGAACCCGCATCGGCCTGCACCATCTCCGACAACGACGCCTGCTGCTGCACCTCACGCGACTGCGCGACCTCGGCAACACGGTGATCGTGGGTCGAGCACGACCGAGGATGCTATCCGCTCGGCCGACCACCTCGTCGACATGGCCGGCGGCCGCGTGCATGGCGGCGAGATCGTGCCGGGGCAACGCCCCCGAGCAGGTGATGCGCAAATCCCACAGCGTCCCGGCAGTACTCGCGGGCTTTCGCCAGATCGAGATCCCGACCAACGCCGGCCGATGACCGCAGCGCGTCCTCACCGTGAAGGGCGCGAAGAGAACACCTCCAGTACTCAGCGCCTCGATCCCGCTGGGCACCTTCACCTGCGTACCGGCATCTCGGCAGCGGCAAGTCACGCTGATCTCGAGCCGCCTCTACAAGTCACTGGCCAAGCCGACTGAACGCGCGCGCGAGCAGCCGCGGGCACGACCGCATCGACGGTGTCGACATCTCGACAAGATCGTCGACATCGACCAGTCCGCCGTCGGCCGCCGCCGGCGCAAGCAACCCGCGTACCTATACCCGGCGCTTCTCGCCGATCCGCCACTGTTTCGCACAATTCCGGAGCGCCGACGCGCGGCGACAAGCCCGGGCCTTCTCGTTCACGTCAAGGGCGGCCGCTGCGAGGCCTTCCAGGGCACGCATGATCAAGATCGAGATGCACTTTTTGCCGGAATGTCTACGTGCAGTGCGACGTCTGCAAAGGCCGCGTACCAACCGTGAAACCCTCGAGTGCTGTTCAGTGCAATGCGATCGCCGGCGTGCTGGAAGATGACCTCGACGAGGCGTCGAGTTCTTCAGGCCGTGCCTGTGATGCGCGACAGCTGCTGACCCTTGCGCGGTCGGCTGGCTACATCCATGATCGTCCAGCAGGGCGACGACGCGTAGGCGCGAAGCGCAGCGCGTTAAGCTGCCCAGGAGCTGTCGGGGGGGGGGGGGGCGGGTCGCGCCACCGGCCGCACGCTCTACATCCTCGACTGAGCCCACCACCGTCCTGCGGTCACGACGTGCGCAAGCTCTGGAGGTGCTGCACCGGACTGGTCCGAGACCTGGCAACACCGAGCTGGTGCTCGAGGCAACATATCGAGTGATCAAGCACCGCGACTGGGGTCACTCGATCTCGGCCCGATGGCGGTGCCGGCCGGCGGCCGCGTCGTCGCCGAGGCACGCCGAGGACGTCGCGCTCGTCGCCGAGAGCTTCACCGCCATACCTCGCCCTGCAATCTGCGCAAAGTCGCACGACCGCGGTCCCGCCGCGGGCCTAGACGTGACCTGTCCTTTCGGTGGTCGCGCCGCGCTCACTGCGCACTCCAAGAGGCCGCGCATGGCCTTACGGAACGGCCTGTCCGCCTGGCCCATGCTACGAAGACTTGCTGTTCGCCTTGTCGCTCGGCGTGGCCCTTGGCGCCTTCGAACATCGCGGCACGCTGCGCGGCGCGCTGATTTGGTTTTCCGCCCACGGCGCGGGCGTCGGCTCGATCGGCATTGTACGCGGTCGATCCGACGGTCCCTCCGCGGCATGGCCGCTGGGCTGAGGAGCCTCCCATCGCCGACGCCGCCGCAGTCCGCTGCAACTGGCCTCGACCGAGGCCTGCCGGCGCCTCTACGAGTCTCTGGGCTTCATCGCCATCTGCGACACGCTCCCATATCGGTGTCGCCTTCGATTCGCGCGTGACCGGATGATCGGTCCGCGGGCACCGACGACCTTGCCGGCGATCGTCCGCACTCGACACCAGCGCGCTGGCTACGCGCGCGAATGATTGCTCAGGGCCTGGCGAAGGCCGGCCGGATCGTGGTGTTGCGCAAGTATGGCGGCATCGTCGGCTTCTCGATCTGTCCCGTTCGGCAAGGACGTCACCGCCTCGTGGTGGCCATACCCACTGGAACTGCCCGCGTGGTATGGTCGACGGGGGATCAGCGGCTTCTGTACGGCCTCAAGCGCGGCAGTTTCCCCGCCGCTCGTGGTCCGCGGCGAGACGCCTCGTGATCTGCTCGACCAGATCCGGCGCGAGGAGTTCCGCCGCTCCTGCCAGGCAGACCCGGGCCCCGGAGCCGGACGGTGGGCCAGGAACACGCGTAGGGCGGCTGATTCGGCGGGGCTGTCAGCGGGGGGGCTGCAGCCGGTCGGTCCTGGTCGTCGTCCGATGGGAACCGTCAGCTGTTCTCCAGGTAGAGCGCCGCGAGCACCAGCAGTACCGCGGCCACGACGGCCCGTCCCGAGGTTGATTCGCGTCGCTGCTCGCAACCATGCTGAGGCGAGCTGGTGCATGTCGACCATGGCCCCTGCGGCCATGCCGCCGATGACCGCGGCCGCGTGCGAGCGGCACTTTGCCAGGGCGGCATCCGGACGGCGGCCACGGGGCGATGGGCTTCAGGCCCGGGCCACCGCGGATCCGGCCCGCGTTTGTCCGGCCGCTGAAGCTCGGCGAGGCAGCACAAGCATGGCCACCGCCGCGGTCAGGGCGACGCGGGAGGATGCGTACACGATGCGCCAGCACTACCAGACACCAGCAGGCTGGCCAGTGCTATAATGAACCAGCCCCTACCCTGGGGGGTGGGGGGGGTGGGGGTGGTTTTGGGGGTGTGAGTGGGGGTGGTTTTAGGTGTGTTGGGTTTTTTTTCGTGATGTTCAGTGTGGGGGGTTGTTGTGGGTTGGGTGAGGTGTTTTGAGTGTTCGGGTTAGTTGGGGGTTTGTGGTGTGTGGGTGTTGGGGTGGTGGTTTTGTTGTGTGTGGTGTTGGTGTGGTTGGGTGTGTGTGTTGGGGGGTGTCGGCCTCATGCCGGCCACCGCAACTGCACGTCCTGCCTAGCCGCCGTACCCCCGTCTGGCCGCCGCCTGTCACCACGGCGTCCCAGCAGCCGCGGCCCCCGGCCCTGCCCCCGGGATCTCCTCGTCCGTGTCGGCGTCGAGCCAGGGGGCCAGCACAAGGCGCGCTCCCTCCTGCGCCCCTCTGTTCGTGTTGCGTCATCTCCGATCGTCGCTCACGCCCGTCACCTAAACGATGACGTCCACCATCGAGGGCCGGACCCCAACCTCCTGCGGACGCGCCCGAACGCCGCCTCCGCCTCCTGGGGCGCGCACAGGTCCGCGTTGACAGTGCGGTCTCCGCGATCAGCACCGCGTTGAGGTACCCGCTGCGGCGGGCCCCCCACCGGCAAACGGTCTCGTACACCGCGACAGCGCGACCAGGCATCGGGGGGCCAGCAGGGCTTACCCCCCGCCCCTGCAAGCGTGGCCAGCCCGGTCCCCAGGTTTGCTGCCGAGAGCCAGACGGCGCGCCGGGCGCGGCGCCCGGCGCCGCCTCACGGTCGCTGGGCGGTGGACCGACACCGCGATGTCCTCGAACGGTGGCCGACGGGCTCGTTGGGCTGTGCACGGTGATCTCCACTCCCGGATCACGCCCGGGCCATCGCCACCTCGGCCCGCCGCTCGGCGAGCGTCTCGATGAGCGCACCGCGTGCGTTCCACTACGGCCGCGACCGGTCGGCCAGCGCCTCTTAGTCCACGGTCAGGGCGAGGTCAGTCCAGGCCGCCGCGCCCGAGGTGCGAGGCCACAGCACCGCGTCGATGGAGAACTCCTGGCCTTCGCGGCGTTCGCGTCCAGACCCCGTGGTAAGCCGAACACCCGCAGCCCGCGCGGGCGATCTGGTCCAGGCTCACTCGCCTCCCCGCCTCGGCGCCGTGCGCTGAGTTACCCGGCCGGGACGGCGAGCCGGCCCCCGTTACGGGCGCGCCGGTGCCGCGCGGCCTGGCGCCACGCCTCTCTACCCGCACCGCGTCGTCGTTCCCCTGCACCCGGTGCACCCGTGCGCACCAGGCCCGGCCGCAAAGCGGCCAGGGCTGGTCACGGACACGGGGCGTCATCGGACCCCGCGACGGTCGGGCGTCCCGCCGGGGCGGGCACAGCCTTCCGAGGACCGTTTTCCCCGGACCGCCGATCAGCACCGAGAACGGCCCGCGCCGGCCGCCGAGGCGAGCTGACCTCATCGAGTGGGTGAGCCAGGGCCCAGTTGTGCTCGACCCGCTTGGCGAATCCCAGCCGGATCGAGAACGATCATAGCCTGTCACCCCGGCCTGCGTCCCCACGTCGACCCGGCGGACAGTTCCTCGCTCACCTCCGCCACCACGTCCTGGTAGAATGGACCTGGAATCCTGCTGTCTGTGACCCCCGCCAGTCATCACGACTTAGGGAATCCCCCAGCCGCGACTAGCCTGTGCATCTGGGGATCGCCAGGCCACCGTCTCAGTCTTTTACCCAGCGCGCCCCGCCTCCAGGGCCCGCTCGGCCACCTCGGCCCGCATCGTGTCCACGCTGACCGGACACCCGCCCGGCCAGGCCCTGGATACAGCCCGGCCATGCGCATTCTTCCGCCCGCGGTGATGCGCTGCGCACCCGGCGTGGACTCCCGCCCACGTCCCGATGTCCGCGCCCTGGGCCCGGAGTTCCAGGCCGTGGGCGACCCCGGCGCTCCGCCCCGAACCACGCGCCCCCGTCCGAGAAGGAGTCGGGGTGACGTTCCACCACGCCCATCACCAGCACCGTCCCGGGTCGGGAATCCCCTGCGGGCTGGCTGCCCGGGCCGCTGTCGATGATCACGGGGTAACCTACGCGTCCACCTGCTGGTCCCCGCCCGCCCTCGCCCCCGCTCCGGCCCGCCACTTGCCCGCCTCGACTTTTTTCCCGCAGACGGTCCGCCGGACTGGGCAAATCGCCCGAATCGCGCACGTCGCGCGGAAGGAGGCGCCGACGGAACCGTTCGGCCGGAATAGGGGCGGCGCGCCGCCACCTCATACGGAACGTTCTGCCGGAACCGTGCATTCCACCCGTCGCCGGCGCCGCTGCGCGTGAAGTACCGCCTAGGACTCGGCTTACTGATGGCTGCAGGACGGAAGGCTCGAGGTGATCCGGCGGGCCTGGGCGCCAGTCAGGTTGGGCGGCAGGATGCGTTTAACCGGCCATCCTGCGCCGTACCCGGCTCAGCCGAGCCGGCTCGCCAGGCGGCGCACTCCTCTTCGGCCACACCAGAAGGCCGACGCCTCCATGGCGGTCTAGGCGACCCGCGGTGCGTCTGACACCGGGGGAAAGACGAAGACCGGGGTCACCCAACCGGGCGAACGTGGCGTTGAACTTGTACAAGCGACTCTATCGGGAACCAGCGGGGCGAACACAGGATCCCGCGCCAGAGCCGGAGCACTGCCGGCGCACCGCTCGCCGTCGTCTGCACGCGGGAAATACTCACCTCTAACATCGGCTCGCAAAAGTGCTCTAAAAGCTGCCACGACTATGCACCTTGGCAGATTGCCAACTAAAAGAAATCTTTGACCCCCGGCCTAGTACCGGTGGGCACCACGATGGCGCTAAAAAGCCGCTCGCTGTTGCGCTCAGCTGACGCTGCGTGCAACAAAAAACACACAAAATGAGGAACAGCGTAATACAAATGGGCCACGAGCACTGCACACGGCGCACGGTGTAGACGGGGCACACACCCTCACCAAACCCCGGGTCACTATCTAAAATCCTGCGTGTCTTGGTGGTAGCACCTGCGGACCATGGCGCAAGTGGAAATGTCAGCGCCGCACACAACACTCGGCTGTTCCTGCGAGGGTCTCGGTCGAAAAACATAGATGACTACCAACAGTCTCCTTAAACAGGGCAAGGCGACCGCGGGATCCCGCTGGTTCCCAGAGCACGTTCCTGTACAACATGCAAAAGCCCAACGGGACACACTAGGGGTCAGGACGCTGCGCAATCTTCCTTCCCCTGACGTCACCAACGCGGGTCCCCTCGCCGCCCGGAGCCGGGCCCTTCCTGGTTGGCCGAAGCTGGAGATCTCCGCCTGGCGCCCGCCTCGGGCCTGAGCCGGTTCCGCCCGCGCTGGCCGCGTTAAACGCACCCTGCCCCACCTGACCTGCGCCCAGCCCCCGGATCACTCGAGCCCTTTCCCGTCCTTGCAGCCATCAGAGCCGAGTCGCTGGCGCTACTCTATTTCTCACCGCAGCGCGCGGCGACGGGTGAATGGACCGGGCCCGTTCCGGCGAACTTTCCTGTGAGGTGTCCGGCGCGCCGCCCCATTCCGGCCCTACACGGGTCGCCGTCCGGGCGACTCGTCCCTCCGCACGACGTGCGCGATCCCGGGGCGATTTGCCCGTTCCGGCGACCTTCTGCGGAAAGGTCGCGGCGGGCACGTGCTGGGCCGGAAGCGGCGGGCGAGGGCGGGTTGGGGACCACAGGTGCCGCGTAGGGTTACCCCGTGATCATCGACGCGGCCCGGGCACCTACCCTCCCGTGTGCTTCCCGTCCCTGGACGGGTGCCTGGTCCATTGGTCGTGGTGAACGTCACCCCTACTCCTTCTCGGAACGGCCACGGGGCGAGGTGGTTCGCGGTGCGGTGCCGGGGGTCCCTGCAACTGCCTTGGAACTCCTGGCCCCAGGCGCGGACATCGTGGACGGGGCGGGTCATCCACCCGCCCACGTTGGTGCGCACGCATCCATCACCGCGGCGAAACTGCGCCGGGCCGGTCCGTTCATCCATGGCCTTGCCGCGGCGGGCTGTCCCGGTCATCGTTGGACACGAATGCGGCCCAGGTGCCGAGCGGCTCCTGAGGCACAGGCCGCGGCTGGGTCAACGACGTGAGCGTCTTTCCTGGCCGATCCCCAGCATTCCCAGGCCTCGCGCGGGCTCGCGATAGTTCCCTCCCTACTCGTGTGCCTGCGGGTCACCAGCCACGCATGGATTCCAGCGCCATCTACATGGACGTGGTGCTGAGGTGAGCGAGGACTTGTGACGCCGGTTCGACGGTGGCTTGGACGCAGGCGGGTGGACCGCCATTATCTGTTCTCGAATCCGGCCTGTGCTTTCGCCCAAGGCGGCCATCACAACTGGGTCCCTGCTCACCCACCTCGTAGTAGTCGCTCGTCGCGGCCCGGGCGCGGCCGATTCCCGGTGCTGGACGGCGCGTCCGGAAAACGGTCTTCCGTTCTCTCGCGGCCTGCTGCCCGCCCGACGGACCCCCCGCCCTTCTCGCGGGGGCTCCGATGACGCCACCGTGTCCCGTGACCGCCGACCGCCCTGGGCCTCTGCGGGCCGTTGCCTGTTCGCCCGGGTGCACCTGGTGCCGGGGAACGCCTACGCGTGTGGCGGGTCCGAGCGTTGGCGCCATGCCGCGGCACGGCGCGCCCGTCCCGGGGGCCGGCTCGCCCGTCCCGCCCGGGCCCGGGGAACGCCAGCGCCAGGCGCCAGCCCGGCCGTGGAGGCATAGTGAGCCTGGACCAGATCGCCCTGCGCGGCCTCGCGGGTTCTCTCGGTCTACCACGGGCTCCTTGACAGCGAACGCCGCGACGGCCAGAGGTTCGCCATCGACGCGTGCCTGTGTCTCGACACCGTCGGGCGCCGCCGTCCTTTGACGACCTCGCCCTGATCCGGTGGACTACGCGGCCGACTGGCCGACCGCTCGCGGCCCGTCGTGTCCGGCCCGCCGGTCGGCGGCGTCATCGAGACGGCGTCGCCGAAGCGGCGGCCGAGGTGGCTGGCCCGGGCGCTATACCGGTAGGTAGCTCTACCTTGCGCACAAGTCAACCGCACCGCCCGTCGGCCACCCGTTCGAGAATCCGGTGTCGGTCCACCGCCCCGCCCGTCGAGCGTAGCGCCGGGCCGGCCGCGTCCCCGGCGCGCCGTCCTGCTCTCGCAGCAACCTGTGGGGACCTGCTGTACACGCTGCATGGCGGGTGTACGGCCCTGCTCTGCCCGCCCGTACTTTCCCTGTCGCGCTGCGTCTCCGGTGTACGACGACCGTGTCCTGCGGGTGGCTGGCCGCCGCCCCGGTTCCCTCAACTCGTTCTGATCTGCCGAGACCAGTGTCTAAACGAAAAGCGTCTGGTCAGGGCAAATACCACAAACGGCGCTGGGACTAGAGGGAGGGGAGGAAGGGACACCGGGACGCGACAACCGCTGGAAGGTTCGGCCACGGCTGGAGACCCAGCAACTCCTCCTCTACAAGTCCTGTCCACACCCGTGGAAAGGTAGTGTAAAGGTAGCGTCGTCACTACAGCACCGTCTCGGCAAACGACACCACATACTGATGAAGTGTGCAGAAAGAACACCGGAAAAATCACGGAGAGGGGGGAGCACTGGACACGCCAAGTCACACAGGAAGAACAACAGACGGACACCAATACAGCGACAGGGCCGGTCACTTGTTCAATCCTGGACCTCACACCTGAGCATGCAAGCGAGAGCTCCTGGGACGTCACGTGTTTACGGTTACGTTGTGAGTCGACGATCCTCGAGCTGACCTCCCGCACCCGAGGGGGCGCTGGAGCGCTGCCTTCTGCTCGGCCCCCCTGGCTCGACGCTCGCTGACCGGACGCGGAGATCCCGGGGCAGGGCCGGGTGGGCGGTGTCCTCACGCGCTGCTGGACGCCGTGGTGAGGACCAGGATTCGTCGGCCCAGCCGGGCCAGTACGTGCGGCTCGCGACGTGCAGCTTGCTTGTGTCCGTCATTCGGCCGACCACTGGTCAGGTGTTCTGGTCATTAATCTCCCTGGCCAGGCCTGCTTGTGACCTGTCTCGTGCTTCCGCATCGTGTCCGCCTCATACTCCCGCCGCTGCCCCTGGACCTGCGGCCGGGGGCCCTGCTGCTTGCTGGCCATCTTCCGATGCCCTTCATCGGGCCGGAAACCTGCGGGCCCGGATCGCGCGTGTCCCGGGCCTGAAGCCCACTTCGCCGCCCCCGCTGGCCTCCGTCCGATGCCCCCTTGGCCAATTCCAGCCTCGCACGCGGCCGCGTCATCGGCGGCCTGGCCGCTGGGGCCCTGGTTCCTACCTGACCACTCTCTCAGGCATCAAGTCCTGTTCCTGCTGCATGCGACGCGAATCACCCACACCTCGGGCGGCACGGTCCGTTGGCCAGCGGTAACTGCTGGTGCTTCCCCGCGGCGTTCTCTACCTGGAGAACAGCTGGCGGGTCCCCTCGTCCTGCAGGAACGCCGCCGGCAGCGCGCCCCCCGCCTGAACCGCCCCGCCCGCTCGCCGCCCTACGCGCTGTTGCCTCCTGTCCCACCCGTCCGCTCCGGGCCCTGGTGCTGCCTTGCAGGAGCGAGGAAACTCCTCGCGCCGGATCTGGTCGCGCAGTATCCACGCGTCCTCGCGCGGACCACGAGCGGCGGAACTGCCCGCGCTTGCGGCGTACGCCGCCCGTGATCCCCCCTCCCCCCCATACCACTCGGGCAGTTCCCGTGGCGGTAGGCCACAACGACGGCGGCTTGACCGTCCCCTTGCCGACAGGCGACAGATCGAGAGAGCCGACGATGCCGCGCGGCCATCCCTGCGCAACACCACGATCTCGCCGCCTTCGCACGCCCTTAGCATCCTTCGCGCGCTGTAGCCTCAGCGCGCCTGTGTGTCGAGTGCCGAACGATCGCTGCGCAGGTCCGTCGGCCCCCGCGATCTCGATCCACTCCCGGTCACGCCGAACTCGACGGCGACACCGATATGGCGGCCGTTTTCGCCGATGGCGACGGAGCCCAGCGACTCGTAAGGCGGCCGGCCGCCTCGGTCGAGATCAGTTGCAGCGAGCGGACCGCGCGTCGGCGATGGGTGCGGGCTCATCATACGAGCGGCCATTCCGGCCCCTACCCGATGGAACGTCGTATCGACCGCGACCAATGCCGATCAGCCGACGCCCTCGCCTATGAAACACCAATCAGCGCGCCGCGCAGTCGTCGGCGCTGTTCGAAAGGCGCCAAGCCACGTCCGATCGACAATGCAACAGCCAGTCCGTCTAGCGATAGGCCCACCGACAGCCTCGTAAGGCCATGCGCGGCCTCTGCGTGCGCCTGGAGAGCGGGGCGCGAGCCGCTGCATGACAGGCTCACGCTCTAAGGCCCGCTTTCGGGCGCGGTCGTGCCGCCTTTGGGCTCGATGCGGCGCGAGAGTACTGCCGTGAAGCTCTCGGCGTTGACGCGCGCGACTGGTCCTCAGGCGTGCCCTCGCGACGACGCGGCCGCCCGCCCGGCACCGCCATCGGGGCCGAGATACGAGGACCCGAGTCCTGGCGGTCTTGATCACCTCGATATCGTGGCTCGATCACCATCACTGTGTTGCCTGTCTCGACCAGCCGGTGCAGCATCCTCCAGCACTTGCGCACTCGTCGAAATGCAGACCGGTTGGGTGGGCTCATCGAGGATGTAGAGCGTTCGGCCGGATGGCGCGACGCGCAACAGCGCCTTGGCCAGCTTTCACGCGCTGCGCTTCGACCGCCTGACCAGCGTCGTCAGCCCTGCTGCCGATATTGATGTAGCCTAGCCGAGCCTGCTGCAGGTCAGCATCTTGTCGCCGAATCACAGGCACGGCCTTGAAGAACTCGTACGCCCTCGTCACGGTCCTCTCCAGCACGCCGTCCGATCGACTTCCCTTGACAGCACCTCGAGGGATTCATCACGGTTGTAGCGCTGGCCTTTGCAGACGTCGCACTGCACGAACATCCGGCAAAAAGTGCATCTCGATCGTGATCCTGTTGCCGTTCGCCCTGTCAGGCCTCGCAGCGGCCGCCTTGACGTGAACGAAAGCGGCCCGCTTGTAGGCCGCGGCTCGTCGGACGTCCGGCAATTGGCGAACCCGTCCGCGGATCGGCGAGAAGGCGCCGGCTATAAGTCGCGGTGTTGCTGCTCGGACGTGCGGGCCGATCCGGCTACTGGTCCCTACGGTCGACGATCTTGTCGAGATGCTCGACACCACATCCCCAACGTTCGTATGCGGTGTGCCGCCAGCTGGCTCGCTCGCCTGTCCGTAAGTCGCTGGCCAGTGCTGTAGAGCGCTCTCATGATCAGCGGGGACTGCCTCTGCCCGAGACCGGTAACCGCAGGTGGTGGAAGTTGCCCAGCGGGATCGAGCTCTGACGTTCTGGGGTTGTTCCCTTTCGCGCCCTTCACGGTGAGGACGCGCTTTGCGTTCCATCGGCCGGCGCGTGGGCGGGAATCCTCGATCTGGCGAAAGCCGAGAGGTACTGGCCGGTGACGCTGTGTGGATTGCGATCACCTGCTCGGGTGCCATATCGGCGACGAGCTCGCCGCCATGCACTCCGCCTCCGGGCCCATTGACGAGGTGGGTCGGCCGAGCGGATCGCATCCCTCGTGCTCGAACCACGATCACCGGTTGCCGTGTCGCTCATTCTCGTAGCGTGGCCCAGCAGGCGGTCGTTGTCGCGCTGGTGCAGGCCGATCGAGGGTTTTCGTCTAGCACGTAGAGCACGCCGGTCATGCCGAGCCGATCTGGCGAGGCCCAGTCGGATCGCTGCTTTCTGCGCCGTCCGCTTCACGTTCCGGAGGAAGCGGGTTGAGTTGAGGTAGCTCATGCCCACGTTGTTGAGAAGCCCAACCGCTCGTTTGATCTCCTTGAGATACGCGCGGCGATCTCGGCGCTGCTTCCGCTTAAGCTTGGCTTCCCTGGCCATGCCGGCGAAACCACTCGACCGCATCGCCGATGCCGAGCGCTTGACCCTCGCTGACGTTCAGAGCCCGCCGATCTTCAACCGCCACGCCTCGCTTCATGCGG
>Ga0179591_1293556_pt1 | contig 11888 bp, 13 predicted proteins | sample CZOMad2_1_08_16f_FD_182891 | JGI IMG/M metagenome (GOLD analysis project Ga0179591, IMG submission 182891) | Vadose zone soil fungal communities from Angelo Coast Range Reserve, California, USA - CZOMad2_1_08_16fungal (PacBio error correction) | ecosystem: Environmental > Terrestrial > Soil >...
AAATGGCCAGGGGAGCAGAGACACCACCCGGGTCGAAAAAGATGTCTAAAAAAAAATGCCACCCCACGGAGACCCGGACAACCTAGGTCTGAAAGTTGGAACGTCGGACGGGAGGGGCCAAGAAAATTGGGTCCAAAAAAAAAATGAAATCGTTTCATGCACCAAGCCACGCCAAAGGACGACACAAACCGCGGTTTGCGAAAACGGTGAGGGAGCAAAGAAAAGGTACAGTTTTTGACTGGCTGAAACGTCGATTGTAAGCAAACGCCGTTGATGGCTTACGCACTGACAAGAAAACGCTCCGGACTCGGGGACAACGTTTGGAAGGGCGTAAAGCTGGAAAGAAGGACGAAAACAAAGTCAGCGTCCCCTCGGGCAAAAGGAGAGGTAAAGGTGGAACGACCGCGAAAGAAAGACAAGAAAGGGGCCTCACAGGTTGGAGAGTTGCGCGTTAAAAAAAAAGAAAATGTTTCAAGGGGGGAATTCGAAAAGGGTCACGGGTTGCCGCCAGACCAAATTTGGACGAAAAAAAGAAGTCGGAAAGACGGCACAACGAAAGGAGCTATTATTTGGAATCGGCGGAAGCAATCTCTTGTGTTCCTGCGAAACGCGGGTGAAAGGAGATCAAAGGGAAGGGGGAGTCTGAAGGGAACAGCTGGGGGAATGAGGTGACCCCAAGATTGGTAAAAAAAAGGGACACGGCGCGATCAGCGAGTTGTGCACTGGGGGAGGGGCATAAAAGAGGTAAATCAGCAATGTGGACGAGGGAATGTTTCCGAGGATGGTGGGCATCCAAGATATCGAATGTCCCTTAAAAGAAACGATCGAAACATGTGGCGCGATCTCTCAGTCCGTCTGCGTCTTGGGATAACGCGCAAACGAAACTATGAAGGGGGGCTGGGGGAAAGAGGAGGAGGCAATGAAACTGATGGTAATTGGCAGGTGGGGGAAAAAAATAAATGAAGACGACAAGTAAAAGCACTCTGCTGTGGTTGAGGGGGGGGGAAAATTCGCCATTGTAACGCCGTGAAGATAGGAGAGGTACTCCTATGTGTTACGGATATAGGTGGGGAAAAGAGCTATTGTGGGAGCTCCAGGATAAAAGGAAAAAGGGGGGGGGCTCAAAGGAGAAAATTCCGTTTTTGACGGGGGAAAAAAGAGGGGGAAAGCTCATCAACTTCTTCCGAAAAGGTCACGTAGTGTTCATGATACATAGAGGAACACAAGTTTTGGAAAGTTCATTCTGCAGGCATCGTATAGACAGGTATTTCGGCGGCAACTGAAACAAAAGAAATGATAGTGGAATGGCGATCAAGATCGCCGCGGGCCTGAGGAAATCAAAGTTGGATAGAAAAAGTAAGCAGGGGAGAATCTACAGAGACGGGTGGAAATGGCAAAAGGCGAGTGAGTAGCGGTTGGAAAAGGAGGGCCTCAATCGGCAGCCAAATTGAAAAAAAAGGGGTACAAAAAAACGACAGATGAGATAAAGCGCGGGTGAAGAACAAGCGAAAAAAAAGCGGGGAGGGAAGTAGCCGGGACGGAAGAGCTGTTGAGTGGAGGGTGGGGGGGAAAGGAGGACCTGCCTCAAAGTAAGGGGACGCAATGACCGGGGAGAACTGATTATCCTAGACGAACAAAAACGAGGGGAGAGAGAATAATCAGCTTGACAAGGGGGGGTCCATTGACGGGGAAAAAAGGAACTGAGGCTAATAAGGGAAAAGACCTCAAATATCGACCTAGACGAAGCCTAAAAAGGCCTACGGAGGGGGCCTCACGCTTGGGAGAGGGAAATGGTTCTGGTGGGAAATGCGGGTTGTGCGATGACGATGCGAAAAAAAGAGGAAGGGGACTTGGATTCAACCGACCTCTGGGTTCTAAAGGAGAAGGGGGGATGCGTGCATATCAGCAAAGGAAAAGGGGACCGAGAAAGCCACCTATTCCAAACGATGACAGGTGCGGGGGTGGAAAGGGGATGGACGATACAACGGTAGGGAAGAACATAATACGGGGGGACTAAAAAACAAGCGGGCGAGAAAGAAAAGAATTGTCGAAGAAGTATGAACGCTCGCAAGGACGTAAGGCAGGGAGGTGATGCCCCCTTGGGGTGCACGCAGTACATGGCGAGAAAGAGGCGAGAATCTAATGGGGGGAGCAATTTCAGATAATGGGAGAAAAGCACGGCGGGAGGAGATTAGAAAAAGAAAAAGGAAAAACAACTACGCGTCCCACTGTATCCTGAGACACCCCTTCAAGTCAAGTGCATAGGTCAAAGTGAACCTTCAAGGTCAAGACCACCTTAACCGCTTCAAAAGTACCCTGGTCCATGTAGTCCAACATTCAGAAACTAAGATGGAAGGTAAACTAGGCAAAAACCTTAGCCAGACCAGCCGAGGTACGGAACCCGCTGTAGCAGGCTGGTACCCGTGTATTGACGGCGGGGGGGGACGTCACGTGGGGACGGGAAGGGAGCTGGGGAAGGGGGATAAAGATGGCTTAGAAGGAAAGGTGAGTAGTGGTGTTCAAAGCTGAGTTGGTGGATTGGGTATAGGGATGTGGGGTGTGAAGCGGTGGTTAGCTCGTTGAAAGTGTGGTGGGTCGGGGAGTAGAGGGAGGTGACAGAGTTGGTTCCAAACTAAAAAAACTAGGTTCTTGTCAGGAATTTTCCAGGGAAGTCTGTGGTTGAATTCCAAAAGTTAAAAGTACAAGAATGAAGGGGCAGAGGGAGATGGACCAATAGTTACCCTCGAGGGGAGAAATAGCAGAAAGAAGGCATAAAACGCGCGAGCAGAGACACAGTGGATATAGGGAAGAAGGACCTAGGGATAACCGGATTGGGGAGAAAACAATCATAGGGGAAGAGGGACAAAAGTTTGATGTACACAGAGATGGGGAATGAGAGAAACCCTTTAAAAACGCGCTGGAGCAGCGACTGTAATCACGCCCAAAAAAGGGTTCACATACTTCTACCACGGGGGTGTTCCGGGGCCTGGTACATAGCCTACTGTCTACTCAGGCTCTATTGAACCCTTAGGAGGAGAAGAAAAACACTAAGCGAACAAATCCTCTGACAAAAACTGAAGGTCTAGAGGAAGAGGTCAGGGGTTAGCCCGCTTTCAAAAGGAAGAGAAGGGGTCAAAGGCGCAACATCAACCGATTCACTGGGGGGGGGGAAAGATTAAAAGAAGGGCCACCATTATGAGGGTGGTTCCCAAAAAAAATAGGAGCACGAATTGTCGAAACTAAAAAGGTTTCGGTTTCACGGGCTTAACAGCGTGGGGAAAAAGAAATGGCCAAAAAGAGACTGGTCACGAGTTGAATCGTACTTTTGGGGATTCTTACATGTTATAATCTTGGCAAAGGGGGGGGGGACACCGTAGGAGCGTGTGCTTTAAGGTTGGATGACAATCCAGCGGGGTGCGCAACGCGGAAGTGAAAACAAAGTGTACGAAGGTCTCCTTCCAATTCAACCCTGAAAAGAGGGTTTATCGGGGCGGCTGTTGGAGAAAGAGAAGGAAGCTTCGATGGCTTCTGGGTTTCTTGAACGGAGGGAGTGGAACCTACGGACAGGCGCGGGGTTCTTTAAAAAGGGGGGGGGGGAGGTTACGTTCTCAATCAGGAGGGCTGTGAACGGACCGACAATGGAACGGGCGAGCACCTGTTTGGGGCCGCAAAAGGACCCATCGCTCTTTCCAGCACCGTGGGAAAGCCTGAAAACTAACCTCGTTTCCAGGAAGGGGGTTCTTGAAGCAAGAGAAGGGGGTGAGAACGGACCGAACGCGACCTAGGAAACGGCCCATCATCAAACTCAAAATTTCAATAGTCAAAACAATGAGTTTTGAATCGAAGGACGGAAATCAAAGGTGGCAAAGGTTGACCAACCAGCGCAAAACCGTCAGGCAAAGGGGGGAGAAATGGCAAGAGACAAAAGAAATCCTCAGAAAGGAGGCGACCGGAGGGAGGGAGTCATACGAAGCAAGCTCCGGGAACAGCGGAGCCAAAGAGGCGGAGTCCTGCCAAGGGAGACGAGCACACTCTACCACCCTGTGAGCCAAACCAGAGAGCAAAAGAGGTTCCTCTACCGGACCTTAACAAAAGAAAAAAGAAACTTATTAACCGGAAAAACGGAGAGAGTGGCGCTCCGAAAAGACCCTAAAGAGCACCTGTACAAGCGTTCATGAGGGGGGTAGGGAGAGAACGAGGCACTGTTGAAAAGAGAGGAAGCTTAAATGATCAAGAAGGAAGTGGGGGGAAAAACTGGGCTGTACTCTAAAGAAAGGAGATCTCTCTCAGAACTCCAGTAAAAACAATACAGATTCATTGTTTAAGATACTTTCTCAAAACGGATAAGTATTTCCTCCAAAATCCCATGAGAACGAGGATACATTAGATTTACAGAATAACAAAGATTCGTTAAACATGGGAAAGGTTCGAGGCATGATGAAAAAAACAGACTCAGTAAAAGCTCTCCTATGCGAAAAAAAAGCAACTACAAACGACCCCCCGCTAAGATTGAAGCCGTCGCCGCCAAGCTGTGTTTACGAGACCGGCCGATGTGTTGATTAATCAAGTGGAGCTTTTCAGTGGCCAGCGAAGAAATAGGAAAAAAAGCCCAACGCAATGCGAACAATGCAGCCGGGATCGCGAAAACCTGGTTGGAAAAGAGCGGAGTCGGGTTGAGAAGAGTGGAGAGACGCTGGTCGCTGGAGGAGAAGGAGTAGTTCTTCACCGGAAACTCGGGGGAAGGCGACTGAGGAGCACAAAGGAAAACACCTGGAGGGGGTCTCAGGGAGGAATACTTATTCAGTAAGAAAGGGAAAGGGAGGAAGCCGGAGACTCCCCTGAGACTGGGGGAGGTTCGGGAAATTAACTCTCGAACTCTCCAACAAGGCAAAAGGGCCTCAATGCAACAGGAACCACCAAATCACCCCCCACCAACTAGCGAGCAGTAAGAATGAACCGAAGAGCTGGGAGCAGAGAAATAGGAACCTTTCAGGATGAGCCATCTCAACACAGCGACCAACAGTGGAGGAGAGGTAAGTCACATTAATTGTCATACTGCAAAGCGGGAAAAGTAAAGCTTGAAATAGACTGAGAACAGGACTTCGTCAAACGGGAGGACCAGGACGTCCCCTTTGGAGAAAAAAGTAGGGAAAGGGCCCAAGGTTGCTATTCGTTCTTACAAATAAAGACATGCAGAAAGCCAGGGGGGGAAGGGGGGGGAGCAATAATCTAAAATTCGATCCTCGAACCCAAAAGAAAGAAGGATCAGGCTGCAGGAGTGCCGAGAAACGCAGGGGCGGGGACGAGAGATTCAAACAACAAATTATGAGGAATAGGGAAAAAAGCAGAGAAGGAGCACGGGGTTGGCGTTCGTCGGCCTCCCGAGGATAAGGCTGAGAATTCATGGGTTCGAAAAGGCGCGGAAAGGGGGGGGGCGTAGTAGTGTAGGTTGAGACACAACTAACGCTCGGACAGGGAGGTCTAGAAAAAGAAGTACGAAAGGGCATGGACGGGTTATGTACTATGGGGGAAGAAATGGGAGAGCAGTCCTGGAAGACTTTTAAAGGTGAGGCGACCTTGACTTGTCCGATTGGACGGAGAAATCAACTGTGCGCAGAAGTCGCAGACTGGGGGGGAGCGTGTTTCATAGGGGGGGCGTATGCTGGGGGGTTCAAGCGGTTGATTCTCCCCTAGAGGGAGGGGCAGGAAGTCTTATTTTTGTGGGGGGGTAATTTTTGTTGGATGCAAGGTGGAAAGTGGATACCGTGTCTTGGGTCGGAGACCAAAGAGCTAATTGTATAATCGCCCACAAGCATAATAGTCTCGACATGATGGAAGAGTGTCCAGTCCAAGTGCATTTTTACACGGAGCGCAAAATGTGGTGTACCTTACAGTCACTTCAAAAACCTGCAGGTGAAATAAAGGGGAAAAAACGCCTCCGCCTCCAAATGCGCCAGCAGAGAAAAAACGCACTAATTGAGAATGCTCCTCAGACTATGGAACATGGGGGAAGAAATGAGGAATGTTTCTTAATAAAAAAAAAAAGGATTCAGGAGAAGGTCATTTAGGGAGACGACGCCAGACTAACACACCGAGGAGAGGTTCGCACAGACAGAAAGGTCTCGTCTTAGCGGGGTACGTTAAGGGAGGTTCACTCATCTTTCGATGCCCGGAGAAGTTTAGAGGCGTTTCAAGGGCGTCCAAAAGAGGCCCAGGAAAACTGTATGTGAACCTCTAGGGAAGGATACCTTATTTCCTACTAATGTGATGAGCGCTCTGTAAGAAAGACGAGGGGTGAAACGAAACATAGGCTCCCAACTTCTCAGCGGGAGGGAGGGGGAAGGGGAATATTATTCGAGGAGCCAAGAGAAAGTTTGACAATCCGCAGGGGGGTCCCGTTCACCGTCTTGAAAAAGGAAAGGCCAACAGGGGCGCGGGGGAGGCCAGAAGCAAAAAGAGGTCTTCGTCTTAGTAGAGGGACGAAAACGGTATTGCGGGGACGGTGTTGCATTATGGGAGTTTACGATGCATCGGAACGAGTGCGCTAAGGGGAGAGACATGGGGACGGGTGGTATTCAGGTATCTCACTGGAGCCCGAAATTAAGGGTGCAGGTATCCAGGATTTGATTATCCAAAAAGGGATGCTTGACAACGGAGTGGGGGTAGAGGATAGATCAGGAGAAAGCGTCAAATAGGGAAGCTCAATTAACGAGCAAAGAAAAGTGACTGGTTGAGCGGTTTAAGGCGCTTGAAAAGGTTAAAAATGTCGGGGGAAGACTCACCAAAAACAACTCTGTACTCGTTAACGGTGTGATGCTGATGCACTGGTTTGGGTTGCAGGGGTCAGGAGGTTGGTGCGGGAAAAACACCACGAAAGCGTGATGGTCAAGCCACAACCGGCCTGCACTTCGGTAAGAGACAGTTGGGAGAGGGGCGTAAAAATCCTCATGTGGTAGCGGGAACAAACAGTGGGAGACACGTCAGCGTTGAAACGAGCACAAAAAGTCCCAGGCATGCACCTACAAAAACACTTCGGAACGAACCCGACTTTCCCGTCGGCTTGGGCCCGCGGGGTGAAAACGCACCCCAACAGAAAAACATCAACGAAGTCGTGAAGGGGAGAAGCGCGTGTGCATTCAAAAAACGACCCCTCCGCCAAAAAAATCAATTTTGGGGGGAACAGGAAAAGGGGAGGGTAGGAGACTATTACTAAGGTTTGAGACTCCGCGGGGGCCGAAAAAAAAGACGTGATTGCTGACCGCACTAACACACACCAACGCGCCGTATGCTGTAGGGCCACAACCGGGGACAGATGGAACTTTAGACCTGGAAGAGACTACGTCCTCGAAACGACGCAGAGAGGGGGGGAAACGGGAGGGTGGAAAAACGCTGAACCGCTAACCCAGGTGGCGTCGAAATTGAGCGAATCAACTTACTCAAAGACGGGGGCAAGTGGGGGGAAAGAGGAGAAAAAAGAAACAAATACGGTTGTCGGTGGGTGCGCAAACAATTTAACAAAGAGAATCGGGAAAGGGGCAGCCCGAAACGACCGGCTAGGGATATAGGGAAAGGAGGAGACTAGCGTGCTGATTTGGGTCCTGGAAAGCGACGGGGGGAAAGGGGAGAATGAAGCTGGCGATGGCTAACACCCTAGATGTACCAAGAGGGGAAAGGGACAGGGAGGCCATAGCTGAGGCGAGAGTTGGGGAAAAAGGGGGTTCCATAAAAACGGGATCACAAGTTTGGCATAAATAGGGAGGGTGGAAGAAAAGAAGGTAAGAACATATGAAAAGGGAAAATAAGAAAACACTCATAAAAGCCAGAACTCTGCGTCTTGGGGGGAATAGCTCTCACAAAAAAGGCCGAAGTGGGGTCAAAAAAAAACACTGCGTACCATCCTCTGATGGAATTTGCCAGTTAAGGGCAAGAAAAGAAAGACAATTCCTAACACGAGAGTTAGGGTGGGGCAGAAAAATTGCGTCCTTGACAAGGCAGAGAGGGACATTATGCGATTTGCGTGAAAAGAGAAATTGTGGAGAGAGGGAGGGGGGGACTCGGGCCCTAACGAGTCAAAAAAGGACACCGTCATTTCCGATAAGGAAGAAGGGGGGGGGGGAAACTAAGAAACTTCTTCGAAGTGGGGGGGGGGTGGGAGCACGTAAGATAGAGCGGGACGCGGGGGGGGGGAAAATGTCAAGGAGGAGGTCTCGGAAGTAAAGGAGGAGCATTTCACCAAAAACCCCCAAAAAAAAAAAAAAAAAAAAAAACACACAATTGGGGGAGATAGGGAACAAAAAAAAAAAAAGAATAAGAGCTGGGAAAAAAAATTGAAGCCTTTAGATGAAAAGGGAAGGACCAAAGCCCTTCTACCAGTCGTTTTAAAAACCAGGGAGGGGTGAACAAAAAAAACAATCGTAAAGAAATCCAAAGGTCCAACGCCAGAACAAAGAGGATACAAGGCGTTGGATGAGAACAAAGAACACGAATAGTAGGAAGGGAAGAACTGTCGTCTAGACTTTCCACTGGATGAACCACTCAAGTAGGGGTGCAACGCAAATGGAAGTGTCAAAGGGAAAGAGAAGAGCAACAACACAAGATGAGGAAGGATTATAGGATAAAGAGATAGACAAGGGCATTCTGGTGAAACCCTCCATGATGGAGAGAAAGGAAATCAAGTGGCAACATGAGTAGCATAAAGAAGAGCAAGGCCTACTATCGTTCCAGTGTATCATCCACACACCAAAAACCACCCCCAAAATCTTTTTGGCCGGGGGGTATGGAGTGTCAGGTGAGTGGGTAGCGGGGATACTCTAAAGCAAGCTAAAACGCTAGGAAAAAATACTTGACCTCAAACCGACTCTGTGAAGTGTAATAAGGCTCAGGGTAATCTTGGGGAAGGCTATGGGAAAATAGAGGCGCGCGTTCGGGGCCTCAGAGCTAGCTAAAAAAAAGAGATCAGTGTTCGGTTGAGGTGCTGACCAAGGAGGGAGAAAGACAGAAGCCGAATTTGCTCAACAAAAAAAAAAAATAGATATAAAGCAAACTTGTCGAAGAAGGGGGTAATGGAAGAGCGACGAGACTAGTACCTAAAAATCGCGGTGGCAAGGGTGGGGGGAGAGGGGGAGGAAGAAGGGCGAGAAAATCGCGAAGCTCCAAAGGGAATATTCAATCGGGGCCGCATAATGTTCGATCTGCAACTTCGGTACAAAGCAACGCCCTGTTTCAAAAAACAAAAGGCACGAGTGCGGTCTTAATTGTCCTGCATTGAGGTCAGAAGAACAACATGAAGAGGAGGGTTCATCGAAGGGGACAACCAAGGCAGGGGGGTGGCCGGAAGAGGGGTTGGGCGAGGGAGCTCGGGCAAATGACTCAGGAGCAGAGGGGAAAAAAGGTTCAGATCCGTTTCTTGCAGGGACCGGGCTAAAGGGGGGCGAATAACTCTATATGCTCCACCAAGTGGATTATTTGAACAGAATTGGGATGTAGATAAACAGTGAACTCAAATCGCCTTGAGCCCATGATGGGGGAAATAATGAGAACATAGGTTTCCTTCCATCAAAAATCCCTATCGTAGGCCCAATACGATGAAAGAAACACTACGCAGAACGCATAGTCCCTGGCACGAGCTCATCAATGATGAGATGAGAATCTTTGCTCTTCAACTTCTAGGAGGAAAAGGGGAGGTTCGGAAAAAACGCAACAATTCAGGGTGGAAAGACGCAGGGTACAAGAGGGAAACAGTATGAAAAGGTGTTGGAAAGACATCGCTCAAAAAAAGGGGCACTTAAAAGTTTGGCTTAAGGGTAAACGGGGGAAAAAAGATGGGGTAAGAGAATTGGCCGCGCGTTGGAAGCGGACGGTCTGAAAGAACCATTTCAATCAATACAGCAAGAAAAACTGTTGGTCAAGACAGTAGTTAGATGGTCTTCAAGGGGGGCTGAATCCATCGTTTGAGAAAAAAAAAGGGACGGGCAGCCAGATAAAAAGTCGTACAGAAGCGGCGGCCGGTCCGTACAAAAAGGAGCGGGGGGGGGGGGCGTCGGGGGGCTGGACCGGTGTTGCATTAACCGGGCGAAGAGCCAGGAGAGGGGGTCTGTTTTGGGGGGGGGAAAAACGGGAGGATTAACACTAACATCCTAAGGTAACTGGAGACGCAGACGGGGGGGGGTGGTCAGGGTGGGTGGGACTCGGAGGGAAAGCAGGAGGCTTTACAGGAAACGACGATTGAGAAAAACACAAAAATGGGGAGAAACAGGAAAAATACTACCCTCTCGAAAAGGGAAAGCAAGCAAAAATCTTCATACCAAGGCAGACCGGTGGGGGGAATGAATCACGCTTCAACGGGGTGAAAACCGAACCTAAGACGAAAGAAAACATGAAAGGCATCACAACCAACCCGGTTAACCTATTCAAGGGGGACGAGAGGAATCTTACAAAGGGAAAATGGAGGGGTTCACCAGAAGATAAAAAAAGGAAAGTTGACCCTTTCAGGGGGCGAAAGTCCTAGAAAAAAAGTCCGAGAAGCTTCCAAAAGGATCGCAAGAAATAAACTACGCCTGAAAAGAACGTGTATTCCCTCTTTAAAGAAAAAATTCACGGCCTCCAGAGGAAAGTCATGGAGCTAAACGGGCATAAAGAAAAGAAAAAAGAGCGCCAAACTATCGCCACGCGGCCGAGAACCGTCTAATCGTCACTGGGGAAAATCACTCATTAACGGAAACCCGAAATAACCTCTGGCACGCAGAAGATCAAACAACCTGGAAAAAGCAAGTCATGGCAGGGGGCAGTATGCGAAAAGACGGACCTGAGTTGCAGCCAGATTATTGTACGATGATTGTGATCAATGAGGTGGGGTGTCTAAAGGGGGGGACAAACTGGAGCGGGACGCCAGAGAAATCCATCTCTCAAGGGCCAGAAGAGCATTTGGACGCCCAACGGGGGGAGCACAAGTATCCCTTGAAGTGACCTCCTCGGCAAAACTCAACACAGAGGAAGACAGTCAAGATCCTCGGCAGAGGGGGAACACATGAACTTGGTCAAAACAGGGGCCCGTTGACAAACTGGAAAAAGAGGAAAGCTCTCAATAGCAGCGAAAACCAAAACTAAAGAGAAGGACGCAAGAAAGCCAGTCGGGGAGCCCGGGTCGCGGTTTGAGTCTAAAAGGTTGGCGCAGGATCAGGGACATGTTATGGGAGAAAAGAAAGAACAGGGCTGCATAAAACAGCAGTTGATTCCTCTAAAAACGTTTTGTCACTGCCCGGGAAGGAAAGAGACAGGGGCGAACGCATTTCTGCGGGCTAGCTCGACTTAACGAAAAGGACTTTCCAAAATTGACTAGCCTCTTTTGAAGAGACGGAAGGCAGAAAAAAGTCAAGAAGTCCTAGATCTTTTTCAAGGCGTCTGAAAATTTTCAAGGGAAAAGATCAGAGGCGCGCACTCTTTCGGACTGTGCGGAAAAAAACGGAAAAGCTCGCAAAAAAAAAAAATCCACGTGCAATGGCCGCGAGCAGCACAAAACCAAACAGGAAAAAAAAAGTCGTCCTGCAAAACAAAGTTTATCATCTCGGCCCAGGGAAGAAAAATGGGGAAAAGTTAAAACATCCGCAACACAGACACCCCAGGTGGCGACACAGCAGGGAACTCAAAGGAGTGGCGCACTGGAACCTTCAACCCCGTCCGCGTGAATCGGAAACAAGACCAGGATCGGAAAGGGGACCGACGTAAAAAATGTCTAAAAAAGTCGGAAGTACCGGGCTATTAGGGTCATCGCAGAAGAAGAGGGTGTAGGGTGGGGTCTGCAAAATAATCCTCCACAGTCCGTCCAGAGCTCAAGGGCGACCAGGAAGAGGCAGCAATCAGTACTTCCGGAGGCCTAAACGCCAGGTAGA
>Ga0179591_1263360_pt1 | contig 11883 bp, 10 predicted proteins | sample CZOMad2_1_08_16f_FD_182891 | JGI IMG/M metagenome (GOLD analysis project Ga0179591, IMG submission 182891) | Vadose zone soil fungal communities from Angelo Coast Range Reserve, California, USA - CZOMad2_1_08_16fungal (PacBio error correction) | ecosystem: Environmental > Terrestrial > Soil >...
TTATGCACTTTGGCCGGACGGTGGCGTTCTGCCGAACAGCACTGTTACAAGGCTAAGAATTCTCTTGAGTTTCCTTCTGCGGGCCAGTCCGAATGGAAAGTAAATGTGAAAGAACACCTTCCAAGGGGGAGGACGGAGTTGGGGGTTCTAGTGATTTATGTGGAGGGCAAACGTAAGTTTAAAGGGTTTTTTGGGTAAATTGGGTTGTTAAGGAAAACAATGCAGGAAGACCAAGGAGGAGGTCACAGGGTGAACACGATGAAAAAAGTGGTATCGCCGGGGGAAGCTGAGACACAGCACGAGAAAGGACCGATACGTTTTTCCAAAGTATGCTTCAGAGCAGGATAGCCAGGAGCAGCTAAGGATCGGCTTGAAGTTGGTCGTTAAGGGTGGAGCGTGCCAACTGACCGGGGGAGAATTACAGCAGCGACTTTAGCAGCGGCGGAAGAGAGGACTTTTTGGTGAGGAGGGGGCCGGGTGAGTGCGACGGTGAACGCTGACGACGAGCCCACGATGAACACTAGAGGAACATTCAAAGGACAATTGGATTTAGTAGGGAAGGGTTTACCAAGTGGGAAACGCCTGAATAGAGGAAAAGTGTAACTGGGCTTTACGAACGACTCCGAGGAAAAGTTGATACGGGAGGCAGCGGGGGCGGAGGACTGCTGGGGTTTTTTTTGTCATTGGGGGCTGGGGCGGCATGGATTTGAAACCTGGCATGAGGGTGTCTTGGCAAAGTTCAGTAATATTAAATCGGGGGCTGGACCGGGGATTTTTATCTGGTGTCTGTCGTGTTGGGGAGGGGGATTCGAAGACAGGGTAAAGTGTGAAGAGACGTCGAACTGTCAAAATCAGACAATTGGCACACCGAACGGCAGACGAATGATCCAATTCGGCGGGGGTCTATTCTAGAGGACTCATAGGTGGTGTGCCTTAAGTCGGGGTGGTTTAGGAGGGGATCTGGGATTCGCGATGGTCTTTCTAGGTGGAGGGGTAAGATTAGATTGGCTGTACCGAGGGTCGCTCTGGTCATTTATTTTGTCTTGGTGGGCTCGCCGAGGGTTTTCAAAGTCAAGTTTCCTGTTCTCGGAGGGAACTGAATTTGCGAAAACAGAGGTTCAGGGTAAGAGGACCTCTTACTCCAAAGCGACGGTATGGAGACCAAGTTCGGGAAGTTAAAGGGACCCGGGCGTGTCGGGGACGGGGGCTGTTGGTCACCCTAGGCGTTTCTTTCCAGCACTCGTGATGGGAGGAGGTCCTTTCAGTTTTTTAGGAATACGGACAATCGGCGGGAGAAGGAGACTATCGAGGAGTCCGACTGGGTAACCATATAGAAGAAACTTGGGTAAGGGCATGTAACATATTGATGGAATAAAAAGAACCTTAGACTAGAGAAAATGACTTCCTTATAGAGGACACGTACCGAGAGGGAGTATAGCAGATCGCGGGGGTTTTCTGGAGGAGGCTTATGGTCCCAATGGAGTGGGAAAAGCAAGGGGCCCATAGAGTGCAGAATTTGAGGTACGTTGCATTTAGTGCGTCAGCTAGGAGAGAAAATGAAAAGTTTGTAATCGTTGCTCCTCGGGGGCTTGGTGGGTACCGGCAGCTTCACTTTCAAAAAGAACGCAACGGTGAAAGAAACTTCCTTGGCGTCGAGCCTTTTTTGTGGTTTCGAACGGCCGTTGGCAGCGCTAACTCTACTTAACTAAAGTAAACACCCGGCCCCCTCGTAAGCAAGGAATCTCTTGTGGCCCCTTTCTTCCTGCACGGGTAAAGAGCTCCAGGAGAGTGATCCATCGCGTCTTTTTGTCGTTGGTGTCGTGTATTACTGAAACGCTTCTTCTCAGGGGGTCTCAAGAAGAAAAAATACTAAAGAGGGCGCGGGATCGGCAAATATTCCCCACGTCAACCAAAGGGACGTTCAGGACGAGTGAATTAATCCTTGACGGCGGAAGGGGTGAAGGGTGTTGCCTGAGAGTCAGATCCGGATCCACCTTCCCCCACAATCGTGTCACGATTCGTGGTTGGCTGGTTCGCTCCTTACAGAGGGCAGGGGGGGAGTCTGTCATCTTGGAGGTAGGATTCTCAGAAGTGCTGACCAGGCAGGGGTTCTAACGGGTCGAGATTCTCCGTAGCTTCAAGATGGAAACGGTAGCGAGCCTAGTCGAGTACAGACGCAGAGTGCTGGTCATTTACGTCGGGGTGTTCTGGTTTCCCGTCTTCGGGCGCGGGTTCGTCTAGTGGAGCCGGGCCTCTTAATGGTGTGGGCAGATTACAGAAAGGATTCCTTGTCGTCACAGTTCACGAGGTGTCCGACACGAGAAGGAGAAATTTGTAGGGGGCAGTGTGCGTTCACCGGTATTTTTGCGAAAAGGGTTCTGGAAAGGTATTTCTTAAAAAGGGGCAAAGGTTACATGGGTGGGAAGCGGTTAATTTAGGCAAGCTTCCGGAAGATTGAGTAACTCAATGGAGGAGGAGAGCAGCTAATAACAGCCTGGGAACTGGAACCTTCTCCATAGATGGCTTGCACTTGGCTTGGAACTTGAGTTCTTCCAGATGAAATGGTATTAACGGCGTCGTCAATTCTTCGAGGGAAGAGTCTTTTCATGGGAGGGTCTTCGCCGGATATAAGAGACTGCCAGGGCGCGTGCGGCCGGATGAGGTGACGTCAGGCTAGAGAAATGTCTCGAACTATTGAGTAGAGCCTGGCTAATTGGGAGGTACGGGAGCGGTGGCCAGGTAGGGGATGAGATCAGTTAGGAGCGTGGAAAGTGCAGGCGTAGGGAGGAAGCCGGGGAGGGGGAGTTCGTAGGTCCTTACCCAATCGATTGGGGGGCGTTCTTGAGGAAGGAGGATCGAAATTCAGAAGAAGAATATGAATCCATCCTCGCTTTGAGAAAAGACAGAGTTTTCAGGGGATTTGAGTTGGAAGGTGGTTGCTGACCAGTGAAAAGATTTAAGGCGATGAGTGGGGTGTAGAGTGACATAAACGTCTTGCCGGCGCACACGCAAAAAGGTGGGCGCCGGAATCGCTTTTCGAAGGAGGAAGAGTCAAGCGGAACCAAGAGGGGAATTGTGGCTCGTAGGAGTCCAGCAATAGGAGCGGAAAGGGCGCAGATATTGGGGCGTCTCAGAAGATCTTGGGATGTAAGCAGAGTTATGTTGCGGGGGTTCACGTCACTGTCTTCGCACGAGTTAAGGCGTTCATCCCTCCGGAGCTCACAAGGGACGATAAACTATACGCATAGGGTTGGTAGGGGTACTTGAGCCGGGGAGTCAGGAGTGGACTAGCATTGTGAATCACATGGAACGTATAAGGGAGGAAGGGCGGGGAGAAGAGACCTCGCGGAAATAATTGGACAGCGGCATAGTATCCCAAGGAGGGAAGGAGGAAATCCTTTTTCGGGGACAGCGAGACGGTTAGCACAGAAAGGGATGCTGTTGATTCAAAGACGGGAGAAGTGCTCTAGGGGAGAGAAGAAAGATTCCGAAGAAAAGTGGTACAGAGGACCTTGGGGGATAAAAGCTGAGGGGGGGGTGGATATTTCAGCAAGTGCGAGGAGGCGACAATCAATGACCGGGCGCGGGCTTGTCAGGGGATTACACCGGGGGCTATAAAGACAAAGCAGAAAGACTGCGAAAGGAATATGGGGGAGAACTTGGGGCGCATCCTGGCGATTGGAAAAGTTCTATCGTAAAAGGTTTGTAAAGACCGTGGGAGGAAAGACTCTATTCTCGGAAAGGAGAAGAGTCAATTAGATGTGTTTGAACGGCCTCCGGGCCGAGCCAAGACAAATGTCGAATTAACTTCGACCGGAGGAAAAGAGGGAAAAAAAAAAGAGGGAGGGGAAACACGGAATGAATAGTTTAGGTAAAGAGGCGGAGAGGATCGTGGGGACCGAAGTTTTGGAAGGTCAGCGGGGAACTTTATCAGAGAAAACAACAAAGGGGGAAGGAAGGAAAGGGGAAAGAAGATATCTATCAAAAGATTACGTGCAAAGAAAGACGAGCTCTCCGGGGGCTAGTTGCTGGCGAAACCGACTCTAATGGGGTCAAAGGCCGCCTTATTTTTGGGTAGAGAGAAGGGAAGGGGAAGGACGAAAGGTCGTCGATTGTAGCACAGGTGGTTTTTTTTTTTGTTCTATTAGGTTCAACAAATAGGAAGGCGTGACGAAAGGGAAAGGAGGCACTCCTATAACTGGATGATTGGAGTAACTTTTGAGCTCTAGAATTCAAAAAGAGCAAGGGAAAGAGGCATCGAAAAAAAAGTAGTTCATAAGGTCTTGTGGGAGGCTTTTCTTTTCCCATCGGAGGTGGAGAGTGTGAAAAAAGGGGAAAAAGACTGGTCCTTGGGGGAAGGTTCAGAGCACGGGTATTCTGCAGCAGTGAAAAGTTACTAGGAGAAATTACGAGTGCCACTTAAGATGATCGAGGTGAAAAGCTCCTCGCAGGCTATAACGCTTCTGGTGCGAGAACTATGTTACGAAGAAGAGGGCCGTGACGGTCCGGGGATATCGGTCCTGAGCCTCCTCGGGGGGGAAAAAACGGAGCCCGGATCTCCTTGAGATTAACATTACAGCCTACTTCAGGAGAAAAGAAAAAGGATGCGCATTGAGTGAGGCAGTATAGTGGAAGACCTCCTGTCCGGGGGTTTTGGTAAGACATCCTAAGAAAGGAAGCGAGACCTGAGATGCCGCCCTAAGGGAGAAATGAAGCGCAAAATGGGAAAAACCTCCTTCTTCAGAGGGTCTTGTTACTCAATGGTCATTGAGGAACGAGGACCATCGTATGCCTCCGGGAGAGGCACTAAATCGAAAAAAAGAAAATAATAAGACATAGTCTCCCTCCTTCTCCGGAGTAGACCAAACTTAGTAGAAGAAAAGGTAGCAATGATGGGATTGGTACCAGGGAAAACTTATGTAAGCTTGTTTTCTGTATGAAACATCTTTCTTCCTCTACTAACAACGAGGGGTGCAGATTTATAGAGGAGAATTTTCCCGCAGGGAAGTTGAAAAGCCTTTGGCTCGACACTGGCTTCCAGGCAATCTCACGGGCATGGGGTTTGTGTGTTGAAACAGCAAAACAATTATACTCGTGGGAACTACGCTCTCTCAAAGGCGAATTCGGAAATAAGAAGGTAGAGAATGGAGAAACGTCAGGAAGAAAGCCACCAAGATAGTGGTCGTCGTAAGACTAAGCTCACGCCAATAAGCGGGGAGACTAGGGGAGAAGAGAAAGAAAGAAAACGCGAGAGAAATCACGTGAAAGAGATCTAGAACAAATAATAATATCCTCGGGGAAGGTGACGCGAGATTTCTTTGCGGATCGGGAAACTCTCCTGAAAGGCAGCATTAAGGAACTAGAAGGGACCCTCCTATCCTTCTAAAAGAAAACCAGCGCGCATTGGCGAAGCCTTCGCGATTCCACCCAATTGAGTAATGAAGTGGCCGCAGAAACCGCTATCAGAACTGGTACAGATATCGGACGAGAAGAAATAAAACGGATTTCCCTGAGCTGCAGAGAGAACATCAGGCATCGGGGACCATCTGAGTGAATAATCAGAGCCGAATAATTCTGGAGGAAAGGAGAAAAGCATCGAGTTGAACTTTTAGCGACCGTGACTCAGGGGCGGAAAAGGAGGAAAAAAAATCATAGTCGGTCATCGTCAGTTCTTTTATACACCGTGAACTTGGGGGAGAGGGAGTCGAAAAAGAAGAGCGAAGCTCAGCAGTGAACTAAAACAAGACAAATTCAAACAGAAAATACAAAAAATACTCAGAAAACTTGAGCTAGCCGAAGAAGAATCCGCCTTCCACCGGAGAGAATCATTTGACTGAGAAAGTTTACCTACTACTAATGGGTATGATTGTGGGAAACAAAGATGTTGATCCGGTATTTGCGGACTAACCGACCTGGAAGGGGAAGCGAGGGACGTCGGGGTCCAAGAAATAGGCGGCCCTTGCCTCATCGCTTTTTGTGGTCCTGTTTAACGTTATTCGGAAGGAAACATCCAGCGTCGAAAATAACCATTGGTATCGAGCTTGAGCTACTTGATGAGTGGGGAAAGTGGAAATTTATAAAAAGGTATAGGCAGGTCTTTTCTATCAACGGCGCATCTATTACTGAGATAAGTACACCGTGGGGTTCAAATGAGGAGATAAACTAATCAAAGATGTGGTCTTTGCTGAATAAGTGGAGGGAAGAAGGTTGACAAGATCGAGGCCCCCTTCCAGGTAAGATTTTTGGGGGGGGGAAGAGGGAAGGATAGGTGTTTCTGGTAGGAAAAAGATTGTGAAAAAAAACCTGTCGAGAGTCGGTTGTCATCAAAGATTCACTTGAAAGGTACTCTTATAGGGAGAAAAAAATACTGGAGGGGAAAGAGGACATTGGGAATGGGTCTATCTCGTAAATGATTCCTAGGGGATAAGGGATAATCAAGTCTAGAAACATAGATAATGGGATTGGGGGGGTCAACGTCATAAATGGGGAAATAACAGTAAATATAAGCAATGGAAGGATTACTCGTGAGTGGAGGGTAAGGGGAGAGAAACTCAGAAAGGAATTGAAGATCGGAGTGGTTGCGTCCCAAACATACCAATCTCGCAATGCATGGGGGAGGGAAGAGAGAAGAGCCGGGGTCTGCATATTATTAAGGTTATTTACCTTAAAAACCATCCCTTTAAATGACACTCACAACCGAGTCGTGTGCGACACGAGTTGAAAAACCTAAAAGGGGAAAAGAGAACACGGGGGAAGGGGAAAATGCAGCTTACAAATAAGAAAAGTTAGGAGAGAATAAAGGATCTGTTCTACTTATACGCTGCTTCGCGAAAGCTCTCAAAAAGTAAGGGGTAGAAAAATTGGTGAGGGACTGAGATAAAAAAAGGGGGGGAGTTGACAATCTCTAAGTCACTAACAAAACGGGGGCGCGCATTACTGCGAGAAACGCCTGGAGAGGCAATCAAACGACCTCTAACAACCCAGACAGACAAGGCCCAGGCTCAGAGTCAACTAGAATAGGAGAAAAGAGCACCTTTCTACTAATATAATCAACCTGAAGGCCGGCCTATCTTCACATCTAGTTTTCATGAAGTCGACGGTAAATTTTCACAACAGAGTATGATTCGTTTCGGGAACGCCCAGCTCTCGATGGAAAAAGGCTCCCAACCGGGTATAATTACCTAAAAAGACCCAAGACGATAAAAAGAAAACCAGGATTACCTCAAGAGGGGAGAACTCTAGAAAATGAAAGGTTACCGCGCCCGAAGCAAAGGGGGCAGGACTTCCATCGAAAGACCCATCACACAAGGAAGGAAGAAAGAAGAAGATCACAGCTGGAAGAGAAGGTTTTGTAAGAATGGCACGTTAGAGTAGTGATAGGCAGAAGGGTCACAGCTGGGGGGCACATCAAGCATTGTGAAGTTCAGTGAGTTAAAGAAGAAGGTGGGAATCTCGGGGTCTATTTTGTATGAGTTCCGCTAGGGGCAGAAAGGAAGGACGCCTAGCATCAGAAAACCAAGTAAGCTTTTACTAGAGAGGACACATTTGTAGAAGAGTTTCTAGTCACTGCCCGGCACGCTTGGCAAAGATTATACAAATCTGCGAATAGCGAAATACTATTGGAGCAATCATCAGAGTGAAGCGACTATACATGGAGGTTGTAGTAATAGAAAAGGAAAGGCTGCTTTCTTACGAGTCAGTTCGTGAGATCGACAGGCATAAAAATTTGGTTCTAGCATAGGAGGGACCTGTGCCATTTTTTGAAACGAATAAAACGCTCGCACCCAACTTCCCTTTCTGTAATCACGCCCAACTTCCCTCGCAAAGAAGGCCGGGCAAGAAGTTCCCAACCTTCGCATTGTGGTTGCTTCCAGCTGTACGTTCTCTGTGAGAGTACGCCATGCGGCGAATTCTTCGGGAAGTGGTCTTTTAAGGCGGGTGGGACAGACCAGAAAAGGGGGAAGGCAGAAAATAGCAAGAGATCTAAGAAAGTTCTAAAAGAAAGTAGTTCTTCTGGACGGACTTGTGGTTTGACGCCCTTAAGAAAAGGATAAGGGGGAGGGAGAGGTCATTTCCTGAGTCTGGTGTGAACAGCCAAGGCAATCACAACTGCAGGTGTTCTCTTCCTGGGGCGGGGGAGAGGAAAGGGGAAGGGGGGGGGGTTCAATACCTGGAAAGGGGGGGGGGGGAGGTGGTGGGTTTATTCCGAGAAAAAAGGGCTCATCGGTGAGAGGGCATATCGAACGCTGATGAAAAAAGTGTATCCCATTTGGCAGAGGGAGTACACCATCCACGCCAGGGGGACAAGAGTAGTAAGTATCTTCCTCCTAGGAGGTATGGAGAGTACTTATTAAGGATAAGGTAACTTAATGATCTTCTTGAAAAAGAAAATTGAGATAGGGGCCTTAGATTCCGCATGGGGCGAAAGGACATTATCGACAAAAAACTGTGACGAGAGAGTTCGCTGACATGGGTGTGATGACCATTTAGGTGGGTGGCGGAATCTGAAACGCTCATCCTCAACGAGAATGCTGATGAAGGAGTAAATGAAAGGACAGAATGGGAGTAGAAGGGAAAACCTTTGTACCCTTCGGAGAGAGAGAAAAAATAAAATGGGGGGACGGCCAAGGGAGGACGGAGTGGAAAGTTCCGGAGGAGGTCTACTGTGATTGGGTTGTGGTCTTGGTGAGGGGGCGGTGCTGGGCCAATTGAGACTTCTGAGACTGGGCATTAAAAGGTCAAAGGAGCTGTGGAAGAGAAGCTCTTCATCAGGGGGGATGGTGGGCTGGCGGAAGGAAATCTGTGGGAATTCCTAGAGCGAAAAGGGGCTGAGAAAGAAAAAAGCCGTTGAACCGATTCACGATAGTCGATCAAGTGAGGAAGATCGAGAACTCTAGGAGGGAACTTAGAAGGGGATGTTTCGCGTTGTAGAAGAGGGAAGTAGAGAGCAGTTGCTCGGTGGAACAGATTGTGACTGCCGATAAAATGTCTCGCATATCTTCTGGGGAGGGGTTATTGATAGACGAAGGGGTAAAAGGGTCTCTTTAAAAATTTCCTGAAACAGCCCGTGGGTCTATATGGAGGCAGAGTGACAGACGAAAAAGCGTAGTGGAGAGAAAATGGTTTTGGTGGCTGAGGGAAGAGGGAAGGGCGCGTATTCGTTCAAAAGGGGGGGGGGACGTTGTAAAAAAAAAAGGAGGGGGCATGAACACCCGGTCGGGGGGTATTCAGTTCTGTGTCGGCTTAGAAAAGGAAGAGAACCTAAACGGAAAAAACCGATGGGGACCGTTCGTTCCAAATCGAAACAAAAACTGACGAAAAATCGATTTCGACACGGGCGGGACGAAAAAGAATAGACCGCTTAAAACGAATGGGAGAGGGGTCACTTTGAAGCGAAAAAGGATGAGCACTCGCAGGGGAGGGGGGATGGGGGGTTTTTCCGGAGGAACCAGATGACTTTAAAAAAAAAAGCCCAAGGAAAGAGAAGTGCCTAAGAAGGAGGCGCATCAGCCCTGTGAATCAGGAACGAACAGGAAGAAATACCCTAATGGAAGAGGACCAACTGGGGGGGTAAAGGATAAAGGAAAAAGCCGAAAGGAGGAAAGAACGTCAGGGTGGACCTCTTTTGGGGCACTTTTTGTGAGTGCTGAAAAAAGAGAAGTAGATTTTCAAACAAGAGGCAAGAAGAAGAGTCTTACGTCGAAATATGCCGCCGTCTTCATACGCAAGAAGAGGGACGACATCTCAGGAGTTGAAGGGAGTTTAGTGTTATTATCAGGGGGAAAGGAAACCACCTTTCGTATCATTTCAAAAGGAGGACTACACAAAAGTTTCATTCTCAAGACAAACGCACACATACCATTTCGAAAAACATAAGGAGTGGAAGTGAGATGCAAGAAAAAGACATTCCTAAATTTAAAGGGGGAAGATGATGAGGTCGAAATCAGAAAGTCACACCAGTCCCAAAACTAGGATGGCACAGAAAATTGCTCAGGCATCTAGGGGAGAAGGCACCCCGTTAGGGGTTCTCCTTCCATCTCCACCATCGTAACGCTTTGACTCTAGAGGCGTCTTCATAGAAAGGTGAGAGAAGGACGCTTCAAGGAAGGAAGCTGAGTTTGCTTGAGTAGGGGGGTGTTGAATTTTTCGTATTCGGGCGTGCGCGTTTGATATCTTGCTGGCTCTAAGAAGTTGAGAGGAAAGATGATTTAGTACATTCACTATGTCGGGCCACTCGACGCAGGCAAGTATTGGGGGAGGACCTTGGGGTGTCCTCTTGTGATGTTTGAGAAAGGGCAGGGAGGGGGAGGGGGGGACAAAGGGCAAAAGGTGAAAATGGGAAGGAGATTCGAGGAAGGAGCTCAGTATGGAAGGCGGTCTTTGAAGCAGAGGTTCAGTAAAAAGCTAAGGGGGCATCCTTTGAACGGGGTATCTTCGAGCAAAGAGCCGATACTGGGAAAAATTCCTGATCTTATTGAAGTTCGACAAAAGGGAGGGAGAGGAAATCGCCCATCGGTCTAACGGCGGGGAGGGGCGTTTTTCCGGGACGGAAGAAACGATTTCCTGCCTGAGAATGAGGAGAGCATAGTTTTTTTAAAGATGCAGAAAGAATTCCAGGAGCGCGGCGGTGAGTGAGCGGCCTGTCCGCTTGCTTTGTAAGGGGAAAAGATTTGAGGTCTCTCAAATGTGGGGGATGATCGGCTTAACACAGGAAGGCTGGAGGGAAGAATGAGGGAAGGGGGGGAGTCTCTTTCACGAAACTGAAAAGAAAAGATCTTTGGACGGGTGCGGCTCAGAAAGTAATCAGATAGACAGAAGAAAGAAATGCATAGAAAGTTGAAGAAAGTATTTAACGGAGGAAAAAGGAGAAGGTCCGGTTGTCGGGAGTAAAGGAGCTTTTATAGGAGGAAACGTTGCCGGTGCCTTCTGAATCGAAAGGAGGGAAACTCCAGAAAAAAAGAGGGCTCCTCTATCTGGGCTGGTAGGGATTCGCATCTGTTCATCGAAAAAAGAGGAATCGTGAGGGGATCCAAAATGTCTGCATGCGTAATTGTAGTTTGAGGTCTCCTGAGAAGACGGGAGATTGAGGAAAGGGTAATGGAAGGGATAAAGGGGGGAGATTATTGTCCTCCGAAGGCGTCATAACGAGGTCAGACGTGACGTTTAAAGATGTGAACAGCAGGTAAACTAGTGGGTGGTAAATTTAGAGGAAAAAAAGTAATCCTTGGATCAACTGGCGAGTGACTCGTCGTTGGGATAATTCACCATACGGCGAACCGAGAATGATGTTCCCCGCCGAACGCCAAATCATGTTTCCGGACAGGTGCAGGCGGCCTGAAATTGGACAGGCCATGAGGAAGTCGGGAGCGGGTTCATTGGGGGGACATTTGAAACGCTAGAAGGGTACGAGAAACACGGCTGTTTCTATAGGGTCTGGACATCCTTAGATTAGAACTTATGTTAGAATGAAGAGCCGTCCCGAAAAAAACGGAGAAGGAACTAGAATTGTGAACTACCTTGTGAAATGGACTCAAGGGGTTGGGGATGGTGGAATTCCTAGTGAGACGTGTGGAAAAGAGAGAGGAGTCATCTGGGAAGAGGGTCGAGATAAAAAGGTACAGAATCCAATGACTGGCGGAATTGAAGACTGAAGGGTTGGCGAAAGAGTTCCGGGTGTTAATTCAGAGGAAGCGGAATCATACCAGAGGAAATGAATAGATGTATTGCGAGTTCTGAATCGCTTTGCAGCCGGCGGATTTTGGGGGAATGTAAACGACCTTCAAAAAAGAAAATTTAGTACTTCAACTTAGAGGAGAGGAACACAGCGGTTGAGGGGCGGGATCAGAAAGAATCAGGGGATCTCCAATCGATGGGGAAAACGTC
>Ga0179591_1270350_pt1 | contig 11883 bp, 22 predicted proteins | sample CZOMad2_1_08_16f_FD_182891 | JGI IMG/M metagenome (GOLD analysis project Ga0179591, IMG submission 182891) | Vadose zone soil fungal communities from Angelo Coast Range Reserve, California, USA - CZOMad2_1_08_16fungal (PacBio error correction) | ecosystem: Environmental > Terrestrial > Soil >...
GGGGGGGGGGGATGACAGTGGGAAAAAGATAAGGCAAAGGAGGCGGGGGGAGGACACATGTGAAAGGGGAACGCGGTAAAGCCTAGAAATCGCAGAGACAGGGAGAAACGTACTGCGACGGTAGAGGGGAGTGGGGGTTGAAGACACGGAGAAAAGGGGAGTGGGGGCAATGAGGATTTTACGTAAAAGAGAGTAACGGGGGACGGAGGAGAGCGGAGTTTGTGGAAGAGGATGGGCATGTTACTAGGGCTCGGGAATACGCAGAGGGTGGAGACTCATTTGGGGTTGGCGGATCTGTGGGCCTGCAACGAACAGCGGGGACTTCTGGGGAAAGTAAATGGGAATCTGGCTAACTGACTGGTGGGGGGTAAGCAACTCTGCTAAAAAGCAGAACAGTGAGAAGGGGGAAGAGGGGAGTTTTCAGCGTGAGGAGGCGGGGTAACCGGGACGCTCGGAAGGAAAAGGGCGCGCGAGTTAAGGGGGGGTGGGTGGGTATTTCTAAGTGGGGGCGTTGGGGTGTGGTGAGTGTGGGTGGGGCGGGGTGTGAAAACGTGGGCCTTTTGGTTGCCGTTGGATCTGACCGAGGCAAACGTGGCTAAGTCAAAAAAAACAGAGCGGGCACGACAGGAGTGATTTAATTGGAAGGAAATGTAAGGATCCTATCGTCATAAAGTCAATTTTTGATTTAGTCTTGGAAGGGGGGTGTGGGGGGCCGGGGCAGGGCGTGAAGAATCGCTTGCAGAGCAAGGGGGGGGGGGGGAGGAGGGTGTGGCATTTGACTTAAACTAAAAAAAAGTAGGGAATGGCCGTCGACTGATATCTTCTGGGAAAGGGGTGACGGGCAGGAAGAGTGGTGTAAGGGTGAAATGGCACTGCTTAGGGGGAAGGAAAACGGAAAGAAGAAGTGGTTTCTGGGAAATGTGCGTACGGGACGATTGCATATAGGAGGGGGGGGAGGAAAGAATAACATCTCAGGGGAGATGTGCACTCCGAAAAAAATTGGGGGGACGGAAGCCTTTTTAAGTAGACAAGTTTGAAAAACGCATAGGGCTATACAAGGCAAGAGTGAGTCTTGGAAAGGGCTGGGGGCACGGCGGGTGCGAACGGTTCCTTGAAAACGGGGACGTGAGTAGTTAGCGGGGGGGCAGGAACAGGAGGTGACGCCCGGTTTAGGGAGGCAGAAATACAGCAGGGGAATTGCGTAAAGTTTTCAGGCCTAATTGATCGGTGTGGTGGGAAACGAGGCAAGGTAAGCTTGATGTTTTTTGGGGTGCTGGTGTTCTTCTTCAGTAACGAAGGTGAAGGGGAGGCCACCGGGTGAACTTGAAAGGTGACAAATTACGGCGTTCGGCTCCACTCTGGAGGCTTAAGTCAAGGGGTCGCACGGGTTCGTGAATTGGAACGGAGAAAGCCGTGGGGAACCAAGGTGTTTTTCAGTGTTGTGGGGGGGGATATGGGCTTCAGGGGGGAAAGATGCATGGAAGGGGGGCGGGTCATGGGGGTGCAAGAACTGGGTGCCGGTGGGGAGGAGACTTCTGGACTGTGGGGTGTATGAGGAGAAAATAAAAAGGGAGGGAACCGGGTGGATGGTCAAGAAGGAAAAAAGAAAGTAGTTTTCCAAAGGTCGCACAAGAGGGTGACATCTAGGTGAGGTGGGGGACGGACGCGTAGGATGTACGAAAGGGCTGGTGAAGGGGGGATTGGGTGGGAAAAATATCTCCAACTGGGGGGGGGAGATCAAAAAATCAGACAAATCACTCCAAAGGGGATTAGAAATTAAGAAAAAGGGTTCCAGGAAAAACTCAACGAAGCACAAAAAATTCGGGGGGAAGCGACTGAAGGGGAAACTAATCACCTGTCACATAACCCAAAACCAAAGAAAAAAAATTGCAACTCAAATTTCTTTCACGAATCCAATCCAAACAAAAAGACAAGGAATAGCCACATCACCTTATAGACAGGACTATGTGGACGACAAAGAGGGAAAACGAGGGAAAAATAGGCTCCTAAGACCCACACCACAAAACAATCGAAGCCAACGGCGTCTAAAAGGAAAACTGAAATCAACTCAACGAAAATGTCGTATCCTACGGGGGGACAATCCTATTAAATTTACCGGTTCAAGGGAGAGCACCCCAAAAAAAAGGGTGGGACGCTGGACTCAACGCAACTGACTCACCGCGCAATCCGCTTATCAAAAACCCTCACGACACTAGTTCAAGAAAGGGACCACCCTTGGGGTCCAAATTCAAAAGAAGGGGGGGATCACTTCCGCAAACCAGTATTAACAAGCAAAACTGCGGAGTACGCAAAAAACAAGAAAACCCACACCGGCAAACTATTGTATACCTGGAAATGCCAAATCAAGGAGTTGCAGAAGAAAAAGCCGAAGGAAGAAAGGCCGCGTATCCTCAGAACATTCTAAACTAGTAATCATAAAAACAGGAAATTAGGAAACAGGGCAAGCAAAATTCACCTCATGGGCAAATCTAGGAGGGAAAAATAGACAAACAGGAAAAAGGTATAAGAAACTAAACTAAACACATCTCCTCAATCACGACTCATAAAAAAATACCAACAGAAACGGCAGAATCCCTGGTCTAAAGCCTGCAACCATTGGAAAAAACCAAGGACCAAAAGAAGCGGGCCGCCGCCAATACCCGCCAAGCAATTAAAAGCGACAATAAGAGAAGAGACCTGCTCCATCGGCGAACTGCAAAAAAACCTAAAAGAACATAAAGAGTAATCCCTCCCCAAAGAACAAAAGGTCAGCCGGGAAGAGCCATGACATTCGCCAATCCGCAAAAGTAAAAACTCCTTCGTTAGTGGCCGATCAGGTCAGGACGCCCTAATGGCCAACGGGTCGGGGAAGTGGAAGGTAGGCTCTAATCCACACTCAAAACAAGAAAAAATCAAAGAGGAATAGAAAAAAAAGCTGAAAATTAGTCTACCCACAAAAAAAAGCCGGAGGATCGACTCTTCAGGCCGTTCCACCGGGAATAACCACAAACATAAAATGAAAAAAAAAGCATAGTTAAAAACCTCTTGTAAAAAGAAATAAGAGGCAGACACTGGGATCACGAGGAAAGGGAAGGAAACTATCACACCAGAAGAAAAACCAACTAGTTTCCGAGAAGAGAAAAGAGAAGAAAAAAAATTCACCCAACCGCCGGACTTCAAAAAAAAAATCAAACGATACGGACGAAGGAATTCGTAAGTACCTTATCGAAAAGAAGGAAAAATAAACGGGAAGCCTTCTCTCCACCAAAAATTCAAAACCGTGGTGCGAGCCAGGGAGAGAAGGGAAAGTAAACAATCGCCAAATCTTGTAGCAAAAAAAAAGGGAAAATGAGGGGGGACACGAAAATGGGGGGGGCAACGACAAGAACTTGGGGGAACGAATCGTCCAGCTCGCGAAGAGCGTGACGGTAGAACAAATTACGAAAAAGGTCTAAAAAAAAAAACTCCGGGGACGCTGCTGAAGGAAACTGAGGGAAGGAATCGTGACTTAAGAGAATCCCAGGCAAGCTAAAAGAAAGGTCAAAACAAAAATCATATCCCTCGTAAAGAAAGCGAAGCGGCGAAAAAAAAGTTTCTCTCCGACGAATGTTCTCTCTTCAAACGAAGTGAGCAAAGCGGCATTAGGCATCCAACAAAGAAAAGAATTAAAGCATATACGGAAGGAGACCCATAAAAGCAGTCTTTCCTCGGCAAAAAAAGATAGCTTGGGGAATAGGAAAAACATAAAACAAATCGCTCAGGGGGAAGTGGGTAAACAAAGGACAATCTGAACGGCTGCAACGCAAGTCGGAAAAGAGAAGGTGAAAAGACTTTTACGGCCAGAAAGGAAACCTCAGCAAAGATAGTTAAGAAAAAAGTAAAGGGATCTACATTAGAAAAAGATCCTGCTCAAGTCAAAGGAATAGGGGCTGCTTGAAAAACAGTCACGTTTTCCTCTTCGGTAAAATCAGGGTGAGATGAAAATCAAGGGACAAGAATCGGGGCAAGCACGGGGAAGCCCCAAAAAAAAAGAAAGCTGGGGAGCCTCTCCGGCGAATCCCAAAAAAGGAGCTCAAATCTGACAACGGAGGACAAATTCTCCCATTTACGACCTCGCTCCACATAGACCTACCGAAAAAACATGAATCTCTAATACAAAAAAAACAAGTTCAGCAAAGGCAAAATTTGGGGGAATCTCGGGAAATGGAGAAGGAGGGGCGCATGGAATGGAGACGGGTCGCCGCAGGGTTTGTTTGGAAGTTGGCAGGATGCTCCAGCGGGAGTGATCTGGGCGGTTGCACGCTTATGGAACATGGGGAGTTTCCTAGGTATTAGAATCGGGCAGATTACAAACTCCTTGGTCAGTATCCTCGGAAACGTCTCTTGTAGTAGGAAAGGAGCTTTTACGCCTGGCCTATTTGGAATTGGACTTTATTATGTACTGCTTTTGAAAAATGGTTGCGGTGGCACTGGGAGTGGCGGTCAAAACCCGTGGGAAAAGGACCCTGTCAGAGAATATTAAAAATAAACTTCAATGGTTCCACTGGAGGGGAGCCTACCGGATGAATGGGGAAAAATCTAACAAGGAAAGAAATAAGTGTAGGGTGGGGTGGGAAAATGGCTTAGGGGTGTGACATCAGAATTTTCTTGGGGGAGCTAAACTACGGTTGAGAGTGCGTAGGAAGGTAGGGGTTGAAGCTGCAACGGCGGGGGGACAGGTAGCGGTGAGGAGGGGGAGCAAGCGAGGAAGGGTGACACGCAGGGAGGGAGAAAGGGGATTAGGTCTAAAGTGGGGAGGGCAATGGCGTTGAGTCATTGTGGGGAGGATGTAGGTAGTGCAAGGTAAAAGACGAAGGTCCAAAAAGCAGTTGGGGGGGGAAAGAATGAACGGAAGTCCTATCTAAGTGGGAAGAAATTTGTTTGCGGGGAGGGTTAGAACGAAAAGCGTGGATGGGGTGAGCTTTTACGCTCTTTTTGGTCCAAAAAGGTGCGTTTATTGTTTCCCCAAACTGTTTCTGAAAGGGGGGTTAAGAATGGAACGTTTGCGAAGGGTGGAGTTCAAAAATATTGTCCACAGTGAAGGAGAGATCGGCTCGAATAATCCGAGGTAACGAAGCCTTATTCGGTCGACGTATAAATTTCGTCAAAAATGTTATGTGTAGAAGGGAAGGACTTGTAGAAGGAGGAAATGAGGGGTGGACGCGAAGCGGCGGGGGATGGGGAGGCAAAGGGGAGAGACTGGCTGAGCTTGAAAAATGGGGTTGTTGACGGATACCTTGGGCCGAGCTGGAGGCAGGGGAGCGGAGAACTGCGCGCTAAAGAAAGCGAAGAGTAAGAGGGGTTTGAAAGAGAGGGGGGGTTGGCAGCAGTGGGGGGGGATTTCTGGTAAAGGTTCTGCGGGTGAAGCTCAGGGGTGTGGGGGGATGAAGTCGAATGGAAAGAGTGGGGGGGAGAGGTTTTAAAGGATTTTGGGGGCCTGATTGGGTGCACCTTGGGGATAGAAGACCGACCGAAAAAAAAAAGCAACTTAAAGTTCGGGAAGATAGATCGACCACAGAAATGCATGGAGTTAATTTGGATTCGGCGGGGCAGTAGGGAGTTTGAGATCGGCGTTGACATGAAATGGGGATTGAGGTTTTGGGATTTGGAAGGAAGTGAGGCAGGGGTCCTTTGTTGATAAAGGGAGGCGGTCCATTTGAAAAAAATGCCCTGACGGAGGGCGAAGGCTCTATGGAAGAAAGTGGGGCAGATGGATGTACTTCGGGGAGGGAAGGAGGGTGGGGGGGGAAATTCGGGGATTGGATTACAAACTGTTGTATTTGCGCCAGGGGGGTGGGTCATTGGTGAGAAGAGCAAGGAGATAACGAGGGCGTCGTCAATTTGAAGCGATAAATGGGGGTGCAGTGGGGTAGATTTGCAATAGCCGAATTGGGAAAAAGGGGGCGGATCATGGTCTTCGGGGGGGCGCAGGAATTGGGGGAGTATAACCTAAGCAGGGATCGACACGAGAAAATGGAGCTAGTGGGGGCGGAGGGTCATGTCGGTGGGAGGCATGGATAAAATAAGTTTCCAGGGGGGGATGGGTCTGTGAAAGGGTCAACGCGCCGCGGTGGCCGGAGGAAAGAAGGTGGAAAGGGCAGAGAAAGTGGGTCTTAAAGGGTGAGGAGTGGTCCAGGCCTCTTCTGAGGTGTTTTCCAAAAATGAAACTTGGTTGGTGTGATGGAAGGAAGGGGAACACGGACCGAGAGGATGGAAAGGCACGAGAAAGGTAGAAGCTAAGTGGTAAAGGGAAGAAAGGAATCTCAAGGTTCGAGGGTTCAAGTTTACGTCTAGTGGGAAGTTCCGAAGGGGCGGTGGGGGGGTGGGGAGGAGGGTCGCAGAAAGTGGGCCAGAGTTTCATATCTGCTGGCGGGAGGGGACAACGATACAGTTTAGCCTGGGTAGGACTTCATGTGTCACCTTTGTGGGGGGGATGATCAAAAGGGAGGGAAGAGGGGTACTTGTGGAGGTTCAAGGAAGGAAAAAGGATTTCGGATCGCGAAAAAAAAGGGGGAGGGGAGACATCGTCTGTTCGAAACCAAGGGGTCAGATGTAACAGAATGAAAGAAGAAAGTTAGGGGATTGGAGAGGGAGAGGGGGTGATAGAGATCCACAACAAGGGGGGGGGGAGGAAATAGAACCCAATCATAACTCAAAATGTCCATTACTGGAATCAGAAAGGAGGCCAAGAACCGAAAAAAAGAATGGCCAAGAGCAACTTCTGTTGGGAGACTCCGAATAGACGGAAAGGAACCCCAGAGGGAAATAAAGATAGCAATAACCCACACATGACCCAAAGATCGAGAAGGATACCCATCAGTGGGGGGAAACCGGGGAAGAAGAAATATCGAAAGAGACGGGCCAAATGTTATGCAGCTATCAAAACACACAATCCACGCAACAATCGGGAACTCCCGAGACGACGTAAAAATCAAACGCCAAAGCGAAAGGGGGGGAGGGAGGGAACCTTAAAAGAAAGGGGCGTGAAAAGTCCGGTGCTCGAGGGGGGAAGTATGGAGCTTAAAAACTACAAAACTCCTCCATCTCCGCAGAGGGGAAAAAAAAAGAGCCCGGCCTAACGGAAAATGGAAAAATCCCCGCGTCAGTTTCGCAGGGGCCGACGCCAAGGGATAAAGGCACCAGGGAAAAGACGCTCACTATAAAAACCACCCGGAAGTAGAAAAAGTTAGGGAAAAGAAGGGTAATCCGACGCCATCAAACGGGAATCTGCGTCAATAGAAATAATCAATTGGGGCTGAGTAAACTAAACAACTTAGTGCAATGACTAAAACTTAGAAGAAAGGTGTCAACACAATTCGGGGCGTAGGGGGGGGAAGAGAAGACGAAATGGAGAAACAAACACAGGACTACTCAATCGTCCATCCCCAGCGTCTCGGCTAGAAAAAAAACCATAAACCGGAGGGAAGAAAAAGTGTTTTCTCTACAGACCATTGGCCAACTAACAATTACAATCAAAGAAAAAAACCATCGCCCAGTCGACTTCCCCACCCCGACTGTGCCGCCGAACTGAAGACGTCGAAAAGGTGAAAAAAGGACCGACAGAAAACCCGACACAAAACTAACCAAGCAAAAAACAAATCAAAAAAAGGAAGGAAAAACGAAGCCACGGAAGAAAGACCTCCAGAAACTCCACACTGAAGAAGGGGAAGTTTGAAGAGGAAGAGAGGAAAACGAGGGCCAGGGGTTAAATGATTTAAGGTGCTAGAGCCAACCGGCAACAAGCAAAATAAAGATTCAACTAGCACACAATCTTCCAAAAAACAAAAAAACCAAACCGAGAAGCCTCTTCGAAAAGGGGAACAAGATCAAAGGGAAGGGACCGACATCTTCACAACACCGGAAGAACGCTAGGACTCAGAAAGAGAATCACGGGAGCACGCGCCCACGCCTCCCAACGATTGAAGAACCCGCAAAAAAAAGTAAGGGGAAACCTAGAAAAGAGAATAAAAAAGCACAAAGAACCTCTCCTTACACAAGGGACTCCTAATAAATTCGTGGGAGAGGAGAAAAAAGCCCAGTTTAGGTGTCAGGAATAGATTGCTAAAAGCGGAAACGGGTTCTGGTTCCAGGAATCGAAGGAAGTCCAGGAGAAGGATTTAGCGAAGGGGGAAGGGGGAACCCAAAGTCACGTATAGAGTATAATGCAGATCAGAGAGGGAAGGGGGTAGGGGAGGGGTAATGGAGGGGGTGGTGATGGTGAGGGGGTTATGGGGAGGAGAAGAGGATAGAGAGAAGAGAAAAGGAGAGAGAGGAGATAAAAAGGGAGGGGTAGGGGGAGAAGGATGGAAAGAAAAACAAAACAAACAAAAAGAATAAACGAAAGAGAAGAAGAGGAGACGATAGTGGAAGGGGGAGGGGGGAGGAGGGGACGGATAGGTGCTAGGCAGGGGGGGGGGTGAGGGAGTGTGAGAGGAAATAACAGGGGGGGGGGTAGAGGGGGAATTAGGGACGGATGGGAGAAGGGGGGGAAAGGGGGGGGAGCGTTCTGAAGGGGAAAGGAGGTATGGGGAGGTCGGGGTAGGTGGGGGGTTAGCTGTGGGGAAAAGAAAGGGGGAAAAAAGGAAAGCGGAAACCTGAAGACCACTGGGCAAAAGGGCCACAAATCACTTTGTCTTGTTGTCGCAACCTAGCGGACCGCCAAAAAAGACAGGCGGCATTTAGACCACTTAAGTAAAAAAAGCTAAACACATCTCTTAAGAGGGAGTCAGTGACAACCCCGGGCGCGGGCCTTATGAAAGAGCAGGCAAAAAAAGCCAAAAGGAGAACCTAAGAAAGCCTACACAGGTCAAGGCAGACTCAGAACAAAGCCATCGGACAATAGAGACTTCTGAACAATTTTGGTCTCCCGAACTTTGAGATAGAACTAAATCCCGGAAAAGGAGAAAGCGGAAATCTGAGTCAGAGTGACAGAACAATGGAAAAAGGGGGAGCAAAAAGTAAATCAATCTTGCTCGAAAAAAAACTCGCTGGAGGCAAGCATCAAAAAGAAATATAACCATTATGGAGCGGAAAGGCAAAGATCCTTCAAAGCAATTACGGAAAAAGGACACCTATTAAGGGAAATTTACTAGGAACAAGACCTTCCCCCGGGCAAAGACGGGGCAACACCATCAAGACGAATCCTACAATCCTACAAGAGAATGAAAAATGAAAGGATGAAAATAAGTCGCCGTAGGGAGTTATAAACCTTATCTTCCGTAGAACTCGTGCCTGAAATCAGGAAACAGAAAGAGGGTTCAGCAGGGAAAAGAACAGACCCTAAGCGGGGGAAGAGACTAAAAGCCTACATACCGGAGAAAGACAAAAGGTTAAAAGCTTGGGGAAAAGTTGAAGTCCAACAAAAATTCTCCTCTGCTCAAGGTCAACAAAGGTAACGAAAAAAAAAAGCCCATCTGAGAGCTAGAACAGAACAACAACAACAGTTATGGAAAAGGAGAGTGAGATTCTGGGGAAAGGGGGTGACAGGCTTTGATCAGTTGAAAATGGGAGGAAAAGAAGGGGTTGACTTGGGGGTGCAGTCTATGGAGCCCGATTGGGGGGGGAGATTTGCATATAGCAAAACAGGGAGGGATAGGATTAACCGAAAGTCAAAGGGCGGAGGGGTAGGCAAAAGCGGGAAGATTTAAAGGGGTAAGATTAAGGGATCTATCGGAGGGGAATGGTCTGGTAATACTCCGAAGGTATGGACTTGGAAAGGAGGCTGGAGACTGGGGGGAGGTCACGGGAGGTTGACTTAAAGGGTGAAGGGAGTTGAGATGGGGCCTTAATATTTCCAAGCTTCTTAAAAGGTTTGGCATAGTGAGGGGAGCCGCAGATTCAAAGGGAACAAGAAGAGAATACGTATTTGACGGGGGGGGGGGTTATGAAAAAAGGGGGCTAAAAAGGGGGTGCCGGGGGAGGAGGTTAAGGCATCGACCGTACGTTATATGCGGTATAGGGGTGGGGGTACTAAGAAGGGACGATGTAGAATGAGTGATAAAGAGAAGTAAGGAACACCTTTGCACAGACACGGGAGAAGAAATGAAGGTTCTGGGGTTCAAAATTTTCGCGCGGGGTGGGTGGAGAGAGGGAGACAGGGTTGGTCATACAGGGCACAGGAAAGGAGGGTTTGGAAAAGAAGCCCAAGCAGGGGTACAGGCGGCATTGCGAAGTTTGTTGCCGTTGAAAGTGAGGACAAATGAGGGAAAAGTTTCGGGAAGAGGTAGGGGGGAAAAACGTGCTGGTTAAACTTGTGTGAAAAAAAGGGAGAAGTTTTGGAGGGTTGCCAGGGGCTGACCAAAGGAGGGGAGGCTTGTCTCAGTTGGCAGGCAACACTTCTAAGATAATCGCATTGGAAAGGGGCGTGCCTAGGGCAATGTCCGCAAAAAGAACGGTAGTTGAATAAAAGGGAATGCCTTACGAATGGATCAGAGGGACGAGGGGAAAGCGGAGGGGGTAATGGGGGAATCTTTCACCGGTGACACGATACGCGTAATAGGGGGGGTTGTTTTCGGTAATAGTGGGAGGGGAAAAAGCGGGATTAGAGGGGGGGCACGCGGGCTAATCAGAGGGGAAGAGATAAGAAAGTAGATGCGTTGGAAGATTGGTTTTGTTGCAGATGGATTGTTCTGGTAACGTTACGGCGGAGGAGGCGCTCTGTGAGGGGGATGGTGGACGACTGGGGAAAGTTGGGGGGGGAGGTTAATATTGGATTGGCCTGAGGGGGGGGGGCACGGGTATAGAGGAAAGAGACAACTGGGGACCATGAGGGTCTAAATGAGATCAAAAAGAATGAATGAGGGGACGTTGTTGAGGGGGGGGGGGGGAGGCAGGTTACATTTGAAGGGGAAAGCCGCGGTATGAAATTTTGTAGTTTGGGGAGGGGTTGATGAAGCTGGCGGGAAAGCAGAAGGTCGGAGGGGGTCCATGGTTAATCGATATAGCTTAGGGCGAGGAGGCAGAGTGAAATATAATGGAGAGAGGGGGGCGGGGGGAGCTAGTTTTGGTGAATTTGGGGGGGGGCATTGAGATACATTTGCGCCTGTGATTTTAGGTTCGGAGGGGAAGAATTATATTACGTAAAGGGTGTAAGAGACTCATCCTGGGGGGAAGGGGGGTTCCCGAGAAAAACTAATTGAGGTACTGGAGTGGTCCGCGACCAGTGGGGGTTTAAGACACATCGAGCAGGAGAAGAGGGCCAGAGGGGTCGGGAAACGGAGTTGAGGGCTCTTTATCCCATTATGGAAAAATGGAGAGGAGAAAGTGGAAAAAAGGGTTGGATGGGTATTCGATCGAACAAACTAACCGAGGTTGCCTTTAGAAGGCTGGGCAAGAGAAAAAAGGTCTAAAAAAGGTTGGGGCCAAGGACCCTTGACCTTAGGGGGGGGACCAAATCTTCGTCTGGGATTTTTTTGCGTTGAGGAGAGTCAAACAAAATAGAAAGGAAGGGAAGGAAAAGGGGAGAATGAAGAGGGGATCAGGGCGAAAAAAGGGAGTCTACGACGTTTACGGGGAAGGGTGCGGATTAACGGTAAGTCATAACCGTGGGTAGGGTCCGATTTTGTGGTTTTGGGGGGGGGGGGAGGATTAGTGGTGGACCGCTTGCATAAAGAAGGTCAGGTAGGTCTTAACGAGGCCGGTGGTGAAGGGGATGCTTGGGTCCGTGTTTTTTGCGAAGTGAAAAGAGAAAAAAAGGAAAATTTCACCGCTGGGGAGGTGGAGGTCTATATACCGCGCGAAAAAAGAAGTTAAGAAGTGGAATGGCGATGGGAGGTTGACTTCGGACATCCTGTTCTGAGTTCCGGGAAACACCGTAGGTTTGGTGAGGGGGTAGGAGGGGGGTCG
>Ga0179591_1180013_pt1 | contig 11881 bp, 14 predicted proteins | sample CZOMad2_1_08_16f_FD_182891 | JGI IMG/M metagenome (GOLD analysis project Ga0179591, IMG submission 182891) | Vadose zone soil fungal communities from Angelo Coast Range Reserve, California, USA - CZOMad2_1_08_16fungal (PacBio error correction) | ecosystem: Environmental > Terrestrial > Soil >...
GAAGGACCAAAGAGAACAATGGATTGTCCCTGTACCAGTTTAAAGGTGAAGACGAAAGGCAAGAGCGCGAGCCGCAGACCTAAGAGCAGGAGACTATACTTAAACGATGAACCGAAAAAGAAGAAGAGGGAGAAAGAAAACGACACGGCTGAGCTGAAATATCTGCGGCAAGATAATACGAATTCAGAGTCGACGAAATCTCGGCCAGTGAAATAAAAGAAGAAAGCAGAAAACAAGCGAGCCGGGTAAAGGAGCAAATCCGAGGTGGCACTGCGTCAATAAAAAGAGAGGCACCGATGCAAGCCGACCGAGCCAAATGAGGAAGCTTCTACTAGAATTGTGGTGGCAACGGGCGAGGACGTAGCGATCGGAAAGTGTGGGGAAAGGACGCGGGTCGGCTATCGGATGAATGGGAATGTCAAAAAAGAACACATCCCAAATGGAGACTGGCACGATCCGATGGCTTGGGGAAATTGAAAAAAAATGCACCCAAAAAAACCCCACGCGAATATTGGTTCCACGCACGTGCGGAATATGGTGAAAGGGGGGGGCGAGATCCCTAGGCATTCCAAGCCCGGCGATAAAAAAACGGGTCCCCACTGCGGGCCACGATGATACACTCCTAGACCGAGAACTAGACGGGGGGAGTAAACGGAGCTAGGGTGCTGTCTCGCGCTCGCAATGAAAGGGAAAGGGAGAAACCGAGAGACTCCGAGCCGAAACTGCGCAAGACCTGCGCATCATTTCTTCCGCCTTACGCCGGAGAAAAAAAGCTTCGGGAAGACGAAAGGGCAAGGAGAACGCGCACCCTTGCAGAACCGAAAAAGAAGAAACCAAATCGTTCGGCACCCGGAAAAAAAAAAAAGCATATCCATTGGAGGCCTCGCCAGGGAAATTCCGAGCTTCGGACAAAATAATTCAATGAATGTGGGCGGCGCAAGAAAGTCGGGACTTGAATGGGGAGCAAGATCGAGAGGGGAAAGGATGCTCGAAACCTCTTCGAGCGGAACGCGGGGGGAGGTTGGGGGAAAACTGCTGAGGTGATGACTTGCTCGTTGTCGGGCCCTAAAAAAAAAGAATAAGGGATAGTGAAAAAACGCCCTTGAGAGGAGCGAAGGAGAGCGAGCACTAGTTGGGCCGTACGATTTAACGGGGGGAGGGGAGCGTAGGTTGCCGCGGTCCCGTCCTGTTCTGTGGAAAGTCCAGAAGAAACGGAAGCTCCGTTCGTGGGCCCACAAGGAGAAGGGAACACCAAAACCATTAAAGGATTTAAAAACACAGTACTCGAAAAAAATGAGCAACCGACGCCGCATTTATGAAGGGAGGAAAAGGTTCTTGAAGGAAGGACCGGAGAGGAAAAAAATGTCAAAAGAAAGACGATTCGACCCGTTCAATACAATAAAATCAGAAATGCAAGGGCGACAAGCAAAACCGGTAAGTATGTTGAAAAAAAACCGCACGAAACGACAGAGCGGCAACAAAAAAAAAACGCAAACAGAAAGAAAGAACGATACGGGCGAGGTCGAGATCGTTCACAGACGAAGCGGGGTGGAGATTGGCGAGATCGATGGAAGCACGGCTACGCATCGATGAGAAAAAAAAATCGATCATCGAGGTTTTTCCCCCAAACCTTAAGCTATCAAGACACCAGCTCCACTACCAAATTCAGACGAGGAGAAACACAGCGTCAGGCTGGGTCGACCTCGAAGAAAATCAAAAAGACATCAGGCTGGCGAGACGCGGCACCTTCCTCACCGGGAGGTGACGGGGGAAAAAACTGGACGATTAGAACCAAGGAGAGAAAAGAGGTTCGAGACAGATGAGCGAAATCCTCGTCGCCAATACGATCGAAAAAAAATGAGGCCGCTGTGGACAAGCAAGTGAGGGAGCAGAAAGCTGTTCGGGGCCGTCTGATCTAAGGGGAGGGAAAAAGTAACACGGAAAAAACGGCGGGCATCCTGAGGAGAAAAAAAGACGGGAAAGGTAACGGTGCTGGTTAAATAGAGGAGGAAGGAATGAAACCGTCGTGTACCCCAGGTAGCTGAAATCAGCATTTCTTGATCAGGGGAGAAGGCCATCAAAAGCGAAAAAGAGGGGCGTCGTCGAATGGCAAGGAAAAAACGTGAGCACAGGGCAAGTTTTTCTACATCGATTTAGCAAGGAGAAGAAGGCCAGGCCTAGGAGGACAAGGAAGGACGGAAGCCGACAAACGGAAAAACACAGTGAGGGAATGACAGGGTCGAGGTCTTGGGGAATACAAAGAGAAAAAAAAGGAAATCCGCTCTGCTCGTCAAAAACTTAAAGGAAGAACGAGAAAGAGGGAGTGATGGCGCAGCGCTGCTGCTGGCGTCAAGGTCATAAAAAAAGCGGATTTTCTTAGGGAAGAAAAAATCGATGGTCCGAAAAAAGGAAGAGACAACAACAACTGGAGTTAAAAAAAAGAAAGGAGCCCTGCAAGTAGACGTTCAATGCCATACGCAGCGAGCATCAAAACGCAGAAAACAAGAGGAGGAACGGCCTCAGATTGAGGCCGGTAAAGACGAGAAAGGCGGAGGAAAAACAGGGCCTATGCTCAAAAAGAGAAAAGGTATAGGAATCGATCACGGTTGGGGCCAGCAATCTTGTCGAGGAGGACCGGAAAAGCCCGCCGAAAGGGGGGAATTGGAGGAAAAAGGATACTCGATGTCGAACAATGGACCTGGAACAAAGCGATGCCATCGACAAGGAAAAAAGGAGAAGCCCTGAAAAAGATGGCAGTCCCGGAAAAAGAAGTAAGAAAAAGAGGCAAGGGTGACCCGCGCTTTCAAGAGGAACAAAGATCACCAGCACCAGACCGAAGGCCAAGAGGAAAGTGAGTTCTCCACGGACCCAGAACGGGTGTGCGACAGGATGTACCAACACCGAGAAGGAGAAAAAAAAGACGGAGCATGTGCTGATCTTCTCGTCGAAACGGGGGACCATAGCGAAGAGGGTAGTAGAACGAACATGAGTGGCAGCATCAAAACTACGTTAGAGAAAAAGCGGCCGCAAGGATATTGAAACGTGACGATCCCCATAAACTACGCGGGTGGGAAAAATGAGGGGGCAATCGCCAGAAAAAAAAAAGATTTACGTGGATTTCCCGCTAAACAAAAAAAAAAAAGCGGGGAAGGAGACTCGTAAACCATGGGAGTTGCGTGCTTGAGGGTATAGGAGATAAAAAGAGGAAATGGATCGAAAGCACTCGGGCCCAGCCCTGAGACAACGATCCCTACAAAAAGGACAAAAAAAAAAAGAGGAGCGGCACGAACGTGAACTCTTCGGAATCAAAGTGGACGCGCATGGAAAAGGAATGAAATGGGGGGGCACGCCGCGGTCATGACAGAAAAAAACCAAAAGAATCCGGGTTGATGGAAGACTTCCCTCGATCACTAAGGTGGTCTGCAGGAACCGCGTCGTAGGGGGGGAAGGGAAGTGCTGAAAGTTTCACCCGCTCAAAGGGAAGTGGACGCACAGTCATACATTCGGCGTCCAGAGAGGGTAGGAAAGTGTGGGGGTATGAAAAAGTGGTTGCTCCGGAGAACAATTGGGAAAAAGAAAAACTGCCCTTTCACGGCCAGGAACGTGAAAAAGAACAACCGGAACGCGGAATCAACGAAAAATTGGGAAAAAAAAAGGTACGGCACCCCCTAGCGAGTGTTACCCACGCTTCGATGCGGAGATAAGGGCCGGTGGGAACTAATGCAAAAAAGGGAGAGAGAGCAAAACCATGGCTTACCGCAAGATAACGAAACAAATTACAGATCGGACCCCAACCATGACCAATTTAGAAAGACAGAAAAAGGTAAAACGAGAAAATCCGACGCGGAGCAAAAGTAAGGCAGAAAGGAGAAACAAAGGAAAGTAAAGGGGTACCTGCACAGCTCGAAAGCAGAAAGCACCAAATAAAGGAAGGAAAGGTGCGCCAGACCTTAGGGGAGGAGCGGGAAAAAGGGCGGGAAGGGGAGGTCGGAAAGGGAAGAGAATCTCGCCGCCAAGGGGATCGACGTCAAGCTCTACCGTAAGAAGGCGAAAACTATTGCGCAGACTATTTGCTCAGGTAGAAAGGGGGAAAGAGAGCCTAAAGTGCCGGCATTGCGAGCAGAAGAAAGAAAAGACTTAATTCATATTAGGGGGCTTCGGAGAGAGGTATCATCGGGCCCGCCGAGCGACTTGGCTCCGAGCAAATGAGGAAGCCGAGGAGCAAGGGATAAACACAAGCCTTTGAACCAAGGGAAACGTTAAAAGGGAGGGCGACCCGTATATTTGTAGGGAGAAGGGGAAGGGGAAAAACCGACATCGGAGCTGAACCGGTCGCTTGATGGAAGAGAAAAATTCGAGACGCTCGCCGACATGATGGGCCTCAAAAAAGAACCTCCTCGTCAGCGCTGAACGCAAGGGAAAGTGAAACACCAAGCGCGTAGATAAGGGTCGTAGAGGAAACGGGGAAGAAAACGCATCGTCTTAATCATGAGCAATGGACAAACGTCGGGAAACAACAGCTCGCCGTCATTGAGGAGGGGGAGGGGGGTGAAATTGTCTCTGCGGGATGAGACCGGGGTATCAGACTTCGGAGGACGCCGATCGGGGAGCAGAGGTAGGGGAAAGGAGACGAGAAGGGGGTCGCAGATGTCGACAGCTTTTCGGGGAAAGGATGAGGGGGATCCCTTGCTTCCAATCCTAATGAAAGAAAAGAAAAAAAGGAGGTCAAGGCAACTGAAAAAAAACATCCAGGCTTGAGATCTTTAAGGAAGAAATAGAAAAAAAAAGGAAAAGATAGGAATGGTCTTCGAAGCCAAAGGAAAAACTGGATGAAAGGACGGGGCGTGAAGACTCTCTCAAGCAAAGAAAAGAGTGGTAAGCAAGGAGACTATCATGAAAAAGATCCGACAGGACCACCGGGAAAGCAGGGTTTCTAAAGAAAGCGCGACAACGCGGGAAGGGAAACATAGAACGGCTTCTACTCCGACAGGCTGAAGGTAGCGCCATCCAGGAAATATGCAAAAATAAACCGCAAGAAACAAAGGACGAAAATTATGCGTCCACAAATGAAAGACTCAACGCCGAATGCTGGGAGAGGCCACCCGGATGCACGAAAGAAAACTGAAGAAAACAGAGTCTAACGAAATGGGGTGTGGGGCAACGGGAAGGAGGAAGGCCTTATCCTAGGATTAATGGGGGAACGCAAGCTGTCGGGAGCGATATGTCAAACTAAAGGCGGGATCGCCTGCCCAAGCCCAAGCCGTGAAGAAGAAACACTTAAAAATTAATCCTAAAAAACGTTACGGGACCAGCGTCAAAGCGGAAGTGGTGATCATTCCACAAGCAAGATGAAATGCCATTGCAGGGAGACCAACGGGTACGACGCCGGGGACAAGAGAAAAAAAAGCAAGAAATCCACTAGTTGCCTGAAACGAAGCTGATTGGTGCGCTGCCTCGGACAAGGGGTGAGGGGAGAAGCCGATCAACTTAAAAACTCTCCCCGGCGCAAGCGAAAGAAAAAGTCGGACTCCTCGACTCAAACGGAGAGGACCGCGGTAAATCAACGCAATTTGCGGCGAATCGCGCCCATCCGAGAAAGAAGGTCACTAGAAATCCAGCTAGTGCTGCAAAAATGACCTTGCTACATTGGAGGAGAGAAATGACGAAAGCTTGTCTGCAAAAAAACAAACAGACAAACATGGGTGCTGCGCGACCCGGGGGTGAAGCAAGCACTAGAGCGACTTCACTCACACGACTGACGCGTGTGGGGGGGGGTAGGGTTGGGGGGTCCGATCTGCGAAGGGTGAAGACGGCCTAGTTTCTTTAGGCGGGAGGAAATAGAACGGTGGAATAGTTGACAAAAGGGAAACTTAGAATCGCAGAGAAAGCGGGGGTAAGAGGGGCCTAGGAAGAGGAGAGGGTGAGTCCAATCGGATAGTGGGTAAACAAGTTCCTGTTCGTTTCCAGGAAAAGGGAACTGGAAAAAAGACCGTAGGGGGGCAAAACAGATCCTTTGTCATCAAGGGCACACCCCAAGGAATGAATTGAAAAACAAAACGTAAATCAAACTGAAAGCAACCGACCGCCGCATGGACGAAGGAAGACAAGTCGTTGGGGAGAAGGGAGCCGGAACCAGGGAATCCAGCCCGGAAGGAATGCGACGCGTTCCAATGCCAAAAGTGAGAGGGGAGATCCTCAACAGGGGGTCAGAGGAAATGGGGCAGCACCTACAACGAAAGCGAGTGCCACAAGGGACCGCAAGCCTCAACAGCGCGAAAATTCGCGAGTAAAAAGAAGCGGGGGGCCGCGAGTCGTGGTGCAAGAGGCGGATCTCTGTCGGGAATAGGGGGGGCGGAAGGTGACACAGCTTCCAGCTCGGGAGCAAGAAAGAAAGAACGACCACTCAACACACCATGTCAAAAAAAAAGCAAAAAGCGTTCGGAGGGAGACAGGAAAAAGAAAAAGACAGGGGAAAAGAAGGGCGCTGGGGTCCGATCCGCGTCCACAGACAGGAAGAAAAAACCGGAGTTTCTGGGGATCGGCACAGCATGAAAGGATTTTCAAGAACGCGTGTTCGAGAACTAGATGATTACATCATCGTCGGGAAGCAAGAGCAAAAAAACAGATTCGGCCGAGATAGAGGGAAAACGATACTTCAGACAGAGAGAGTTTTAAAAAAAGACCGCGACCGATGAAGAATAGGCTGAGAGAAGGAGGGTATCAAACAGGGCTGGGCATCCATGCGGAAGACAAAAAAGCGGGCTCCGTTTCACCCGGAGGAGGAGTGGACCTTGTCCGTGAAATCCCGCGTGTCAAACGGTGACTAATCAAAATAGGAATAAAAAGGAAGACATCGAAGTAGCTAGGTAAATCGCCGGAGACAAAAAAAACGCCAGGGCAATGTTTTCGAAAAGGACAAGCTCACAATCCAACGAGGCGTCCTGAGGGAAAAGGGGGGCGAAAGCTGGGAAACACCGTGCGATAATGTAGCGGAGTATTGAGCTAAAAAACAGAAGGAGTCCACCGTTCCTCGTCTGTCAACGGAGGCAAGAAGAAGCGCGCATAGCAAAACAGGCTTAGGGGCGGAGGGGGTCATGAAAAAAGGAACTAGAGGGGGCTGGGAGCGAAAAACGAAGTAGAAGGGGTGAGAAAATCAAAAAACAACAACACGGAGGATGAGGACAGAAGAAAAGACAAGGTCTCTTCATCCAGCCAAGACCTGGGGAATTACCCGAAGGAAAAAAGCAGCGCCGAACCGGTCGCGACGACGAGGGAGGAAAGTGAAGGGGGCAGAAGAACGGCAGGAATTTGGAATCATGATACTCAAGAACCTAGGGACAGGGAATCATATCCGGTGTTGGCCAGCAAAGTGTAGGCGGCGTAAATTCAAGGAACAAGGACCGGGCCTTGGGTCGGGGACCTGGGGGTCGGGGGAACTGCGAATGGTCAGAAACCTGGCCCTTGCGCACAAAAAAAAAAAAAAGAGGAGGACGCGCCTTCGTTGCCTAACTGGGGATCAGAAGGAATGATGGTAGGAGGAAAAAAAGGGGGCACGGCCCATTCATCATCTCTTCAAAAAAAAAAGACACGAAAAGTGCCGGGTTCGTTTCTCCATCAGATCACGGGAAAAGGAAAGACGCTACCAGAAAGACCAATCGAGGCCGAAACGAAATTAGGACTTAGATTGAAGGGGGGGGAAAAAGAAACGGCCCCTAATCGTTGGAGATCGAGGCGAGCGATGGAGTCGAATCAAGCTCGTTCTCTAACAAAAAAGGTCAGGAAAAGGATAACCCAAGGATGCAGATCCCAAGGAAAAAAAAAAAACGGGGAGGGCAAGAGGGGAAACGCCATGATGTCGGCGAGTGAAGGCGGGGCATGAAAAAAGAAAGGGGGTGATTGCTCCTCTGAAACCTATGGGCAGAGGGATGTAAGAATATCATGGGGCAAGGGGTAAACTTCAGAGAACGGGAGAAGAGAAAGAGGGGAACCGCACAAATTGCAACAAAACAAAAAAAGCATCTCGACCATCGCAAAGGAGGAAAGCATGTTGGGGCGGGCGGGGATGAATGGTGGGCACCAAGGCGTGAGGGGCCTGAACGGAAAAGAAATCCGTGTGGTTGGATGGAAACGCCTGACATACGAAAAAACACAACGTAGTTTCTTGGCATTGACGCTTGCACCTGCAAAGAGAAAAGAAAAGGGGGGGAAAACGGCAAAACCAACTGAGACAGTGGCCCTTGCAGTCGATGCGGCGGGGCCTCAGGGGGATACGTGGGGTGTGGGTAAAGAAAAAGTTTTTTGTTAGAAGACAAAGAGCACGACGAAATGAAAGAAAGGAAAGGGGGAACAAAATAACCGACCGAATCCAACCTATCCAGTGTGAGAGAAAACGGTAAACAAAGAAAAAGACAGATCTCTGAGACAGCGGGGGACGGTGGTGGGTAACTAGTGGCAACCCGTTGAGAAAGCACAAGGGAGAAATCAAAGCAAGAGGGAGTACGAAAACATGTTCAGCAGAGAGAAAACACAAAATTAAAAAAGAATAAGCGCTAAGAGTGGTGCCAGAGAAGAATTGAACGATAGAGGACGCGAGAAAAAATTCAATGGCCGAAAAAAAGGGGGGGAAAAGACCGAAAAAAATTGCTCAATGATTTTTGTTGCACGAAAGCTCGTACTGTAAGAGGCCGCCAAAATGCGAGAAAAAAAGTGGCTCCGCCGGGGACTCTCAGGAGGGAAGGGCAGAAAGCAAGTGATGCGCGATCGGCCGCAAGGAGGGAAAAAGTACAAACGAGCGAAAGCGCAGGAGAAGGCGGACGAACGATGCAACAAGAGCGCAGTGAGAGGAAGCGTAGAGAAGGGTCCTAACAGGCCGTGCGAGCGCAAAGCGAAAAGCACCAGGATACTGTAAGACTTTGAATGGGGGACTGAGAAGCGGAGTTAAAAGCGGGGAACAGAGGAAAACGTGGAACTCCTAGCAATGGCAACGGGCTCAGGAACCTAGAACAAAAAGACTACCCATTTCCGGCACGGTGCCGGGCTGCCCCTAATAGGTGTGGACAGTGCAAAAACGAATATGGTCTAGTGACCGGTGAAAAACGGGAAGCGCTCCTGAATGGGAGGAGATCGCACGGCCGAAAAAAGTCCTCACTAGATCAAGCAGGAAAAAAATGAAAGAAAATTCGTAAAGCGGTATATCAGGTTGAGGGGTCTAAGAGAGCAAAATCGCCACGCATCGGAGAGAGGAGGGGGGGACAAAATTTGGAAGCAAGAGAGCGCACGGGCATTGGCGCAAAGGAGGGGGGGGGGGGGTCAAGGAGGGACAGAAGATTGCAGCAACGACTATCATTAAGAAGGAGGCCAGGAGGAAGCAATGTATTTAAATCCAGCCGTTAAAAGGAACGAAAACTTTTCGAAGCGGGCCATGATGTAAAGTGAGCGCACGGAAGAAAACGGGCGAAGAGCGGAGAACAAAAAAAGGTCCCGGACATCCAAGCGGGAAGCGCGGGCTGAGGGAAAGCTCACAAACAAAAAAAACTAGAAAAAGGGAAATGAAAGAAACCAATATAAATGAAATACCTGGATGGGACATGGACAGGTGCGTGAAACGCCTTCGCGCGAAGCCAGGAAGGAAAGAAGAAGAAAGGAAAGAGAAAAAGATCCTACCGCCCCGAAAAGAGGGGAGAACAAAAACCAGGAGAAAAAAGGGAGCGTGGAATACATCTGCGAAAAGATCGCGGACTAATAATGAAAGAGAGCGGGCATCCTCGCCAGATGAAGTGACAAAACCGCAAGCCAGCAAGCAAGCAAGGAGGCATGAAAGAACGGGAAAGAAAGGAGACGCACGATAGTTGCTATGGCATCAAAGAAGATCCCCGGACCATTCTAACGAATTGGGAAGGGGTCAACGAAATAAAGGCAATGTCACGAGGGAAGTGGCGAAACGGGGAGACAGTAACATGAGATTGGGAAAAAAGGGAGCGCAGGACCCAATCCCAAGGGCACAAAGTGACGGGTACAAATTCCTAAACAAAAAGATACGGGGGCAATCACCGGTCCGTAAAATATGGTTCTAGGGTGAGAGAAGCAAGGAGTCCCGAAATTGCACTAGGAGAAAAAGGCAAGCAGCTTAGAAAGAGAACTCCGCAGTAGCAATACAATAGGGATTAAACGGAATTAAGCTCTCGCTCCAAGTTGGGGGAGAGACGCCGCCAGAAAACAAGGAGAAGAAATGCTCACTCGGAAGGAGAAAAAGGGAGGGATGCGCAACGGGATCGGTGACGCGACGGGAGAAAAACCGAGAGGGGAGATCTGAGACATCACCTGTGACCGAAAAAGAAAGACCCGCCAGAGGAAGGGGAGTAAACCACGGGTCCTTGTCAGGGATTGGGCAAAAAGAAAAGGAAAGCTTTTCGGCCACCCTAATCACGAGATTGCGGGAACAGGTACTCCTTGATTTTTGCAACGCGGCGAGAGGAACGGCCTTCTAAAAAAGAGCAATCAGCGGAAATGTGAGGGTGTGGTTGCAAAATAGAATAGTCCCTCGTTTTCGGTACGAAAAATCTGGTAGTGAAGCAAACGGCCCTTAGGAGCAGCAGGGAGGTGAAAAACGATGGGGGAAGTATCGGGGGAATTGGGGACTGGGAAAAAATGCAAGTCGGGATAGGGTGTGTCGGGCCCGTCCTGGTCTGTTGACCGTTCCTGTCCTTAAGGGCAAGCAAAAAGAGGGTACCATCAGGTTTCTACTAGAAAAAAAATTCAGGAAAAAAAAAAAAAACGTACATCCCAAGGACAAAAGACGAGGGTAGGGAAAGCCAAGGTGAGTTAGAAGGCCAACCGTAAAACGATAAAAAGTAACGAGGAAAAGGAAATGCCACAAACCTCAAGGGGAAGCAGGAAGGAAGGGAAAGCAAACAAAAACATGTCGGAGTACCTTGGTAAGCACCTAAAGAAGCGCGGGACCCCATTCAAAGTCCGCCGAACCAAGAAAAAAATGGGATCAGGGGGAAGATATTAAGATCGGGAGGTGCAGCGACGGATAGCGGTGGGGGGGGGGGGGGGTGGGGGGGGGGGGGGGTAGCAAAAGCGCAGAGGGGGAAAGGGAACCCGCCCGCGGACACGATCTGAAAAACAGCACAGAACGACCACGACAAAAAACCCATGTTCTCATATAAAGAACAATCAACCGACGGTAGATGGCGGAGATCCTCAATGATAGAAGAAAGAAAATGGCACTGGCTATCAATTAAGAAGGGAAGGGACCAAGTACTTTCTGGTAAATCTTCTCCCCTTGGTAGGGAGAAGAGATAGGGTCCTCTTGTGCGATAACGTGAGAGAAAAAAAAAAACAGAATCGGCGCACGACGGATCAGAAAAAAAAATCGTTCCGGAGGGGTACTCGATGAGAAAAGAAGCGCGAAAAGGGGGTCGAAGAAGAGAATCTCATGCACGCCACCTAAGGGAATCGCAAAACGTCTGGGCATCCTATGGGAGAAGAACAAAAAGGGTCCGTTCCTAGGGTGGAGAGCGGAGCCGGTACCGGGGAAGCGCGTGTCAAAACGAAAAGCTGAAATCAATCGGGGATCCCCGGCAGGAAGAGAGGAGATAATCGCTCGGCGGGCATGAAAAGCAGCAAAAGAGGCAGGGGGTAGCAATCTGAGGGTCTTCAAGCTCAGAGGACGAGGAGAGGAAAGGGACGGAGGGAAAAAAGGCTGGCCAACCACCGTTATCTAGATGGGCAGTCGAGGTCAAATTGAGCTAAGGAAAGAGACAGGGAAACCCGTTTCACGTCGTGACCCCAAAGACAAAGGGGAAACTGGGAAAGAACGCTTTAGGATGGCGTGAAGGTCAGGAAGAGGAATGCATGCCGAGACATAAAGGGATAG
>Ga0179591_1303499_pt1 | contig 11881 bp, 6 predicted proteins | sample CZOMad2_1_08_16f_FD_182891 | JGI IMG/M metagenome (GOLD analysis project Ga0179591, IMG submission 182891) | Vadose zone soil fungal communities from Angelo Coast Range Reserve, California, USA - CZOMad2_1_08_16fungal (PacBio error correction) | ecosystem: Environmental > Terrestrial > Soil >...
TTACACTAGACTACAGAATGAAGACCCAGGCCGGTCTTTATCGCTCTTAAGCGAAATAGCAGCGGGAGATATAGGGAGACTTGCGAAACGAACGTCGAAATTAAGGCTCGAGCGGTCCTCGCACGAAGGGGGGTGTGAGGTGCCCTCAACTTGGGAGAGAATGGGGAACTAAAAGTTCGCCTACAAGTTAGCAACTTAGTCTTCAGAGCGGTGCAGAGTCATGGGAACTCAACAGGGTCAGGGCGTGGGCAGACGTTCTCCTGAGCCACGACCTCAAGTGAAAAAAAGGGTTTTCCACTTAAACCGTGTCTTGACGGCATGCCGCCTGTCTTTACCTCCGTTCGAAAGAAAGGAGAAGAGTGACCGATTCAAGAGGAGAGTTGAGGGGGGGGCCAAACTTTCCGGCCCCGAAATTCAGGGAGGGGAGACCCGCACTAGTTAGGGGAAATAGAAAAAAGGGGAGTCTTGATTTTTCGAATCGAACAACTAAATGCCAAGAAAAAGGTCAGGGTCGCTGCGAAGGAAAGTCGAAAGTTATCAAGGGAGGAAGCAGGAGGGGTATCAAAATTTTCCTTTGACCTATCGGATCAAAAAAAAAAAAACGTTAGTTAGTGGAGAAAAGAGATGAGGGGATGGGGGGACAGAAAGCGCTTAGAGAAGGGGGATAAGAGAGACATTACTTCGCTGAGTGAGAAAGACAGCGATACCATACTATCAAGGAGAAGCTCGCCTACTCTTCACTTGAGAAGGGACCTCGCTCGTCTCGCACTACTTAAGCATCCTTTGGGGGGGGTCGCATCACCTGCAAGAAATACTAAAGGATTGGATCAGAAAACCGAAGTGGCCGTATCATTGACTAAGAAATAATGAGGACGGAAGAAAAGTTACCTGCAAAAGGCTGAGAAGCATCGGGGAAGGGGAAGTTCGGGAAGCGCAAGGGGAGAAGCGGTCAACGAGTTGATCCGTGAAAAAAGAGTGTAGGAGGGAAAATTATTATAAAGAAGAAAGAGAAGAAACTAAGGCAGTGGGCTAGCAATGAAACTACTGCGAAGCAATCAGAAGAAAAAAAGGTGCTCTCCCTAGGGCAAAGCCGACCAAGGTCGGGCCACTTGGAGGGGAAAAGCCAAGGGAGGGGGAGACCCGGCGAGAACGAGCTCCTGGGACCTTAATGGCTACCTTTCCGGGTTTATCTCTATTAGCTAGCATCTCTTCGGGAAAGAATGGAAGTAAACAGAGGTACGACTACAAGTTAACCGGGGTAGAGACATGTCGGGAGGGTGTCTTCGTCTCAATGGGTCGGGAGGCGGAGGAGGTGGTTGGGTAAAAGATATAAGTTTTTTTTCACGGAACGCCCCTCCCTACGTGAGCCTAGATTAGGCGGAGGAAAGAGGAGACCCTAGGAACAGAGGGGGTAAGGATCTAGAAAAAAGGAAGAAGAAGAAATACTGAACAAAACGAAACGTTTATCCTTACCTAAAAAACATCGAGTTCACCGGCCCTGCTGAAAGGGGGGGATAGGAAGAGAATTCAAGCCAACTTCTCGATCAGGACACCCCGGGAGGCCAGAAAAATCTTCAGTGGGGGCCCAATCTGGGGCTTTTCTTAATCCGATGGGGAAACAGAAGCGGCAGAAATATGAGCAATGGTAGAGACCCGAGGCCAAAGTCGTCTGTCTAGACCTATTACTCCAAGGTCGAGGCGGGAAGGCTCGCCGGGGAGGGAAGGAAAATAGCTTAAAAAAGGTCGAAAGACGGGTTGGAAGCGGCGTGCTTCGCCGGACGAAGAAAGAGAAAAAAAAAGTATTAGGGTGCGCCCCGGAAAAACCTCACTCTTGGATTAATGTCGCTGCTCAATGGAGAGAGGGAAGGGAGGTAAATAGGTTAACAACAGCGCCAACTTATCATAAGGAGCAGCGAAGGGGAGGAAATAAAGGGACAGCGGGCCTCTCTGGTACCGGAATCCAGTAACCATATCAGAACGTCGCTTAAATAGAAGGGGAGGCTACCAATGATGATCGATTTGAACCCTATCCAAAGGGAGGGGATTTGGGATCAATCCAAGAACAACGATACAAAAGAAGAGATGCCACCCCGAGGAACTTGGGGGGACTGATCTGGTCACAAGAGAGAACTCAACTTTGCTCTGAAACACCTACTCGAGGATAGGGGAATGTCTCTGGGGAAGAAACGAGGCTTTTTCCCAACATGACTCTCTGCAAAGTGAATAAAAAGGGAGAGGATTGGCTCGGTAAAAGATGCTAGAGAATCGGGGTGGAAACGCGAAGAGATTGCATGAAAGGGAAACCAGCTTGCGATCGGGTGTCTGGGGAAATACGGCAGAAAGAGATGGAGTTTCCGCAGAAGCCGTCAAACGAACGAATCTGGGAAGCCTCCACGATGGGAGTTCTTCTCTTAGATGGCAAAGGGGGGGCTCCGCGCCGACACCACCGAGGAACCCGGCAATCGGGGGGAGAGGACGCTCATAGAGTTGCGATCTAAAAAGGTGAGGAGAACTTATCCGTCTGGTTCAAAAACTCTTCTGGATCTCCAAGAAAAAAGATTAAAAAAGTTGAAGATCTGGAACAATCAGACGGTAAAAGGGGCTAGTTTTTGGGGGGGCTGTTGAGAATCAGCTACTCGAACTCACCGCTCAGGGATAGTCCCTCTTAGAGTTTGAGGGGCATAACCGCGCGGGTAGGGTCGTCGTGAAGGAGTTTGTTCCGTGGGGGAAATAAGGCACCTTAGCGGAACTATTTTGATAACTTCATATATGTTGGAAAATGGGTCATAACAATGTACTGAAAAACACGAGCGAGGACAGTCCGACGAAGTTTTCCCGACGAAGGAGCCGGAACCAAGGACCTTTTATTCTACCTCGTCGGGAGCGCTCGAAGGAGAAAGATAGCCATAACCGGATCGTCGAGGACGGGAAGAGGCCTTTCCTAGGGCCGAATAACCTAAGGATGGGCAGATCCCGGGGGGGAGAAAGGGGTGGGTGGAAAGGTGGATTACGCGCTTTCTCAGGAAAAAAGAAGTTACTTCTCGTGAGCTGGAGATAGGCTTATAAAACTCAAAAGAAGAAAGGGTTTTCAAAATAGAAAAAGAGAAATTTGGCTAGACCTGGATCGAAACGGCTGATGGTAGAAGTGCTCTTCATTCGCAAAAGAGGCCTTCCCAAGGCCGTAGAGGGCGCCCGTCTGAGAAAATGCGTCTTCTTTTAGATCGACCCCAGGGGAAGGAATAGTAAGACCGCGAGGAACCTCAGCACCTCTCGCGGAGAATTGGACTCGGGTTCAACACGGGTACTGGATCGAGAGCTCGGAAGAGATGTTTTGTCACAGGGGGGGAAACTATCTCTCTCCACAACACGTAGAGAAAGGGGGAAGGGGGGCAAGGAGACAAACATCGCCAATCGGATGGATACGCTCTCAGTGAGACCCTAGTAGGGCTGGATCAAGGCCAGAGATCACGTGCGCGTCCGGGGAAGGTAAGAGCGGGACATCACTGAAAATTTAGGGGGGAGAATTGACATCCACCTCGACTAGTCGTGTCTAAAGAGGACTGGAAACGACGGAAGGATCCCTCCCTACCTCATAAGGTTCAAAGAGGACATAGGAGACTAACTTCTGCAGAGAAGAGGTATTCCTGTAAATGTTCGACAGTCTTCCCGGAACCATGGCTCTTTTAGGCATGCCTGCGTGGAGCAGGAGGGATAGAGTCCCGCTTAGAAGGTCGATCATCGCCAACTGGCTAAAGTAATACTATCCAGAAATGGGGATCAAAACCTTTTCTTCAACAGCGAAAAAAAGGTAGAGCCCCGCGGGAAAGAAAAACTGCATCACGTAGACGCAAATGAAAAGTACTAGACGGTCTATCGGGGAGGGGGGGGAGCATCTTTCCATACTTCAGGACCGGTGGGGTCGAATACAACCTAAAAAGGGGTGAGAAAGAGGGAGCGGGTTTATCGTCGTAAGACGGGATTCTGGGAGGTGTTGGGGGTCCGCGAACGTTGGTACTTCCACAGACGACGTGAAACCTCTAAAGGGGTAGACACAGAAGGGTAAATCGCGACGTGCAAGTTCCTGAGGATTCCCAAAGGAAAAGACGAGGACAACCCCCTACCCAAGGGAGAGGAGGAAATCCAAACCTAGAAGTTTCCATAGTTCGCCCTTCAAGGTAGAGGGATGAAGGGGGAATTTCAACACTCGAGAAGCTAAACCTGGACGGCGTAAAGATATCAAACGGGGGAGACCGGATTGATGAGTTGGGGGTCCCCGATTTGGTGGAAAAATCAATCGAAGGAAAAAATAATCCTATCTAAAGGGGGGTCAGAAATCTGAAAAAAATTATCTGGGGCGACCTATCAGTTGTTCTATGGACGTTGGGGGGAAAGGCAGCGGCGGGACGATACATATAGAGCGGGAAACAGAACAACGAAGTGCTGTGGATGCGTGGCTTCTTTGAGGATTTTGTCATTCAATCAAAGGGATCAAGAAAGATTAGGATGCGGGGAAAGAACACCAGGATGGCCATCATGAGAGGTCAAAAGCTTCTCATTCGATAGCCTGCCTACGCGGATTAAAAGAAATCAACTCAGAGCGAAAAAAACCGGCGAAGGAGTATCCAGAGCTTCAAAAGGGTTCGGGGCCAGAGGATCTTCTGCCGGCTGGGGAGCAATCACGGGGGCCGACCGTCCTTCCGGAAAGAAAAAAGGGGGGCTTCTAAGCCCCAATGAGAGCTGGGGGATGGAGGATAGGGGACAGTATCAAAGTGTACGATAGGGGGGGAAGGACAACACAACAAAATTAGGGGGAAAAGATGAGAGGAATGAAGAAGAGTAAGGGCGCGAAAGGGGCCATCTCTCCCTGGGTGCAGGGCGAGCACATCTGAGGAGAAGAGCTTAGATCTTGCCTGACTTCTAGTTTAGACCTCTAAGATAGAGACCAGGGAAAAGACTGGATGAAAAAAGAAGTCGCCGTCTCTATTCTCTATAAAAGTGTGGTCGTTTGAGACTCTCAGAGGAAAAAACTCGGAGAAGGGGGAGAAGCGCCTAAACGCTTACGAGGGTGGAGGTGTCCAATAGAAGAAGAATGTAAACGATGATGCGGTCTTCTCTCAGTCCTAAGGGACACGACCGCCAATCCCTCCCGTACTTTGGGGTTGAAAGCTAGTTCCTATTGACAGCGCAGTAAAGAAAACGCATCTAAACGGGAGGGGCTTTCCCCACTCGAAGAGCTTTAGACTACCCCCTTAGGGATAAGGGGTCTTGCCGGGGCTTGTTCACCAAGAGCGGAAGAGGGGTCCCAGAGCCGCTCGGACAAACCCGGGTATATCTACGACCTTCTCTTCGGGGAACGAAAATGGGAGATGTGAGAATCCAGGAACTCTTCAGCAATAAGATGGGTGGCCCGCTAGGGAGGTTTAGGCAGGGAGAAGAACGGGGAGGGTGGGACTGCGTTCATTTGGAATTTTCCTTAGGGAAACCCGCGCGGGAGTACAGTTTCTGCGCGGGCCAACGCGAGGTCGGGAAGAAAGTTTCGTAGGTAGCGAAAGTTGACAAAGCTTAGCTGAAAGATCCGACCTAAGTAGAAAAGACTATACACAAAAGCGAGAAGTTTCGACACGCAGGGTTCTGGGAAAAAAAACGCTCCCGAAAAGGATAAGAATATGCTCTAGAGGACATCAAACTATAAAAGGAAAGGATTCGGGAATATGAGCTCGTGTCCAGGGCCTCGAACGGGTATGTGCCATCCCAGGTGGAATCTCAAAAACCCCCTTGGGAGCGGGTGAACACAAAGGGGGGAAGACCGATTAAAGGAGAAAGGCAGCGGTAATGTCCGATCTCCTTGAATCAGAAAAGGCTATTCTTCACTCACCCTCGAAGGCACGAGGTTTCAATCAGAGAAATCCTGTCGGCTCCGGACAACAAAACAAAGAAGAGATGCTCGAAAATTCCTCTATTATAAACATCACGGAGGGAAAGGAACTTTGAAGGGCAACACGCGGTCGGAGGTCAATGAGAGGGGAAGCGTCGGAGGTGATATCGCCCCCATTCAGGCTTAGAGGAAAGCTCACGCAGCACGGCGCTTCTTAATGCTTCTATCTCGGGCGAAAACTCTCGGAAAAAGGTCCGATTCAGGTCACGAAGAAAAAATGTTTGTCCAAGACTTGGCCCCAGGAGTCTCAAGAAGTACCAAAGGAGGATGAAAAGACATCATATTTACAAAAACATCAAAAAGTATATCTCGATCGACAAAGGAGAGATAGGAGGAAAGTACCTCCGGACAATTCAGAAGCGCGAAAAGGAGACGTCAGGGAAGTCCTCGAGGAATTCTCGCAAGAATAATAAGAATTAATCCTCACGCCACTCTCTCGAATAAGGCACGAAAGAAACTCTGTTAATAAAGCGTAGACCGACGAAGGGGGAGGGAAATCTGAGGGACATGCTCGCCTTCTCGGCATGCGAGCCGGTAATTTTTAAGAGACAGTCTGCATAACCAAACCTAAGTGGCCAAAACCTCGTTACAGTTCAGGGGGGGAGGACATAACATCAGCGGCTGGTCGCTGCCCGAGGATAGGGGGAACATGTCTACGCTACCAATCAGGTGCGAATAAAAAGGGTCGGCAACGCGAAAAGTGCCAATTCACTGAAACTACAAAGCTAACATCTACCATGTTCCGGTCCTAAATAGGCCGGGTATCCTACGCGGGCCGTCATCTCCTTCGTAGCCGAGAGTAGTGCTATATTGAAAAGACTACAAGGGGGGGAACTATGCTCTCCATCAGGAGGGTGGAGGAGGGAGGGGAGGGAAAAACTGATTTCTTGAGGTGCCTATGAGGGGGGGGTCACGGCCAACTTTTTTCTTCACGTACCCTAACGCCGGGGGGGACTTTAGAGCGTCGCGGCGGCACCGCGAAGGGAAAGAACATAGAGACCGTCTCTGTTTCTGAGCCAAACTGAGAAAAAAGGAGAGAAGCGAAACCGCGGAGCCAGGAAACTCACAACTAGGGTTCCAAGAGTCCGGAGGAAGACAAAGCTGAATTGATCCTTCAACATCTAAAATGAGAGGAAGAGGGGGGGGGGAATAAGGGGAGTCATCCAGATCTTCCTGGGAAGAGGCGGATGCAGGGACAACGCCGCCTATGGGCAGAAGACCCGTGCCTGGTAAGGAAGGAGAAGAAGAGTGGGAGGCCTGATAAAGAACTAAAGAGATGGACCCCGGAAAAAGGTTTCTATTATTGGGGGGGGGAGGGCTAAATTAGGGGGAAAAGAGAAAGAAAGAGGACCTACATCAAAGGTGGAAAAAGGTTCCACGGGGGTGAGGAAAGCTGCAGGGGAAAGCACGCGCCACGAGACGTCTATCTACCTGTCACTACAACCAGAGAGAACCTGCTTTCTATCTCTGCAATTGGGAGCTGGGGGATCGCAGGGTTCTTGCACATCTCACAACTTCTCGGGTCACACCTAAAAGGTCGTTCATCGTTTCAACTTCTTTGTGGCCGGCAGGTAGGAGATTTAGACTGGAGGCCGAGGTTGATAACTATCACCTGGTCCTACCTCTCCTCATGGGGATGTGGTCGATCTCTCCAGGGAAAAGCAGAAGCTTTACCAGATTACGAAAAGGGTTGAGAGGAAGTGGTAAAGGAAAAAAAAAAAATAAGTCTCAGAAAAAACACATTATGAAAAGATAGAGGGTACCAGAAGCGCGAGAAAAGGGCTCTGGGTTCCCGCTCGAAAAACCAACTAAAGAGGCGGGTACGGCGCACACCTCACTTACAAGAGTTCTGCCGAGGTGGAAAATCATCGGCGGACCGTGTACAAAGCCTAGACCCCGACGTGGAAAAGGGAGGGCTTACCAAGGGTACGTCGGTCTCTGCTCGAATTTGGAGCGGGGGGAATTACTAAAAATCGCTATACCATCCGAACAGCGCCCCTCGTCCAGAGGCTCGACTTTCGGTCCAGACAAAGAAAGCCGAGAGTTCTCACGTGAGCGAACGCATGGGGCCTGAAACGGAAGAACCAGAGCCCCCGTGGGAGAGTGGGAGGAAAGCTCGGTAGAGGCTCGAGAAAAGGAAAGCCTTTAACAACTTCCTCGACTGAGGATCAGGGGGTACCAGCTCAGAAGGAAAAGCGGGGAGCGCACCCAAGAGGAGAGGAGAGAGTAGACTGGTTAACTGAGGTAGAAAGATAACAAAGCTCTCCCACGTAGGAGGAGGATCACGAAGATTGAAGGAAAGAAGGGGTGACTTGAAAGAAACCGCGCAGAGACCTCGTAACGCCTCTTTGGTGTAAAAGCGGCGAGGGGGGAGTAACTCCGCGCGGGTTGGGTCGGCAGGGGTCAAAGGGATTCCGGGGCGATAATAAGGCAAAGAGCGAGACGGGGTAAATTCGCGTGTTCCGAAGGAGGCGGTAGGGACCTGGACGTTCTGCTCCTTAAAACAAAGGAGAGAGGAAAAGATAATTGCGACCGAGACGGGGAAAGAAACAAGGAAAGGTCTTTGAGAACCAGGGGGCAATAAAACCAGGTCCCAGTATCGATATATATGCATCGACGGGATACACTTAATAGGGGGAGAGGACAAAAAGTCTCTCGTTCGGCGGGGACGGTACCTTTTTTGACCGAAAGGGGACACGATTGGCCGAGGTGGCGACCCAAGGGATCAACAAACAGGTATTCTAAGAGAATCCTTGATAGATCATGGAGAAGGCGCGAGATCAAACGCTGGGAGCAGGATGAGGGACCGGCGCCAACTCCCGTACGTTCAAGGGAAACTGAAGAACCGCGCCAGGCCCGCCTTATCTATGAAGAAGAAGGGATGCGAGGCTCGCCGCAGAATGCGTAGGGAGGGGAAAGTTGGATCCTGCCACGGCGCTGGAGGGCCCTTCGCGAAGCTATCGAGGGGGGGGAAAGAAACCCAAAGGAATTCGTACATCACTAGACGACCTAATTAAGGAGCCAAGGGAAAGAGACACTCGCTAAGAGAAAAAAAAGTCGCAGGAGGTGCGAAACGCCGCAAAACTCTAGTAACTTACTAGCTAAGAGGAAACAATGGGTTGTCAAGGAAAAAAAAAAAGCTCCTACACCAAACGGAGGAGGAGGGGCGTACACGCTTAAAATCGCCCGGATCGCTAAATGGCAAAGTACGAGGCACTGAAAAAAAGCGTGAGACGCCGGCGCGAACCTCTCTCTCTTGATCATTGAGGGAAAGAGCGGGAGGGGACTTACTTGAAGAATCCCCGGTGAAGAAAAGGACTCGGAAGGGTGCCGCCCGACCCTAAGAATTGAATCAGGGTCCACAAGGAGGGGCGGGGCTCAATTACAAAAGTGACATCGAGAGCCGGGAAAGTTTTGCGGGTCATGATATCAGGAAGAGAAGGAGGGCGTTGAGTACATCGGGAACTTCGGGATTCGCAGGAGAAAAGAGCTCCATCAACTCGAGAACTGGATCGAAAAGGATAAATTATCACCTCGATCCATAACAAGGGGCAGAAAAAAAAGGGAAAAACGGGACGGAAAACGTATCACCCATCGAAGGGCCCGCGAAGATCGAAGGGGGGAACCCGACAGAGGTATACTACGATATGCTCTGGGCATCTTCTTCTCTCTCGGAAGGGCGATAAGAGAAAATGACCGCATGGGACAATCCAAGACGAGCGGTGGATAGGGGGAAGGGAAACGAGGGGGAGGGACTATATCAGTGGGTTTTTGACAGAGAGAATTGGGTAGGTCCGCCGACGTGACTTTAGAGGAGAAAGAGCCGGAAGAAAAAAAGGCTCCTGCACGGGGGAACTTAAAGACGAATCACACGGAAAGCACTCAGACACCAGACAGCACTCCCTCATAGAGGCAAAAAACCCTACTTCTATACTGGGCGCTGGAGAGGGAGAGATAAAGGGAAAACGAAAATTCACTAATCAGACCAAAAAATGCTAAATAGAAATATTACCGGGATCGATGATTTGGTAAGAGGCCGCCTGAGAATGTGGTTAATATCACGAAGAGACAATCTTGAAAAAATATAGCTGAGCCAAAGTGCTGAGCGTCGCGTGACCATTACGCCAGGGTTATCGTTGGTAGGCTGCAGAGGGAGGGGGAAAAATCAGACTACGAGGAGGGAGGGAAGGGGGAAATGCTTCTGGGGAGGGACTCGAGACTCGAAGAACGATCATAGGGAGGAAGGTGGCGACAACACCGAGAGAAACAGGGTCTTCTTCAAGAACTCCCGGGAGGGGGAAGATGGCAGCTAGGTGGGCAACACTAGACGGCTTTCGCGACAACGTCTATTGCCAGCTGAAAAGTCAGCCAGACTTAATTCTCTGGGAGAGAAGAAGTTGTAGGAACACCCTTCAAGAATCGAAGGCAGACTATAGGGGTCTCTAACCAAGCGCTGACGTACGTATCCTGATACGAGCCATTGTCTAGTCTTTTTTCAGAGCAGAAAAAAAAAAAAACTTATTAGGACACGCCTAATGAAAGGTCTGAAGGGTCCCATCCTCGAATTAGAAAGGGCGCAGAATACCAGGAGTCTTGAGGTAGAAAAGCTTATTGGGGAAAACACCAGTCGGACGTGTAAACATCAAAGAAGAAAAGAAAACTACTTTGAAAGATATTTTGCAATAAAAGGGGTCTATCGTAATGATCGACTTGGGGAGAGTTGAAGTACTTGTGCATTCGTCCGCCTTGAAAAAGAAAGCCTCCAAAAAGAGAAAGGGGCGTAGTGTGTTTAGGTCCACTCCTTAAAGCACGATGATGGCGTGACTGGCACCTCATCTCAAAAAAAATACACCAAAAAAGTAAATCAGAAAGCAATGTGAGTCGTCAGCCGTTAGATTCCTAGGAGCACACAGAAAAAGCCTAAAAAGAGAACGGGAGAATACGGGGGGAACAATATGACCAGCTTGTCACTAGGGACACATCTGAGGGATCTTTGGGACTGCGTGAGAGAGGGGTGACACCTCGGCTCCTGATACAAAAGAAGAAGAGCCCCACGGAGTTAAGAACAGGAGAGGGAGGGTGGTAGACAGGTTGGCGCTGTTGTGAAGATCTCTCTCAGATCATCCGGAAAGGGTGGGGCCCTGAGTTAGGTCATTCGCCGGCTGGTGGGAGGAGGGAATGATTCGAAAAACGGAAGAAGTGAAAGAAAAAGCGGCGATACTCAAGATGGCGATGAGATGGGACGTACACTTAGTGGTTCACCTGTAAGGAAAAAAGTAGAGACTTTAAAAAACACGCTCTCTTCCATGCCGAAATGCAGGGGAGAAAAGAACGCGATGGAGAGAAAACCCGGATTCCACTTTGAAAACCTAGTAGGGAGGCCAGTAGCGCTCAGAAGAGGCTCTGGCTGGATATACCTGAGACGAAGGACGGGAACATTTTATCAGCCCTGTCCTCAACGAGGGGAAGGGGGAAAGATGGTAGTTTTAGACTGTGGAAAAAAAAATGGGGGGTTGGAAGCACATTGATTCTCTCAATGCGGGGGGAGCAGTAAGAAAGAGAGTCGTCGGAAGCCGCGGGTCAGGTAGCTCTTTCTCACTGAGCTACCCAGGGGTTTCCACCCAGGGTCAACTGCAGTCCTTCGTATTGCATGGGGGAAAAAAAAAAGGAAATTACAAAAAAAGTAAGGACTAAAGTCAATAGTGAGCAACGCACGAGGGGAAGACAAACTTCTTTCTTTATTTCTCAACTCTTGAAGAAGGAGGGAGTAGGCAGGTTTATAGAATCTCCCCAGTTGATCAAAGAGGGGAGAAGGGATGCGGATGGAAAAGATCGAATGAGAGCTGCGAATGCAGTAGATAAGGGAGGAAACGAACTCTAAGCACAACTCGTAGTTGGGGAAATATAGTCTCTCACTATAAGGGCAGGGAAAGAACGTGGCCCCCT
>Ga0179591_1510525_pt1 | contig 11881 bp, 8 predicted proteins | sample CZOMad2_1_08_16f_FD_182891 | JGI IMG/M metagenome (GOLD analysis project Ga0179591, IMG submission 182891) | Vadose zone soil fungal communities from Angelo Coast Range Reserve, California, USA - CZOMad2_1_08_16fungal (PacBio error correction) | ecosystem: Environmental > Terrestrial > Soil >...
GGCCCACGATCGAGTTCCTCTACGCGACGACGAGTTTGGTTCATGGAGAGAACACGCGCCTCCAGGCTCGAGCACTGCGTGACCGGCAGGTGCTCGCCTCGCTCCTCGTCGAGTGCATCGCCATCGGCCTCCGTCGAAGCGCTGCCCTTCGACAGGACGGCGCTCGTGGCGCGCGGCCACGCTATCGAGGCGCGCAACTGTGCCGTGACCCCGCCGAGAACGCTTCGCGCCGAGCGCCAAGGGACGCCTGCCCACCTGGCGCTGTGCCGGACCGGTACCTGGCGTTGCGCGTCGACGCGGCCTTCGAGGCGGGCGTGAGGTCCCGAGCCACTACTATTCCATGCTCGGCAAGGTGATCGGCGCGTGGCCGGACCGGCAGCAGCGTGCGCGGCCTGCTGGGCGCAGGGCCGTGTCCCGAGCTGCGGTGTCGGCGTCGCGACCAAATGCCGCTGCTCGCGCGCGCGCTCGCGTAAGCCGATTTTCGCGCGTCGAGCGCTCACACCGCCTTGCGACGGACGCAACGCGGCGCGGGCTGATCGAGCCGGGCCGCACCGACCGGCCGCCTACGCGGCCTGCGGCACTCGCATCCGTGTCACCTCCCCGACGGGCTCGACGCCGCCGAGCCTTCGGCCGTGGGACGCGCGCGATGCGTTCGCGGCTCAACTCTGCCCGCGGCGCAGGCCTTGCTGGATCGCGCTGCGCGATCGGCGACATCGACCGAGGTGGTGCGGTGCTGGCGTCCGGGCTGTTGTCGTGCCGGCGCTCGGCTGCGGGAGGCGTATTAACGAGTGCGCGCTCCGGGCCCAGGGTCTCGAGCTCGCGATCCGCAGCCGCTCGCTCGCGCCTTGCCGTTGTTCCGCCGCGGTACCTGCTGATCCGTGGCGCGGCGCCGAGCGGCTCGGACTCCTGATCGGCGACTCCGCGGCACGGGGTCGATGCGCTCCCGAGGCCGGACCACCCGGCCGAGCTTATCGCGCTCCTGCCGGGCACCGTGGTGCGCCTCCGTGTCCCTCGCGGGTCGGCGATTCGCGTGTCGGCGGTCGCGACGCGATGGTGCTCGAGGCGAGAGATGTAGCCCGCGGGTGGCTCGCGCCGCGCGCCGTCACCGTGACGCGGCTCTTGTTTGCCGCAGCTACGCGGTCTGCCGAGGGCGCGACGCTGGTCTATTTGATCGAGCCTCCGCGGACGGCGCGACCCCCGCCGCATGGAGCGCGCCGGCGCAGGCCGCTGCGATGTCGCGCGCGCGGCGCGCGCTGCGTTCGCCCTTGCGCGACCCGGCCGTGCACGCGGTGCTGGAGCTAGGGCTCACGGCCGACGAGGCAGCTCGGTGTTCCATTGCGCGCGGCTTCGCCGATCCGTCGCGCAGCGATCGGGGGCGGGCGCTTCTCTATGCTCGACGTCGCGGCCATCCCCGCGGCCGTCGCGACCGCGTCCGGCCCATCGCCGGCTGCTCTGCCGTGCTTGCTGCGGAACTGCTCGAGCCAGGCTGCGCGGCCGCGAGTCGCGGGTCGCGGAGCGTTGGCCGGAGGTGCACCGCGATCGTGGTCGGCCGACTCCTTGCCGCGGTCGCTTGGCTTGGCGGTGCGCCCTAGCGGCGCGGCGCGGCGCGGCGCTGCTTCGTGTTATCGAGTCGCTCGCCGAGGCCTAGTCGCGCTCGGCGCGGGCGGCGCGGCGGCCGCGCGCAGCCGCTGTTGCGGCCACGGCTGAGCGTGGCGGCTTGCCGAGGCTGCGCGCGTGACCGAAGCATTCCGCTCATCGAGGTGGGCGCTCTCTTCCATTCGCACGGACGGGCGCGCGAGCGCACCGACCGGCGATCGAGCGGGCCGCCACGAGCAGCGGTTTTCTTTTGCATCACGGGCCCTGCCGGCGACGATCCGCCTCGACTCGGTCGTGCGGCGCGATCTTCTGCGGCTCTTCGCTCTTGACCCCCGCCAGCTGCGGCCGCTGTGGCGGCAGAAGTTCGCTGCCCGATACCGAACGTCTACCGCGGCTGGATTTTCCCATCTGCAGCCCGGCAACCTCACCGCCAAGAATCATCGACCCTCGTCCCGGACGTGGCCTACGGCGTGGCGCGCTCGGTCTCTACGACGATCCGCTTTGCGAGCCGACCTGCCGCTACCCGATCGCGCACTGCTGCCGGGGCTGGCACGAGTCTTCGCGGCCTGTTACCCGCGACCTTCAGGCCGTCAGCGAGGCGCTGGATGCGCTCGCTGTCGACCGCGCGCTCGGCCTAAGATACACTATTCGATGCCGCGTGTCTCCTCCACGGCTCTCGACGCTGCGCTTGGCTCTGCGCTACCCGTTACTCGCGACCTCGTCGGCGGCGGCGCGACGACGACTCGCTCTGGCATCTGCATGCGGTGAGCGCCGCTCGTTGAGCGGCGCGCCACCACTTCGACTAGACTCCGGTTTCCTGACCCTTCTCGCACATGATTCGGGTCGCCGGGCTGTCATGCGCGCCGCCGCGACGGCGCATGTGCGACGTGCTCGCCGGCAAGAAGTGCACCTCTCCTCAACTTGGCCGCGTGCTCTATCGCTGATTCGGCGTCGCATCCGCGCGACCGATCCATTCGCTTGCTCGGCAACGGATGCGGAGCCTTCTCTATCGCCTATCGTCCACGAGGCACGTCGCCTATGCCGCAGATCCGCCCGCGCCGCTGACCCGCCGCCGCGTTCGCAGCCTTTCCTGTACGGCGACTTTCCTCTGGGCGACGATACGGCAGTACTCGATTCCGCGGCATCTATTAGTTAAGTATAATTTCTATAAAGTTTTATAACTAGTCTGACATTAATAGGCGGTAACTGTATCTATTCCAAAAATAGCTCTATATTATTCTATATATAATCTACAGGTCTTATTCCTTTCTTTAGAAAGGGGTTATAGCTATACCTATAAATAGGAATTTGCTCCTTATTAAGCTATTAAGTCGATCTAGTTTAGAGATAAATCTTTAATCTTACATAATCTATTAGGGTACTTTTCTTTAGTATATTTTATATTATTAGTATCTTACCGGAGTTATCTACGTAAAACCAATCGTCGCTAACTATTAGGCATTAGGTATATAAGCGGAGTTTCTAGGCGATTAAAGGCCTTAGCTAGTAGGCGTATATCTTTTTCCGCTCGCTATATAGTTACTTTCTAAGTCTTCCTATACCGTCCTTAGGTAGGGACTCAGGTGAGCCCCTAGGAGGCCCTAGCCTTAGCTAGGTTATAAAAGATTTTTATAGTAGCCTAGATTAAGCTCTACTATATCTCGACCCGACCCCTAGAGTTCTAATATATGTTATTAGAGCTCCTTCCCTATCGCGTTTAGAGCCTTATCATACTTCCTAAATATCCTTCTTACAAAGATTGGTATAGGGCTCTTAACTCGCACACCTTAGGCCAGGGCAGCGCCTAGCTATAGAGGTAGTGTTTAGTATAGTACGTAATACGGGTTTTCCTTCAGGCTTAAGTCTTTAAGGTTATAATGTAGGTTAGATTCCCTAAAGGGTAGGCCTGCTCCTTAGTCTTTATGGCAGTCGATATACCGCTACTGATATAATTATATGGTAGTAGTCTTCCTATGAGGGTTTTAGTAGGTCAGGGTCCCTAGATTAGCGAGTTAGAGTATTCCTTTAGCATTCTAGCGTAGGGGAAATCTTAGAGTTCTACTAGCGCTTAAATCGTCTAATTACCCTAGGTAGGTCTAGAGGTGTTCTAGCTATTTTCTTAGTTTTATAAACCGTATGAGAGTTATCTATGGTTTTCCTTAGCATAAACCGTAGGTAATAGAGTCTTTAGAAGCTCCTCCGTACCTAGTTATTGGCCTTATTTAGAGCCGGCTTACTATGTTAGAATGAGTATAATCGACCTAATATATGCAAAGTAATACTATTAAGCTATATCTAAACTAGGTAATAAGTTAACGTTCGTAATGAAAGAGGGTACTGAAACGGGAAGAAATAGTATATATCGTTAACTTAGTTTACTTAAGTTAATATGCACGTAGAGTGAATATACTTTAAGTAGTTTCCTAGCAGAACCTTAGCAAATTTAGTAGGTTATCGAATATAGCCAATGTAGCAGATTGCCGTAGAGAACAGCAAATTGCTATCTTATATCGGTCTTCTAATACTACGTTAGTAGAAATAGATAGACGTATAGTATAACGACCCGTATAGTATTTACTACTGCGGTTTAAGTCGTCAATAGGCTAGGTATATGTATAAGAATAGTCAACAACATAACACAACTAGTGGAGGTGGTTTCGCATAGATTAACTCTGGTTCTTTCTAATAATTACTAGAAGTAACTAATCTAAAGTAGATAGGTCCTTTACTACATAACCGTACTCCTAAGACATCCTTCTTATACTTACTGGTACGTATACTCTATCTACTCTTACGGATTTATAGATTATAATAGATCATATAGATCACACATATTATATAGATTCCACTACGTGACCTCGGTTACCACTTGTTAATATAGTTTTCCTGGTTCTATCCAGACCGTACGTTTATTACTTAACAGACTTCTTCTACTCTTCTCTAATAGTCCCTAAGATTGTACTTAATGTCGTCCGTATACCATCTCCTCTCCTCTTAAGCTTTGTCCTTAAAGAGTTCCTATATCGTTACTCGTTACTAAGGTATATGTCCGTCTATTAATTTAGTTAATATCGTTAATTAAATAACCTAAACTAACATCCTCTATTTCCCTTTAACTACCTATTGTCTTATACCATGGCTTTAATTTATACTTAGTAATATTATACTACTCTATAGTCTTATTCTGCGAAAGAGGAGTTGTTTATTACGTTAGCGAGCCCTTTATCCTTAATACCCTCTTTATATTTAGAGTATATAAAAGTAATATTTAAAAATCGTCGTCTTACGACGTTTGCTCTACTTCTAATGCTAAATAATATACGTCCTATTTCCTTAATAAGTCTTTAAGTAACCCCTTATTAATTACTACGAGGTCCTAGTTTAAATCTACTAACTAAGAACCGTTAAACTAACGGGCGCTTACGTTAGTAGAGCTTTAATTATTTTCGCGATAACTAAAAAGCGGCCACAATGCTTAACCAGCGAGCTGCTTACATCCTCTGCGGCCCTAGAAGCTAGTTTATCTACCTCTCTTATCTTTTTTATCTTAAAAGGTTTTATAAAAAGGTTTATTTTTAATGAGAAGAAACTGAATAGAATAAGGTTATAGGACCTTAGCGATAAAGAATAGATTTTCTTCTATAGGCAGGGAAACAACTCTAAGTAGTTCGGCAATCGTTCCTCCTCGGTCCCCCTTAGGTTCGCTTCTTCTAGTAATCCTTCTTTATTAATACTGCCTTAACCTATTTTTCCTCTAATCTCCTATATACCTTTCTTATGTCGTTTCTTCAGGTTTTATTAGCTCCTAGGTCGTCTTAGTAAGCCTATCAACTAACTTTATAGACTATATTTTATATTATAATCCTATAACGATAAATCCTTACAACTTACTATTTGTCTTCTTCTTTTCCTCTATAAATTAGATATCTATAGAGGCCAAGAATACTACAAATAGTATTTTTTAGATTATTAGTTCTAAGATGTAATAATAAAATATAGTATAAAGTTTAGTAGATAGTCTATAATAAGACTACCTAGGATCGACTACAACCTACAGAACGCTATAAGAAAGGTATAGGAGCATTAGAGAAAATAGTTAGTCATTATTAATAATAAGGATTACTAACGAATCCTGCACCTAGGGGACTTCGGATGACGCTTGCCGAACTACTTAGATTTTTTCCACTTCCTATGCGAAGAAAATCCTATTCTTTATCGCTAAATTTCCTATAAACCTTATTCTTAAGTTCTTCCCTTAAAATAAACCTTTTTTATAAACCCTTCCTTAAGATAAAAAAGATAGTAGAGGTAAATAACGAGCTTCTAGGGCCGCGGTTAGGCGTTAGCACTCGCTGTTAGCATTAGTGCCTACTTATTTTAGTATCGCGAAAATAATAAAGCTCTACTAATTAAGCGCCAGCTTATTTCTAATTCTAGTAGTAGATTAAAACCTATGACCCGAGTCGTAATTAATAAGGTACTTAAAGACTATTAGGAAAATAGGACGTCATATATTAAGCATTAGAAGTAGAGCAACGTCGTAAGACTATTAAATATTTTACTTTAGTTACTCCTAAAATAGAGGGTTATTAAGAGAAAGGCTCTCTAACGTAATAGAAAGAACCCCTCTTTCGCATAATAAGAATATAGAGACAGTATAATCTTACTAATAAATAGATTAAGCCCCGTATAAGACTAATAGTAGTTAAAGAATAGAGGATGCTTAGGTATTATAAGTAACGATATATAAATTCATTATAAAAAAAGACGACATTAACCTTTAGGTAAACGACTTAAAGATATTACGGATCTTTAATGAAACGCTCAAGGCGGATGGAGATGTATACGGATCTTAAGTCAAGATTACGACTACTTAGAGAAAGAGGTAGAAGAAGCTAGTTAGTTATCGACTACGGGCTAGGATAACCATTAAACTATATAAAAGTGGTAACCGAGGTCACGTGTGTAATCTTATAATCTGTGTGATCTATATAATCTATTAATCTATATATCCGTAATAGGTAGATAGGTAACACTTAACCTAGTATAAGAAGGATTTCTTAGGATACGGTTAAGTATTTAAAGGACCTTCGTCCCTACTAGATGTGTCCTTATAGTAATTCTTAGAATATAACCAGAGCTAAGCGATTGCGCACCACTCCACTAGTTGTGTTAGGTTGTTGACTAATTCTATACCTATAACCTCGCCTAGTGACGACTAACCGCAGTAAACTACTATAAGGGTTCGGTATAATATACGTCTATCTATTTCCGACTAACTAGTAATTGAAACCGACTATACGATAGCATTTTGCTGGTCTCTATCTGAATCTGCTACATTCTGCATTATTCTGCTAACCTCTAAATTCTGCTAAGTTCGGCTAGGACCACTACGTAAATTATATTCTACTCTACTTACTATTAACTAAGTAACTAATTAACGATATATACTATTCTTCCCGTTCCTTACCCTCGTTCCTTACGCAACGTTCTTACCTTATTACATAGTTTTATATCTATAAGCTTAATATAGCTACTTTGCTATCTATTATCGTCGCTTATGACTCACTTTATAACACTAGGTAAGACGGCTAAATAAGCCATACCTAGGTACGCTAGGAGCTTAAAGACGCGTATACCTACGGTTACTGCTAGGAAAACATAGATACGCTCTATAACGGTTATAACACTACTAGAAAATCGCTAGACACCTCCTATCCTACCTGCGTAATTAGAAGATTAAGCGCTAGATAATAACTTAAGATCTTCCCTAAGCCTAGAAATGTGCTAACGAATAGACTAACGCTCCTAATTAAGGACATGAACTAAAACCCTCCTTAAACTACTACCCTTATAATTAGTATAGTAGCGTATATAACGCCTATAAGCAAGGCAGGCCTACCCTTTTAGGTAATCTAACCTATTACTAAACTTAAGACTTACGCCTCATAGGAACAACCGCGTATTAGCTCTAGTACAACACTACCTCTAATAAGCTAGCGCTTCCCTAGGCCTACGGTTAGAGAGTTAAGAGCCCTATACCAAGCTCTTTTAAGAAGGATTATTAGGAGCTATTATAACGCTTAAAAGCTATACGGGAATGAGCTAACAATAAATATATTCAGAAACCTCTAGGGTAGGTCTAGATCTAGTAGCGCTTACTAGGCTATATAAATCTTTTATCACCTAGCTAGGCTAGGGCCTCCTAGGGGCTACCTAACCTACCTAGGAGGTTAGACGACTTAGAAAGGTATCTATATAGCGAGCGGAAACGATATGATCACTAGCTCAGGCCTTTAATACCTAGAACCTCCGACTATAATACCTAAGGCCTAATGAGTTAGACGATTAGGTTTATAAAGTAGATAACTCCTTTAAGATACTAATAATATAAATAATACTAAAAGAAACGGACCTAATAGATTATTAGTAGATTTAAAGATTAATCTCTAAACTAATCGCCTTAATTAGCTTTAAGGAGAAAATTCCTATATATTTATATGCTATAACCCTTTCTAAGAATGGACTAGACCTTAATATAATATACTATAATAATATAGAGCTATTTTGAATAGGATCAGCTTTAAACCGCTATAATTCGCTAGTTTTAAACTTTATAGAAACTTATACTTAACTAATAGAATGCCGCGGAACCTCGACGTACTGCTGATCGTTCCCCCCCCCCCCCCGGGGCCCCCCCCCAGAGGAAGTCGCCGTACAGGAACGGCGCGAACGCGGCCCCGGCCGGTCTATCGCCAGCGGGCGGAATCTGCGCACGGCGCTGCTCGTGAAATAGGCGATTCGAGAACGCTCCGCATCCGTGCCGAGCACGCATGCTCGGCTCGCGCGGATGCGCCCGCCGCTCCAGCGCTCGGCACGCGGCCGAAGTGACGGCGAGCCGTTCCCTTCTGCCGGCGGCACTTCGCCACCATCGCCGTCGCGCGGCGCTCCATGCATCCCGGCGACCGAATCCTGTGCGAGCAGGGTCAGGAACCGGATCGACGTGTGGCGCGCCGCTCACGTAGCGGCGCTCACCGCATGCAGCTGCCATAGCGAGTCGTTCGTCCGACGCCGCGCCGCTAGGTCGTCGCGTACCGTGTAGCGCAGCAGCCGAGAGTCGAATCCCGTGCGGAACGCGGCATCGAAATAGTGCTGCTCGAGGCCGAGCGCGCGGGCGAGCGAGCGCATCAGGCCTCGCTGCCGGCCTCAAGTCGCGTAATCAGCCGCGACCGACTCGTGCCAGCCCGGCAGCCGTGCTCGCTCGGTATCTGCGTCGGCTCGCACAGCGGATCGTCGTCGCGACCGGCGCGCCTCCGTAGGCCCGGCGGGCCGAGTCGATGCCTTCCTTGGCGGTGAGGTTGCCGGGCTGCACGGGAACCATCCGCGGTATACGTTCGGACTTCCGGGCGCGAACTTCTGCCGCCACAGCGCCGCCAGCTGCGCGGGTCAGCGCGAAGAGCCTCAGCAGATAGCGCCCACGCCCGCGTCGAGGGCGATCGTCGCCGGCCGTCCCCGTGGATGCAAAGAAAACCGTCTGCTCGTGGCGGCCCCTCGATCGCCCGGGCGTTTCGCTCGCGCTCCCCGTCCGTGCGAAGGAAGAGCGCGCCCCACCTCGATGAGTCGGAAAGGCTTCGGTCCCTCTCGCAGCCGCGCCATCGCACGCTCAGCCGTGGCATGCCACGCGTCGCGCCGCCGGGCCGCCGCGCGCCCGCGCTAGTGCGCGATAGTCCTCGCGATCGCGCGAACAACGAAGCGCGCCGTCGCTCGCCCTCTTCCGCTCGGGCGCCCCCGCCACCCAGCGCGGTCAGCGAGTCGGCCACACGATCCAGCGGTGCAACCTCTCGGTCCAACGTCCGCGACCGCGAACTCGCCGGCCGCGCAGTCCGGCCCGAGCAGTTCCCCGCCACACGCCGATCATGCCGCGATGGCCGCCGACGCGGTTTCGCGGACGCCGCTGGGATTGCGCGCGACTTCCGAGCATCGCGAGCGCCCGCCGCGACTCGCTCGTCGACGAGATATCGGCGAAGCCGGCGCACATGGCACCACGAGCTGCTCGTCGGCCGTGGCCGCCCTCGCTTTCAGCACCTCGTGCATCGCCGGTCGCGCAGGCTGAACCGCGCGCGCCGCGCTCGCGACATCGCAGCGGCCTGCCGCCGGCGCGCTCATGCGCGGGGTCCGCGCCGTCCGCCGGGGTCCGCTCCAACTCGACCACGTCGCCGCCCTCTCGACGCGGTCGCCCTGCGCAAACAGAGCCGCTGTCACGGTTCCCGGCTCGCGTCGCGAGCACCGCGTGCTCCCTCTTCCATCTGCCTCGAGCACCCATCAGTGTCGCGGCCCCCCGCCAACGCGATCTCCGACCGGGACGGCACGGGCGACCACGGTGCCCGGCAGGCTGCGCGATCACTCGCCGGCGTGGTCCGCCTCGAGCGCATCGACTGGCCGCGGTCGACGATCAAGGAGCGATCCGCTCGTCGCCGCTCCACATGCTCAGCCGGTCACCGCGGCGGAACACGGCCCGGCTCGATCGCGCGGTGCGGCTCTGCAGCTCGAGACCCTCGCCGCAGCGCGCACTCCGTAATACGCCTCCGCGCCGACGCCCGCACGCACCAGCGGCGCCCGCACGCACCACCTTCGGGTCGGATAGTCTCGCTCGCCGCAGCGGATCAGCCATGCCCTGCGCCGCGGGCAGGTTGCTCCGGAACGAATCGCGCGCGTCCCACTCGAAGTACTCGGCTACGTCGCGCCGTCGGGAGTTGCACGATCGCGAGTGCCGCGGCCGCGACTCGGCTGCGGTCGGTGCGGCCGGCGCGCTCAGCCGCGCCTCGTGCTTCGTCGCAAAGGCGTGCTGTAGCGCGCCTCGCGAAAAATCGGCTACCTCGAGCGCGCGCGCGAGGCCATGCGGCATTGGTCGCGACGCCGACCACCCCAGCTCGGAAAGGCCCTGCGCCAGCGCCGTCTCACGCTGCTGCCCGGTCCGGCCCCGCGCCGATCACCTGCCGAGCAGAATCGTAGGCTCGGGACCTCATCTCCCGCCTCGAGGCCGCGTCGACGCGCACGCCAGGGTCCGCGTCCCGCCAGCGCAGGTGGGCGAGGCGTCCGGCTCTCGGTCGCGAACCGTCGGCGGGGTCCCTCGCCAGATTCGCGCCTCGATCGCGTGGGCCGCGCGCCACGATGCGCTCCTGCTCGAAGGCAAAGCGCCCTCGCCGGCGGCGACGCAGCTGCCACTCGACGAGGTCGAGGCCGAGCACCTGCTCGGTCACGCCGCTCGACCTGCAGAGGCGCTGTTTCATCTCCATGAACGAGAACTCGTCGTCGCTTAGAGGAACTCGATCGTGCCGGCATGAACGTAGCCGACCGCGCGCGCGACGGCGAGGCCCCCGGCGTGCGCCGCGCGCGCACGTCCTCCTGGATCCCGGCGCCGGTGCTGCTCCTCGATCAGCTTCTGGTGGCGCCCGCAGCGACAGTCGCGCGTTCAGAGGGGCAGGCGCCCGGCCGTGCGCGTCGCACAGCACCTCCATCCCCCTCGACGTGGCGCGGCGCCGTCAGGTAGCGCTCGAGCACAGCGCGGGATCGGCCGAAGGCGCTTTCGGCACCCCTCCGCGCGCTCACGAGCGCCGCGGCGAGTTTCGGCCGCCCGCGACGATCTTCATGCCCTTGCCGCCGCCGCCGCGCTCGGCCTTTGATGAGCATACGTAAAGCCGACCTTGTGCGCCCTCGGCTCGATTCGGCCAGACCCTGTCCGCTGCTTGGTACCGGCAGCCCCGGCACGCCGGGCGGCGGCGCTCGCCTCCTGGCCGCGCGCTTCGAGCCCATCGCCGCATCGCGGCCGCCGGTCGGCCCGACGAAGGCCGATGCCGCCGCCGCCAACGCGCCTTGAACTCGCCGCTCCGAAAGGAAGCCGTGCCGGGTGGATTGCCTCGGGCGTGCGCGTCGCGCGCAACGCCTAGGTAGCCGCTCGATCGACGGTAGCGTCGCGCTGCGCCGCGCCGCCGAGGTGCCACGCCGTCGTCCGCGATGCGCACGTGGCGCGCATGCCGGTCGCTCCGAGTCACACGGCATCGTGTGATTCCGAGCCGCCGCGCCGTGATTATGACCCTGCAGGCGATCTCGCCGCGATTGGCGATCAGCAGGCGCCTGAACATCAGCCTCGCCCACGCCGGCTCGCGCCGCTGCGAGCGCGGGCACGATCCTCCTGGTGCCTCGGCGCCCCCCGCACGTCGGCGAGGAAAAAAAAAAATTTCCCTCGCGGTGCAGCGCGCCTAGCGCGCCGCGCGCGCGCGCCGAC
>Ga0179591_1293065_pt1 | contig 11880 bp, 17 predicted proteins | sample CZOMad2_1_08_16f_FD_182891 | JGI IMG/M metagenome (GOLD analysis project Ga0179591, IMG submission 182891) | Vadose zone soil fungal communities from Angelo Coast Range Reserve, California, USA - CZOMad2_1_08_16fungal (PacBio error correction) | ecosystem: Environmental > Terrestrial > Soil >...
AAGAACCTTCCTCAGAGAGCGATCAAAAACTAAAGAAAAGATTCTGCAGGGGTTGGGGGGAGGCCAACACGCCACAAGGTTTCTTGAAGATCCACCTATTCCGACTTTTACAAAAAGCGAGCTCGACCACTACCCGCAGGAAGGGGGTTCCAGCAGATGGGAGAACCATTCCGAAAATTTGGGAGGGTGGTATCCTTGCATAATGTCGCCCATCTAAAAAGATTACCACAGAAACTATGTGCCAACGAAATCCTACTCGCAAAGTAAAAGCGGGCGGAACAGATTCAACGGGGCTCTTCTCTCTTCACAACATCAAAGCAAGGCCCGGCCTTTTGAGGGGACAAAAAAAAAAAACAACAAGATTTGACGAGGTTGTCAACTAAAGCGGCAAAAGACTTCTACCCAAAAGGGAGCACAGAGGTCCGGATCACTCAAGGAACATTTGGAAAAACAATATTCCAAGGGAAACCTAAAACTCCAAACGGGTGTCTTTTCTAACAAGAGGAGAAAAACAGCGTGTGCCAAAGAGGGCTGCATACAAAAAAAAAAGACTGCCAGAGACTTAGATCATGGCCAAAAGGGTTCGAAGGCAGGAAATTAAGGACGTACCTCAACCGAAAAAACAACGATCCCCGCCGGGGCCAGTTCACGGGCTGAAGTTTAAACAGTGGGGCAAACTAAAGCGAGCGGGGGCCAATCGTCCCACCTGCCCCATGTCCATTGATGCAATTCAATAACGAAAAGGAAAATGGGGGACCTGGGGGGGGGTTTTCGTAAAAGCCTGATCGACGCGAAGGACCACTGAGGGGGCCACGGAAAATGCAATCAAATGGGTTTGGGCTGGGAACTTTTTGTGGTCACGAAGACCCTGGCTTGGTGCAAGGTCGATAGGTTCGGTTACGATGAAATATGGGGGGAAAGAGGCTGGACCAAGGGGACGGCCCGGAGGTAAACATGATTAAAACTGGGAGTGATTATCGGACGCATCCCTCGGGGTGATTTAAAATGAAGCAAGCAATCATCATCGGCCGAAGGGTCGGTGCAGGGGGGAGGGGGGACTTCGGGGGGGAAAAAACCTGCGTCGGAAAAAGGTTAGGGGTGTGAAAAGACCGTCCCGTGGGGCCCTTGTCCCAAGGGAGCGGGCGGGCCCAGGGGGAGGGGGGGGCGGGGGGAAGCATACGTCGTGCCCGAGAAGCAAAACGTCATTCGGGGAGGCCCGGGGAAAAAATGCGTTTTGGGAAAAGGGAGGAAGGGGGCCTCAAGGCCAAGAGTGGGTCATTTTTGGCATGGGTGACATGAGGCGAAAGAGGGCCAAAGGGCCGCAAAAGGAAGAAATTTAACTCTTTTCCGCAAAAAAACCAAATCAAAAGGGATGGAAAACGAAAAGAAAACCCGTCCAGGTGTCACGCAGCCCAAATAGATGGTTTGATGGAAGGGGGTTTTTCGTCCCGCGGGGGCACGGGGCGGGAAATTCCAGGCTGAGATGTCTACTCCTATCCTCATGATTTCAAAAGGAGGAGACAACGAACAAAGGGAGGCGGGGGGGGGAAAGATGAGCCACAAAATGAACCAGGACGTCCATTTCGTCGAACAAAAGTAGCGGTCGTGGGGGGCGTTTAGGGGGGAAAACGTCCCGCCTTTCTTCTGTTTGGGGGAGGGATGATACCATCGGGGCCAGGTAATACGAGTGTTCAGAAAGGAGGGTAAACTGAAAAAAAGCCCTCATGGCCTGGGAAGTTCTTTGTGAGGTACACGATCCTGTGGGAAAAAACATCCCAGGGTACTTCGTTCCTTGCGAGAACCGGAGCGTAGGGAGGAGGTTCTTCCGGATAGCCTGTTCCAAACGCGAAACCAAGTGCGAAAAAGGTCAGGGGAAAAGAGACACAAAAAAAAAATGGTATACGTCAACAACTTGATAGTGGGGGGGGGGGGGGGGGGGGGGGGGGGGGGGGGGGGGGGAGGGGGAGGAGAGGGGGGCGGTTCCAGAGTTATTCAGGGGAAGCGAAATAACGAGCAACAAGCATGTCAGGGAAGGTTGGTGAACGCCCTTAACTCCAAGGCCCCTAGTCTGAGAAATGGCCCCCAGGTACTTAAGAGTGCGAACAACGTGGGGCAATTTCTTGGGCAACGAAAAAAGGGGACCTCTTGCGTCGACGCAAAAGAATGACGGGGACCATAATGAGTTCCTACTAACTTGATGAAAAATTCAAAACAGGGGGGAAAAAAAAGGGAAAAGGTCTGCGGGATCCGAAGGCAAAAAAACAACTGTTTATGAAAAAGGAATATCCATTAATAGCAGGGCCCATTCTAAAGGAAAAGAAGGGCGAGGGAAGAAGAAAGAAGGGAAAATCATTTTCCAGAAAATCCTCAGGGAAAAACTTATTACGTCAGGGGAACAAAAATCGACGGGGAAGGGGGAAACGCGGCAAAGAGAATATTCACTTAAAAGAAATATCACTATGCGAAGGGGGGACGGCAACTGACAAACTTGCTAGGAGGGGAGAAAGCACCCAACCAAGGTTAAAAGAAGCCACAAGGGCTAAACAACACGCTGGAAAGAAATCATCGAGGCCGGTGTCCCCTTCCTTTATGGGGGGTCAAAACGCCGTTTATAGCCGAAAAGGAAGGAAAAGGGAAAAGAATCGAGAAGTAACTCGAGGGGAAGAGAGGATGCGGGGTAATCAGGGGCTGCGAATCGGGCCCTTTTTGGGCTCAGAGACCAAAGGGGGGGAAGGAAAGGAAAAAAAAGGGGAACGGGCACACAGACAGGTGGAATGCGATCTACAGCGCAGGGAGGGAGCAACGGTACGGAAATGAACGCACAGAAAAGATCCCTGGTGTTCCAGTCTTCAAAGCGAGCCAAGTCTGAGAAAAGTGCCCGAAGAAAGGCGCATACAACCGCCTTTGGTAACCAGGGGACATTTCGTATAAAGAGGAGATCCCAGGGAGGGCAAAACCGAGGCCTATTTTCATGTTGTTAAAAGGAAGGACAAGAAGCAAGGAGGGGGAATTCAAAAATTTTACAGGTCCTAATTGGGGAGAGAACTACAATATGACAGCCCAGGGGGGGGGGGGGGGACTGCTCCATCACCCGAAACGATCAAAATATAAAAAAAAGGTAAAAGGGGGAGATATTTCAGTTGCATGGTTCAAGTGAGCCTGGGGGGACTAGGAATGGCAGAATGGTTAAAAACTTTACTGGCAACGCACGGCAAAGCGGTCGAAAAACGAGGGGAAAAAGGATAAAAAATGGGTGGCAGGGGCGCACAAGTAAAAGTTGGAGAACTTTCCCAGGGAAATAGCCCAGAAACGGGGAAGGCAAAAAAGAAAACTAGGGAAGTGTGGGGGGTTTTTTGGAGGCTTCGAAGCTCCTTAAAGGGCAAAGCAGTAAGAGCGAACACCTTTAACTCCGTGGTCGAAAGGAAAAAAAGAATGCGAAAAAAGGGGAATCGAGACAAGGCGCAAAAAAACGTAAGACAGCGTTTTGAAGGCGAGCATCGCCGGAGGGTTACAGAAAAGGACATGGAAAGACGCAAAAAAAAAAAAAGGACTTGCTCTTCTAATGGCACGACTGAGTGCAAGGGAGCCTTGAGGAAAAAAAGGGGATGATGAAATTGAAGTCATCTGCCCCAAAACGCATCTTGGGGGGGCGTTCTCAAAAGCCGGGACAAAAGGTTTTTCAAAGCCCACCTACGTAAAACCACACGGACACCGCGCCGCGGAACAAGAGCGAGAAGGAACCCATGCGAAAAAGGGATAAAGAAAAAAGTTCGAAAAAAAAAAAGGGAAAAAGAAGCAAGGAAAGAGTACATTCGGGTGAACCTGGAAGGAAAAAAGGCAGTGGAGGAGGTCGGAGAAAGAAGGGATAGAAGGTAAGAGGTGTGGCGGGCACGTCTACGATTGGGACACAATCCGAATCCAAAGGATCGCAAAGGAAGGGGGAATGGGGGACCGCGGGAACCTATGGATGTCCACGAAAAGAAGGGTTCCCGGGGTTTCAAGGAAGCCAAGGCGGGCTTTAAAAGAGTCTGCAGAAAAAACGGCACGGTTTTAGAAATGGCAGGGGAGAGGGTATTCATGGTTCGTTCCTAAAGGGGGAATGGGGGGAGGAAAAAACGAAAAAGAAGGACCAACTGTGGGTAATAATATCAAGGGGGAAGGAGCACTGGGAACGCCAATTGAGAAATCATAAAGGGAGAGTTGTGAATGGCCCCAAAAAGCCTCATCGTGGTAATGCTAACAGAAAAAGCGACTAGGGGGAAGGGCAAAAGGGGGGGGGGACTGACAGCCGGGTAGATGGCAACAATTCAAGGCGGATGATACACCAGAAAGGGAATTGAAAAAAATGGGGTTGAAACCGGTGAGGCGTCAAACTTTTTCTCTCAGAGGAGCTCAGGGAAGGGACTGGGGGGGAATATAATTTGGAAAAAAGGGGAGAGACTAAGAAAAGAAAAAAAAAGTTCGAAAAGAGACCGAAATTTGAGTGTCCATAAATGAGAAAGAGTCATCCCCTCAAGGGGGGGTCCTCCGGCAAAAAGAGGGAAATGAAGGGGGGGTTGGAGAGATTTCCTAAAAATAGACAACCCCGGCCGAAACCAGGAAGAAAGAATTTGTGGGAACGAATTTCGGGAAGGAGTGAAGGGGAAACCCGAAAACTTGGTGGGTTGCGAGGGGAAAAAAGAAAAAGGTGAACGGCGCTAAAAGGAGGTCACAGGGGCCGGCAAGGCCACTAAAAGTTCAACCCTAATAGGGGGGGGCTTCCGCGGCAGGGGGGACTGAAGTGGGGGGGATGCCGGGGGGCAACGGAGGTCCAAGATGTAGTGCCTCATTTAAAAAAAAATTAAAACTTGTCGCCTTTGAAAGAAATTGGGAAAGAAAAGGTAAAAAAAAAAAAAACGGCTACGGGGAGGATCCTGGGAAGAGGGTGATTTCAAGAAAGCACCTCAACCATGAAAAGGTCCGCACTCGGAAAAAAGCAACCACGTGTGTTAACTGAATCATTTCCGAAAGGTGCCTTACAGGGGGGGGGGGGGGGAGAAAAGGGAAAAAAAGACTCATTGTCTTCTGAAAGGGGCAACCAAGGGACTTTCAGAAAAAGGGCCCAAAAAAAGGCAACAGTGGCGAAAATACATGTCACGACGCGAGGGAACCCTATTTTGGACGAAGAAAAGGCAGGACGGAAAAAAGCCAGGAAGAACGGGGAAAGCTTCCAAGGAAAAAAAGGGGGTGGCAGCAACTCGGACCAGTGGGGGTCGAGTTCCGAGATGAACGTCGAAACAGGAAAGATTGGGGGAGGGCTCCAAGAATGCAGAAGAGGCAAACTTAAATAAGGAGAAGAACCTCCGGGGGGGGGGGTTGCGCAAGGAGAAGTAAGGGACTCCGGCAGGGGATTTTGAAAGAAGGTAACCTATTAAGTCTGGTATGAGGGAACCAAAAGAGGTTGCCAAGCGAGGGGCAAAAGAAGTGAAAGGGTGGGGAGTGAGGGTCAATATTTTAAAGCCGGACCTAAATTCCACCCCAATCACAGGTTTATACAGTAAAAGGGGGTAGAGTGACCAAAAGAGAAGGGGGGTGTGGGGGGGGAGGGGGGAACAAAGGCAAGGAAAAGGTGCTTGTTGGGAAAAAAAGGTCCGCAGAATGAAGTCTGATTCGTTGCAAAAAAAAGAGGGAATTAGGAACGGGGTCCGAGTTAAAAGGAGGAAAGGAGCTCAGGGGGAGAAAGGGAGGAAGTGGGGGGGACACCTTAAACAGGAGGGGCGAGAGTCACGCGGCTGGTCAAAGAGACCCCAGTTAAGACGGGGAAATCCGGGGGGGGGAAGTGGGAAAAGTTCCGCGGAAAAATCACTTTGCGCAGACAGAAGAGAGCGGGACCAGAGCTCCTTTATAAAAAAGACTCTGGGAAGGGAAAGAAAAGCCGAGGGGGGAAAAGGAGCTCTGGGAACCACGGGGAAAATCGGGGGGCAGGACAGGACTGCGAAGGGAGTTACACATCTACAGATCGGAGAGTAGCAAAAAAAAAAAAAAAACTGGGAGGAGAAGATAGAGATCCTAAAGAGGGGAGAAAAAGGAAAAGTAATTGAAAAAACCCTGAAAAAGCACCAGGGGGTGATATAGTCCCTAGAGGAGAAATACTTCTATAAGGAAATCCAGAGGGAAGGGGGAAAGACCGGCAAAGACACGAAAGCTGGGGGATACCTACTATAAAGGGCGGCAGGGGTTTTTTGGGAAAGGAAAAAACCAGGGGGCACTGCGTCCAAAATGAAGCTTCCGAAACGAAAAAAACCTCCCGGGTTCCCGAAGGTTCGAGGCTAATGGGTATCTGGATGCATGGGGGCCAAAAAAGCTTACCAGACTAAATATTGACAGAAAAGCCTACAGGGACGTGCGGGGGGAGAGAAAGGCTTCCCCGGAGCTCGAGAGAAAAAGCCCTCTTAAAAAAAAGGAGGGGGGGGGAAGGGCCAAAAAACAGAAAGGGAATTTTTGACAAAAAAAAAAAGCGAGAGGTACTACAATGATTAAGCAGGGGTCCGGGCTCTCAATAGAAAGGGAAAAAAAAGAATTCCACGGAAAGAGGAAACGGCAACAGACGGGGAGGTTTCAGTACAAGAGAGTAAAAACCAAGATTGTGCAAATGGGGCTTGCAAAAGCCAAAAGGAGGGAGAAGAAGAGAAAAGAGGGGAAAGTATGAAGTGGGCCAGTCTAGTAGGGAAAGAAAAAAAGGGCTCCGGAGTTGAACGGTCCAGTAGGTAAGGGTTTGCTGAGCGGGCGATTGGGGGGGAATCAGGGGAATGGCCGAAATGGCGTTCGTAACGGCTGTGAACGGGTGTCGGTCTATAAAGGATCCGAGGGGTTGGGAGTTGAAAGCCGCATGGGAAAGATAAATTGTCAAGGGGGGGGAAAAAATTTGGGTTTTTCAAGAAAAGGTGCAAATCTGAATAGCGGTTTAAAAAACGGGAGATAAATATTTTCAAGTCGTTGACAGGGGGAGGAGGGGGGGTGCCAAGTTGGAGGGAATTAATCCAAGAGGGCCCTCGGGGTTAGTGGGGGGGGGCTGCAAGGCACACTAGTATCCGGACTAGGTGGGACGCTCGTTTTTAAAATGGCTTCGCACTCAGTAATTTAAAGGGGGGTTCAAAAAGAGGGAAAACCCCTGCAAGCAGCGAACCAACACAGACAGGTTTCGGTGAAAAGGAGTGGGAAGAAATTCCCGGGGGGGGGGACCGAACGAACGCTGGGCGGGACACTGCTCTGAATAAAGTTTGATTCCCAGGAGCGCAAGCAAAAATCGTGACAACATTGGGGCATTGGGGGGGGCTCAAAAAAAATCCGAACCCGGGGAAAGCAGTTACCATATAGCGACCGACACCCGGAGTTGTTCACGACTCAAAGGGGGTGGAAAAGGATGCTGTTGTAAGAGGTGTTCTTGGGGATAGGTTGAAAAGGGGTTCTGGGGGGACGGAAGGACCCACAAAAGGAGGGCTAAGAGACCAACGAAAAAAACAGGATTTAAGGGAGACAGAAAACAACCGTGAGGGAACAAAAAAAAAAGGGGGGGGGGGGGTCAAAAGCTTTGTAATGGAGCGAAAAACGGGGGAAGTCAAACTCAGTGGTGCAGAAGTTCCTTAGGGGGTGGGGGATTCTCAAAATCGGAAAAAAAAAAACCCGGGACAATCGGGAGTTGAAAAGGGGGAAAAGAAGTGGAGAAGCACCGGGACGGCTTAGTTGCCCCCACAAAGGGCCGTCGGGTTGCGGGGCAGCATGGGTCACGCGGGTTTCGGAAGAAGTAGATGCGGGGGACAGCGACCGAGAGGATACGTCGGACCCAAACCACAGTTGATGTTAAGGCAAAAGTCAAAGGGTGCAGGGGGGGCCAGAAAGGCGGGAAACTTGTTGGGACAGAGACCTAAAAAGGACTGATTCAAAACTGACTGGTCTGCCTTAAAGGCAAAGGGAGGGAGGGAGGGGAGGGCCCAGATCGGAAGACCCCGATAGAGGGGCCTTGAAAAAAAAAAAAAAAAAAGAAGCCTAAGAAAAAAGGGGATCAAAAAAAAAAAAGCAGATTCGGAAGGGGAACTACCCCCAGGTAGGGACTAAGGGGAGTAAGAATAAAAAACCGAAGGGGGAAGGCGTCACTTTTCGGCAGCCCTGGGGAAGGCCAAAAAAGAGAGGTTTCGGGAAAGGATGAACGCCCTAGCAGAGCACTTCCAGAGAAAGGAAGCTTCGAGGGTTTAGAAAAAGGGGGGGGGGGCAAAAAGAAAAAACAGGAAGGTGGGGTCAGATCCTCCCGGGAAAAGGGGTATAGGGTGAAATCAAGAGATGAGGGGAAGGCGAAAAGAATGACAAGGGAAAAAAAGGAGGTTTGGGGAGGTAAAAAAGTCGTGAGAAAGTGGCAAAAAAAAAAAAAAACAAAATGGCAAAAAAAACGCCTTATTAAACCGCCAAAGAAAAAGGTCCTGCAGCGCAAACCGCAGGGAAGACTCGAGGGGAGGCCTGGGAAAAGAAAACCCGAGACTCGCCAACAAACCGGACGCCCCTCGGAGTACGCTTCCTGCGGAGACACACGCGGCGAGGAAAAAAGGATTCTTGGAAAGATTAAGACACTCGGTAAGCCCCTTGTTTTCACCGGTGTGGGGGGGAACTTTCGCTTGGCTCCAAGACCAGAAACACAGCGAGGAAGGGGAAGGGAATTCGATCTAACACTGGGAAAGGGGGTTCCTGCTAATTCAAGTCCTGACCGGGTTCGGAGCGTAGCTGAGGGGTCTCAAATAAAGGAAGGGTCTGGTCGAAAGAGGAAAAAAGAGTATCTACAGGGTGTAAAAGAAAGGGCCGGCAGAAAAAAGCATGGTCTTACAAAAACACGAAGCAAGGGATTTGCGAAAAGGGGAAAGGAAGCTTTGGCGAGAGAACGCTTTTTAAAGGCCTTTCCAGGGTAAAAAAGGGGGGGAGGATAAAATCTGAAGAGCTCGACGCCTCAAAGGGAATCAAATCTCTAGGAAAGGGAATTGGGCAACTGAAGCACCAAAGGGGTCTGGAGGGAAAAGGAATTGGCAAACTTGATTGACAACAGGGACTCACAAGTAAAAGCAAAAGGAAGAGAGCAATCAAACACCAAACAACGAAAGAAAGAGGGAAAAAGAGAGAGATGGGGGCCGGCGACCTGTTGGGGGGGGAAGGTGAGAACAAAAACAAGCCCCTTGGGGGAAACATTCAAAAAGAGGCGAAAAAAAGACAAAAAATATAGGGGGGTTAATCTTGGGCTTGGAGAACGGCCCTGTCACATCCTGGGATGTCCAATAGGGAAAAGCAAAACTGAAGAAACAGGTTTTCTAAAGAGACTGGGGACCTTGAGGAGACATGGAAGGAAAAAGCCAAAGGGAGTCCTCAAAAGATGAACTCTGATCATCTGGAAGAAGGGCTTTACCGAGGGCTTGGGAGTCGAGGACCCGAGAATGTGACCGGGTAATGGGGGACTTTCAAAAGAGGATCTCTCTGGGGGTCAAAGGGGGGGCACAGGAAGGAGAAAAAGACAGCCGGCACTCTTTATGGAGTAAAAGTTCACAAAGGGGGTATAAAAAACTTATAGGGGCGGACCTGGAAGGAAAGAACTTCGTAGAAAAAGGGCACACTCGGGGCATTTAAATGCAAAAAAAAAAAACAACGAAACATCGGGGAAACAAGGAAGGCGCCGTCCTCGGAGAAGGGGGTGGAACCAAAGGGGGGCCTGGGGGACCGCAGGGGGTTGAGGGTGGCTGTGGATTCTGGGGAGAAAGGAAGAAACCTAAGGGGCAGAAAAAAAACAGCCGTGAAGTCAACGTCGAAGGGAAGAAATAAAAAGTGCCGTGGGGTGCAAACAAAATGTATTTGTGGTTCCCCTACGAAGGGAAAGAAAAAAAACGGGGGAAAAAATGAGAGGGCGGACTGTAACACCAGCATCAAACGGCCCTTGGAGGCCCAAAAGAAAGTTAGAGAAAACTCTGGAGTGAATTGGGGTCAGGTCTTCAAAACCGTTGGTTGGAAGCAAGAAGAAAAGAAGGGGGGGATTACGTTGGGGGTGGAGTGAGCACTCAGGGGATGCGCGGGGAGAGAGGGTCGGTTTGGGGGTAGGGCCCCTAGGAAAAAGCAAGAAAAGAAGGGAATGACAAACGGGCAGCAGAAAAAAGACCTTGGGGCGGTGTGTAGGGAAGGGGACGAAAGAACCAGAAGCCGTGTTTCAGAGGCAGAAAAAGGCTCTCAGGCAAAATCGAAAAGAGGACCAGGAGGGTTGGGAAAAAGGAAGACCTGTGGGTGTAGCGTGTGAAGACATAAAGGTCTGGGCCGAGGGGGGTGGAACAGCCTCAGGGAAAATGTACGTCAATAACGAAAAAGATACTTGGGGGGGGGGGTCAAGGCGAGGTAATCAAAGAAAAAAGGGGAAACTCAACTAACTCTAATGAACACCAGGTGTGGAAAAAAATCTCAACGCGGGGTAGAAAGAAAACCAGAACTGAAGGAAAAAAGAGAAGGGTCGTAGAGAGGAGGGATGAAATTAAGGGGAAATTAAAACACAAATCACGGCTGGGGCATATCTTTTAAAGACAGGTTGGCGTATCAAAAAAAAAAGGATCGAAGAAGGTTCAGGGAGAAAGAAAAGAAAACCCATCAAGGGAAAATCAACCAGAATATTAACTGCGCAAACACAAGGCATGAAATCGAAAGGGGGGGGGCAAGGGACAAAGGGGGTGGGATCAGTGGGGGATTTGAAAGAAAAAAGCCAGAAAGAATGAAAACGAGGGGATTTCCCAAGTAAAAAAAGGTTAAAAGATCCGGGGAAACGCATCTATTACAGGGGGTGGTCTGAGAGGAAAAGGGGGGAATGGAACCACAAGGCCAAAGCGAAAAGATCCTTGCCAGGGGGTCCACTAGTGGAACGCCACGGTAGGAATGGGAAAGGGTGGGGGGACCTGGGAAAACCCTACGCCAGGCTCGGCGGAAAAAACGGACTCTGTGATTTGCATTCCAGGACTAAGCCAATAGGTCCCTCAAAAAGGAACAAAAAAAAAAACTCCACCAGAATCGTACGAAAATGGTATGAAGAGGAAGGACCTCTAGGACAATGAAGGGTTCCGGAAGAAAAAAAAGCGAGGTTGGGGGAGTCTTCAAAGGGTTTCAGTCGGTGTAGAAAAGGGAACATTTCAGCCGTATGAAGGGGGAGTTCCAGGATAAAGAATATGAAAGCAGACACGGAACCGTACCAGGACAAAAAAGGGGAGGTTTTTGCGGGGAACGGGCATGGAAGGAAAAAAGTTAGACACGCTTGGGAGAAGAGAGGATTTGGGGGTCGGGGGGTGAGGGGGGAACAGAGGAAGATTGGGACGTGTAAGAAAATACCCGGGGGGGGTTGGAAAGTTGGGAGTAGTTCCCGGGGAAAAGTATGTTGGGGAAGGAAACAGAAAAAGCTATCATAGGGGAAGTGAGCTGACGTCAAGGTCTGTTGTTTGGGGGGGGGAAAAAGGGAACAGGGGAAAAGGAGGGAGGAAGCGAAAAAGAGCTGACGGGATTCGGGAAAAAACCAGGGGTAGGGAGGGAAGACTTTGGGGGGGGGCTACAGGCATAAAAAAAAAAGTCCCTACACAATGAGAACAAAAAAAAAATGAAAGACGAGCTTACGAGGTGGTAAACAATCGAAAAAGTCAAAATCTTAAAAAAAAAACAATGGTTGGTTCAAAAAAAAAGAAGAAAAGGGACCAAAAAAAAAGGGGAAAAAATATGCAGAGAATCGGAGGGGGGGGACCGAAGGGGCTGTCCGACCAGAAGGTTGCCGACCAGTTGCCGCGCAGAAGGAGAAAAGAGGAAGGGGTGCCGGGGGAAGACTGAAAAAAACCATTTCAGAAAAAAACAAAT
>Ga0179591_1294653_pt1 | contig 11880 bp, 8 predicted proteins | sample CZOMad2_1_08_16f_FD_182891 | JGI IMG/M metagenome (GOLD analysis project Ga0179591, IMG submission 182891) | Vadose zone soil fungal communities from Angelo Coast Range Reserve, California, USA - CZOMad2_1_08_16fungal (PacBio error correction) | ecosystem: Environmental > Terrestrial > Soil >...
AATGGGAGGAGAACAAGGGGGAGAGTATAAGAACAATCAATCTTTGCGGCTACTGCATCGGGAAGGGGGTTGGGATCAAAAGGGTTTACGTGACGACAAGGGGAATCCGGCTCAGCGCACTCACACGAGATTGGCAACCAACTTGTGGCACGAAAAATCTAACAAAAATCGGGTAAGAGGGCTGCAAAAAATCCGCCTAGACGGCGTATAAAGAGGCCCGCAGTTAGTTGGGAAAAGGAAACGGATCCGTCGGAGGGAAAAAAAAGGGGGGGACGGGAGGCTTTGGTGGCTCCCTCTGTCCAAACAGGAGTGACTTCTGGCGGAAAGGAGGAACAAAAACTGATAAGCCGCAATCCACCATCCGAGACAAAAATAGGCGTCATGACCAAAGAAGAGGGCGAAAAATCGTTACACGAGGGGGGCAAAAGGGGACACTGGGTAAAAAGGAAAGACTGCAGAGGTGATTCTCTCAGATGTCGACCACGGCTTCTGGGCGGATCTTGTCTCAGTATCGGGGAGAGGAACCAGTCTGGGGACATAATAACAGGGGTGAGTGTGAGAGAAGTGGCGAGCTGGTCCGTTAGATGCCATAAAGAGCTAGGTACAATCAGCGGCCGGTAAAAGGGAAAATCTGGAGAAGGGCCAAATTATAGTGCAAGCGCGGAGAGCGGAGACCCGAGGAGAAGAAGCGCAAACTTTCAGAGAAGGGTTAGCAACAAAGCGGAGAGTGCTTTAGTATCAAGCGAAGTGAGGATGGCGAAACAACAGAAGAAGACGTAACCCCGGCAAAAAGGGGTGAGGGGGAGGCAAAGACTCTGTTTTTCAATCTGCGGCGATTGCCAATGAAAAATTGCTCATACCAACAAAGGTGCTCAGACAAAACGCATTAGATCTAGAAGCTCAGTCAGGGAAGAAGGGGGGACATCGGGCGTGTAGCGTTACGTCGATGGGGAATGAAAGAGAGTTCGAAGGTTAAAGGAGACTCAAACGAAGGGAAAGGGGGGCCCGGTCAGTGAGCGACCCAAGCGGTCTGTATCGTCACTCTCCTGGTAAAAAAGCTCGCCTCGAAGAGTGGCGGGAGGGGGACAAAGGTGGGAGATATTGACGGAGGGGGGGCGACTTAGGAGCATCGCTACTCCATTACCACCCAGGCAGAGAAAGGACGGAAGGGCCGACACCAAGGGACTCTTACCAAAAATAGAGAAAAAAAAAAAATTGGAGGAATTCGCTCACATAAATCATCGGATTGGGGAGGGGGGGGGGGGTTGCGGTAGCAAATTAAAAAAAAGTTCATCACAGAGGCGGACTTGCGAAATAAAGAATTCCTCAGACACCTCGCAAGAGGGTATCGGGGGAAAACTTACAGGGAGGGGAGACCCAAGGGGTAGATTGTAGGACCCTGGTGAGACTTGCTAAAGAGGGAAACTTAAGCACTCTTTCTACTAAGGCGCCAAACTAAAAGACTTTCTGACACAGACGTAACTGAAGTGAAAATGCCTTCGCTGGTTAGTGGAAAAGAAATGTCGAGAACGCCGGCGGTACGGTGCAAAACTACAGGTTTAGGGGGGGTGGAGAACTGCGTTTTTAGCATCGAAGAAGGAGAGTTGGTCCTAGTTGTCAAGTAGGATCGCTGTTAGCGGAAACATAGGAGAGAGGGGACAGTCTAGATGGGAACTTGCGGCTTGACAGGGCGAATCGAAAGGGAAATGGCGGTTTAAAAAGCGGGGTGAAAAAGGGGAGACGGGGAGCGGGAAACCGCTTGGACCTTGGAGGGAGGGGGGCGACGGTACTACAAAGTAGTAGGAAAAGGGGGAGGAAAACTGAGTCCTTCTACACATTCACTAGAGGGCAGCCGATCTACTTAAGATCAACGCCTTTCTAAGAAGGGGGGGACTTCGATAGGGGCCGCCGTGGAGTGGACAGCCGAAAGGGGCGCTTCTAGGGATTGGTCAATGGGTTCGAGGCCTCCATCACAGGAGGGGGGAATGGAAAGAAAGAAATGGGGAGGAGGCAGGACATTGTGCGTAGACGCAGACAGAAAAATAGAATTATTATTCAAACGAAAGAGAACACTGGAAAAGGAGAAGGAATACAAGCCCAGGAAGAGAGAAGATGTTGCAAGACAAAGAAAAAACAAAGTGCCAGGAAACAAAGGGTCACCTAGAGTTTCGCAATCTCGGCTGCCTGACTAGCAGTTTCTGGATGGCGAAACTAGGAAGAGAGGAACGAAGATCTGCGGGAAATTGCCGACCGCGTTGAAAGGAAACGAAAAAGAGGGCCGTGAAAAGAGGAGAGGGGGGAAGGGAACCATTACTACCTAGCCTTCGCCCGCGAGGGAGGCAATCTGAAAAGGGAGAGGGTAACTACGGGAAGGACAAATGTCTCTCCGAAGACGGAAGAGGGGGAAAAGAATCCTGAACGGGTCCGTCCCGCATGCCGTTTTCTAGCGTCAACGCGAAAAAAAGGAAAGGGAAAGGTAAAGGTGGCTCCTCGAGTTTCTCGCTCCCCAGGCATCTAGTCGGGCGAATACAGGGGACGCGCCTGGGGAGGACTTGAACTTCATCTTCTGTTTTTTCCCTGCAAAGAGAGAAAAAAAAATGAATTTTCAAAGGGGGGGGAGATCAACGAAAGTTAGTAATAAAAACGTTGAGGCATAAAAAGAAGGGAAGGAAGAACCGTTAAGACAACAAAAACAGCTTTTCGAAAAAAAGGGGATAGCGGAAAAGTCGCTAACGTTCCTCGCGCGATCAATATCTCCCTGTTCCGGAAGTAAGAAACAACAACAACAAGGGGAAATAGAGAGAAGAAAAAGGAGCTTCCAGGAAGAGAAACTGGCTCGCGGAAGGAGGGGGAAACGGAGAAAAAGGCGCGTTACCTTCCTCGAAGCGGAAAGCGGGGGCGTGCTGGTTTTTCAGAGGAAGGATAACCTCGGGGGACAGAAACGAAATAACTAACCTCTGCTCCTCCACCGGGCTAAATTCCAAGGGAGGGAGGGGGGACGAGGGAAAAAAATTAAAGAAGCAGTCCGTCTCCATCAGCGCGTGAGGCTGCTAGAAATGCCGAAAAGATCCTCGAGGGGAAAAAAGATAATAGAGTGGATGATTTGCGAAAGCTCGCGCAAGAGTGCGGGAAGTCACGCGTGAAGTGCTGCTTTCTGAACAACGTCTAAAAGGGAAGAAGAAATTTAGGCAGGCCCTGTCATTCTAAAAAAACTCAGGCGGGAGGGGAAGAAATAAGCTGCTACAGGCTATCAGTCGATAGGGGATTTTTAGTAAGAAAAAGCATGGACGGACTCGTTCTCTTACGGGACCAGCAAAAGGAAGAGACAGGCATTAGCCTCGTCTTGCACACCTTCAGGACGGAGAAGGCGAAACCTTTTGTAGATACATATACAGGGCAGGGAAAGCAACGAACTGTCGTGTGCGAACGCGCGGACAGGGCCCAACGTGTTGTCCAGGTCGTCGCAACGCTGGTGCGACGCCCTGTCGCCTGATAGGAAGGCGAAAAGCGGGGGGAGGGGGAAAGGGAGACCACTATGCTGTCGGGAGAAGACGAGGTCACTATGGGTGTCGTCAAAACGACAGAGAAAACGCAGGGAGTGAGGAAGTTGCAAGAACTTTCACCACAGGAGAAGTCGATTGCTTCCCACAAAAAGAATAGGAAAACGAAGGCGAATCATGACGTGGGGACCTGTTGGAAGGATCGAAGGAAAGGAACACCCACTTCTAAAGGCGGGGATCTTTTCCAGCGGACGACACTGGCGGACTAGGAACGAGATGGCGAATTTTGGTGAAAAAATGGTTGCCGCTCTGCACGAAAAGAAAAGGGTAAGGCACTGAGTAAAAGACTGTAAAAGACAAGCCGCGGTTCACTCACAAGCCGAAGAAGGTAGTTCAGGAAAACAGTCCATAGGCGAAACTTAAATAGAGAGCTATTGAGAAAAACGCAGCTAAAAAGGAAGGAAGTTAATCTTCTTTCAGGTAGGAAGAGACCGAGAACTGTTTCAAACTAACCTCTGTCCGAGAAAGAGATGAGGCGGCCCAAAGAAATGAGTTGAAGCAGAAACGGACCTTCCTTCTGACGGTCCGAAGGAAATTTCAAGAGCGAGCACTTCGGGGGGGCGAATGAGTCGAATCCGCTGGCTAGTCGGAAAAAAAAGGAGTTATTTCAATGCCGACAAGAACACCTTCGTGTGACATAGGCAACGTGAATCACGATCCACGGTCGGGCACTGTTCTTCTTAATCGAAGCGCACCAAAGCCCTGTATTAGGATTATTCGGGAGTCAAGCAGACTCTTGAGGGAGCCTACCCTGAAGACAACGGTTGAGGGGTACAGAGACTAAGATGGGGTGGGTCACACTGTGGTGTCTGGTGGGGAAGAACGTAAGCCATGGAGAGGACTCGGGGGGAGCCTGCTGTAACGCGTACGGCTGCGCAATCTCCACCGACGAAAAGAGAAGATGAAAACGATCAGGCCCACTGGCCCGGGAGCCTACGAGTCCCCTATCCTGATCCCCGGGTCTACGCACTGTAAAATTTCACCAACCCGATTTGCGTGGTGCAGGGGGTCACACTCAATTTGTTTCAGTCAGAACACTAAATCCTGCTCATAAACAACTAGAAGACGAAGGCTGTTGAACCCTCAGAATGAGTCCTCGTTCGAGATCATGGTGCCGGACATGTGCGGTCTTTGGATGAGGCAGGTTAGAATAGGGAAAAGAGATGGCCTCTTAAACGTCAATCATCCACGCCAGAACTCAACGATATTACTATGTCCTTGGAAGACAGAGGGTGTCTGATCCATGAAAGCTAAGGGGTCGCAGCTATCATTTCTACACAGGAAAGAGTTCGTAGCGGGCAGCAGAAAAAGCTAAGGATTCAAGGATCACAGGCTGCCGCACGATCACTTGCTACGGCCAATCTAAAGCTTTATTAGAAGGCGCTGACGGAAAATCGAGCTATTATCTCAAAGACCATCGCACGAAAAATCTATGCAGGGCCCCCTGAAAAGACAGGTCTGCGGCCCCGCTTTTAAGAGGAGACTGGCCACCGGGTCCCGAACTCCAGTCCTTGTAACAAAGAAAGGAAAAAAAACCGCCAAACTAATTGACGACTCGGAAAGGGCACGGTTAACCTTACCTTGCTATCTATTAATCTAGCGATAAAGATGGCAGAGGGGGACTGGTCGCGAGAGTTTGGAAAAATAATCTGGCCTCCTCACATCACAGGAAGTAGTTGACGAGGAGGGGGAAACGCAAATAAGGCTAACTTTTCACATCGGAAAAGCCGGAAAGTGGCGGCGAGAGTTTTTAAGAGAATTTAGGCCGAGGATATAAAGGTGCAACGGCGGTCATCGCTGATTCACTAACTCTCTTTGTTCGAGGGGGGAGAAGACCAAACTTTTATACCAAAGGTGGAAGCGCACGAGGGGGATGGCAAAGGTTCTAAAAATGGCCAAAACCCCTCTGATGACAGGCGGCCCTTGAAGTCCGCGATTGAAAAAAAAGTCGAGAAAGAAAATACGGAGCGGATAGCGCTACAAGGGACGAGGAGAAAAAATCTTCTCTCACAACACCAACAAAAGAGGACAGGATGATGCCGTTGACATCTATATAAAAAAAAAAAAAAAAAAAAAGAAAAAAAACAGCTGTGATTCGTCCTCAAGAATAGAAGGATCGGTCTCTCTTTTAAAAGAGGCCTGGTGCGCATTGTATAAGAGCGGGCGTTTGGCTCACTTCGCTAAAATGAAAATCAAAACTCGTGCTCGACCTTAAAAGGAGAATCCCTAAAAGAGGTTGGCCCGCCCCTCTCACAAAACTGCAGCCAAGGCCGAGGAGAAACATTCAGAACGCGGACAAACAATCGTTTGGAAACGAAAGCCCCCTGGGCCTCGGCTTCATTAGTTTCAAGGGGATGTTGAAGCATAAATTACTAGCCACTCAAAGTAACTGACGTTGGCGCGGCGAAGCAAAGCCCACAGCTCCAGGGGCCGACAGTAAGCCCGCCGATGCCAAAGCGGGGGGGCGCCTGACGCATCATGTGAACCATAGACCCGCGGCCCAGTGTACTTCGTTACCGTGGCAGTCTGAGAAAGTCTCGGTATTGCCGGGCGGGGAAAAACCGGGGAAGTTGTGGAGGGAACGATCTTTCTCTGCGTTAGAACCAAAGCAGGTCCCTGAAAGTGTTCCAGGGTCGCTTCATCTTCGCGCTCTGGCGGGGTTACTCCAAGCGAAACGCTCGAGTAAGAGCCGCGTCGAAGAGGAAGGTGATCCTGTAGCAATCTAAAGCAGCCTCTTTAGAAGAGCTCCCTTCGCGGAGGGTCGCGAAAAAATCTTTCGAGCTACATCTCGCCTGGGATAGGAGCAAAAAGAGCTGGATCGCGGGAGAACCATCAGTCGGTGAAGGAAACATAGAAGACGCCTTCTCTCTGTTTTGGTAAAGCGTCAGAGAAAATTTGCGGGACGCACCGGACATAGCCAAAAAACTGTCTCCGCGCCCGCAGGAAAAATAAAAAAGGCGGCTCAACTTTCCCTGGGGGCATTCGGGCAGATCGGGCGTGTATGAGAGGAAGGATAGGTGACTCCACCGCCCATCGTCTGGGGGGGAAAGTGTCAGTTCACCCAGTCGGGAGAACTTGCGCTCTTAGGGAAAAGCGACGGGTCGCCGCTGGCGAGAGGGAAGCGTTGTATCTTCTCTTGAAGGCAGGCGAGGGGCGCAGAGGTACGTTCCAGTAAAACCAGGAATAGAAAGGCCCCGGGAGGGATGAGAACAAGAAAAACCGAAAACAATAAACGAAGCAACGTTTTCTTCAGTTAGCGTCACAGAGAGAAGAGGCTTGCGACATCCGAATTAAGTCATCAGCAGAGTTAGCAGAAGCGCAAATCAATCAAGCGGAAGAAAAAACTCGGCAACGATCTTGCTGGTCACTCAGATCACGCGCCGTGGTAAGGCTGTGAACCATGGAAATCCTGGACGATCAGAAAATGAAATGCTCCCGGCATAGAAGACGACCGGAAAGAACCCGTCGTGCAGAACCGGATCGGAGGAAATTAAAAGGGAAGGCGACAAAAGTAATGCTTGCATAAGTTCGGATCGGAAAACTTCAGCATCTTCATAAGATGGGGGGAAAAGTGAAAGTTGAAGACTCGACGAATATCGGAAGACGACGAGGGTCACGAAGTCGATAAGAGTGTCGACATCTACTGCAGATGGGTCGACCCTTCTCTTTCTCTGTGGCTCGGACTACCTCCGGGAGGGAAGCTGGGGGAAATGAGGATTGGGCGTTGAAGAGACGTCGAACAATCGGTAAAGCTGCCTGGTCGTGTCGGAAGAGTTTCTTCCCGACAGGAGGATGAACTGGAAAGACCTGACCGTCGAAAACACGCAAACGGGGGGGAACGGCCATCGAGCTGAAGAAGAGAACGAAGAGCCTTTCGAAGCCTTGTACGTCCCTACGGCCAAGACAACGTCAGCGAGACGAAAGGGCGTCTTTATTTCTTTGGGTTTGACTAAGCCGACAAGGGACAAGAGGCTTTGGGCGTGGAAGGCTGCTCAGCTTCAGAAAGTTCCGTCGGATCTATTGGGAGCGGAAGGGAAGCGAACAAAAGAGAAGGAAGGGTCTTTCCGTCGACCGACAGCCGGGAAACCTACCGGAAAAAAGAGAGGATGGCACGAACAGAGAAGGGGGCGAGACCTAAGCCGCGCGAACGCCAGGAACACACGTGGGCACCTGAAGAGGTTCGCAAATCGAGGAAGGAAATGGCGTTTGCTTACCTTCCTATCGGATCGAAGCAAAGGGAGGGGGAGAGACTCAACCGGATGATCGGAGCGCTCTCCTAAACCAGAGTTCACGCAGCGTGGATCAGGGAGTCAGCCGCCGGAGGGGAGGACACGGGGGAAAAGGCGCACAATGACGTCTACTGATCTCCGCTACTCAACTGGCGGGTGGGAGAGAGAACCAGGAGACGCAACTAGACCAGCTTTCGGGGAAGGAAATGGAACTCTGATACTTTGGGAACAAGCCCGTCCTTTCCGATCAGGCGCGAAGGGTTCAAAAGAGCAATCACCCTCTCACACGGGGGAGGGAGAAGAGTGAAAAGCAACGAACTTTCGCGGAGATGGCCGGGATCGAGTCAATATCCCTTTTCCGAAATGAGAAGCGTAAGGCCTGTTCATTCTATTTGGGAAAGAGAAACAGAGATCCAAAATGGAATGGAGCCCTTTTCTTATCCCTCGAGGGGGGAGTTCGGGGAAAAAACGTTGAGGCTCACGACGTAGACTGAGAATTTGAACGAAAAAACCCAGAAGCACAGCTGCTAAGGGAGAAGGCAGTCGCCAGCCACTTCGCTCTTCCCGAAACGCGAAGAGGGTAGCTCGGCCCCGGAAACACGAGAGTAAGGGAAGGAATCAATCCTCAACAACGCCACCTGTAGAAGGAGAAGGGAAGGGAAAGAATTGCCAGGTCCGGTCTACGCGGACTACGCTGAGAAACAAGCGAGTAAAAGGCCGGCCCAACAGGAACGAGACAATATGACTTAAGTTTTGGTTTAGGGGAAGGGATAAGGAAAGTCCGTCGGTGAAAGAAGGAACCAAAATGGACCACCACCTCTTTCTCCGTCAAACCGGGAGGAGCAGGGAGGGGCGGGAAAAGAAAGCAATCCTTCAACGAGGAAAATACAAAAAGGTATCCAACTTTCGCCTAGATGGACCGGGCGAACTCGGAGCACTAAATGGCTCCTGCACGTTTGCGCGGGGACGGGGGAGAAACCGGATCTCAAATAAAGCGTCCGGGGCTTCGGGGAAAACAGGATCCAAGACCCTTTCGCCGCGCCAATATTCAGTCACCTGAAGTCAAGGCGGGAGATTAAGAAGCAAGAGCGGGATTTTCTAAAGGCCATGAGACAGGAATGCCGTCCCTCCGAACGCTGGGGCCCTCCTGCAGAGACCCCGATCACTAAAAATGCCGACAAGCCGGGGGACGGAGCCGCAGGCACGAAAAATAAAGACGGGCAGGCTCACAACGGGCGGGTCGGAGCTTATCAATCGTCAGGTAAAGCAAAGACAGTCGTAGGGTTGGCACCGAGGCAGGTGCCCTGGTGTGGGCAAGGGGGGATGCGGCTCCTTCAATGGCTGGCAGAGCAAGTGAGGGCGGGGCCGGAGATGCGGTCAGAGGAGAACCGCAAATAGTGATCGGTACACAAAGGGGAAAAAAGAATATCATCAGTATGTTTGAGGCTTCAAGGACCGCATAAGATGTAAGGAAGCTTGAATGAAGCCTTGTAATCGGTTCAGCCACTCCGCGTCAAGGGGCGGCCGACGTCAAAAAAAAAAGGGCATCAAAATCGACACTAACTAAATCGCGGGGAAAAAAGGCGGGCCGATGGCGGTCAAGGGAGGAAGACGGGAAAGGTTCGGGAGCTGGTCCGCTTCTGTCAGTCCTGACACTTTGCAAGAGGGACTGTTCGACGAAAGGAGTCGAATTGTACTACACCGGGTTAAAAGTGGAAGGAAACAGCTGAAGACAACGAAAGGGTCCGCCTAGTCCACGTCGCGGTCAACGAAAAATCCCCTCGTCAACAGACGACAAGGGCGGAGGAGGTCGCGCCCCCGAGCCAAAGGCATCCTACCGGGAAAATCGATAGGGAGGCGAGGCTACGAAGGAGTGAAAGGAGGAAGGTCAATCTCTTCTCAGAGAGAAAACCACGGTGAAGCAGAGCAACTCTTGTAAGCAAGAATCAGTAAAAAGGAGAATAAAGAAGTCAAAAAAAAGGCGCCCCTGTTCGTGGAGGGGGCCGACCTTCCAGGGGCTCAGAGTCGCAGGGGTTGGAGCTATTCTAATCCTCCGCGGGGGCAAGGGACGGAAGAGGTCAGTTGAGAGAAAAATGAAGAAAAAGAACTTAAACCTTAAAACCCGATTGTAGAAGCACGTGATCCTGAAGACCCATTTTAGGTCCACTGCAGGAGAGAGTGAATCCGTCTCACCGCCGGATGATAGGCTTTCGGCAGGGGACTTCTGCTTCACCTCTAGGATGAGGAGGGGGGGGGCGCACGAAAAAGGTCCAGAAAATGAGGGGTTACGGTGGGGGGGGGTCCCCGGCCTTGTTGGATGGTACTCGATCCGTCGCTTCAAATCTGCTAGATCACTGGCCTGGGGAGCGTAAGGCGCAAGCGATAGAAAAAGAAGGGAAGAAAATCAACGAAAAACTAGACATTCTCGGGACTAGCGAGCAGCCGAAGGGCACGTCGCCGAATGTGCGTCGCACTGACCAGAAAAACCGATCGGCTATTTTAGGGTAAAATCCGAGAACTCTGAACGAAATCCTGGAGAGAAGGAACTGATATGCCCAAAATGTTTAACAAAGGAGGGGGACGGAAGGGAGAAGGCGTTAGAGAAGCCTGCGTCGACGGCAACAGTTGGCCTGGCATGGCTCATAGCAATGTAATGAAGACAAGAACAAAAAGGGGAAGGATGAAACTTTCAAGAGAAGAAGAGAAGCCAAAGACCGAGGCTGACGATCGTGTAACATAACGACAATGCTGAAGGGAGTGAATCGCGAGCCAATCGGGCAAAAAGGTGATCCAAAGGGAGGAAAAGAGGGGTCTTCAGACAACCGCGAAGGGGAGATCTCTCATCACTATTATTGGCAACGAAAAGGGGGGTACGGCCAGACGAAAAGCGTATGAAAAAATGCGCTGACGTGCTCAGCCGCTGGTAGCTCAACAGGCCAGACGCGACGGAAAGAAGACTACGGAAAACTCACCTTGAGATGGCTGACTGGGGACGGGACTCAGAGGAGCGTCAAGCCACCAGACCGGCTAAGAAAAACGAAAGGACGTGACACAACAAAGTCTGCCCGTGGAAAACGAAAACCTCTCTGGGGTACAACTGGAGCGAAGACATGGACGGTTAACTAAGGAGCGAGGGTCTGCTCCCTCTGCAGCATTCGCTCGAGGTGGGGATCGGCGGGAGTGGTCGGACTTCGGTTGGGGTGGGCTGGGAATAGGGGAAGGGAACTCACTCCATTGGGTGATTGGGAGGAGAGTGAAGTCAACACGAAGGAAACGGTCAGGGCAATGCAAATTAGCCGGCGGCCAGTGAAAAGGAGGCCTCTAGGTAGGAGCCGCGGGTCAGTCATGGGGAGACGACGCGGGCGTTTGTGTAGAGGGGGCGCTGACCCAGCTTATGAATACTAGCGAAGGTGGCGCAACTTAGTGGGTGGGAGCCGGGGTTATCCAAAAGCCGATGATTCAATGTCCATTTCTATGAAGCGTCATCCACCGTCTATAAGCCAAATAGGTATTCTGACCGGAGAACAAGGCAGCTACCAACTCTCTCAACGAAAAGAATTATTATGAAAAGAAAAGGAGTCAGATTACAGTTGAGTCGGGCAAGGATCATATCCGGGACTAGGCGACGGGGGGGAAGACGCGGCCTCGAAGGGAAGGGAAAGGATAAAATCAGCGTTACTTTTGGGACTAAGGTAGCTGGTGCCAGAATGTCGTGCGCTGAGAAAAGGACAAATCTCTCAAATGGGATGTTGGAGCGAAAAACGAGTCTTCATCCTCGTGGCAACGCGGGGCAGAGGAAAAAAAATTCGGGGTAAAAGGGCGCTCGTATCAGCGGCGGCCTTGAAAAGTTGTTAGCTTCGTTGAAGAGCGCGGGACGCGGAACAATCACCTGACTTGGATTGACGCGTCAGGAATATTCCCGCAAAAACGCGCCTCCGCCGACAGTACGCAGGAAGGTGCAAATCGAGAGAAGGCCATGGACTACCGGCGAGATCGTTAAAAGCGGAAGGGGGGATCTTTCCCATTGGTTAAGTAGGGACAGCTGGGTCACGGGGAATTTGGGGTAGGGAACTGGAACTGGCGTTGCTGAG
>Ga0179591_1376117_pt1 | contig 11879 bp, 11 predicted proteins | sample CZOMad2_1_08_16f_FD_182891 | JGI IMG/M metagenome (GOLD analysis project Ga0179591, IMG submission 182891) | Vadose zone soil fungal communities from Angelo Coast Range Reserve, California, USA - CZOMad2_1_08_16fungal (PacBio error correction) | ecosystem: Environmental > Terrestrial > Soil >...
CAAGCTGAGTACTAATCCCCTGCAACTTAAAAAGCTCCTGTCCGCAAAGCGGTCGATAATCCAGAACAGCGAAGCTCTCTATGGAGCCTAAAAACGCCGATCTCGTTCAAAATGCGACCCTGGGCCACAATTTGAAACACTTAAAAGAGCGTTAAAAAAAGGGCGATCTGCAGTACCGCTGGGGGGATTCTTCGGCCCAGCGTGGGGCGCGTATGTCAGAGAAGGAGAAGTTAGGGGGGGGAATCTTTCGCCGGAGAGGAGATAAGGGGCTTTTGAAGAAAGTACGACCCCTTGAGGAGCATAGTTGGTGGGGTAGGCGTAGGTAGGGCTTAATCCTTTTCTCTATACGAGAGCTAGTTGGAAAATCCGCTTCAAAAGGAAGAACGCGAGGCATAAAAAAGGACTGCTTTTCGCAGGCATAGGAGCGGCGTTTCAAATATGCTTTGTGCGATCACGTTCCTCGCTCGGGAGGTGATGAAGGAGCTCCACATCGTCCGTAATCAGGAAGGAGGGAAAAAAAAGAGAGAGAAAGAGGCAATCATCAACCTCAAAAAAAAGGAGGGAAAAATCGCACACAGCCTCTTTCCGCGAAACAAGGAACACCACTACAGGTTCAGAATTTATGGTCGCCGGGTTATAAATTGGAAGCAAATAGCGTGAATTCTCGAGAAAGGGGATACGCACGAAAAGAAAAAAAAGGAAGAGGGGAATTAGGGAAAAAAGAAAGTCGCCTCCGCTACCGAAAAGAGAAAAGCATAGGCAAATCACAAGATTCTCATAATTCGCCCACTTAAAAAGAAGTTACGCAAGCATCAGAAAAGAGGCCAAGAGGATAAAAGGGAAAGGTTAAACTTTGGGGAAAGAAAGAAAAAGGGGGGCCGCCACTAACAAAGGAAAATCGGCACGATGGAGTGGGGGGGGGAAAGTTTATCCCATCTCTAGCTTCGCGCCAAGGCAAAGAGCGGTGAGAAGACGTGCCAAGCGGGGGAAGGGTCTGGAGAAGAAAAAGGAAGTGTGACCCGGCTAAGATACCTAATGCATCTTCGACTATTAGAAGAAATAAGGGAAAACGCAAAAAAAAGGGGAGGCCGCATGATTAACAGGAAAACCTCTTCACCCAAAGAGGGAAAAGGGGGAAAAAAGGCTGAGCGATTGTCCACATGTTCGGGGAGGGAGGGGAGGAAAGAGGGATGAGGTCTAGACACGTTTCACTAAAACCAAAAAGAAACGATGAAAAAGGGGGGCTCTTTATTGGAAAGGGGTCTGCTTTAGCAGGGAGCCGTGAATTCACAAACGCTGGAAAGATTGAAATTCGAAGCGCGCGGAAGAGAAAAAAAAAGAAAAGGGGGATTTTTACTAACAAGTCTACGTCAATAAAAAAAAAGAAGATAGACATGCCGAGAGGGGAGCCTGTGCTCGGGAAAAAAGCCCACTCCTCCTAAGTCCGGACGAGGTGAAACGGGGCGCGCAAGGGGCAGCCGAAAGAAGGTTGAAAACTGAACCGCCTAAAAAAACCTGTGGTAGCAAAAGAGTTCTCGCGCGATACATCCAGTGGGGGGGGTGCGGACGGCAAAAGACCGGGAACTGTTCGATAAAGGGCCTTAGGGAGCAGAGGACAATATCCTGAAAAGAGAAAGGAATCCAACCCCAGGACAGGAGCGGGAGAGGCGACACCGGGAAAAGCGACTAAAGGTCTGAGCAGGAGTCACGCTCTGGTGGGATGTGTAAGGAGGGGGGCCGGGAGGGGCGCGCAGAGAAGGGGACCGAAGGGGAAATGGTCAAATCAAGGAAGGGGGACACTCTTTCTTTGAGAAGAGGAGCAGTAGTTCGCTGAGGGAGCGGTTCCAAAGCGAATGGAGGGAATGCTGTTATGAGAGGGATGTAGAAGGAGTGCCCTCTGAGGAAGATGAGGAAAATCACTTAGAGGTGCCGACAGGATGAACCTTAAGAGAGCGAGATCTGTTTCGCCAGGGCTCGGCAAAAGGAGAAAGGGGGGATGCAGAACCAGGCGTCTGTCTACAAAGGGGGGAGATTGCAATCAAGCTTCGAGAAGAAGGGAGACTACTATCCTGGAAGTGGGGGGGCATGATGATCAGCCAAGGGAGATCCATGATAAAGAACTACATATAAGGGCCCTAGTCTAAAGAGAGGTCCCACCTTAATCAATCCGTTTAAAAGAATCGAAAGGGGGAGTACCACTATCAATGGTGGGATTCGCGCACTGTCTAAGTATTTCCGTTAGAGTCCCTCATTCTCCTCTGGGGGGAGAAAGGGAGAAAACGGGGGCCCAGTGCACACAAAGGATTGAGGAGAGGCAATGTGGGGGGAAAAAAAAGACGTTCTATCTCTAAGGCTACACGATACCAGAAGGGGACATACGAGTAAGGGGTACCGGGGTCGAGGACATCCTTAGGAGCCGATGGAGAAGTATTATCGAGAGAGACATCTCACCCACAACACGATTATGATTAAAGGATGCGAGACGACATCCGAAGGGAAAAAAGTATCCTCGCCCGGGGAAATTTCGCGAATGTCGAGCGGGGAGGGGAGAGATAGAAAAATCCAACACGACAGAGGAGGAGGGAAACTTCGGCCCCTCTGGTGTGGTTGGAAAGAGAAAACCCCATATAGACTGAGAAGGAAGAAAGACGAACTCAAAGCGGACTGCTGGAAACAGGCTCAGACGCAGTTTTCAGAAAAACCACGGCATCGCAACGAAAAGGGATTCAAAGGACTCGGGCGGGGAAGGAAGGTGGAGGGGAAGCGCGTTTCTCCTGGAGCAACGGTCAGATCCTGAAAAAGATTCGTATAGCCACAAACCACAACCAAAAAACAACCCCAGAAGGAAAATGAAGGAGTTGTCGCACGACGACAGCTGTTCGAATGACAAAAGGCACGGGGTGGCCTCGCCCGACTGAGAAAAAAAGAAAATTAAAGTTCAGAAACGTCGTAACGCAAGATGGCGAAAGTAGATCTTTCAAAAGAGGCACTCCTTCTCAAGAGGATGCCAAGTTCATACCGCAAGGGAAGGGAGTGCCCGTCGCTTTGCGACCGGAAAAACGGGCAATAGAGGAAAGATGTGGTCGAGGGGATTGTTCGGAGGAGGAAAAGGTCCCGGGAAAAGAAGGGAGAGCACGCCACCTAAAATCAACAGAAGAATGACACATTCCTCCAGAGAAATAGACTCAGAGTAGTAAAAAGGAGCATGTTCACGGGGAAGGAGGAGCTCCTGGAGAGGGGGGGTTTGGAAGCCGGAGGAAAGGGGAGATCTTGTCGCACTTCTCCAAAAAGCCGAATCGAAGAAATTAAAATGGATTTAGCCGGGAAATCTCGGAGAAATTCCGCTTTGTCAGGCAGACTCAGAATTTCGCTGCCTTCTAAGGAAGAAGGGGGGAAAAAGTTTCAAAAAGAAAAGTGTGGGCGACAGAGGGGTCCGTGCGCCCAGGAAAAGCCAGCGGGCTGAGGAAGTGCCAGCATTGAGGGTTGTGCCGGAAAAGGGGCGACTTGTGGTGAGAAGAAAACTTGGCAATCGCGCTGTGGACGAAGGCCGGCAGCAAGATTAAAGATATGACAAAGCCAGAGAAAATAAGGTTCGGGACTCGTCCGGGTGGGAAGAGAGGGAATCTTTTTTCGTTACAAGAAGCGGTATCGCCTGGAAGAGAAAACGGGAAAAGCTTAAGGTGACAAAGCTGAGGGAGGGAAAGGACTGCAAATGGTTTCCTAATGGTGGGGGGGATGACCAGAATCAGAGGAATAGTCAATGGACTCTGAACTGCTTTCGAAGAGAGGAGAAGCAAAAGGAAGGACTCCCCTCGCCGTGTAAAAAAAAAAGGGAAAAAAGGCTTCGTCAAAACTTCTCAAACCAATAACTAACAAAAGAGAGCAGGTCTCGAGAGAGGAACGCGAGAGAAACGCGATTTATCCCTCTCGTCAAAAAAGGGACCTTCGTGCGAGGCCTGGGCGCACCACAATTTTTCACTTCAGGCGGGGAACTTAGGGAACCTGCTAGAGTGGGTCGATTCTGTCTGCCACGTGGGAGGGGCGACGTATCGAGCGGACAGGGACTGTCAAAAGAGGATTCTTGGGCTTTTTGGAGGAAGGGAGTTCTCAAACGCTGGGGGAAGGGGTAGGCGTAGTTCACCAGGAATGAAAAATTTTCTCGATACCTTCAAAAGTTAATCAAGCGTACAACTTTCTAGAAAAAATTCGGGAACTAGGCATGCATATTCTTCAGGAGGAGATCACGGTAAAATGATTCGCTCCACATCAAGAAGAAAAGACAACCAACAACGGGATGAGGAGAGGACAGGGAGAGGTGGAGCGCATCAGCAACCAGGAGGGGATCACGACAATAAGAAAAGGATAAAGCGTACTTTACAAAGGGGGGGAAAGGGGAAGAGGGCCGGGTGAGTTTTCAAATAGCGAGTGAATGGTGAAAACGGCTTAAGTCATGGTACAGATAGCGCCGCAGAAAAAGACGGGAGAAAAGGCTATGGACAGAAAAGACTAGAGCCAGAGAACGAGGAAAAAGAAAAAGAAACGACTCTCCCCCACGCTGTCCGCTCAAGCAGCGCTTACGCGCAGAATTCAAAAAAAGTGGGGTTGACCCTCCGGGAAAAAGAAGGACATTCGCAGAGGGGGGCCTCTGGGGGAAGAGGCTTCTCTCTATCGGAAAGAGAGCGGTGAACTAAAGGTCCAAAACTCGGGGTAAAGAATTTTTTGAGAAAGGAAAGAAAAAACCGAGAGGGGGCTCCTAGCCGAGCGCTCGACTATTATAAAAGCAAGAGAAATGCCCAGTAAAAGAGGGAAGGAGGAAGTCCTGGTCAGACAGCCTCGTCAACCAATGAAAAGAACCGTCAGATGGAAGTCCTCATTGTCCAAGGGAGAGAGTCCTTGAGAGCTTGTACTGCCGGGAGAAACCGATCGTCTCCGCTGAGGGAACAACACCCGAAGCAAGTTGTGATGCTGATGGAAGGGGAGAGGAATGAACATAAAGGGATCTTACCAAGCTTATTCCATGCTTAGACCGTGCAAATATTATAATCAACGGTGGTGTATAGAAAAACTCAGGAGAAAAAGACACCATAAGTGAAGAGAACTCTTTCCTTTTAGCAGAAAACCGTAATCCAACTAGGACACGTCCTCCTTCACCCTGAGTAGTTAAAGGCGAACCGAGAAGGCAGGCGAAAGAGTTTGAGGAAACCTACAGGAATTGGAACGAGAAGGCAAGAGAAAGAGCGGCTACATCCCTTCTTGTTGAAGGCAAGCAAGTGAAGGAAAATGCGCTCGCTGAAGAAGGGACGCCCTGATCCAAAAAGATCCTAAAGAAGATCTCACGAGAGTCGAGGAGAACTCTTGACCATTCCTGCGACTAAGAGGAAGATGGGGAAGGGGAGGATTTGTAGAAGAAGGGGGATTTCAGGGGGGGGGGAAATCTTTGCCGGGGGAAAAAAGCACGACTCCAATGGAAAGACCGGCCGACCCATCAGGAGAGACTAGGTCGGGCGGGGGTTGAGCGTGCTGTTCCAGGAAGATGAGAAAGCTTCCGAGGGCATGGAAAGAGGTAGTTCCTCTTGTCTCAGTCTGAAAGATTACGGTAGAAGGGGGTTTGCGGAAAAAGACCTGAAGGGGGAAAGGGTTCGGCCTTGAGTGGAAGGCAACTCGCCTTGGGAAAGTAGAGACCACAAAAGGGAACTGAAAACCAGGCATCTTCGAAAAAAGAGACGAATAAAAGGAAAAGATTATCTTGCCGCAACCGTCTATCAGCATAGAAAAAGAAGGTATAAAAAGGAGAAATAGGGACTTGGAAAAAGAGGAAATCCTTTCGATCAGAGGGACGCTTCTGAAAAATCCGTACTAAAAATATCGAAAGGCTAGCTGCACGAGCCTTTAGACGGAAAAGGTCTCATCTCCTCTGGGGAAGTCTTAACGTCCAAACCACAACCCCCAAAAGGAAGGGGAAAAGTGCACACAACATCAGCGATGTTCGTGCTTTTATTGGCGGCAGGGGGGAACAAAAACTAGCGCAAAACAATAGACATTCGCGACCAAAAGAAGGAATGGGTCGACTGTCGCCTGGGCCCTCTGTAGGGAGGGGGGAGAGCTCTAAAAAAGGTGAATGGGGAGAGGGGAAGGGACTAGTGGAGGGGGGGGGGGATTGGGGGGGGAGGTAGAGGAGTAGGTCGCGAGGTAAGGGGGAACAGGATGACGAGGATGAGTGGGGGGGAAGAGGTAGGAGTAGGATGACAGGTGTGGAGAAAAACGAGGTTACGTGTGGGCGATAATGGGGATGAGGTAAAGAGTGTTTAGGCGTGAGGGTGGGAGTGGGGAGCGGAAGTGGGGGAGGAAAGTAGAGGGAAGCGATTGGAAAGGTCCGGCGGTGTAGAGACAAGCGGAAGGAATAGATGCTAGACGACAGCCCGAAATTCGGTCGACGGAGGTCCCCAAAACGGTTACAAAAGGAGAGTAGAGGGTAGTCGCTTGAAAAGTGTCCACCAAAAGAAGACACTAACCATCAGCGGAGGTTTTCACTTCTTCCGGGGGGGGGGGTACTAGGGGACAAAAGGGAGAATTGGGAGGGAAGGGCAGAGGGGGCTCGAATCCTCTCGGAGACTGCTATAGAAGCAACGAAGTTTGAAGACAGAAGAAAAAGGTCGGCGCGTGGGGTAGGGAAACTATTGTCTTTCCTGGCAGGAATGTTAGAGAAGCGCAGTTCGCTATCCTGGAGCAGAGGGCCGTAGAGCCCAGGAGTGATGCAGATCTCACAGGGGACGCCGACTAATCACTGTGTAGAAAAAGGCACGTGGGAAACGAAGGCAAAAAGAGAGTTTCAGCCGGAAAAAGAAAATCACTGAAATCTTCGATCGTTTCCAAATCTTCAAAAGAAGAAGGCTACGAAAGCCAAAGTCAAAAACTGGGAGGGGAGGCATTCGCTTGGAGAAAAAAAAAACCTCTAGAGAAAGAGAAGGCTCCACCAAAGCTGGGGGTCTCTTCTTCCATTTGAGTGTTCTCGTTCCAAGCAAAAAGCCGAAAGAGGGATAAAGAAACATTCCTCAACAGAGGAAAAAAGGGGAATTGGCCGGAAGAGAAATTTTCACGGGGGTAAGTAATTTTAGAGGATCAGCGATGGCCGGGGAAAAGGCAGTCAGAGTTCAAAGGGAAAAAAACCGACCGCGCCGAAACTTCCCGGGGCAAGGACGGGGGCCACACTTGGGAGCAAGATATAACTAAGGAGCGATCACAAGGAAGAGGCGGAAAAAAAAAGGAAAGAGTGTCGCTGCCTTCGAGAAAAAAAACAAGTGGAGCCTCCGTGAAGGAGGAGGGGCTACCTCGTGATGAAAAAGGGAGAAAGCCAAGCGGGCGGGTTTCCAGGGAAAAAGGAAGGGAAACACTCAAAGCGAGGGGGGAAAAAAAAAGAAGCGCGTCGGGCAAAAGAAGGGGGGGGGAGCGTTTCCGATGTGAATAAGGTCTGCTAAGCTAAGAGGGGAAAAGAAGGGGTCTTTGAAGGGGAATCCTAAAGCTGAAAGAAAGCAGTAAAGCGGTAAAAAAGTCTCTCCCGGAAGGAAACGTCCCATCCTTTTCCAATTATTAAGGGGTTCCAATCTGCAATTGGCCGATAAGTTGGGGGAGATGTGAAGGATACCGCATTTGGACGGGGAAAAGGGATCATATTCGAGGATAAAGACAATCTCCCCTCGCCGGAAAAAGTTTCATTCTTCGGGATTCACTCCAGAAGAAAAGCGCCGCACCGGGAAATGGAAACAGGAAATCGCTCAAAAAAAGCGCGGAAAAAGAACTCTATTTACTGATATGGGATCCCATTTTGGAACCACAAGTTTCACTTAGAAGACTTGGTTTGTGAAGGAGGTCACGAGGATGCGCAAGCGGGGGAAGGATGCGAAGCGGAGGTGCTCTCGGACCTCGGGTCGGCCGGGAGACTTGTTCTTTTTTTTCCTAAAGGATTCATCCCGCTTGATGCAGGGGGAGGTCACAAAACTTAAACGAAAAGAAGGGCAACGAAAAAGGGAAGAAACCCGGCGATGAAAGAAGAGAGGAGAGGAATTACGGGCTTTCAGAAAAAAAAAATATAACGTCGTTTTTCTGGAAAGAGGGTGGGGAGAGCACGGCCGCCAGAAAGAGGGCGCGGAACAGAGGAAAAAAAAAACAAAAGAGGAAGGAAAGAGAGAGAAGGAAAACCAGCTCATAAGAAACGTGATCGCACAAATCATATTGCCCTAAAAGTAAGACATATGCTGCTAAGCCGAAAAGCACATATGTGGCAAGAAGTGAAGCGAGTTGGAGGATGGGAAGCGATAAACGTCTTAGGGAGAAAAAAAACCACTACCCGAGGAAAGGAACGCTATTAATGTCTTCCAAAAGCACTCTCCGCCGGCGAAAAGAAAGAGAAAAACGAAGAGGGAAGATACGTCCAAGACTCGAGGGAAACTCGACGAATAAAAAGGAAGGCTGTCCCGGGGAGGAAACTCCTCAAAAGGGGCGCCACTTCAATAGAGCACGATATCGGAGGGGGGGGGAAAGCGAGGTTAAAAAAGAGATCTTAAACGTCGGCGTCCGACAGGGAAGGAGCTTCCGTCCAAGCGGAAAGGTTCGGAGAAGTTTGTGAATTTTCAACGGGGCGAAAAAGGGGGAAGATTAAAGAGCCGACTAAGAAAGAAAAGGGAGGGGAAAATTACGCAACAAAAAAAGGGGGCATCATATTCTGACTTGAGGGAAAGAACTCTGCAACCAAATGGAAAGGGGGAAGATCAGATGACATGGGTGAGATGGGGAAAGGCTGGGAAGGATAAGGCTATAAAGAAATAATTGCCGTTCCACGGAAACTAGCGCTACGATGAAAGAGGGAGAAAAAAAAAACCGCAAAGGAGAAAAAAGCAGGGGTGGTCGTCAACCGAAGGCGAGGAATCGGACCCGCTGCCCAGACGAAAAGCACATCAATAAAAACAATGGGAAAAAGAAGGGATACGAGGAAAACGCAAGAGAAAAATTTAGGCCTGTGCCGCCAAACGTAAATTCCCCTAGTAAGGTTAAAAGAAGAAGGGGGGAAACTTGTGGGAAAAAAGAGGGAAGTCGAGAAAGAAGACTGCCGCCACTCAAAAGCGTCCCTTTGTATCGGGAAAAGGGAGAGCGCGGGGAAAGCTTGGGGCAAGTTAAAGGGAAAAAAAGGGCTTTAGGGAAAAAGGGTCCTGAACGCTTGCTCACGGATCACAGAAGATCCTGACAGTCCAAGGAAGAAAGGCGAAAGAAAGGGGAAAGGCGACTAGAGTTCTGGAAAAGAAGGTTCACCGCTCTGTGGGCATGGTGTACATAGGTGATGGCGGGTTGAGGGGAAAGAAAAAAAAGGGGGGGTACATGGGAAAGAAATTTCAGAAAAAGTCCACCAACAACGTGAGGGTCTGATTGAAGAGGGATAGAGTTCATACAGGAGGTTCGCAAAAAAAAAAAGAGTCCATTGAGGAGATTTCATTTCATGGAGCAGTTTTCCGGGGGGAATCGCAGATAATATTCTCGCCATTTAAAAACGACCGGAACATTTAATGGAGTACTCCATAATCTTTTGAAAACGGGAGAGGCAAAGGCTGGAAGATAAACAGGAAGGGGAGGCGAACAAAGGAAACTGCAGAAGAAGGACGGCTTTTCTATACTTAATACTCATTCTTAGGGGGCGAACCGACCTATCAAAAAAAGCAGAGATAAAGAAAAAGAATACGCCTGACCGGAAAAACGTCCTGGCCCCACCGCGAAATCCGTTTAGGGGAGCGGGCTGAAAAAAAAAGGAGGACGCGTTCCAAAGGAAAAAGGAAGCCTGTCGGCTAAAACAAGTCATCACAGGGGTCGTCTACAATCCACCACAACAGCTAAAAAAAAACATACGAGCGAATGGGGGGGGGGGACCCAAAGGGAGACGCAAGACAACGATAACGGAAAACGTATAACCCGGTTAGAGACATAGGAGGGTTCCGAAAGGAGGGAGGATCTCATGAGCGAAAAAAAGAAGGGCCAAGGAAAAAAGGCGATAATTCTGAGAAAAAAATGGTTATACGTTTTAAGGGGGAGTGTCGATCGGTATCGGGGGGAAGCAGGAGGCAGTAGCAAGTCTTTTTGTCCCCAGGAAGAAAAGGCACGAACAGCGAGGAGATGGGCCCGCTTGGGAAGAGTAAAAAAAAAGAGAATGAGAACTTGTCTCAAAAAAATCCTAGGAAGGGAAGGGGGAAAAAAAAAATAGTGGTAGAATCCCTTTTCAGCCGCGAAGGGGAAAGAAAAGGAGTGATTAAAAAGACTTCAGGGAGGGAACGGAGCGGAGGAGGAGGAATCGCGTTCTACTGGCTCTCTGCGAGAAGGGAGACAAATGACAACGGACGGAAGATAAGTATCGAAAGAGGGGAAAAAATCAGGGAGGCTCCGGACAATCTGTGTAGCGGATAACAAAAGAACTTTTAAAAAAAGAAATGCGAAAACGGGAGAAGAAAAGAAGGGTCAAAAAAAAGCCAGCAAGAAGGCGTCGATCTGGGCAGAATCTGCGAAGGAAAAGGGCACTCCGAAGACATGGGTAGTAACCTCAAGGGAATGTGCATGATTTTCTAACCGGGGAGAAAAAAAAAAGGGCAGCGACAGGGTAACGAAGGGGTAGGAGCTGTGCCGATGATTCTTCGGAAACTGAGCGCGCCAGAATCAACTGCTCGAATGACACATTAAGAAGAGGGAACACACAATCCCTGAAGAAGAAGGCGAGGCAAATTGGGTGAAGTGGAAGGGAAACGGGAGTGCGCTCCTGGAGTTCACTTGGAGTGGATCCTTTCTGGCCCGGAGGAAGGAATGTGATCACGTCTCCGTAATACATCGGAGGGGGAACTTGCACGTACTGGGGGGAAGAAGAAGAGGTAGCCAGGATCTGGAAAGGAGACTATAAAAATTGGAAAGGGAAGAACCTTCATCCAGGAACTTAGGGGGACCTTATCCTTTTGATAAAAGGGGGTCACCAATAAAGGACTTTGGAAAAGGGATGAAAAAAATGCTCAAATCCGAGCGGGTCTAAGCGTCTTGTGTCCTTTTACGAAGAAAGAGTTGACCATAAAAGGGAAGGGGGGTGAGAAAGTCTGGCAGAGAGCTGTCGAAAGCTGGTCGTGAAATAAAAAACCTCTCCCTTAGGGATGGGAAGCCCAACCAATTCTTCTTGAAGAAAAGGTGTCGGTTTGGGGGGAAAAACATCAGTTCCTCAGCAGAGTGAAAGCAATCCCCGGGGGGAAACCAGCTTTTCAATGCGGAGGAACAAGCGTCTCCGCAAGAACTCAACATGGAAGTCATTGAAAAAAAAAGGTATTGAGGGGACGGGTTTGCGTCAGGGAAAGAAAGGACTATCTGACAGAAGAAATCTCCCCGGAGACAGGAAAGTTTCATGCTGAAAAAGTCGAAAGAAAAAATCAACGAAAAGAAAGGGCTCCGGAAACAGAAGAGGGGAGAGACGGGCTCGTAACTCGCGAGTAAACTCGCTTCCAAACAGAATCGGGGACTCTATGTACGGGAAAAGGGAGGAAGAGCTTCATCCGGGAAAGAGAGAGGGAATGCGCGTAAGAGGGAGATTCTTCTTCCAGCGTTGGGGGGGCGACGTATTCTATCTTTTAGCCTTGGGACGAGGACTCGTAGAAAGTAGGAGAAGTAGTGGAGGGGAAGACAGGGGAAAGATGGATGAGGGCTAGGGGGGGAAGAAACTTAAGCCGGAGCATTCACGCGCTATTGGAAAATCCTCAAACGTTTCTAACCCCTTCTCTTCCCTAAATATCGAGAAAGTAAGGACGGCAGTCGAGAAGGTTTTGGGGAAATAGGACGGAGGAAGGCGGGGATTGAAAAAAGAAAAAAAGAAG
>Ga0179591_1385995_pt1 | contig 11878 bp, 13 predicted proteins | sample CZOMad2_1_08_16f_FD_182891 | JGI IMG/M metagenome (GOLD analysis project Ga0179591, IMG submission 182891) | Vadose zone soil fungal communities from Angelo Coast Range Reserve, California, USA - CZOMad2_1_08_16fungal (PacBio error correction) | ecosystem: Environmental > Terrestrial > Soil >...
TTCGGAGGGGGAAGGGAAAGGACGTTTATCTGATTGAGGGATGGGGTCGAAAGGGACAGCGTCCACTGATACATTTTGAAGGATGAAATGGGGAAAAACAGGTCATGGAAGAAAATGGAACGCTTTTCCTGATCGTTTTGGCAGGGGAGCGCGAAATTTTGCGGGGTCCTTTTAATAATAGAGACTTAAATTCTCTAGAGGAAAGGAAAGTGGCAGAGACAGGGACATCCGAAAGTGTGGGGAAAACACAGAGAAGTCATGGCAGCCTTGAAGGAGAAAAGCTTCGGTGGAGAAAAAGAAGACCCCCGACCCAAGGTTCTTTTCTGCCTTTCTGGGGATTAAAAAAAAGGTGGAATAACGATAAATCAAGGGATATGAAACGTACTGTTTTGGGGAAAGGAAAACAAGCGCGGAATCTTTCTTTGTCTATCATACTATGGGGGGAATTGTCATTCAACACGGCCGTCTTTCAGAGAGGTGAAAAGGGGGGAAAAGGAAAATAGTCCTTACGCGCCGGAGTGGCCTTTCCCCGATTCGCCTAGGAAAGGGGGAGAAAAATCTAAGGTGTTTGGCCGGGGGGGAAGAAGGGCGCCATTGCGGGAGGAAGGATCAGCTGAGGGGAAGGGGAAAAAGATTTATCACCGGCCAAAGGACGCCAACTATAGTCAAATCCCCCTTAGAGGGTGGAGGTGGGGAGAGAACAAAGAGTACTGTACTGATAAGGGGACTTCACGGGAAACCTCTATGCAGCCAAGCCCCATCTATCCTTATTCCGAAAGGCAGGAATCCCTGTTCTCCCGCCAAGGGCCCAAAAAGGGGAAAATCTGTACTCTTCTTGGGAGGAGAGAGAAAAGGAATAATAGATGAGGAAAAGAGATTACCATCAACGGAAAGATTGAAGTTTTAGGATAACCGGTGGGCTATTCTGGGAGTCTTGACTTGCGCTGCTCAAGAGGTCTCTCTCTATTTCCGTGAAGGGGGAATTGAGAATAAAGGCGAGGTAAATTGTTACTACTGAAAGACCAAGCTCGCCATCTATCATGGAAAGGGAAACCAGGGTCCATCTCTATCGAGGGAGAAAGGGGGGAGGGAAAAACCTGGGGAAAAACTTCCCTTCGAACTGAGGGGAGAAATGGGGGGAAAGAAGGCGGGGGTCATCTACTGTGAAGGTGGCCAAAAACGGCGAAGGATTTAGGGGAACGCCGCGCGCATTTAAAAGAGGAGAGAATATGGAAAACAGCTCTCCGAGGGCACTTTTTTTGGACCGAGGGCCGGTCAGATCGATGAAAAAAAAGGGCATCACCCGAGAGGAGGGAAGGTGCTGGGAGAAAAAACTTTTCTCATCCGGCGCAGGGGGGGCGATTAATTTTATTAAAAAAATCATTCTCCGGGGGGGACAAAAACGCAAAAAAAAAGAATCGACTATCGCGCTAGGAGAGCAAAAAAAAAGGGTTTTACTATCTGGACGATCGACGAAAGAGTTCTTTTACAAAGAAGGAATTTCTGTCTCGAGAATGCGAAGAAAAAAAAACGGCAACCAGTTATGATAGAAACAGCTCGAAAGGCACACAGAGTTTTCTACTGGGGGAAAGACGAAATTCCAAGGGGGGTCTCAAAGAATGAAAAAAGAGCAAAAGGTAGGACGGCGAGGTTCTTGAGGAGAAAAAAACAACACGGAGAAGAATTACCATAACCTCTCCGCGCCGCTCATTATTTGGGGGGAAAAAAAGGGAGGGAGGTCTCGGGAAAGGGTCAAAGGTGATGGAGAAAAACTTCTCACAAAAGGGAAAAATGGGTTCATAAAGTGCCAGCGGAATATTTTGAAGATCATCCCTGTTTGCCTTGAATGACTTAGTAAAGTCGTAGAGGGAACTGTGGGCAGCGGGTAAAAGACCACCGGTTCGGAAAAAAATCGTAAACAGGACGATGTTAGTGTTCTCTAGCTGCAAGGACTCCGCGGAAGAAAGTCGAGGGAAACGGCTATCTGGGAGGATGAAAAAAAAAGTTCTCCTGATGCTCGCTCTCCTTTGAAAGACAATCCGTCAACGGGGGGAGGATGGGATTACAGTGTTATTGGGTTTTCCCGGGGGAGGGGAGGCGTCACAGATTAGGTCCCACATTTCGGAAGGATGCACTTTGGAAAAAAAGTCTCTATGGGGGAAGCCGATCCTGCACAAGAAAAATCACGCTGTTGGTTTTGCAAAAGAAAAACCAGTCTGAGGAATGGGGCTGGCCCAGCCTCGATTAACCAGTGAGGAAGGAAATCTTTTTCAAGGGGACTTCATCTATAGGTGGCAGTTCCGGGGTCCCTCCTGATATTTATGAAAGGGGTAGGGGAGGGGGACTTTTAATGGTTAAAAAAAGATGAAAAAGGAGACACAGTATTCTCACCGGTCCTCCAAGGAGAAAAAAGGAAGAGACGTTAATAGAGAAACATTCTTCATCAAGAATCTGTCCCCGGAAGGAAAGCGGTATTCATCCCTTGATACATTGCTTTTCTGGTAGTCTCATCCTAATCTCATCGTGAGAAAAAAAAAATGAGTATGATGGAAAAGCCCGTTCTCAGGACTAGGAGGGATACCCTTTATCTCCTAGAAGGGAATACTTGATAATCTTTAAACTCGGAAAGCATCGGTCAAAAAGGAGGGGCTTTTAGCGGTTCTTGATCAAAAGAAAGGTCCTTCTTCTCTCGGTTTCTTGAAAAAGGGTTCGACAGTTCCCTGGGTTCGGATAAAAGAAGAACGGCCGCTGCCAGGAGGGAGAAAGCGGAAAAAAAGGTTTCGGGAAAGGGAGGGACGTGTCTTCCTAACTCCCACAATGTCCTGAAGTCTAGGCGTATGTAACAGAACTTGCACGAAAGGGGGAAAAAATAAGCCTTATTCCAAAAAAGGTATCCACCGCCAGAAAGAATCTCGCGATATTCTGGGAAGGGAGAAAAGGACTTGTCAAAAAGAAGGGTCGTCGGAGGAAGCACAGTGCGCAAGAACATTTCCAAAGGATTCCTTGGGGGGGGGAGACCTCATCCGTTCACGCCGCCCGGGGACCGAATGCTTCCTAGGGAGGGAAAGGAGTTGTTTCCATGAGCAGGATCACTAAATTGAAAATTCTCTCAGCTGCCAGGGCTAGAGAAGGTCAGTAGAGAGCCCCCCCTCCAATCCGCCACATCTCTCAAACTATCATGGGGAACCAGGAGGGAGGAAAAATTCTTATAATTTCATTCTTTTTGAGAGCCAAGCATAGTGCAATGTCTCCCTTGGAAGAAAAAGAAGAGGAATCAAAAAAAAAAAAAAACCCTCCCCTTTGCGTCAACGCGGGCAATTAAGGGGGAAATCAGAGGTCCACTAAATACCGAGGAGGAAAACAAAGAAAGGGGAAAATAGATAGATGGAAAAGGGGAGGGAACAAGGCGTGGTGCAAAGAAAAGGGGACTCGTCTTCGAGTATTTTTAAAAAGGGAAAGAGAAAGGGTATACACGGGAAAAAGAGTTCCATTTTGAAAACCAGAAGATGGCAAGAGGCCCTAAGGGAAGCAGGAGAGGTTCTTCCGCCGTTGGATTTCCGCTGGCCAGAGAGGGGAGGTCGTTTAATCGCTACTGGGAGAGGAGTGATGCCGAGGAAAGGAAAAGGGTCTTCGGCCATGGGGAAGGAAGTGACCACACCTAGACTCAAAAGGAGGGGAGCCTTGAGGACATTTGACACAGGAGGCGACCCACTACCGAGGGGGAGAAATGTGCTGAGAGGAGAAGGGGAAAAGAAAGTGACCTTCACCTGGAAAGGAAAGGGGCAAGGGGAGGGAAAAGGGGGGGGCCAAATGGGGAAAATCGGCTTGTCTAGCCGGGTGGACGAAAAAAGCGCTTTTTTCCGTGCGAGAACGGGTGATTTCTACAAGAGGAACGAAGGGGATTGAGGATCTGAAAACACGAACAAAAAGAAAACGGTTTTTTCAAGAAGGACTGCTGGAAAGGGAAAAAAAAAAAAAAGTGCGCTGTAAGGATAGTCAAGCAGATTTATCAGGAAAAGGAGGAGGACAAAAAATGGGAGGTGAGAACGACGGCTGTACGGAAAAAGGGGGGGGAACGAGGATAAAACCGCCCCCTCCGATGCCATCGACCTCTATCAAGAAGGGGGACGGAGGGGGACTCTCAGGGAACTTTCAACCGCACGCCATATCCGAAAAAGGGTTTTCGGCCCTCAAAATCGGCCTTGGAAGAATACATAAATCATTCATCTCATAGGAAAAGTGGGTATTAGTCATAAAAGAAAAGCAACGAAACCGCTTGGACTGGGATCCGGGATGAACGATTTTGTCTCATAGTGAAATTGGAAAAAGCTCATTCTGAGGGGCGCTGCTGTCTGTGACGATTGAAACGACGAGGCCATGAGGAGATCCTTTGAAATACGGCTCGGAAAAGGAAAATTTTGTATCTACTTCTTCGGGGGGCGGGACCAATCTCTAATCAGAGATCTCCTGACCAAAAAGGAGGATCGATGCCTACCATATTTAAAAAAATCGCGGCTAAATTTCACTCCTTCTAACTGGGAAAGGGGGGAAGGAGGGGGGAGCAGCAACGCGGGTTCAAGGAAGGAGGTGGGCATGGGCCCAAACATCTTTACCCCATTATGGAGAATAGCTTAGAGGAGAGCCTGTCCCTCTCAGAGGCCAATCATCTAGATTAAGGGGACTTACTTAGCTACTTTTGGAGGGGGGAGGAGGCATCTTCTAAGAGGGGCATCAAAAACTAGAAGGGAGTCTTTCAGTTATAAGAATCTACTTTCGAATTAAGCGTTTCAGGAGGTGATTGACTACCATCAAGAGAGGGGGCGCTTCATCGACGACATCTCACTTTCATCGGAAAAACCCTAAGAATGTTTACGGAGAAGAGACTACAGGGGGGTGAAGTACACGATGGAAAGTGCATCACCCTCGAAGGAGGGGCCTTCCTCAAGAAACTCACAGGTATGTTATCATATCGAAGGGAAGGAAAGGAAAGGGACCATTTTCTCAGAAGGATTTGGAGGAATCCCAGGGCTTATCCCTCGGGAGAAAAGACTGGAAAAGGTGATTGGATTTTCTGAGAGAAACTTCTGAGTAGAAAAGAGAGGTACCAGCACCTCTCCGGAAGGGGGAGACATTATGGTTAAATTGAGGAAGGGAGAACCCTTGAAAGGGGACTTAAAAAAAAGGGTCTCACACCTTCAGGGAACAATTGAAAGAGAGGGCCTATCTTATCAGGAAAGAAAAAGTTGGTTGGGATTTTCTTGGTCTGAGGTATGGTTAGGGAAAAAAGAGGTGTAAAAGACCGATCTAGGGAGGGAGCCAGCGAGGCTATTTTCTGGATGAGCAAGGTGAGCTGCAACTCGGCATAAAAATGGGACCGCTATAACTGCTAGATGGCTAATAAAAAACCTTCAAGAAAAGCTCCTGGATGCTCAGTAGAGGTAAGGGGAGGTATCATGGCCGCGGAGGGTTATTACCTGGGGGTAAGTCTAGAGGGGATCCGCCCCCTGCAAAAAAAAAAGGAAGTTTCCAATGATGGAGAAAGGGGCCTCCCTCTGTGTAAAAGCGTCTCAGATTCTGATCCTTGTAGGCACCGGGTGGGGAACCGCCCCAGGGGGGCGCACCGTTTCTTCTCCAGAAGAGAGGAAAGTGCTAAGCGGGGAAAAAGGGGGGGCCGAAAGAGGGGAGAAGAGAAATCGAGATTTTACATTTCGGAGGGAGGATGTATTCCCAGGACTTTTCTTCGACCTGAAAAAAAGGGAGGGCCAAGGTTTCCCGGATCCGGAAAGAAAGGAAGTTAAAAATCTCTTAAGAGCAATCGTTCAAGAAGCTGCAATTCAAGGAGGGGTCCCCGGGAAATTAGGAGGGAGGGAAACCCGTCCAGCCGTTGGGGCTCTTCTTCTGCTTGACTACTACTTCATCCCGCTGTACGAAGTGAGGAAATGAAAGGGGAAACAAAAGGGTTTGGACGGAGGGAGACCCGTGAGAGGGAGGGAGGCCTCCAGGGGAAAGGGGGCTGTCATCGCGGCATGCTCCATCATCCTTCGTGGAAAAGTCCGTCGCGGAGGGAAAAAAAAGTCCTTGATGGGAAGCGATATTCGCCTGCCCGGGTGGGGATTGCGATAGAATCTACCTGAAAGGGCAGGAAGGGGGAAAAGGGGCCTTCGCAAAGAGGGTGAGTGAGTTGGAGTCGTTTATTCGAATCAGAATAAGGCGTTGAAAAGAAAGAAGGCTAACTCACCTTTCGAACTGGAAGAAAAGCCGCTCTTTGAAAGGAAAGGAACTCCTATTAGAACGCAGAAGAAGGGGGCGTGTCCCCTTGGAACGTTGAAAGGAGTGTCATTCAGTGAGGCCGGTTGCATATCAGCAAAAAGAAAGGGGAACGTTAGGGGAAAGTGGTTCCAAAGAAAAACCGTCGCCGCCCTGCTTAAGGGAAGGAATGCTTCGAAGGAAAAAAACTTTCCTCTAAAGGTCGAATTGCTCTCATCTTCCGTAAAGGGGACTTTAATCAGCTCTGAAAAAAAATCGCAAGGCCCAGCTCAAAATCGGAGGGGGAAGCACCGCGTCTCATTTCTGGGAGGGAATAGAGGAAATTCTAGAAAAAAAAAACATTAAGCCAGCTCGTGCAAAATGTGACAGTGCTCTGCACTCTTCTCCCCTCCTAAAAAAGGAAGTCTAGCGGGAAGGCCACTAGGAAAAGAGAATCTCCAAAGAGGATTAGGGGGGAAGGGGCGGCCTCTTATTTCTGCGTTTAGGAAAGAAAAGGGGGAGGGGGATCGAGGAGGGATCTTTGCAGCGCCACGGAGAAAAAGAAGGCTGGCGTTCCATTTGTTAAAACCAATAAAAGTAAGAGAAGGGGGTCTTTAAGAAAAGGAATCAACTGGGTCCTGGTAAACGGGCCTCTCGTCTTAGGAGAAAGGTAAAAGATCGACGGAAAGAGGGGAAGTCTTCCTCTTGCGCAATGAAACCACCCTTTCGGGAGGGGGAAAAGGGGGGGGCTTTACCAGGGGTTACCTGAAAGGGGCGACCGCTCGGTTCATTTTTAAAAAAGACAAAGAGGAAAATTTCTTATCTTCACCTGCCAAGTGACCCTCAATCTTATCGGGGAATCACTTGGGTTTTAACAACAGAATCCCTCAGGAGGGAGGTGAAGAAGGGAAGGGGTGGGCGTTATTATTTCAACTCTCGCAAAGGAGGGTAAAGGTGAGGGCTAGCCTTACTCGGGGGCATTTGCCCCGATTCGCATACAAAAAAAAAAGACTCAAGGGGGGGGGGCCTCTCCTCACCGGTGCGTCCTTTCTTTCCTAAAGGAGTACGATTAAATTATCAACCGAAAATAAGCAAGCCCCCTTAGAAGAGTGGAGACCGCAGAGAGTACGATGCCCCGACCAAGTAAAGAAAGTGGCTGGGAGGAGCAACACACCAGCCGTCTCCCGCTGGGAGCAAGGGGGGGAAAACGGTCTCCCTCCGCAAGGCCGATAGAATCTTGTTGACAGAGTCACAGCAGGCATTCATAGACATACGGTAAGGGTCAGAAAAGAGACGATTACCAGCACGGGGGACGGGGAAGAAGGAATTAATACCGATGGGGGGGGGGGGAAAAGGGGACAATTTCCCTACTCCGGGATTGACCTTTCTCTGGTGGGAAAGGGGGGGGGGAGATTCCAGAACCTATTAGGTTTAGAAAGAATAAAAATGCCGAAATTTGAGAAACAGCTCGAAAGGGGGGAAATACATCATTGCAGGACCGGGTAAATCTCTATCTCTTCCGAAGGAGGAACAAAAACGCGGCAGGGAAGGGATTGGTCAAGGGGGGGAGCAGCACCTGTAGAAGGTGGAAAAGGACCAACCTCGTTCTTCTAAGGAGGGGGGGGAATATTCGGCGACATGAAACTGAAGCGTAAGAGGAAAGGGCCTCTCCGCAGTGTTTAAAAGGTTGGTGGGACCCTAAGGTCCTTTTCTCTAAAGAAGGGGGGTAAAAGTTGCCAGCCCCCGAAAAAAAGCGGCTGCTGGGCTAGAAGTCTCTCTAAGGCGCATAACGGAAGCACTGGGGGGAGTATAAAATTTCTCGCGGATCAGAGAAAAAAAAATTTCCCTGCAAGCTGCACCGCTACATCCGTGGGAAGAGAGTTTAAGAAGTCGGGGTGTTAAAGGGAGGTCGTCAAGGTCAATCACCAAGAAGGGGGATAAGCTGAAGACAAAACATCTGATTATAGAAGAGATAAACGTCACTCTTCTTACGGGAAAAGAAGGGTTTGCGAACGTGGTGGGAACGAAGGTATCCTCGAAAGAGACATCATGATCGGCGCAGAGCGGGGGCATCTCTAAACACAACAACTTATTAGGGAAGAGGAAGGGGAGGACCTCAAAGGGAATAAATTAGTTAAAAAGGTCTTGAGTCTCTATTGTGGAGGGGGAGAAAGTAAGACCACACAAAAAGGAAAATGTTTCAGCACTTTCCAAAGGTATTTGTTCCTGAGCAGAGGGTCCGGTTGATGAGAAAAAAGCCGTACCCCGGGGGGGGGGGTGCCCTTGACGAAACTTCAGAAAAGAGGACCTGGTCGGAAGGAGGATAAAAGGAAACTATGTTGCTGTGGAGCCTTGAGGACGCAGCATCACGTTCTCAAGAAAGAAAGGGGGTCTTCATCAAAAAAAAAGTTCATCGTCCAGTGAGCAATTATGGAAGGGGCGCATCATGAAAGAAATTGTCGTTGATTGTAGGGGGGGGGGTTCCCTTCTAGGCTCCTCGCCACCTGGCCAGGGATGGGAAAAGAAGGGACTACTGAGAAGGGCCAGGACTATGTAAGAAGGGATCCGATCTGCACCTCCTGAAAAGGGGGGTCTAAGGGAAGAAAACCTTCTAGTAACCGCGGGTGCTCCCTAAGATCGATGACCATTTCGAATTCGGGAAGAAGCTCGAAGCTAAATCTGTTCGGCATCAGGGGAGTTACCTTTCTTTTCAGGTAGTCAACAATTCTAGGGGCAATTTGGCGAAGGGTTCAAAAATTTCTGGGCAGGGGAAAAAAAAGGACGTTATACAAAAGGAAAAGGGTCTATCTCACAAGGCTTAAGATCAATCTGGAGAAGCGCAAGTCAAGATCACCAGGACGAGAGGGGGAAAAAACATCCCTTAATAACAAAGGGGGTAGTCTTTTAAAAGAGAGGGATTCCCTCATCCTCATCATACCGCCTTTATTATATTAATGAAAGGGGGAGAAAGAAAGGGGGCAGAGGAAAAGGGAATTAATATTCTAGGGAGTCGGGGAAGAGGGCGCACGGCATCCGTGATCGGGAAAGATGATCTCGGGGAAAAAAAAATCTGGCCAGCACCGGCGACGGGTCCTTCAAAAGCCAGATCTTGAGCTTTAAACGGAAAGAAGTGCGATAGTTCTACTTGCAAAAAGGAGAGGGGAGGGAGAATAAGCGAAAGAAAAAGAATGTCGCAACTGATAAGCGGAAAAAGTTCTTAAGTGGCTTATCAAAAGGAGGGGGATGCGAATCTTCAAAGGAAGGAACTGACAGTCGGGGGGAACTCACCTTGATCGAGAGAAAAAAGTCTCTTGAAAAAAAAGGGGAATTGATCTTGAGGGGGGAGGTTTTTGAAAAGGGGGGGGGGGGGGGAAAAATGTCACACTAAAACGTTAAACACCTAAAGAAAAAAAAAAGGGGATTCTTTTCGCAAAGTAAGGTGCCATGGCAGGAAGAAGAGAAGGGGGGAGCACTTTTAAGATCAGACCAGTACATACTGGCCCTTTATTGGGGTTGGTTTCTCGTTCCCGGAAGGACAAAGAGCCGTTCGCGGAAAAAGGGAGGGTCCTTCCTATGTTCTCCGTCACATGTAGGCCTTCCCACTGGAAGATGGGGGGGTGAGGGCCTGAAAAAAAAGGAAAACCAGCGCTCGAAAAAAAGAGAGTTAAACGAACCAGCCATAAAAAAAGAGGAGAAAAACGATCAGGAGGACACCGCGTCTCATGGCTTCTTCACTCCGTGACTTGTTCATCTCGGTTTTTAAAAGGGGAAAAAAAAAAAAAAAAAAAAAAAAAACAGACCAAAAAAAAACATCTGGCATGCTCCTTTTCGCAGGAAACCAAATACTCGAATCCGTATTCACCCTCACGGGGAGGAGAAAAAGAAGAAGAGGCCTCCATACGAGAGAAGGGAGTAACAAGAGATCTCTCGTCCTTTCACGGAGATTGCGTCTTCTTCCCGCGGAAAAGGAGGGGGGGAACACGATTCGAGGGATTGTGGGTAGAAAGGGAAAACACGTGAATTAAAAAACGAGAGGAAGGAAAAAAACCAGATGCAGAATGCCTCTAAAAGGGAAGGAGGTTCTAAAAAAGGGTTGCGAGCAGGGGACTCTTGCTTCTGTTCTTTTAAATTGGAAAAGAATCCGAAGGATCGTCGGCGCTTCGCTCAGAAAAGGTCGTCGGAGAAAAATTACCACCGGGGGGCTAAGAGCACAGCATTCGGTCAAGCCGGGAGAACAGGAAGGATTTCATTGGGGGTGAGACAACTACAAACTACCAGTGGGTGCCTGTGCTCACAAAGAAGGGTACCTTAAAGAAAAAATTTCAACTTACTGTTTGGTACCACTTTACCAGCGGGATCTATCAGGGAGGACTAAACTATTGGAAGAGGGTGAATCAACGCGCTCTTTTGGAGAGGGGAGAACGGTGGGAGAAAAAGTCTTCCTGCAGAGGATTGGCCTTTTCCCCTAAGAAAAGAAGAATTCTAACCCGATTTCTCGTGCGAAAAGAGAAAAATGGGACGATGCCTTATGGGAAAAAAGTCGCAAGCAATATTTAGACACCCCTGGCAAGTGAACAGAAGCAAAGCCCCTAGAATAAGAAATTGTGGAGAAAACTCGAAAGAGAAAGGGAAGGTACGAAACAGACCCAGCCTTTGAAAGGGAGGGTATCCGGAAAAAAAGACTCCCCCGAGACCCTTATGAGAGCCTCTCCTGGGGGGGAGAAAGGGAAGGAAAAATTCCTGAGAAACTTCAGCTCAATCGAAGGAGTATGTCATCTCATAGCAGCTTTATTAAGATGAGAGAAAAGAATTACCAGCAAAGGGAAAAGGAAAGGTACTTTATTAATACCGATTCTATAGGTCAATTTTCCAATTATGGAAAAACTTTTGCGAAAGGGAATAAACTGCGATGCAAAGGGGATGCCGTGATAATACTTCTCCAAAAGAGAAATGGGGATCTACGTAGGAAAGAGCCATCTAGCATGGGGAATACATCAGGCCGGGACCCTACCTTTCAAACAAGATAAGACTGAGAGGGCGGAGGCACCAGTCGCTGCGAACCTTAAAGAAGGCTAACGGTCTCAGGGGAGGATATTTGGGGAAAAGAAAAAAAATTTGTCAAGCGACGAGAGGTGCCCACCCGAGGATGGGAAAGGGGTTTGCAGAATCTTCGAGCTCCTTTACATGACGCGGAGCGAAAAGAGGGCTTCAAAAAGAAGTATTTAAAATTAAAGGGGGGGCCTCGTTCGTGGGGGGAAAATCGAAGAATGTCATCACCACATCATAGCAGGAGGGCATTTTCTTTATCCTCAAAAGTGGGCTGCGCGAATTTCATTGGGTGAGCTGAGGTGAAAAGCCCAGTTCTCTCTGGGGGAGACAGAGTCATCTCCCTTTCAGCTCGAGCCACACCCCGATCCTTTTTAATCTTTCTAGAAGGGAGAGGGGTATTTGTAAACAAGGTGATACAAATCGACGAAGGAGAAGAAACCCAAACTGCAACCAGAAGAAATATAAGATCGGGAAAAACTTCTGACCAAGGGTGAAGTGTGTGCTACTTTTTGCCAATAATGAAAGGGGGAGAATGAGCTATCGCAAATTCCGAGCAGAGAGGGGAGGGGTCTATGGGGGGAGA
>Ga0179591_1269301_pt1 | contig 11877 bp, 15 predicted proteins | sample CZOMad2_1_08_16f_FD_182891 | JGI IMG/M metagenome (GOLD analysis project Ga0179591, IMG submission 182891) | Vadose zone soil fungal communities from Angelo Coast Range Reserve, California, USA - CZOMad2_1_08_16fungal (PacBio error correction) | ecosystem: Environmental > Terrestrial > Soil >...
TTGAGGTTTCCTCAGACTGAGTGGGAGACGACTTTAAGAGTATAGAATGCTTTCGAACCGGGGATCCAGTGGTCGATATGGTCAAATGTTTTAAATACGATGAAGGGTACGGAACCAAAAAAAAAATTTGGGCTGAGAAAACGCGTCGGCTTACAGGAGGCAGCGGTTACACTGAAACCCGTTACTTGTGTTTTGTGTTGTCCCCATTGTAGATGTAGGTCAGCGGCGTCTATCCACGGGAATAGGGTTCGGCTAGGGGTAGTATTTACGTGGAGGGAAGGGGGATGGGGTGACAAAACAGAAATGTTTTGGGGAAAAGGAACAGGGGCCTAACCATGTGCGGGAAACATGCACCGTTGTCCGGGGGTTGATGTAGGGGCCGTGATATTTTGGGGAAAGTTGGACCTCCAAGATCGGGGGAGAAGAAGCCGAAGTATTTGGGGACCGGACTCAATCGAAAAAAAGACTTCTGGTAGGAGAGCCTCCACTAAACCTCGGGGAACTCAAGTACTATAACGAGTAAACGGACTCAGAAGGGCTGTTGCGTTTCTTCGCAAGGGAGGGAAAAATCCTGATTAGATACGGGGGGGCCGAGCGGGGACGTGGGTTGAGGAATAAAGAACACCGCCCAAAGGGAGGAACAAAAAAAACCTGAATCGGGGCTAAAAAAGTGTCAGAGGGGAAGAAACAGATAAAGGAAAAGAAGGGAAAGATACTCCATTAGGACCACAAAAAAAGACTAAAACCATTGCGTCAGTGAGGATCAGAAAGAACAACCGGAGATAATTCGGGGATGCTAAACTTGAACCGGAGGGGCGGAAGTTGATGACCACAGATAGAAGAAAGACAGGGCACTGCTACACTGTAACGCCGACGAATCTGCTACGAGGCGTGATTGGAAGGGGAATTACTTTTACCAAATACGCGCGTCAGAATGAAAAGTACGAAGTCAGAGGAAGCCGATTTCGGCGGCTTGAGTGTCAACGGCGTGGTTATAGAACCAAGGAGGGCGCGGTTGGAACTCCTTTCACGCAGAAAAAACAGAAGGAAAAGATGAGGAAAAGGACATCAAGACGAAAGGCGCGCTACTTAGGGAAGGGGAAAATATTTGGGGATCAGTTGAAGAGAGCGATTACGAGGGCAGGAATCTGGTTTAGAACTAGAAGAGGTTAGTGGCTAGGTCATCGCTCCAAGGAAATAGGCATAACTTAAAGTGCCCGGGTCAGGCTCGATCAAGATCCTAGGGTTAGGATCTGACTGGGGGGGCTTGACGTTTGCAAGGGGACTCAGGTCTGGGGGGAAACCCAAAGAGAAACTATTTGGAGCATCAGAAAAAAAAAGAGGTCGAGAACGGAGATGCAATAGAGAAGATCTGCAGGGGAACCGGCCCCTAACTCGTGCGATCAGCTCTAAAATTTAGTATAAAAGAAAGACCAATGCAAAAAAATTAAAGAGGGGTCGAGATGTGATCGGTTCCATTAGGGAAAAAAAGGGGGAAGGGGAGATCGGAGGAAGATTGAATCAACGTCAAGGAACGGAAGGAAGAGGGTCATTGGGGAAAATTCGAAAAGGAGACGAAAGGGGGGGTAGTCTGAGGAGCGAACAATCTCATGCAGGAAGTGACGACCGCAGGTGGATGTTCCAAAAAGTCTCGGCGAGTCAATTTAGCCGGCAGACAATGCAAGAATCCGGGGATACACAAAGGCGCCCAGCGGGGTCTAGAAAACCGAACGTGGTACCATTGGGCGGGCGAAAAACAGGGAGATCAAAAGAAGTTGGGTACGGGAAGAAGAAGACTGTGTGGGGTACAAGGGGGTTGGACTCAAATGCAGCATGAGGTCTACCTAAAAGTGGTTCTAAAAAAAACGAAATGGATGTAGACAAAGGGGCACCCTTGGGACTACCGGTAGGAACCAGGGGCTCTCGACTGGAGCAATGGGTATCCAGAAAAAATATACGGGGAGAGAGGTTTGTTATCAAGGGAGAGAAAAATAAGAGAATGGTGGTATTCTTAGTAGAAAGAAGGGAACTTAGCTTGGGTTGCTCGATGAAAGGGCCACCAAGACTCTCTGTGAATGATTGAGCGAAGGTAGCGTGGGAGGAGGAAGAAGACATCTATAAGCGGGATCGTTCTAGTCGCTGGAAGTGGCGGACAAATTCCTACAAAAAGGCACAGCGCCAAGGATAAAGCTAAAAGGAGCATGGGCCTAGGGAGGACAAGGGTCAGATCAACTAAAGAAAGGGAAAGGTCAAGGATTGGTATTTCCTGAAAAAGGGACACGGGATTGGCGGGCAAGGGAAAGGTCTGCGGGGGGATTCCTCGTCGCTGGTTTGGAAAAAAAACTGCCTTTTGGCAGCGAGAAAAAGCAGAATAGGAAATAAACTGTTCAATGGCGTGGTGTTTCAAATCAAAATATTCAAAGGCCAAACAGAAACGAGTAAGGGGGAAAGAGGGTGAGATAAGAAAAATCGGTGGCGAGTTCATTAAAGACAGAAGTTTTTTGGGGTCAAACCACCTTCAATTCTCAATGCTCCGCACCAACGAAAAAGGAAATACGCCGACCCGGATAAGTTGGAGAGGGTGAAGACGCTGCCTATGATAAAGACATCGTAGGGGGAGCACAAAACACGAAAACAGGGAAAAGTTAATGTTATCCAGGGAGGAAAATAAAACTTGAAAGACAGATGGGGATCAATCACTGTTAGAATGGGTGGGGTGGAGACCTATAACTGAATCAAGGTTACCACCACTTCAATCTCTTGGAAAAAATGCCGGGATCAGTGGGGTTGAACTCAAGAAGGGGATAACGTTAGAATCCGGGAGATCACCAGGGAGGGACTTCGCAACGACGGTCAAGGGAGGAACATCTAAACAAAAGGGAGTAGAGAAAGAGTCCGGGATAGACAACGTGTCCCGTGGTAGGCAGTAGAAGGGCAATGGGAAGAAGTTGCAAGGTTATAGCCGTTTAGTGCACTACATCCTTTGATAACGGAAGGAGTGGTTGGAGATATGGTAAAAGGGATAATGATCAGGGATGTTCCACCAAACGAAGGTACCAGTCTTGATACAGCTGAAGACGCTTCGTCTGCTAATGGAGTACCACTGGGGACCCTTTCACGGGGGGGGAAAGGGGTGGGGTTAAATGTGATCAAGATGTAAGGAACCTTCTGCGTCAACATAGATCTCCTACTAAAAGAGGAGGGTGGAGGTAGTGACAGCCTTTAGAAAATTGGGAATGGACAAAAAGGAAATGTTTTGACTTGTGGAAAAAACCAAGGAAAACCCCAAAAAAACGAGGGGAGGGCTAAAAATGGCACACGAGGGCGTGATCTGCTGTGAGGTTGGCTATATTTTGATGGTTAGCCCCCCTCAATGGCAGACAGAAGAAAGTAAGATGGGGGTCGCTATAATGAAAAGAAAAAGCGACATGAGGGAGCTCTCAGAGGATAGGGGGGGGGCCGAAAGAACCTCGTGCACTCTACTGCGTGAGGAACTTGGGGCAGGAACGGACTCATCAGGGTCGTGATGAACGCAATAATCAAGGGACAACGTTTCATAAAGGGGATCTAAAGAATCTCGTTGAAGGAAGTTTCACGCAGTCAAAAACAGACGATGCTGAAAAAGCTGGAATCCCCTAAGAGTCTACAGATGAACTCAATGCCTAACAGAGAGAAAAGGGGAAAAGAAGCGAAGGAAAGTCAATTAACAGAAGAAGACGAAATTTTTTAGGGCGGGGTAGACGAGATCACAACCCGAAGAGAGGTTCGAAAAACGGGAAAAGTAGACATATTCTCCTGACGAGTGACAAGGTAATAGACCAGGACCTCTAAAGTCGTGTAAAAGACTAGGAAAGGGGTACCGATGCGCGGGAAGGTTGGGTTCGCTGACGGTACAAAAAGGATAGACGCTTAAAAAACAATTCCGGGGTCCGACTCAAGTCGAAAAAAAACGTCTTTGTAAGCTTGTGATGCATAATCCGGTGTGTAGAGCAGCCCGGGCGGGGGCAGGCAGGGCCATTAACCTAGAAAAAAGGAAAGCGATCGAAGTAACAGGGGTAACAGACAACGTCGTGACCCCGAACTTTACTAAAAGTGGGGGGGGGGGGGGGGGGGGGTGGGGGGGGGGGGGGGGGGGGGGGGGGGGGGGGGGGGGGGGGGGGGGGGGGGGGGGGGGGGGGGGGGGTGGGGGGGGGGGGGGGGGGGGGGGGGGGGGGGGGGGGGGGGGGGGGGGGGGGTGGGTTGGAATCCAATCGATCAAATAGCTAATTCATTTGTCTTGAGCGAAGGTAGTTTGGAAAGACTCTATAGGCAGAATACGAAAGGTCCCGGTCATTTAAACTATTAGACCTAGGTGTGAAAGAAGGGGGGGTTTCAGACTTTGGGAGGTTAGGGGAAGGAAACGTCATTTCGTGTCGGAAGAGAGATCTCACGATTTACAAGCGATAAGAAAAATTGAACTCTAGCTAAAAGGGGGGAGGAGGAATATTTCCAAGGAGCGGAGGCAAGTAAACTCGTCGCAATAGGAAAAAAGGGAGGGGCTCCTGCCCTAAAATAAAACCAACCTTAAACCTAAGATTTCCACAGTAGGGGGGATTCATGGAACGGGAAACCTATTTGAGGCTCGGAGCCTGACTCCCAAAAAAGGGAAAAAGGGAGGAAATAACCCATAAAGAGAGGATCGACACTTATTATCTGAGGGAAGCTCCAAAATCTCTTCCCCACTCAGTCATTCTTAACAAAAGGGAGGAAACGTCGTAGGTGCGGGTCTAAGATAGTAAATCACTGGCAAAAGAAAAAGACAAAAGGTCCCCGCCCCAGAGAAAAAGAAGATTTTCTAAAAAAGCAATGGGGGAACCAGACGTACAAGATTTCTGCGGGGAAGGTCCTCGACAGGGTACCGATAAAGGTTTGTACAGTAGGAAAGCAGAACCCCGAGGAGAGAAAACGGAGATTCTTACTTGAGGCGAACACGAAATGTACAAGGGACACTGTTTGCGAAAAATCAAAGGGGGGGGGGAGGCAAAGGGGAAGAGAAGTAGAGGTCGCGAAGGGACCATAGGCAGAAAGGTGGTCATCAGGGCGAACGAAGGGCAGAATTAAAAGGGGCTTAGGACTGGAGAAATTGAAAGAATCTTAGACTTCAGCTGTGACATTTTCCAATCCACTGAGTAAAGGGAGCGGAAAGAGACTTTTCGGCGATTGAAGCAGGGATCAGTTGTTTGAAGCACTCGAGGGGGAGAGGGACAGGTATCACGGGGGCTCGGGGGGAAAGGGAACAAAGGAAACGACCTGAGGAGGACACAAGTAACAACGCAAAAGAAAAAGAGGAAAAAGAAAAAGCGCATTGCGGGGGAAGAAACATGAAAAATAATCCTAAAAGAGTCACCAGGGACAATTGGTAAAAAGAAAGGAAATGGCACCGGGGATGCTGTTGAAGACGGCGTAAGCGTCTCGTGGGATCCGGGGGGGGGGGGAAAGGAGGGCTTTTTGTGAAACTGCTGGCCCTTCCTCAAAGGAGGAAAAAAGAGTAAGTATTAGGTGCACAAACAAACCAACACGGGACTTTTACGGATGTCGGGGTTTTATTCAAAAAAAAATATTCCACTGCCGAAGCTAGTCTCAAGGCATCGGGAGATAAAGAAACAGTTTTTATTAGAGGTGAAGTCAACTTTCAGGGGTTAAAAGCACCTTATCAAGACCGAAATAAAAGAGCCGAACCGGATTATGGAAGGAGTCTCTTGATTCCTCAGCAGGAAGGGAGTATACCTAATAGAAAAAATGGGGGCTCACAAAACGTTCCAAACCGGGGGGGATGTTTCAGTTGTAACCATAAAGAGAAGGAAGGCCGTTCATCACTGGGCGAAGTGGTTGTAACTGAAACTGGGTCCGGACACAAAACTGCTGACAATTCTGGTACACCAAGGCTGTGCCTTCATGCCTAAAACTTAAAGGAGGAAAAGAAAAGCATGAGGAAATCCTGGAAGAAAAAGGACAAGACAAAAAATAGCTAGCTGCTACACAAGGAGAAAGGAGAGAGATAAGAAGTGGGTTTATTCATTATTTCCGGGGGAAAGGTTCTTCAGAACGGTATGTGAGGAAGGCAGGACGCAGTGATCAGCCAGTTAAATAAGAGAGGGCAGAGGGTGGAAAAATCTGATTCCTTAAGGGGGAAGAACAAAAAATTGTCAGTGGCGGATACCCCAGAGATGCAAGGTACCTCATTCTTCGAATGGGAGAAAAGGAAAAAAAAGGTAACTTTTTGGGTGGGCAGCCATTATTCAAGTAGTGTATGTGATCGGACGGCGCGTACGCAAAAAGGAACTCCTGCAATTAGGGTCGGCGTAGTTATGGCGGAACTGAGAAAGGTGAAGGGTGGGGAAGGAAAGTGACTGTCAATTAAAGAGACTAGCGGGAGAGAACGGGAACGAGGAAGGATGTGATGTCTTAGGTTATTGGGGGGGGGAAGTGAAAAAAAAAAAAAACGCGATCTAGGGAAAAGGCTCAGCATCCTCAGAAAGTCGCGGAGGGCCCAATCAAAATCAAGTACAAAAGGAGGGCTGAGGAAAACGCAGACCGCCGAAAAGAAGGACTAATCTTTCTCAAAGCTTTCTAGAAAATGAGTAACTAACATCCTGTAGTTTCGGGGACTTAGCCCCTCCTGATCAACAAGAAGGTTCAGCTGTGTAAGCTAACGGGACGAGAGGGGAAATTGGGAATTGGTCCGCAGCAAACAGAAACGAAAGACTCGTGAGGAAGCCCTAAGAGCCTTCAGATAGGCCGCACAATCCGGTCAGCAAAGGGATTGGAAAATGAAGCAAAAGCAGGAAGGGAGTCCACGAACAAAACACCGAGGGAGGGAAAAGGGAGGGGCTTCGCGGCAACAAAGTTCTATACTACGTCTAGGGAGGGATGGAGAAGGGGTCTTAGATCAGAGGTACCAAAGGGGGAGAGACCCGTGACTTAATAACGGTGCGAAGCCAGTCAGGGTGTCGCGAATACAATAAGAAAGATGAGAGGAGTTTCCAGTACTTGTCACCGTAAGACTCGTTGAAAAGGGAAATCTATATGAAAAAGGGGCCGGAAAGCGCACAAATTAAACGTTAAAAATGGGGCACCGGATGTTGAGAAAAGGGAAAAAATCAAACCAAAGCTTGGGGGGGACCGGAATGTTCGACTTAGGGGAAGGAAGCACATGAAAACTCGATGCAAACCGTGAGAAAACGACGTACGTCTCTCCCACCTGAAGAAGTGGGAGCATTGGATCCTAAAAATACCGAAAAAGGCGCTTGGTTCTAGAAGACGTCCTGGCCTTGGGGTGTTAGTCAGAGCAAAAAAAGAATGAAAAGCAAGCAAGGGGGGTTACCGTGCCATTAATGTGTGTGGGAGCTAGGTGGGGAAAAACAACCAACGGGGAAAGGTTAAAGGAGCCAGGGACTTTGGAGGGCTGAAACCTTAAGAAAGGAATTTCTCATGCGAGAGGGGAAGATCCTGTAGTTGAAATCAAAACAACAAACGGAGGAGGAAAAATATAAAAGGAAGTGAAAGAGCGCTCCCCTTAAAAACAACCGTGCTCAGTCATGAAGATGGTACTAAACTTGACGAAAAGCAACAATTCCCGACTGACAAAGGGGAAAGTGGGCGGATAGAGGGAGGAACAAAAAGTTGGAAGGGAGTACTTAAGGGCGGCGGAAGAGGAAACACAGGACCGGAAGGAGAGGGAGTGAAAACATGAGAGACTTATGAGAAGTCTAAAAATCCCAGTCCGTCAGAAAGCGGGAGGCGACGAAAAGTCGGTCTTAGGTGTGGATTCAATATCTTCCGAGGAAGGGACAATTCACTGAAAAATAAAGCATTCACGGAAAGCCTTGTGGGCTAAACAAAACCGTGGGAAACGTACAAGACGTTTCGGGGCCGGTCAAAGAACAGTGGAACCGTTTCGACGGAAGGACTGAGGCAAAGCCAATCGCTCGAAGACCTTAAGAGGGGGAGGGACGCTAACACAATTGGGTCGCAAATTCCCTGTATTTGAAATTCAGGAGAGGGTGAAGACCTGACAATAAAGGGCAATTTTAACGGAAAACTCCTACTGAAGAATGTGTATCGTCGCGGAACGAAAACAAAAAGAAAGAAAATGGGGGGTTCGTCGAAGGAGGTAAGACTCTCTTAGATTGGGAAGATTAGAAATTCCAAAGATCTCTGGTGCCTAGAATTGCGGACATTGACGGATTTGGAAAGGGCTCTCCGGCCAGGCCTGGGGAGCCGAGGAGGGAGTTCAGGGAAGTCGTGGCTAACAAATTCCTCTCCCAGAGAGGACAAGTAGTACCCAGAGGACATAGCGTTCAAAAAAAGGGTCACCAGCGAGGGTCACGACAAGGAGGAGTCAAAGTAATGCAAGTGTGCGTATGAAAGAGGGTGAGGCGGCCTCGCTCGAGCAGGGCACCGTGCAGCTTGACGGAGAGCTGTGGAAAAGGAGAAAACTTGACCTCAAAATCGTAAGGAGGAGCTTCAAGTCGAGATGGGCGTGGGGGTTAAAATTGCACAAGGGCACACGGAAAGAAAATATTACTCAAGCATGGTGCCATAATAAAGACACGCATTGCTGGTGAGTCAACCAGTTCATGGGGTTTGGTAAGAACCGGACAAGACCGCAGAAAAAGGATAAATAACCCTCCTGCGGATTGAGGAAGAAAGCGAGCAGGTAGCTACGAATGCTACCGTCGGGGCGGAAAAAACACTGTCCCAACCAGGGAAACGGGAAGTGGTACTAAATCGAAAGACGACTGGACATCAAATGGGGTATCAGAAAAATGGAAATTGGGTGGGTTGGGGGGGGGGGGGGTGGGGTTTGGACAATCTATACCGGAAAGGCCGGTACCACCTTCAAAAAGGATGGAAACATACTGGCGATCCGCGGAACTCGGCAACAACTGCTTACGGGGGCATGAAGACGCTGCAGCTAAAGGAAGGAATATGCCTACGGAACGCAAATTCTCTAGAGAAAGAGGCAAACAACACGTATGAGAGGAGGGGAACGCCAGGGGTCCGTGTTTATGGGAGGCCACATGGGATGCAGGGCAAATGACAGAAAGGTTCAAGCCGTTGGTGCCTGCAAAGCAGCCGTTTATCCGCCTTCAAAGAGATTGTCAAAGAATTGATTAAAGCGGGGAGGGACAGGGGGATAGGAGGGTGGAACAAACCAAAGGGGGGCCTTGGCTAACAAAAGCTGAAGTACGCTCGTCTGGAGCACGGTGACCAGGTCTTGTGGAAAAGTGGTTGGGGTGGGCGAAATTGGACCTGTATCGTCGTCGGAAGCGGTGTCGTGGGTCCTAAAAGGAGGTTGGGGGGGTCTGCTGGGCAGGGGGGGAAAGGGGGGGGAAAAACCTGGTTGGACTTTCAGATGACGCACGACCGATGGGGATTGTATCACAAAGGGGGGGGGAATGATAATCTCGGGATCAAGTTTTTTATTAGGCAAGAAAACACCAAAACTAGGAAAATTCAAAAACTCAGAAATTGTTCGCGAAAGTAAAGACGAAAACCTCAACAATTTCAGATGAATGCAGAAGGAAAAACTCTAGCGGCCTCAAGAACTAGTTCTTCTATCACTTGGCAAGGAATACACCTTGGGTTCTTCTGTCAAATCCGAAGCAAAGGGGAAAACAGGGAACGGGTTCGAAACTGGCCTCGCGGTTACGTTGGGAATTGGGAGAAAAAGATAAAGAACGATCCCGCGAGAAAAAAAGAGCAAAGCTTAAATTAAGAAAGAAGGAAGAGAAGGAATGCAACAGAGAAAGGTAGGAAAAAAGAAAGTCTTCAAGGAAAGCCCCTCTCTTAAGGTTAGGGCTAGGAGCAATAGGGTAGAGAGGAGGAGTTCTAAGAGACCGGGAAGCGGACCACAGAAACCGAGCGAACATGATTCGGGGGACCTTCGACCTCCAGAGGGGTTGCCAATCGAAGGGGAATAACTCTTATGTAGAAGGAAGGGTACAACAGACTAAGCAAAAGGGTAGCCAAGGAGGGGTTCACTTTGCCGATTTCTATAAAGGCTTGGAGGTCAAAGGAGGTGGGGGTCCAACCAAACCATCTTGGTGGCAGGGGGGGGGGAAAGGGAACGGGGCGATCTTCAGAAATGAAGCCGGGAAACAGAGATAGATCTAAGTCGAAAGACAAGTCGTCGGATAAGAGGGATTGGGAGCATTGCAGTCATGAGAAAGTTAAGCAGTTCGAGTTTGTTTGAAGAGTCAGTCCAAAGTTGGTGAGAAGCTAAAAAATAAAGGATACATAATAAAGTGCCGACGAAGAACATCTCTCCCAACGTGATATGGGGGGACTGGGCTTTCGGCCAGAAGTAACAAATGGGCGATGCGTATTCACTAAAGAATGGGGAAGAGAGAAGGATTAATTGAAGAAAAAACAAACAAAAAAACGGAAGGAGGATGAAAGGAGAGATACTTGGGACTGAACGAGGGTCGCTGGGAAAGAGGAGTTAAGACGGCACAAGAAAACCATCCCTACTCGTAAAAACCTCTGTTCCAATAAAGGAAATGGTAGATTTAATGTTCAAAACGGAAAATATGATTAGGATTTAATGGATACCAAACGAACCGAGGAAAGGAGGGGAAGAAAAAGCAACTGCCTCGAACTTGGGATAATATTCACTTCTAAAAGACAGAGGAGGAACATTCCAGTTTAAGAACACGGAAGGAGGTTACCGGTTTTTCGGGAAGGAGGGTGTGTACGAGTGAAGGGGGGGGGCAATATAAAAAAGTTCAATTCCGTTAACAAAGCACACAAACTTGGTGATTTTGTGAGAAAACAATCCGCAAGAGGAAGCTTGAAAGGGGAAATCGTTTACATATCAGAGCGGGGGGCAGCGGGTCAGGGGACGCGAGAGATGTTTGGAACTTTCCGGGGAATCAATCCGGCATAGGGAACCATGACGATTTGGAAAAGGCTAACAAAAAGTGGTCGCACGGGACAGTCTTAGATCCTCACTTGGTCATCAGGTTAATCCTGATATCTTAATTTAGAGTTGGGACGCCGAAGCCTCGACGTCAGTATAGACTTGGTATGCGCGAACAGAAGCCTCAAAGAAAAGAGAAAAAAGGTGGTGTAGTTTCTCGGGGCTTTAGGTATAAGCATCTGGCCCTGAGACTCTTTCCAAGAAAGAGGGGAGAGACGGCGGAACTCTGGTAAGGGAGGCGAAGGCTGCTCTGAAACGCACAAGACGGTGATAGAATCGGAAGCGGCTGCGGAAAACATTCCTCAAAACCGCGAGAAAGTGATACACATCGATGGTCCAAGAGGACAGAGCGTGCGACATCAAAAAAAGGAGAAGGTAGTAGGGTTAGCGTAGAGGGGCAAAGGATTTTGAAAGCCCGCAAAGGAAGCGGTCTGGCGTGAGAGTCGGGTGGGAAGGAATGGCAGTGGACAAGAGAAAAAGTAATTATGATGCAGTCAGATTTGAGAGAGGTTGCGTTGGTGAGTAGGGGCAATCGTCCCACAGCCAACAAGACTAGAAAGGGGAGCTGTGGGACAGTAAAGGAATAATGGGTGAAAGAAAGTCAGTTGGTCACACCCGGACTGAGAAGTCACGAAAAATCCAGCTCAAACAAAGTAAGCGTATCAGATGACCTCTTCCTATATACAAGTCAAAGGGGGACAAACGGGCCACAGGGACAGGTTCATGGGAAGCCGACTCAAGCGCGGCACAAGGGGGAGAAGCAACGGGTTACAGTGGGGACTCTATACCTCAGGAAAAAACAAAAGAGGACAATATCTGAACATGGGATCAACGTCTACTTAAAACAGAAACGGGAGATAAGTTAGACGAAAAAGCCCTGATGGAAGGGAGACGATTGGGTGAACAAGACATGT
>Ga0179591_1285431_pt1 | contig 11877 bp, 17 predicted proteins | sample CZOMad2_1_08_16f_FD_182891 | JGI IMG/M metagenome (GOLD analysis project Ga0179591, IMG submission 182891) | Vadose zone soil fungal communities from Angelo Coast Range Reserve, California, USA - CZOMad2_1_08_16fungal (PacBio error correction) | ecosystem: Environmental > Terrestrial > Soil >...
GAGGAAAAAAAGTAAAGGACAAAATCTGGTTCTAGGCAAATACAAAAACGGGCCAGTTGAACCTGTGTAGGGAAAAAGAACTCCTCCAAGTAGTCTATATCCCCCAAGCCAACGAAAAACATTCCGAATCAAGAAGGAAGGAATTAGAGAGGGGGGCATGTAGTCTTCGGGAAATGCGCAGAAGATTATGAAAAGATGGTAGAGGGGTCAGGTGAAAAGAAGGATCAGAGTCCATTAAAATCAACTGCAAACAATAAAAATACCCTTAGGTGGAGAAGGGGAAGCCAGCACATTAGAGTACCGAAAGCAAAAACAGCCACAAAAGAGCAAGTTCGTGGCGGGAGGGGCCGCTGAGTAACATAATTACGAATTACAAAAAGGGGGGGAGAAGAAAAAGGAAATTGGGTTGGGGCCGAGGTCGTGCTCAAGGGATGGGGGAGCAGAAAAAAACAAGCAAAATCAAGCAGAAAACCGAAAAACTACAACGAAACGCGGAACACAATAAAAAAGGATGGGCATCGAGTCAAAGAATTCTACTCCGGCAGCTTCAGAAAGGGGATTGCAAAAAAGGATGGAGAGTATAAAGGAGGCTGAAAAACAAAAATCACACCGGACCAAGGAAGGAAGAGAAGGGGGCTTCTAATTTGTCGAACCGAAATCGCCAAGTGGGGGCCTAATGCCTATCCAGAAAGAAACAAAAGTTAAGGCGCGGGACAAAGTACTTTAAAGAAATTCTTCAGCGTTGAGAGAATGTAAGGGGCGATGGTTGTCAATGCAAGAGACAGGACTTCACAGAAAAGCGTACTCCTAAAACCATTGGGGAGGAACTGAAAAAAGAAAGAAAACACTAAAACCTACGAGAGGGAAAAAGACTAAAGACGGTCGCGACAGCAACAAGTCGGCGTCAGAAGTTATAAATGGCAACACCCGCGTTGGGGGGGGAAAGGGGGGAGCAATGAAACGAACTCAAGTTGCTTGTGCGTGGGTGACAGTGTCAAAACATGTGGAAAAAAAAAAAAAAACACAGGGGTACAACACGGGGGGGCCCAAAAAACAAAAAATGCTGAACCCAAACCACCAAACCAAACCACCAAAAGCAAAAAAACAACCCCAAAACCCACCCCCAAAAAAAAAAAAAAAAAAAAACAAAAAAAAAAAGGGTGCGATGCTCGTCTCGCGCATATGGGCACTTGTTGCTTCATACTAGCGGGTTAAGGGGGAGAAATGCCGAAAATGAAAAGGTTGTTGAGGGGACAGATCACTTAGCAAAGGAAGTATTCCTCACTTGGGTGGTACGACGTTATGCGGAGAAGGACAAGAAATATTTTTGGCTTCTTGAGGAGGCGAGGACATTCAGCACGTATGGGCCTATCAACGCGATACAACGGCCAGGGGTATGTTTGGGGGGGGGGGAGGACGCACCTAAGAGGCGTGAGCAGAAGGAAGAGCGAAAACACAAATCATCGAACCCGTAATGTTGTATTGTTGACGGAACGCACCGAGACTCAAAAGTTGTTTGAGACTAATGGAAGGGGGTCCAAGCTCTTGAACTTCGACGATGGAAAAAGCACTTGGTAGGCGCTTGAGAAACAATTGATCTCCGAGCCCTTTTCGAGAGGTGGGCAGCTCGGGACAATTATGGCGTGAGATTACTGAGAAGTGCGAAAGGCGGTCGGCATAATAAGCTACGCGCCCAACTATTGAAGAAGTCCAAAAAGGGGCAAAGAGGGACTAAAACTAGTCGACCCTGAGTAGGTGTGACGTGGAATAGGTAACATGAAAATAAGGAGGGGAGTGGAGAACGTCCCATGAACATAGCAGAATAATCCATTTGAAGCAAGTGTAACTCAATTCTCCCTGCATAAGAGAAAAACGAAAAGAGACAGAGCTGGCGGGAAAACTAGGGGAACTCTGTGTTTACGAGAGAATTTTTCAGAACAAGCAAAGGCATAGAATGTATTCGCTAAAAGGTGGGGGAGACGTTAGGCAAACGAAGGAAAGAAGAGGGAAAACATTTGGTGGGAAAAAGGAGATCATAAAGACAAAATTCGCGAATGGGGAACGCCCAGGTAAAAGCTGGCCTACGGAATCGAGGGTACCTAAGAGGGGGGAAGGTATTTGGGGGGTATCTAAAACGAGGACTGGGCGCAGTCATGTGGACTCTTATGTATTGGGGATGTGAAGATATCAGATAGAAGGATTCGGAAGACCAGGGTGATGAAAAAATAATTTTTGTGGGCGAAAAAAAGTTTTAACCAGGGAGGAAGAAGACGAACGAGCTGACAGTGGTTTTAGGCATGATTGGAAAAGATGGAACAGTGGAGGGACGAGGGAAGGTGGGGTGATCCTAGATTAAGCTTTAGGGGCCCTCGTTAAAAAGTTCTCTATCCAGAGTCCTGAAGCCAAGCCAAAGGGGACAAGAGAAGACAAGAAACAGACTGGGGGGGGGGTGTCACTCTTGGGCCTTGCTTCGGGGTGACCGCATTATCTTCTCCGTCAACAAGAAGAGACTGAGACAACGGCAAAAAAAAACCAATGTTGCCTCTACTGGCCATATAGACGCTGCGGAAAAAAACAGAAAGAAGGCGTCAGTCTTTCGCGTAGCGGGGGAAAACCGTCCCGTGGTTTACAAAAGTGACGCCCTATTAGGATGAAATTATTCCCGAAAAAAACTGGGGGGGGGGGGGGCCTGATCTAATCCACAGTTGCGGAAAAATCGTGCGGCAAATCCTCGTGAGCTCAAGATCCCACCCCTCCGGAGCAGAAAAAAAAGAAAAATCTATCAAAAACAAAAGGGATAAGGGCTGGGGAAGAAGAAGAGAAAAGGGGGGATAGGGTGGGGGGGGAGTTTCGTGGTGCTGCGGAGTTTCGCTTGTTTTAAGGGGAAAATCCGATGGAAAGTGGCAATGAAAACTACGTTTTCCGCAGGGCAGTGGAAACAAAAGGGGCAAACAGTGAGAAAAAAAGGGTGTAACCCCTTGGTTGTGGAAACGGCGGTGTTCTTTGGACGCTCGCGAAGACGCAACACGATTGCCGGAGAGCGGCACGCGTCCGCGGACGGGTGTGGGGGGTGGGGGGGGGGGGGGGGGGGGGGGGGGTGTTGGGGTGGGGTACCTCAAGCCAAGGGGGGAAGACAACGTCGGCTGGACCACCTTAAGATCGCCGAACAAAGAAGGGGAAACACCGAAGAAGTAGGTTCTCTGTATGAGGTATGAAGTGTAGGAAAAAACAGTAGCATGGTAAAGAAATGTAGAAAGAAGAGGGGGATCACAATTGAAGAACAAATCGAACCATAAGCATAAGGGGGAAATCCATTAAGAAAAAAGTCCGGAGTCGGCAGTCAAAAAGCCACGCCGGTAAACGACTGCGCGTAAAAAAAAAAATTACGGGCAGAACCTAATGGGGGAGAAATGAGGCTAGACTCTATAAGGAATCAAAATACAGAAAATCTATAGGACCATGCGGAGCCCAAATCCTACACGGCGATTGAAAGACATGCCGAGAAAAAGATATCGGAGGAGGAAAAAAAAAAGTGGGGGGGGGCTAAAAGTACGCAGAGAAGAAAGTTAAGGATGAGGGACGAGTCGAAAACCCGGGGAAAAAGGACGGTCGAAAATACTAGGGCGTTCCAACGGACAAATTTTTGATAGAGGAAATGTCAGCATAAGTGGATAAATCAAAAGGGGAAAAATCATTGGGTACAGGCAAAGCGAGGTGTTTCAGGAAAAGGGTGGGCGTCACCGGCGCATATGGAAACAGATTGGGACCATAGGGGGAAGGGAGATCGGGTTTCCGGGACGGAGCCAGACGGCCTTATATGGTCAGAGGGCCTACGAACGAACCATAGTAAGTCTCAACGACGATACACGTTGTGTATCACGATTTGGCCACGGTGAAAAGTGACTGTCGAACAGGGGGGGGGGTCGTAGAAAAACGACAGGCAGAGAAATGGTGGAGGGGCGAGAGGGGGTACTTACCCATAGGGATTGGATGAACTACCTACCGACCAGGTGCTATGAATAACAGTACAGCGCCGCACGACGAACTGAACGAGACGGTCATCTATATAAAATGAACTACTCCGCAGACGCTACCAAACTTGGACGTCTGTGGGGCGGGAGCATTAAAATAGGAAAAATACAGTAATAATGGCTTTGTGGGATGCAATGCGCTGCTTGATGAATCAACGTTGAGGGAAGAAAAAAGAAAAAAATCTGCCTGAAGCAACAGGGGCATATTGACCATAGATCTGAAGGGAAGGGGACTTGAAGGAAATCAGAAACAAAATAGGTGGCTTTTTCTGAAATTCAGCTCGAGTCACCAACGAGAAAAAAAATGCAAGAAAGAAGTAATGCAGGGAAGGATTATGGGTGACACTAACTATGTTATTGGGGGGGGATGATTTTATCAATATTTTAGGATGATAGAGGGAGAACAGAGGGAATTACAAAAAAAGTGGGGCAAAACTGCGGATTTTTGGGCACGAAAAAAAAGGGCGAGCAGAAAGCGAATTTGGGTTGGGGGTCAGGGGGGGAGGAGAGGGTAATACCGGGGGGGGGGGGGGAGTCAAGAAGAGGTTTCTTTCACCGTTCTGCAGGGTTAAATTCTGTTTTGTACGAGCGAAATGGCAGGAAGTGGGGGACTGTAAAGGGTTGGGGAGGAAGGGGGGGGCTTGGGGCAGGGTTAAAAAAAGGCCATTGACAAAATTCTCAACGAGGGAAGCATCTGAAGATAAAACGTGCTGTTTTAAAAAGAACACGTTGAGGGAGCGCTAGTTCTTGGAAAGGGGGGACTTGAGTGAGTATGCGATTAGGAAGCGAAAAGAGTCTAAAGAGGGCAGGAGTCGAGCATGGAGAGGGCAACGAAAACTCAATCCTCAAAGGGGCAATCAAAGCTGCGGGCATCTTGGCATGCCTCGTTATGGGTTAAGATCAGTATGGGGGAGGTTGGGGGAGGGGCAGAGGGGGAAGGGATTGTAACAAAGAGAACTTTTTAATTTCCACGTGGACGAGAAGACTAGAACGCCGCCGGAAAAAAGGCTTGGGAGGCGGAGTGATTAAGGTAGGGGGAATGGGGGATACGTTCAGAAGCGAACGCCAGGCGTCGGAATATGGAGGATTGCTGGAAAAATACTCTACCGGCTGAATGAGAAGGTACGGGGAAGAATAGGGGGACGGTGGGTGTTTTCTGGCGATGACCCTTCAGGCTAATATTTATCATGACCCAAAAAACACAGATGAAGGGGGCAGAGAAGGACAGTTCCTTTAAGAAGCTAACTCAAAGGAGGAATAGTTACGACGTATGGGCTTACTTTATATGGCGTTATGGGGAGAACGAGAGAAGGGGACAATCGGGAGGAAAGCGGAGGCCTTAAAAAGGGAAGGGCGAAGAATGGGGGGTGAAAGTCTGACCCGCGCTTTTGTAATGGCATTTTGGAATAAGAGAAAGAAAACACCACCAGTGAAGGGAGAAGGAACCTGGATAGTAGGAGGAGGAACCAATCTTACAAACGATGCTGCTTACTAGACCCAAAGTTAAAAGCGGGCATTCCACCCGCAGAGGAATAGTTTAAGAGCTGAACTTTCTCAAAGAAGCCAAAGGGAAACAGTCAATGAAACATACCATACTAGGAATGATGAAGAAGGGGGAGGAACTCTTGCTTAAAGGCGTCAAGGAAAACGCTCTGGTAAGTCCGGTAACATGAAAAAAATTCATAGCGATTCAAGGATGCTCCACGTAAAAACAAAGCCAAGCCCGGGGGGAAGGGGGGGAATAATAGATCATCATTTTAACCCCGGACCGACACAGACCCATGAAATGTTCTTGGGACTCTGGGCGCCTCAGAGGAAAGGAAGAGTACAGAAGGAGGGAAGGGAGGGGAAAAGAACTTCCAATACTTTCGGCGTAGACGACAGGAAAATTGAAAGTGAATTATGGATTACTGAAACGAGAAGAAAAGCGGTATGTCAAAAGCCAGGAGAGGCAAAAACGCCAAACGAAGAAGTAGGAAAGCTAGGTGGAAAGGGGTCAAATAAGAGACAAGCAGGGGGTATTGGAGTAAACGCGTTAGTGGTGGGCTTAGTGTGCGGAGGTGAGGTGAACGCTAAAATGAAAGAACGAATTGAAAGCGAAGTAGAGGGACCTGCGGGGAATTTGGAGGAAAAGCTCAAGATAAAAGGGGTAAAGAGCCGATAGCTATCCGGCACAGTCCGCAGCAAATTTTAATTAAGAAAGGCAAGTTAGGAAACATATGGAAAGTCAGTGAGAATGTGGGAAGGGGGGAGAAAGGGGGGTTAAATATCAACATTAAGCAAAGCAAATCTTACAGCATAAAAAAAAAGGGGGAGCGGGAGGGGGTGTAAATAACAAGTAACAAAACCTAACTAGTATTGAAAGATAACTGGATATGCGAAAAAAACTTTCAAACAACTACAAAAAACTAGAGAGCTCGTAATTTGCGGCGTGAAAGGGGTTGGAGAAACATCAAGTCGGGAACTTGTGGGGGGGAAGTTTGAGTGGTGGAGAGACACAAAAAGTAGTGACGGACAATAACTCAAACATAGGTTAGGACGAAAAAGAAAAGGAAAAATCTGTGAGGGAAAGGGTCATGGGGGGGACGTTTGGTGACTGAATTGCAAGCAACGAGTGTGGGTCAATCTAACTTGTAAAAAAAAAAGACCAGGAAAGGATAGCGATGGGCCGCTTGCGGCTTCTCTGACGCATTTTTTGATTGGGCGTTCCTACAGGAAGAGGCCTTAACGAAGAAGAGATCATCAAAAAACAATAAGAGGAAACCGTATTTGGGGGAAAGGGTAGGTCTTTGGTTTGCCGAGAGCAACGAAAAGGGGTGGAACTGCTAAGGAGGATTAAAAGTAGTTAAAAGCATTCTAGACGAGGATAACAGCCTGGTAGGTCTTCTAACAACGGAGGAATGAGTACAAAGGGGGATCGGGGTATTTAGGGGGGCAAGCTAAGTCTCATGTGAATGGGCTATAGAAATTAGTCCGAAAAAGGAAGGAGGGTCGGGGAGGAAAGGCCGAAGCGAACACCAAACATTTTCTAGGGCAAAAAACCAGGAACCGTGTGGTCAAAATAAGCGTAAGCCACAGGGACTAGGATTCGCTGCAAAGGATGTAACGTTTGACTTAGGTGCCCAGAGAAAGGGAAGTAAGGTGGAGGGGGAGTCACGGACCCAGGACCAGGGCACTCAGTTGCAATGGATCAATGCGAAGAAAGCCTTAGCAGATGGGAGCCAAGGAAAAGTCAAAAGGGGAGTGAAAAGAAGGATTTGGGCAAACTCTGGTTTGAATATAGGGAATTTCACGAACGCTAGGCAACATCCTTTACTTCGAAGTGGGGGGCGGGAAAGGGCAGTATCAGGAAAAGCCGGAAGGGGGGAAAAAAAGGTTTGTTTTTGCGAAGGGGGGGCTATCTCTACCCTTCTCGATTGTCACCGTGTTCTCAAGAAAGAAGTGAACCAACGAGGAAAAAATGTTCTGGGGGGGGAATACGCCCAGGGGAGGGGGGTGGCGACAGAAAAAATGGTGACCATCGGATAGTTTTTCTTTGAATCTTCATAATAAAGGACACTGCCGGTGTGGGAGAGCGAAATGAGGGGGGAAAAAAAAAACGTATTTGGTCTGGGGAGAAAGGGAGGACTACCTCGGCTGCTGACCATGATTGGGGCCCATGGGTCAACGAGGAATTGGATTATTCCTAACTGGCGTGAGGGGGGAACCTATGGAGCAAAGGAAGAGAGCACGTAGTACGTGGATGAAAAGGAAAATTCATCGAATAAAGTCGGAAACATACTTGAGGTTTGTAAATTCTTTGTAAAGCTAATCATTAAGGGGGGGAAAAAAGCACCTGGGAAGAGAAAAATGGGGGGGTGGCTGAGACACAAGTAGGGGGGGAAAGGTCGCCCAAAAAACGCAAAAACCAACAGGAAAAAAGCGAGTACGATTATCAAAAAGCGGCCGGGAACCAAAAGGAGAAAAGGGAAGAACTGAGAGGAAGGAGGAAAAAGGAAACAGGCAACACGGAAGGGGGGAAAAAACAAAGCGGGAAAATAAAAGCGGAAGTTCAATGACTGGCAACTTTTTGTGATGCTAGAACAGATAGGGTCTTTTTGGTGCTTGGAAAAAAAGCCATCTGAAAGAAAAGAGGTAGCACAAGGAAAAAAAAAACCGGGCAGAACAAGGAGAAAGCCTAGTCTCTAACCACAACAGGTAGAGGGGAAAGACGATGGGCTGGGGTCTCGCCAAGTTTTGTGGTACTTGAGGAAAAAATGAAAGGGGAATAAAGATTCAGGAAAGGGGGGGAGAGAAGGAAAGTCACAAGGGATGAAGAAATTGACTCCGAGCTCGTACACCTTTTTGTGGGAACTGGGGTGGCCGTGAAGAAATACGCATTTGGTTCGAAGGGGAGGAACGATCAGGGGAGGGAAGGGAAGGGCTAGGGTACCAAGTGGTTGGGGGGGAGGTTGGTTATAAAGGGGACGAATGTGGAAGAATAAAACTTGCGAATTTCTTGGCACCAGAAAGATCTCCGCCAAAAGAAGGACAAACTCAGGTGTCGATATTCGTTGACGGGAATGGGGCAAGAAAGAAAGGGGATGGGTTATCCAAAAGGGGGGAAAAAATGTAAATCCAGGGGCAAATGAAACCTAAGTCGTCGTTTGCAAATCATGCCGGAAGCAGCCGGTCGACGTCTCTGAGACCAAACCCAGGAAAAAAGAGCACTTGAAAAAAAAAAAAGGGAAGTCAAATTTATGTGAAGAATACAGGAAAAAAAGACATAGAGAAGGGTCACAGGGCTGCGCCCAACAATAACGAACACACCTTGCCGCGGCGTGGAAGCATAGCGGAGAAGGAAAAAGTTCGGTAATGACAAGCGAAAATCTGGGGTCTAGGGGGTAAAAAAAAAACGTGTGGACAGTAGGATAATTACCGGAAGAACTTGCTTCACGGTCCCAAACCACAAGGGGGGAATGAGTAAAAAATTAAAATGAAGGGGGGGGGAATGTGGACTTGACTGAAAAAAAAGTCAAAAATCTCTTCAAACAAGGGAAAAGCAGTGGTCAAGCGATTGGGGAAATGATAAAAAAAAAAAAACTTCTTACGCAGGATGGAAGTGGATGACACTGGAGGGGAGGGAGGAGATGGGGGAAGGTACGTTAAAAGAACAGTCTATTGGTCAGATGTGCACCAGTCACAACACAAGACCATAGAAGATTCCCTTATCCCTAAGTTGTTCCAAAGGTGAAGACTTATCGGAAGAGGGGGGGGGGAGAGGACGCTCAAGGTGGACGAAAGATCGAAAGTTGTCTGAGCAAATTTGTTTCGCCAATCTCAAACCGTGGCCGTACCTAAACAGAAACTGGACTAGGGAAGAGGTTTCTGAAAAAGCGGGGGAAAAGATACATTAGGGTAAAGGCAAGTACTGACTAATAGCTGATGGACCTAAACGGCCAGCCACCACTTTGCTCAGGTTCGTTCGCTCAAAGAATTCCAAAGGAGGGTGAAATGGATGGTTGGGGGGGGATTAAATGGGGACTGGAAGGGGAATACAAGGAAGAATGGGGATGCCTAAAATAACCACTGCGTTTCAAAGCCAGCCGGGATTAACATAGATAGGAATGGAAAGAGTGAAGTGAGAGAAAATGAATAAAAAAAAAAAGGAGTTGGGACTCGCTTAAGAATCATACGAGTCACCCCTGGACCACACCCATAATACTGAGGCATAAACTCCAGGAAGGAGAGTTATAGGGTGAAGAAAGAATGTGATGGGGTGGAAAGGACGTCAACGCTTCGTACGTATCTCACGAAGCACTCTTAAATTCACGGGGCCCAGGCTTGCGCAAGGGGGGTGAAAAAAAAGACTTGGAGGGGAAGAGATCTCTGGGGGGTGGGGAGGGGGCTGATAGGGAATACGTGTGTTTGAGTCAGAGAAAGGCTTTCGGGGAGTGCACTTATTAGTGTGTCTAAGTTTGGGGGGAAAAAAATCTAAGGGGAAGAGGGAAGGTGTGGTGTTTGAGGGTCTTTGCTATTCCTCCAGCCAACACTTACAAACGCGACGCTTGTCAAATCGTGAAGGGAATAACGGTCCACGCAAGGAAACTGGGCTTGAGGGGGGGGTTAAGATGGGATGATCGACGATCGGCGTGTACAATGGACTGTCGGCTGCGCGGGCGAAAAGGCAACGAAAAAGGGGAATACTAAAGCGGGAAAAAGGGGGGGGGAGTGCTGTTATGCATGGGGAGCGGTTTCAAGGCCTCACCCGCCCCAAACCCGCCAAACATACAATGCAGAACGCCAATCTCTAGGGGGAAGCAAAACGCTGCGGGAAGAAGGAGGGAGGGCGGAGGGGAAAGCATGGGGAAGGGCCTCTCACGGCTGTCTTTTTCGTCTTTACGGCGGGGTGCAGTGGAGTGCGGTTGGAACCTGAATCCTGCTTCCCAACGTCACGTTTGAGGGAGAAAGTTTACGGAATAAGAGGAAAGAGGAAGAATCACAAATAGGGGGCAGGAGGGAACTTGGTCAGCTTAAGAAGGAGATTAAATGTACAGGGAGAAAGAGCAGCCTCAAAGGAAAGAGTGCTTCGAAGGGCGTTAAATGCGCGTTGAGCTATGAAACGCTCGCGGGTAAACAATCCATAAGGGGAAATGTGATGGGGAAGGAGGATACGAGGAGTAAGGAGAGGACGTCGTTTTCAATGACCAAAAGATAACCCTCGGGCCCTGACATGACAAAAGCACAGGCAAGTAAAGTGAAAAAGTACTGAGGGGGGGAGGGGGAACATTTGTGCAAGGGGTTAGGGGGTCTGAGGGAGAACATAACTAGTTCACGAAAGGAGGACTTGGTCAACCCCATGGGCAATCCTTTTGGGGGGGGAAAGAATTCGTGAGGAAGAGACTCAGGGGGGGGGGAGCAGTTTGGGGGGTCACTCCAGATATCAGAAACAAAAAAAAATAGGAAAGAAGAGTGCGAGAACAAAGAAGGGTAAAGCGAGCGGCAGAATAAAAAAAGGGTTCACCAAGGAAGGGGGGGAAGGGGTCACATAAAGGAAGAAGTGAAAGAAAAGATTTCTAAACAGAAGCCAACTTGCCCATGCCGACTAACCAAATATCTCAATGGAAACGCTTCATAAAGTCGAAGAGAGCCTAGGGGGAGGGGTCAGGGGGAAATTAAAGAATGGCATAAAAATTCACGAGTCATACCGGAGTAGCAAGAATCAAGGGGAAAAAGTATTGGTGGGGGAAGAAGAATGAAGAAGGTAGCTTACATAAAAGAACCAGATCCATGTTCAAAAGGGTGACAATTACGCCGAGAAAAGCAGGAGGGAAAAGAGGAAAGTACTGTCAGGGGAGGAAAAAAAATAAACCATGGGTCAGGGGCGTGAACGGACTTTCAGTATTTAATATATCGTACGAGAAATAAGGAGCGATTCCAAGGACAAGTAGAAAAAAAAAGCAAAAGGAAGAAAAAAGGAAAAAAGACTCCGTGGAACATCTGTAACCAAAGGACCAGAAGCTGGGGGAAGGTCCCGAGGCGGGTCGAGGAGTAACGGAAGGGTGGCGGAGCGACTTATAAGCGAAAGAAAATCTAGGGTAGAGGGGAGGATCATACTGGGTAGGGGAAAAAGGAGCAAAGACAAAAAGGGGGGGGGCACGACGATAGCTATCTCATCCAAAGTTTAAGAAAACCTGACGGCGTAAATTTACATATTCTGCATCGTAGATGGGGGGGATGGGGGGGGGAAAATAGAAAGAAAAGAACATCAAGGTACAAAAAGAGAAGGAGGCTGACTTTCCAAAAAAAAAAAAAACAGCACCGAAGAATTGTCAAGACTTACAGAGTGAAAACGTCAAAGTCGGCG